>MAAC01019222.1_pt1 | contig 161485 bp, 142 predicted proteins | sample 1115981 | NCBI WGS metagenome assembly MAAC01 (sample SAMN04961126, study PRJNA320927) | seawater metagenome | isolation source: sample BD02T64 sea water enriched with oil for 64 days | place: USA:Gulf of Mexico | collected 2013-07-27 | reverse complement strand
AATATCTCTGCGTTCTTATCCGTCAACGTAAATTGTCCAAAACCATCCCCATCATCATCACATACATACAACGGGGTTGGTACCAATACGGCAGGTAAGGGTAAGACTATTAGATCGAAAGAATTCGTCTCAAAACAATTTGTATTGAAATCATTTTCAGCACGCACAAAAATAGTTTCTGGATTACTGATATTAGTATAAGGGCTAATTAATGCACCAATATTATCAGTAGCATCTGCTTGTGATAAATGGAAGGTAACAGAAATATCTGCAACGCCTCCAATTAATGCAGGAATTTGAGTATCTAAATCAAAAGACTCAATCCCATCTAAAGATGGATCATCACAGAGCTCTAAATTTGGAGCCTGAGTTAATACGATACCTGAACTTACTAATAAATCGAACGTAGTAGTCACATAACAATTGGTATTGTTAGTGCTTACAATTCTAACATATATGGTTTGTGGGTTAACCGTATTCGTAAATAAATTAGCTAAGGCATTAACACCATTATCCGCGTCTGCTTGTGACACATGATAAGAGATTGTAACATCAACCTGAGCACCAATGACTTCAGCATCTTTCGTTGACAAATCAAATTCAGTTAAATTATCAATAACTGCATCATCACAAAGAATATATTCTGAAATCGGATTTATTATTGGGTTTGGGAAGAAGGTAATTACAACGTCTTCAAGTAAGGTACAACTCTGATCTGTAACCTCTACAGAATAGGTTCCTGAATCTGGTGAAGACACCGTTAATGTAGGATTTGTTTCTCCTGCTAAATTGATACCTTCTAAAGCCCATTGATAGGTTGCAGTTCCGGAGCCTATATCTCCATTTAATACAATATCTGCATCACCGACGCACCAATCTTGATCTACTCCTAAATCCACAGTAAACGGAATATCTTTACTAATTGAAACATCATCAGTAACCACAACTTGATCACCATTACAGTTTGTATATGTTACTTGAGCCGTATAGGTAGTTGGAAACACTGTCGGACATACATTTAATACAGGGGTTGTTCCAATAACTGTACCCGCTGTATCCAACCATGCAAAATCAATAATTGTAGGTCCTGCAGGCGTAAAACGCCAAGCTTCATCAGTTGTAGTCCATTGTCCTGTATTTCTTCCTGGTGGCACAAATGCTTGCGTTCCTGCATCATTTTGAATACCTACTACTGCATTACCACTATTCCAACCGGGGCATGTAGGTTTATCTTTGATATATATATCTATTACATTTGTTGTTTCATAAAAAACTGCCATATGTGAGGCTAGCATAGCGTTACAAGAAAACATTGGTACCTGAAAAAAGGAAACAGCCAAAACTCTATTTGGTGCAACTCCAAGAATCTCCCAAGCAATTTCTTCTGAATTATTACCAACGGAAGGATCAATATCGTGACAAGGCGTAAACACATTGGCTTCTCCTAAAGTAGCATTCGAATTGTTAGGCAACGATTCTGAAAAGCCCCAAGCATTAGAAGTATCTCCTCCATCTACATCAAATCTAATTACACCATTAGACCCCACTTGAAATTGAGTTTCAATACTTGTAAAAAAACAAAAATCAAAAGGTAAAGCTTCTACATCTGACCAAGCATCATCAATATTGGTATTCAATGAATTAGAGAGTCCTTGAAATGGGAATGGTGGAACAAATGGTATTTGAGATATAGTATAGGTATTGGTTTCACCTATTTCTAAAAACTCTGCTGAAATATCTGTACAATCTTGATCGCAATCCATGACGATGTCATCTCCAGCTTCTACAAACGGGTTTCCAGGTCCAGAGGCACCTACCTGAATTGTAAGGTCAATCACATTGGTACTAGTACAACCTGCGGGATTTGTATCCGTAATAACTAAAGTCACAAAATATAAACCAGCAGTCGTATACGGATGCGTTACAGTTGCACCATTTCCTGTTGTTCCGTCACCAAAATCCCAATCATAAGACGCTCCAGCACCACTAATAGAAAAGGTACCACTAGCATTAAAAGTCACCACTTCATCTACATCTGCAACCACAATGTTATTAACATCAAAAGCTGGATTTGTACTATCTAAATTAGCGACTATAGATTGACAAGGTGTTAAACACTGTATGTCTGCTGCCCATCCTGTAGTTGTTCCTGATCCATTAGAGACGAACTCAATGGTTAGACATCCACTAGGACTTGTTGCTTCAACTACACCTGGATTATTACCTCCAGAAAAAGAACCAAAGGAAGGTGCTGTATTATCATCACCATCATAAATGGTTAAAATATCCAAATTCAATTGGGTATTAAATTCGGTAAAACTCAACTGAATGGCATCACCTACTACGGTAGGACAAATAGTAACTGAAAAATTTTCATTACTTGAATAGGGTCCAAATTCTCCTCCAGAATCAAAAAATCGATCTGAACATTGAGCAAACGATCCGTTTTGCATTGTAATATCTTGTGCAAAACTAACTACTGAAAAAACAAGTAAAACAAGTGTAAATATTCTTTTCATGGCAGGTATATTATTGAGGGTTTTGAGATTTGATAACTATTAAGTATTGAGAATTATCAAATCTATAAGTAACAGAACCTTCTCTTGAATAAAAATTGAATTGATATTTTAATGGATTGAATGTACTCGGATCAAATATAACATCTCGAGTTACGCCTTGATTGTATGGGTTAAAAAGAGGTACCGTTGAAAGATTTCTAAAACTAGATAAATCTTTTCCTGGCAATTCCATAATTTCTATACGATTCCTTAAAATGTGCTTGACATCTTTTAAACGCTGCGGTTTACTTAAAATATCTTCTTGCATGTGATTACCATAAACATCTTGAATATGGCTCAGCTCTTTAGCGGTTAAAGGAGCATCAACATTATCATCATAGATAACATGATTCAATTTTTGATTGCTTGTATTTGTCTGAGAATAAGACGTATTAATTGCTAACAGACTAGCAATTAAGGCCAAAGGCAGTAGAAATGTTGTTTTCATAGCTATCATAAGGGTTAAAAGTCGCGAAATTTAATAAAATTTTAATTAACATACTGTTAATACATCCATGTAAATACAGCATTACATTAATTATATATATAACAGTTGAAATTAAAAAATTCCTACCTAGTGTATGATTTTTTTAATTGTTTATCTTTGCAGTCTGATTATTAAGAAGATTAATTAGAAATTTGCAATGAAAATAGAAAAAGAAATAGAAGATTTTGAATCTTTAGGAGATGAGCATATTGGTACTTCTGCAAATACGCCTATGAGAGGTGACGCATTTAGACTTACCAATGATGAAAAAATTGATATCATCAAGGACGATGTGCGTCATATTTTGGAAACCCTTGGATTAGATCTTACTGATGACAGCTTGAAAGGCACTCCAAATAGAGTTGCCAAAATGTTTGTAAAGGAAATATTTGGAGGCCTTAATCCAAATAAAAAGCCTAGTGCTTCAACATTTGAAAACAAGTACAAATACGGTGAAATGTTAGTAGAAAAAAACATCACTGTGTATTCTACTTGTGAGCATCACTTACTCCCGATAGTCGGAAGAGCACATGTAGCTTACATATCTAATGGCACTGTTGTTGGCCTTTCTAAAATGAATAGAATTGTAGACTATTTTGCCAAACGCCCACAAGTACAAGAACGTCTCACCATTCAGATTGTAAAAGAATTACAAGACGTGTTAGACACTGATGATGTTGCCTGCGTTATTGACGCTAAACACCTCTGTGTAAATTCTAGAGGCATTAGAGATATTGAAAGCAGTACTGTAACATCGGAATTTGGAGGTAGATTTAAAGAGAAAGAAACACGTCGTGAATTTCTAGATTATATTAAATTAGACACCAAATTTTAGTTTAAATTCCATAGTTTTTACCATGCAACTTTACGAAAAGCAACACATCAAAATCTACAATACCTTAAGTGGAAAAAAAGAAACTTTCAAACCCTTAAATGAAGGACATGTCGGAATGTATGTTTGTGGACCAACGGTTTATAGTAATGTACATTTAGGTAACGTCAGGACATTTATGTCATTCGATATGATATTCCGTTATTTGAAACATCTTGGGTATAAAGTTCGTTTTGTTAGAAATATCACCGACGCTGGACATTTAGAAAATGATGCGGATGTTGGTGAAGATCGCATTGCTAAAAAAGCTAGATTAGAGAAAATAGAACCTATGGAAGTAGTGCAACGCTATACCGTTGACTTCCATAACACCTTAAATAAATTCAACTTTTTACCACCAAGTATAGAGCCAACAGCTACAGGTCATATCATTGAACAAATCGAAATTATAAAATCTATAATTGACAAAGGATTAGGCTATGAAGTAAATGGTTCCGTTTATTTTGATGTATTAAAATATAACGAGACAAAACCTTATGGTATTTTAAGCAAACGTAATGTTGAAGATTTAATTCATAACACACGTGCTCTTGATGGTCAGAGTGATAAGAAGAATCCTCAAGATTTCGCACTTTGGAAAAAAGCAGAACCGCAACATATCATGAGATGGCCTTCGCCTTGGAGTGATGGTTTTCCAGGCTGGCATTTAGAATGTACAGCAATGAGCACAAAATATCTCGGTGAAAATTTTGATATTCATGGTGGCGGAATGGATCTAAAGTTCCCACATCACGAATGTGAAATTGCGCAGGCAGAAGCCTGCAATGGATCTGCTCCTGTCAATTACTGGATGCACGCCAATATGCTGATTATGAATGGTAAAAAAATGGCAAAGTCTACTGGGAATTACATTTTACCAAATGAAATATTCTCTGGAGAAAATGAACATATCACAAAAGCATACGCACCAAGTGTTGCACGCTTCTTTATGCTACAAGCACATTACAGAAGTATATTAGATTTTACAAACAACGGACTTTTAGCAAGCGAAAAAGGCTTTTACAGACTTATGGATGCCATAAATGTTATAGACGATTTAAAAGCATCCGAGAGTTCAACATTTAATATTGCAGAATGGCAGCAAAAATGTTATGATGCTATTAATGACGATTTCAATACGCCAATTGTAATTGCTAATTTATTCGATGCTGTTAAATTCATCAATCAAATAAAGGAAGGCAAAGCATCCATATCGGAAGCTGATTTAAAAACCTTAAAAGATACTATTAACGCATTTGTTTTTGATATTTTGGGACTGGTAAACATGACAAAAACCGAAACCGGAACCGACAAGTTATCTGGCGCTGTTGAGCTTTTAATTCAACTACGTCAAGATGCTAGAGCAAATAAAGATTTTGCAATGTCTGATAAAATTCGTGATGATTTAGCCGAAGCTGGCATACAATTAAATGATGGTAAAGAAGGTACGACATTTACGACCAACTAGTCATGAAAAAACTCCTTATAGCGCCTTTTCTCTTTTTAATTAAGGTCTATCAAGCTTTAATTTCTCCATTGACACCAGCATCTTGCAGGTTCCAACCCACCTGTTCTCATTACACAAAAGAGGCGCTCGAAAAGCATGGCTTACTCAAAGGTGGACGCTTAGCTATAAAACGCATTTTTAGCTGTCATCCTTGGGGAAGAAGTGGCTACGATCCAGTTCCTGAAAAGGATGACAGCTAAAAATTTGCCAACACGCAAGCTCGCCTGTTCTCCAAAAAATGTACACTGTACATTTTCTTAACGTTCCATCGCCCTGGGGAAGAAGTGGTTATGATCCTGTTCCTGATAAAGACGAATAATTCTCTGGGCGTTACCAGCTTAAACAAAAATTCAAGCTGGTCAGGCTGTTCATTTTATCTTTTGCAAAACAAAAGGATATCATTTCCATCCTTAACGCATTTCAAAAGAAGGCTCTTAAATCTATCTAAAGAAGCCCATAAAAATTCAGCATTAATAGTATATTTACACTTGAAAAAATAAAATATATGCACTTTTTAGAAATCGTTTGGAACCCTTCAAAAGGAATTGACCTTTTTGGATTTTTCACATTACATTATTATAGTTTGATGTGGATTGTAGCTTTTATAATTGGGTTCTACGTTATGAAGAATATTTATAAAAACGAAAACCAATCGAATGAAGCCTTAGATTCAATTTTTATTTATTCAGTAATCGGTATTATGCTTGGTGCACGATTAGGTCATGTTATATTTTACCAACCGGAACTCTTCAAACAAGATTTTTTTAGCATCTTTTTACCCTTTAGTTTTAAAAATGGATTTGAATTCACTGGATTTCAAGGATTAGCAAGTCATGGCGCTGCCATTGGAATGATTATTTCCATGTATTTATACAACAAAAAAATATTAAAGAAAAGCTTGCTTTGGATTTTAGATCGTGTTGTATTACCAGTTGCTATTGGTGCAATTTTCGTAAGAATAGGTAATTTCATCAATTCGGAAATTGTTGGAAAAGTTACAGAATCAAACTTAGGTGTACGCTTTATTCAAGAAAAGTACAACCAATACGAAATTGTTCAACTTACTGGAATAAAAGACGTTTCAGAAGCTTATAACGCAGTTGCAAATCAGACCCAATTTGCACACCTTTTGGAACAAGTACCCTTAAGACATGCGGCACAATTGTATGAGGCTTGTGCCTACTTATTTGTGTTTATAATCCTCATGTTTGTCTATTGGAAAACTAATAAACGTGAACAACAAGGCTTTTTGTTTGGCTTGTTTTTAGTTTTATTATGGACGGTTCGTTTCTTTGTAGAAAGCCTTAAAGAAGCACAAGTGGAAGGTCGTGAAGATTGGATTTTGGGTATGAATACTGGACAAGTTTTAAGTATCCCATTCATTTTGATAGGGCTCTATTTTATGTTTATCTATAAACCCAAAACAAATTTGGGTTAAGGTTATTATAAGAAGAAATTAAACAAACAAAGCTGTAAATTCATTTATATAAAACAAAAAAGCCACTTCATAATGAAGTGGCTTTTTTATTATTATAAAAAGTGAGATTATTTTTTCTCCTCTTCTTCTTCAGGTGCAACACCTTTATTTTTTAATGTATCATACATTATTGGAGTGGCAATAAATACAGATGAATATGTACCTACAATCACACCTACAATTAATGCAAATAATAAACCTCTAAGTGATACTGCTCCAAATGAGAACATTGCCAACAACACTACCAAAGTAGTTAACGAGGTATTTAAGGTTCTACTTAATGTACTATTGATTGCGGAATTAATATTCACGCCTCCTTTAAATCCAGCTCTTTCAGCAAGCACTTCTCTAATTCTATCAAAAACGACAACGGTATCATTTAATGAATACCCGATAACCGTTAGGATAGCAGCAATAAAGGCTTGATCGATTTCCATGCTAAACGGCATAAAGCTATACGTCATAGAGAATACACCAAGTACAATTATGATATCATGGAATACGGCAGCAACCGCTCCTAATGAGAATTGCCATTTTTTGAATCGCAATAAGATATATAAGAATACAACTACTAGAGACCCTAAAATCGCCCAAATTGAAGATTTCTTAATATCATCCGCAATAGTTGGACTTACTTTATCAGAAGACATTTTTCCAATTTTAGCATCGCCAGAACCATCAACAAATGCATCATAAGTTAGTCCGCTTGGTAAATATGGTTTTAGAGATTCAAATAGCATTGATTGTACTTCTTCATCAATTTCAGCAGAATTTTCATTCACCTTATATTTAGTAGATATCTTTAACTGATTATCACTTCCTATCGTTTTCACTTCAGCACTTCCAAAAGTGGTAGTTAAGGCACCTTTAATTTCTTCAGTACTTACATCTTGATCAAATCTAACTTGATACGTTCTTCCTCCAACGAAATCAATTCCCTGATCTAATCCTTTAGTAGTTAAAGAACCAATACTTAATACAATTAATATTGCCGAAACAACATACGCAACTTTTCTTTTATTAATAAAGTTGATCTTGATATTCTTAAATAATCCTTTCGTAAGTGGCGTAGAGAATTCCAATTTGTTCCCTTTATTCACATACCAATCCACTAATAATCTCGTAATAAATATGGCTGTAAATAATGAAGTTACAATACCAATTAATAAGGTTGTAGCAAATCCCTTAATAGGACCAGTTCCAAAAACAAATAAGATAAGTGCCGTTAAACCTGTTGTGATATTCGCATCTAAAATAGAAGACAAGGCATTTGCGAAACCATCTTTTACAGCATCTTTCTGACCTTTTCCTTTAGCCAATTCTTCACGAATACGCTCAAATATTAGCACGTTCGCATCTACCGACATACCAATAGTTAACACAATACCTGCAAGACCAGGAAGTGTTAACACAGCACCTAATCCAGATAGTACGCCAAATATTAATACAATATTTAACATCAAGGCGATATCCGCAAAAATACCAGACTTACCGTAGTACATTATCATCCATAATAACACTAAGGCTAACGCAATTAAAAATGATTTAGTACCACTTTCAATAGCCTCTTTACCTAAAGAAGGCCCAACTTCAGATGCTTGAACGATATCAGCAGAAGCAGGTAATTTACCAGCTCTTAAAACGTTCGCTAAATCGACAGCTTCATTAATAGTAAATGCGCCTGAGATTTCAGAATTCCCTCCTGAAATAGCTCCAGTAGTTACACCAGGCGCTGAATACACAATTTCATCTAATACAATTGCGATCTGACTTTGTTGTGCATAAGCTTTACCTGTCATTTCTTCCCAGATTTTAGCTCCTTTACTATTCATTTGCATACTTACTGATGGTTTTCCAACCTGATTGTAAGATTGACGTGCATCGGTAATTACAGCTCCACTTAATGGTGGTTCGCTATCTCTATTTCCAATTAATGCATATAGATCAACGTACTCACTATCTTTTTCTTGAATTCCCCATACAAACTTCACATAACGTTGTTCAGCAGGCAGTAAGGCTCTCACTTGAGGATTGTTAATATATTCTGTCACTAAATTTTTATCTTTTGCTTCAAAAGTTGCAACAATTGGTCCACCAGAACCATAACCTCTCAATAAATCCAATAATGGATTAACAACTGCTGTAGAATCTGCTGGCGTATCTCCAATTAACGCATTAATAGCAGAATCAGGATCCTCAGTGGCATCACTTTCAACCTCAGCTATTGGCTTTGAAGTTGTATCCACAATAGACTTTAAGGTTTCGTTAGCTTGTGCTAAAAACGGTAAAAATTGTTCGCCTTTATAAGCATCCCAGAATTCTAACTGTGCCGTACTCTGTAATAATTTCTTAACACGATCTACATCTTTCGCTCCAGGTAATTCAACTAATATACGTCCAGAATTCCCTAAACGCTGAATATTTGGTTGCGTTACACCGAACTTATCAATACGTTTACGCAATACTTCGAATGCAGAAACTATAGATTCATCAACTTTGGTATCAATAACCTTCTGGACCTGATCGTCAGTCATATCTAAATCTACATCTCCAACGAGTGTTCTATTCGCAAAAATATCTGGTGACGCGAGTTTTGTATCCCCTTTGATTGCATCAAAAGCTCTATAAAAAGATTCGAGATATGATTCTTGAGCATCTTTTTGAAGCTCAATTGCATCCGTTAAAGCCTTATTAAAAATTGGATCTTTGGTGTTATTTGCTAATCCTTCTAAAATATCCTTTACTGATATTTCCAAAATAACATTAATACCTCCTTTAAGGTCTAAACCAAGATTCATGGCTTTATCCTTTACTTCACTATATGAGTAATCGGCGATTCCCATATTAAATACCTTTATGCTTTCTTTCTTACCGTCAACATCAACTTTAAATGTTTTAAGAGAATCTAAATAACGAACTTCTTCGGCATTGATTTCATCTGGGTTTTGATACTTTGCTGCTGCAACTTCTCTTGCAGTATCATCAATTTGGTTGGCTTTGAATGTAAATGATAATTGATAAATACTTACCAATCCAAATAACACTGCAAAAAGCTTTACTAATCCTTTGTTTTGCATTATTCTATTTTTTGGGTCAAATTATTTTTAAAACGAGCAAATATAGAATTTACCCTATGATTTGACAATTATTATTTATTATTAAATGTGATTTCTAATAGCCTTTGTAATACATTCGACTATCTATGGAACTGTTGAAACGCAATACCTTGTCTGAACGTAGACTTATACTAATGCGTTTTGAATACTAAAAGAAGAAGGGCCTGCTCTAACTTCAGGGATGATGTATGAAATTTTTTCTATTGCAATTGCAATATTCCTATTTAGTTTATAGGCTGTTTTTACAATTCTATCTCTTTCCTCTGCATCTATGCCATCAGTATACATAAATACATTAGAGTTTAAAAAGCGATCGTTTTCAACTTTTAATTCTAATGCAAATTTACCTCCTAAGTCTAATGCATCGTTGCCATTCTGAATCTCATAAACATCGAGATTATAGCCGTTGGAATTACTATCTAATGGTGGCTCAGCTTGTTTTTCATCTTGATTATTAGATGTATAATCAATTCCTGATGTTTGATTATTAGAAAGAATCTTCTTTATACTCGCAACATCAGTAGTACTGTAATATGTGATTTTTAATTTGCCCCCTTCTTGTTTTCGTACCTGAATATTGTCAACTCCAATAGCCAATAACTGCTGCTTAACAATTACAATTGCATTTTGAGTTTCATCCGATGATACATGATCATTAGCAAACTGTAAAACAATTTCTTGATTAGGTAAAGCGGATTGCTGCTGACTAACAGCACCACAAAGTGTAAGGATAATAATTAAAGTACTAATGTACCATCTCGCTTTCATGCGTACGTCTCTATTTTTTTTCAAAGGTCACATGTAACATCCATAAATATCAATTTATATATTATGCGGAGCCATGGATGTTTCATGCGCCAAATATAAAAAAATAAAGACTGTATTTCTACAGTCTTTATATAAATATCTATTTTTTAGTAGCGTATACTACAAATCAAGTAAACCATTAGTTTTCTTCACACCCTCAGCACTTTCAATTAAATGTGTTTTTTCGGCAGCACTCAATTCTATTTCAACAACTTTTTCAATACCATTACGCCCTAATATCACAGGAACTCCAATGCATAAATCGTTTAGTCCATACTCGCCATCCATAAATACAGAGCAAGGGAACATTTTTTGTTGATCGCATGCAATGGCTTGCACTAATCCTGAAACCGCTGCACCAGGTGCGTACCAAGCAGACGTTCCTAATAATTTAGTTAAAGTAGCGCCACCAACTTTAGTATCTTCTTTAACTTGTGCTAATCTTTCTTCACTAATAAATTCAGAAACTTTAATACTATTTCTTGTTGCGTGTTCTGTTAATGGCACCATACCTTTATCGCTATGTCCTCCAATCACCATTCCATCTACATCACTTATTGGAGCTCCTAATGCTTCAGCCAATCTATATTTGAAACGTGCAGAATCTAAAGCTCCACCCATTCCAATAATTCTATTTTTAGGAAGGTCGGTTGTCTTGTGTACTAAATATGTCATAGTATCCATAGGATTACTTACAACAATTATAATTGTATCTGGCGAATGTTGTATTAAACTTGAAGACACAGATTTCACAATTCCTGCATTGATCCCAATCAATTCTTCACGTGTCATACCAGGTTTACGTGGAATTCCCGAAGTAATTACACATATATCACTATTAGCCGTAACTGAATAATCGTTTGTAATACCTGTGATTTTGGTGTCAAATCCATTTAAAGAAGCGGTTTGCATTAAGTCCATAGCTTTTCCTTCAGCATAGCCTTCTTTAATGTCTAACAAAACAACTTCGGAAGCAAAATTTTTAATGGCAATATATTCTGCACAACTTGCACCTACTGCTCCTGCTCCAACTACTGTAATTTTCATATAAATATTATTTTTATTGTGTTGATTTTAAGACTGCAAAATTACGAATAATTATGCTGTAAATAAAAAAATGCACACGTTTAAATCGTGTGCATTTATTCTAATTTTTAATTCGTCAATTACCTAAAACTAAACGCAATTCCAGCAGATGCTGTATTATATTCTTGTAGCGTATAATCTGCAAATATTTTGAAGAATCCTAGATTCAATCGCGTACCAATTGTTGCTCTCATACCATTGGCTTCGAAATCTAAACTTAAAGGATCAGTGATAGTTTCACTGACAGTGCCTAGATTATTTCCGCCACCATCTTCAACATCATAAGTTATGGTATAATCACCTTTCATTTTTGCGGTAGTTTTTCCATTATTATACCCTAAACTTCCATAAAATGATACAATCTTAAAATCTAAAGACGCTACTGCTTGTACAGTCCAAGTGTCCATTTTAAATTCAGCTTGCCCATTAGTAACAGCGACGTCATCTGTGGCGTCTTCGTCATCTATATTATAAGCAACCTTCATATTGGTAAACGCTACTAACACTGAAACGTTTAACGGCAATTTTTCTAATGGCCCAAAATGTTGCATTAGATCGTGTTGAAGTCCAAGTCCAAAAAGATTTGCTTCGACGCTATCATCAAAATTCAATTTTGGAACAATTCTCAACTTCACATCTGTTTTAAAGGGCAAACCAAACCCAAGTTGAACCATTGGTGTTGGCACAGCATTAACTGGCAAATCTTCAGTGATCCCACCAGGCATATCAAAACTTGCTACCCTAAAGGTACCATCACCATTAGGTATGCTTACATCTACCACCGTTTCTGAATCGTTTTCACTCATCACAGTTGGCAGACTCGTTTCACCATTTGGAAGCGATAAAAACATATAATCATTTGCTATAAAATCAAACATTTGATCCTCATCTGGAACAAATGAAGCATGAAAGCTAATGGTTAAGTCAAATCCAAATTTTTTGTGTGTTTTGGCAGTAGTATACCACCCACCATTCATACCGTACATTAAACCAAGCATAGCAGGATTCAAATAATTTTCTGTTAATTTACTGGCATCATCTGCCGCAAGTAAAATAGTTTCTAATTCTTGCGCTTGTGAAACTTGTGTCACAAAACAAATAGAAACAATAAGCAGTAATTTTTTCATAATCAAGTAGGTTAATAGATTTCTGTAAAAATATAAAAAAAATATGACTAATTGCGTTTTAGCGATGTTTTCTACATTTAAACGGTGTTTAATGTGTTTTATTGTAGGCCGATTCATTTAAATAGTCAAAAAAAAACACCCTTCTTAGAAAGGGTGTGTTTTTTTGACTATTTATGAAATTAAGATTTACGCATCAATATTGGCATAAACAGCATTTTTCTCAATAAACTCTCTACGTGGTGGCACTTCATCTCCCATTAACATTGAGAAGATACGATCTGCTTCAGCTCCATTTTCTATTTGAATTTGACGTAATGTTCTAAACTCAGGATTCATGGTCGTATCCCAAAGTTGTACCGCATTCATCTCACCAAGACCTTTATAGCGTTGAATTTTTGCACCATCTCCATATTGTTCCATTAACGCCAAGCGCTCATCATCATTCCATGCATATTCTTTTTTCGCTCCTTTTTTAACTAAAAACAAAGGTGGTGTTGCGATGTAAATATGTCCATTTTCAATCAATTCATTCATATACCTGAAAAAGAACGTCAAAATTAGTGTTTCAATGTGGCTACCATCAATATCGGCATCACACATAATCACAATTTTATGATATCTTAATTTTGAAAGGTTAAGTGCTTTGCTATCCTCTTCTGTACCTATAGTTACACCTAAAGCTGTGAATATGTTTTTGATTTCTTCATTTTCAAAAACTTTATGGGTCATTGCTTTTTCCACGTTAAGAATTTTACCTCTTAATGGCAAAATCGCTTGAAATGCTCTATCTCGTCCCATCTTTGCAGTTCCACCTGCCGAATCTCCCTCAACAAGGTAAATTTCACATTTTGTAGGATCTTGTTCTGAGCAATCAGATAATTTTCCAGGCAAACCTCCAATACTCATTACGGATTTACGTTGCACCATATCACGAGCCTTTTGGGCTGCGTGACGCGCTTGTGCCGCTAAAATCACTTTTTGAACAATAATTTTGGCATCATCTGGATGTTCTTCAAGGTAATCTGTTAGCATTTCAGAAACTGCCTGACTTACAGATGCAGATACTTCTCTATTTCCAAGTTTCGTTTTAGTTTGACCCTCAAACTGAGGTTCTTGAACTTTTACTGAAATAATTGCAGTCAACCCTTCACGGAAATCATCACCAGCAATATCAAATTTTAATTTGTCCAACATTCCTGATCCATCGGCAAACTTTTTAAGTGTGTGCGTGAGCCCACGTCTAAAACCAGATAAATGCGTTCCACCTTCATGTGTATTAATATTATTCACATAAGAATGTAAATTTTCAGCATAGGATGTATTATAAATCATAGCAACCTCAACTGGAACCCCATTTTTTTCACCTTCAAAAGCTATTACATCTTTCATTAAAGGTTCACGAGTTGCGTCTAAATACGTAATAAATTCCTTAAGTCCTTCGGTAGAATGAAACGTTTCACCTTCAAATTCTCCATCTTCTTTTTTATGTCGTCTATCTATTAAATGAACCGTAATACCTTTATTTAAATACGCCAATTCACGTAAACGACTGGCTAATGTATCGTAATTATACTCCAGTGTTAGTGTGAAAATTGTAGAATCTGGTCTAAACGTTACCGTTGTACCTCTTCTATCAGTTTCACCTACTTGCTTAACAGGATAGATGGCTTTACCACACTCATATTCTTGCTCATAGACTTTACCATCTCTATAAACTGTTGCTTTTAAATGTTCTGACAACGCATTCACACAACTTACACCAACACCATGCAGTCCACCAGAAACTTTATAAGAATCTTTATCAAATTTCCCACCAGCACCAATTTTAGTCATTACTACTTCTAAAGCAGAAACGCCTTCTTTCTTATGGATATCTACAGGAATACCACGTCCGTCATCTTCGGTTGTAATAGAATTATCTTCATTGATAATAACCGTAATATTATTACAATGACCAGCTAAGGCCTCATCAATTGAGTTATCTACAACCTCATAGACAAGGTGATGTAATCCACGAGTACCAACATCTCCAATATACATTGACGGACGCATGCGAACATGTTCCATTCCTTCTAATGCTTGAATACTATCAGCAGAATAATTATGCTTATTAAACTCTTCCTTTTCTTGACTCATATTAATCTATATCTTTAGGTTCAATTTCGTTTTAAATCATAAAAAAATGACACATAATGCATCATTTTTCATCACTTACAAATATACGAAATAATAAGCCTATTTAAAAGCATTTTAAGAACTCAAATGCGAAATTATTAACATTTGTTAATTACTCAAAACTGCCTTAAATCGCTTAAAAAGCACCTTAAATCAGATTTCTATCCTTTCTAATATTACATTCAGAATGCAAAAACGTCAAAATCCCGCATAAGCGAGATTTTGAAACAACAACACAACTCTATTTACACTAAACCAGGTGTAAATATTCTATTTCAATAGGCATCTGCATGTACATTCGATACTGCTCTTCCTGATGGATCATTCATGTTTTTAAATTCCTCATCCCATTCTAAGGCGATTTTAGTACTACAAGCAACACTTGCTTCCTGTGGCACGCATAATGCTGCTGCATCACTAGGAAAATGATCAGCGAAAATTGAACGGTAATAAAACTCTTCTTTACTTATTGGAGTTTGTAATGGAAATTTATATTTAGCATTAGTTAATTGTTCATCAGAAACCTCACGCTCTACAACTTCTTTTAATGTATCTATCCAACTATAACCAACCCCATCGGAAAATTGCTCTTTTTGTCTCCAAGCCACACTCTCAGGAATCATATCTTCAAATGCTTTTCGCAGGATCCATTTTTCCATACGCTCTCCATTTATCATTTTGTATTTAGGATTAATTCGCATGGCAACATCCATAAATTCTTTATCTAAAAAAGGCACGCGGCCTTCAATTCCCCAAGCGGCTAAACTCTTGTTAGCTCTTAAGCAATCATACATATGAAGCTTATCTAATTTTCGTACAGTTTCTTCATGAAACTCCTGAGCGTTCGGTGCCTTATGAAAATAGAGATAACCGCCAAATAACTCATCGGCGCCTTCACCAGACAAGACCATTTTAATTCCCATAGACTTTATTACTCTTGCCATTAAATACATAGGCGTACTAGCTCTAATTGTAGTTACATCATAAGTTTCGAGCTTGTAAATTACATCGCGTATGGCATCCAATCCTTCTTGTATAGTAAACTTAATTTCATGATGAACCGTATTGATGTGATCTGCTACTTTTTTAGCAGCTGCTAGATCTGGCGAACCTTCTAAGCCTACCGAAAACGAATGTAGTTGTGGCCACCAAGCGGCCTTTGTATCATCAGACTCTATACGCTTTTCTGCGTACTTTTTAGCAATTGCAGAAGTTACTGAAGAGTCTAATCCTCCAGATAATAAAACACCATAAGGAACATCACTCATCAACTGTCTATGGACTGCCGCTTCAAGAGCTTCTTTAATTTTTTTAATGCTAGACTCGTTTTCTTTTACTGCGTTATAATCTGTCCAATCTCTGTTATACCATTTCACAAATTCACCATCGCTACTGCTCAAATAATGTCCTGGTGGAAACAATTCAATTTTAGTACAAACGCCTTCCAAAGCTTTTAATTCTGAAGCAACGTAAAAAGTCCCATATTGATCCCAACCTATATATAACGGGATAATTCCCATATGATCTCTTGCTACAAAATATTCATCATTTTCAACATCATATAATACAAATCCAAAGATGCCATTCATATCATCTAAAAAATCAATACCTTTTTCCTTATATAAAGCCAAGATTACCTCGCAATCTGATTCCGTTTGGAAGTTATAATCAAAATCAAATTGTTTACGTAATTCGCGATGGTTATAGATTTCACCATTTGCTGCAAGAATTAAATTTTTATCTTCACTAAGTAAGGGTTGCTTTCCAGAAGCTGGATCAACAATTGCCAATCGTTCATGAGCCATTATAACGTTATCATCATTATAGACCCCACTCCAATCGGGACCTCTATGACGGATCGATTTAGCCATTTCTAATATTTGAGGTCTTAATACTTCAGGGTTTTGTTTTAAATCGAAGGCACATACAATACCACACATAATTGTTTATTTTAAATTGATAGTACAAATATGCATATTACATATAATATTATAAACATAAAATGCTATTTGACTTACAATTTATAACAGAATATTATATTATTAATTAAATATTTAATCAGATTAATGTGAATTCACAGATAAAAAGACAATCTGTAAAGTTTAACAAAACCTTTCGAAAATTAAATTAACATTTCTATAGTTTTGAAATACTAAAAAAACAAAATCTAAAAATGAAAAATTTATTTACAACACTTGCATTTGCATTCGTACTACTATTATCATCTAATGTAAACGCACAGAAATTCTCAAAACTTGACGCAAGCCCATTAGACATAGCTATGTCAAAAGACAGATCTGTTAAAGTTGTTTATAGCAGACCTCAATTAAAAGGAAGAGCTTTAAACACTTTAGTTCAAAACGGAAAAATGTGGCGTACAGGAGCCAATGAAGGTACTGAAATCACTTTTACTAATGATATGAAATTGGGTGGTAATAGCGTAAAAGCGGGAACTTATACAATGACTACTATTCCAGGAGACAAAGAATGGACAATTTTACTTAACTCAAATTTAGGAACTTGGGGTGGAAATGCTGGAAGCCGTTATAAAAAAGATACTGAAGTAGCAAGATTTACAGCTAAAGCATCAACTAGCGAAGACGCTATTGAAGCTTTTTCAATTGCATTTGATGCTGCTGGTGCAATGTACTTAGGATGGGGAAATGTTAGAGTTGCAGTTCCGATGAACTAAAATTCAATCAATAGTATTACACACATAAAACGCCTTGATATTCTCAAGGCTTTTTTATTATGGAATATTTAAATATTTATGTGTTTGTAACGAAACTTTCCATTTAGGATTAGCCATCACATAATCCACTATTTCAGGAACGACTTTATCCCGTTTACTCCATTCCGGTTGTAAGTATAATATACAATCTTCATTAACTTTGGAGGCTTGCTCTTCAGCAAACTTAAAATCACTTTTATTATAAACAATAACTTTTAGCTCGTTAGCTTTCTGATACACTTCTTCTGTTGGCAGTTTTAATTTTTTAGGCGATAAACATATCCAATCCCAAATTCCGGTTAATTTATAAGCACCAGACGTTTCAATGTGAATACTTAATCCTTTTGCCTTTAACTGTGTTGTCAATTCAGTCATATCCCAAGTCAATGGTTCTCCACCAGTCACCACAATAGTATTACTATATTTTGCCGCATTTTTCACAATTTTCTCAGTGGCTGTAGGCGGATGTAATTCAGCATTCCAACTTTCTTTAACATCACACCAATGGCAACCTACATCACAACCACCAATTCTAACAAAATATGCAGCTGTACCTTTATGATAACCTTCACCTTGAATGGTATAAAACTCTTCCATTAAGGGCAACAATAATCCTTTATCAATTAACCCTTGTCTTTCACTTCTTGTCATAGTGGGCAAAGATAGTTGACAGATTTAAGTTTCTTATCAAAAATGTTGAAAAGATTTTTAAAGGGATTGCGTCAAGATTAGTATTTTTATACAAAATTTGGAATTATGAGCAGAACGGCTGAGTTTTTCAAGCATATAAGCGAAGGCAACACAAATAAAGGCGATTACATTACATTAGGATCGGCCATGCTAGACGGAGAAACCATTGAAAATGCTTTTGTAAATGTGCCGTTAAAGACTTTGAATAGACACGGATTAATTGCTGGTGCGACAGGAACAGGTAAAACAAAAACATTACAAATTCTTTCAGAAAATTTGTCAGAAAAAGGAATTCCAGTATTATTGATGGACATCAAAGGAGATTTGAGTGGTTTAGCCCAACCAAGTCCCGGACACCCTAAAATTGATGAACGCCATTCTAAAATAGGATTACCATTTGTAGCAAAAAAATTTCCTGTTGAAATTTTGACTTTATCAGAACAGGATGGTGTGAGATTAAGAGCAACTGTTAGTGAATTTGGTCCTGTGCTATTATCTCGAATTTTGGATTTATCAGCAACTCAATCAGGAGTTGTAGCTGTAATATTTAAATATTGTGATGACAATAAATTACCTCTTTTAGACTTAAAAGATTTTAAGAAAATATTGCAGTATGCTACTCAAGAAGGCAAGAAAGAATTCACTGACGCTTACGGTCGAATTTCTACCGCATCTACGGGCGCTATTTTAAGAAAAGTAGTAGAATTAGAGCAACAAGGAGCTGATTTGTTTTTTGGAGAGACCTCATTTGAAGTTGATGATTTGTTAAGAGTTGATGATGATGGAAGAGGCTATATTAATATCATTAGATTGACCGATATTCAAGATCGTCCGAAACTTTTTTCTACGTTTATGTTGAGCCTATTGGCTGAAATTTATTCTACATTTCCCGAACAAGGTGATTCTGGAAGACCGGAATTGATCCTGTTTATTGATGAAGCTCATTTGATATTTAATGAAGCTTCAAAAGCCTTACTCAATCAAATTGAAAGTATTGTAAAATTGATTCGTAGTAAAGGTGTTGGATTATATTTTGTTACTCAAAACCCAACTGATGTTCCTGAAGCTGTATTAAGTCAATTGGGATTAAAAGTGCAGCATGCATTAAGAGCATTTACAGCAAAAGACAGGAAAGCTATTAAACTCACAGCTCAAAATTACCCAGACACAGATTATTATGATACTGCCGAAGTATTAACCTCTTTAGGCATTGGAGAAGCATTAGTTTCTGCATTGAATGAAAAAGGAAAACCAACACCATTAGCCGCTACTATGATGCGCGCACCGATGAGTAGAATGGATGTACTTACAAATTCTGAATTAAGTGATTTGTTAGCAACATCGAAACTAGTACGTAAATACAATAAAGATATTGACAGAGAAAGCGCCTATGAAATGCTTAATGAAAAAATAGAACAAGCGGAAGCAGAAGAAGCCAAAGAAAAAGCAAGAAAGGAAAAAGAAGCGCTTAAAAAAGCGGAATCTAAAAAACGCTCATCAAGTTCAAGACGCAAAAGCACACGAATGAATCCAATTGTTAAAGTATTAACTAGCGCTACGTTTATTAGAAGTGTGTTTGGTATATTAACAAAAATTATGAAAAAGTAATTTTAACCTCAAATTTTAATTTTTACACTTATATGAAAAACTCCATTTTTAGCTTAATATTAATCGCCATTGTACTTGTTAGTTGTACTAAAGACCCAAAAATAGATCTCTTTAAAATAAATAAACAAAATATAGGATTGCTAACTGACACTACTCAAGTTAAAGATCTTGAATTCATATTCTCCAAGGACTCCATTGTAAAATTTATTAAAGGTGATGAATTCACTGGAGATGTAAATGACATAGATATTTATGAAAAAGGCGGCAAAAAACTGTTAAGTATTACACCAAATCAAGCACTGGATTCTACGGCTGTCATTGAAACCGTTCAAATTTTAGATTCAAGATTTAAAACTGATAAAAATATTTCGACATTAAGTACGTTTAAGGATATTAATGCGGCCTATAAGATTTCAAGAATTGATAATTTAATTAATTCTATTGTAATTTCGGTGAAAGAAATTAATGCTTCATTTACGATTGATAAAAAAGAGCTGCCAGCAAATCTAAGATTTGATATGAATATGAAAATTGAGAAATCACAAATCCCTGATTCAGCTAAAATTAAATATTTTATGTTACATTGGTTATAATCTCAAGCATTTGAAAAAGTATATCATCCAAACGGCTCCATTTATAGTGCCAACAACAGACGGTAAAATTATCGCTGAGCATTTCGGTAATGCTACAATTGGGAATTCTCAAATAAGTATTGCTCATATGATTGCTCCAGCTGGCTGGAGTGAACCTTATCAAACCCCAGAGTTTGACGAGTACACTTTTATCATAAGCGGAAGAAAACAATTTATAATAGAAGATGAATCTATAGTTTTGGAAGCTGGTCAATCTATTAGAATAGAAAAGAATACGAGAGTACAATATTCAAATCCGTTTACTGAACCATGTACATATTTAGCTATCTGTTTGCCTGCCTTTTCAGTTGAATCAGTAAATCGAGAAGCGCAATGAAAACACTGCTCATAAAATTAGTTGGTAGCTATTTAAATCTAGCTAGTTATCTTTCAAAATCATATGCAGGAAATAAAGCAATTCTTCTTTTTTCTACACCCAGAGGTATAAAAATCACAGAACATCAAAGAGATTTTTTAGATACAGCATTCAAGGAAGAATTATGGCATAATGAAGCTGCAATTATGACCTATAGATGGCTAGGTAACAAAGAGACAATACTTTTAGCTCATGGTTGGGAAAGTAACGCAAGCCGATGGCAAAATTTAATAACGACCTTAAAAAGTAAAGGCTATAATATTGTGGCACTGGATGCTCCAGCTCATGGAAAATCTGGCAGTACATCATTTAATGCTATATTGTATTCAGAATATATTAACATTGTAGTAAAGCGATTTAAACCAAGTATCATCATTGGACATTCAGTAGGTGGAATGGCTTCTGCCTTATTTCAACACAACTATCAAAATGAACACATTCAAAAATTAATATTACTCGGAGCTCCCTCAAATTTCGTAGATGTACTTGAGCGATATTCTAATATGCTAGGCTATAATCAACGCATTCGTATGCAAATGAATGCTACTATTGTGGAGCGATTTGGGAACCATCCTGAGACATACTCGACTGCTAAATTTCTTAAAAACATTCAATCTAAGGGATTAATAATCCATGATGCAGAGGATAAAATTATACCTTATAATGACGCACTTCAAATAAAAGACAGTTTTAAAAATAGCACATTAATAACTACAAGAGGTCTTGGACATTCCTTAAATAATGACACTATAGTAAGCCATATTAACGCGTTTATTAACGCGTAAAGTCTATCTTTGCATCATGGAGAAAGATCTAAAGCGTATTAATAAATTTTTAAGTGAAGCAGGCTATTGCTCTCGTCGAGAAGCCGACAAACTCATTGAAGCTGGACGTGTAACAATAAATGGCGTAATTCCGGAAAAAGGCACGAAAATTTCCAGTGACGATGAAGTTCATGTTGATGGCAATTTGATATATAACAACAAAATTGAATTCGTTTATCTAGCCTTTAATAAGCCCATTGGAATAGTTTGCACTACGGACACGAGAGTTGAAAAAGACAACATAATAGACTTCATTAATTATCCTAAACGTATTTTTCCAATTGGACGACTAGACAAGCCAAGTGAAGGATTAATTCTCTTAACTGATGATGGAGACATTGTAAATAAAATATTGCGCGCAAGTAATAATCACGAAAAAGAATACATTGTCAAGGTTGATCAACCCATCTCTCAAACTTTTATCCAGAGAATGTCTAGCGGCATCCCAATTCTAGATACTGTTACTAAAAAATGTGTTGTTGAAAAATTAAGCACTTATGAATTCAAAATTATTTTAACACAGGGCTTAAATCGACAGATTAGAAGAATGTGTGAATATTTGAATTATGATGTGTTATCATTGAAACGTATTCGAATCATGAATATTCCACTTGATATGCCTTCTGGAGAATATAGAGAACTGACCAAAGATGAGTTTTCAAAATTGAATGCCTTACTTGAGGACTCAACAAAGAATCACCATCAAAATCACATTCCTAATACAATAAAGAGAAAAAAATAAGGCTATTAATGGATTGACTAATGGCTAGATAAATCTCAAACGGTTACATTTCCAACCTAGAATATAGTCTGCACAAAAATAAAATTATCATAAAAAAACGCCCATGATTCGAAAATCATAGGCGCCTAAAAATGCTATTAAATCAATAATTTTACTACTTATCTAATATCACTTTTTTAGTTTGAACTCCATGTGCGGTTGTAATTCTCAAGTAATACACCTGACCTGGTAAGCCAGAGAAATCAACAACTGTAGACGCTCCTTTAAATTGACTATAACTTCTTTGATACATTTGAGTGCCAATTAAATTATACACTTCAACCATCATATCTGAAGCAACCTCTTTATTGAATTTTACGTTTACGCTTCCTTTGGTAGGATTAGGGTGAACACTAAAATCTAGAGGCTCAATTCTGAAGTTATTCTCATTAGGATTTGAACAATTCGAATACTGCTTGATATTACATTGGGTAACACAGCCTTCTTCATCAGTAATAGTAACCGTAAAGTATGCCGAATCATAACCTGTGGTAAAACTTACTCTAAATTCATCAGAATCACCAATTATTCCCCAGCCATTATTCATGGATTGAATATCTATACTCCAAGCATATGTTAACTCACCAGAGCCTCCTGTTGTATTAACCTGTAAAAAATTAAATTTTGATGGCTTACATGAAGGCAGTTTACCTGGATATCCACGAATGATTTCACAAGTATATTCTTCAATTGTTACGAGTCTTGCCTCTTCGCAAGGATCCTCATATCTGGCAGCATATTTAATACCTTCATTATTAGCTAATCTTGATGATGCGTTATCTATGAAAGCAACAACCAAATAAGTTCCAGGAGCAAAAGTGGATTGACCACTAAGATCAGCTCCATATCCATTTAATTGAATTGTATATGTGGCGCCTTCACTTAAATTACTAACTGTTATTGTCCCGTCATCTACACCATTACATGAAATATTTGTTGAAGTAACATCCATAGTCACAACTCCCGGTTCTGTTATTTCGAACTGCTCAGTAATGATACACTCCTCTAAATCCACTCCATCAAAGAACGCTATAATAGTATATAATCCAGGTGGATATGTGGCATTCTCTGCGTATGGGCTTCCATTAATAGTAACTATAGCACCTTCGGTAAGAAAGTTAACAGTTATTGTACCATCGTCTTCTCCAACACATGTCACATTTGTAAAATCGTATTCCAATTCTATACAAATACATTCTGGTGCGCTTACGTTAATCGAGGTATCACATCCTATCTCATCAAATGCCGTTATAATCGCATCTTGTCCATTAGGAATATCTACGATGGTCCATGAACCTCCACCATTATCATTTGGAACTCCAAAATCACTTGTAACGTTGATTGTATTTGTAATTACTTCGACGCTATAGGTTCCAAAGTTCTCAGCTTCATCACATACTGGCTCGCCTACTAATTCCAATTCTGGTAAATCATTCACCTGAACAGAAATTTTATCATAGTTAGAGCAGTTCGCAGTAAAATAAAGTCCAACTGGCATTGGTGTTTCAGCTGTGTCATTGGTAGTTTCTCCATCAAATGCATTTTTACCTGAGAAGTACCAATTGTTTAGGTCGAATGTTGAACCATCAGGTCCTGTATTGGCTTTTCTATAAGCCCAACCATCTAAATATTCCCATGGATCATTGGTTCCGTCAACACCTACAACTCCAAATACATCGATAACAGTTCCATTCTTAAATAATTCTAATGAATCATCACCATTTATATTTGCGGCAGAACTTGTATAATCTGGTGCAAATCCGAAGAATGTTGTAAATGCTGTACTTTCTGAAGCAAGATAAATTCTATCTCCTGCAGATGCAGAAACGGCAGGGAATGTGAATTCTTCACCATCAGAACCACCTGCATTATTAGCACTTCCAAATCCATAGATACTTAAATCATCTATATCATTTAACACATAAAGTTCTACTCCTTTCGGAATTCCTCCAGTTAAAGGACCATCATATGCCGCCGAAATCACTAGGGCTTCTGAACTTGTAGAAGCATAATCATAACGTATACTGTGTTCACCAGGCCCAGCTATGGCCGGATCAAAAACACCATTCTCATCCACTCCATTTCCACTCCAAGTACCACCATCAAAATTAACAGTTAATTGTACTGGATCATCATCTATACATAATGGATCCTGAGCATCAATCTGTACTGGTGGAAGCGGATTAATAGACACCGAAACTATCGAACTATCATCTGGACATGGATCAGTTCCAGAAACAGTATAAGTATATTGACCAGGTTGATCTTCTTGTGCATTAAAGACGCCATCATGTGCCCCATTTGGTCCTGTCCAGCTTCCGCCTGACTCTTCATCATAAATGAAATCTGATAAATTATAATTGCCATCATCATCACTACAGACTTCTAAAGCACCATCCTCTCCTGCATTTACAGAGTCAATAACACTAATATCTATACTCGCTGAATCATCACAACTGTTATTATCTGTATAACTATAGGTGACCGAATGGGTTCCTAAGCCTGCAGCTACTGGATCAAACAATCCTGAAACACTAACTCCTGTTCCACTATAGGTCCCACCTGCTGGTAAGCCATTTAGCTGTATTGAATTTGCATCGATACACAATGGACCTGCTGCATCTAAGGTTACATTTGGTTCATCATTTACGACAATATCTGCTGCATCTAAGGTTACATTTGGTTCATCATTTACGACAATATCTATACTCGCTGAATCATCACAACTGTTATTATCTGTATAACTATAGGTGATCGAATGGGTTCCTAAGCCTGCAGCTTCTGGATCAAACAATCCTGAAACACTAACTCCTGTTCCACTATAGGTCCCACCTGCTGGTAAGCCATTTAATTGTATTGAATTTGCATCGATACACAATGGCCCTGCTGCATCTAAGGTTACATTTGGTTCATCATTAACAGTCACTACAGAATCACAAAATGCTGTTCCGTTATCAGAATTAATAGTTACTTTTACCGTATATGTTCCGCCATTAGGTCCGGAATTAACAGTAGCGTTAGTTTCTGTATTGGCTGGGACTCCACCAACAAAAAATGCTCCAGAAGTATTACCAACTAATTCCCATGTATATGTTGGGTTTGTCGCTCCTTCCGGAATTATTGAATACGCATTTTCAGTATCAGGACAAACTGGATCATTACCTTCCATTTGACAGGTAGGTGGCGCATCAACTGCATCCGCTGAAAGTGATCTATCTTGATTTCCTAAGTTATTTAAATTCCAATCGATTAAACGCATATGGTAAGGTGAACCAGAAATTCCACCTGCCGACAATGGCACTCCATCTCCATCAGACCCCCAATCATGACGGCTTGCAATATGTCCTCCCCATGACAATAACACAGTACCACTTGTACCAGTTGTAAATGTTACAATCAATTGTTGAGAGGCAGTGGTTTGACTTAAATCCGCAAGAGTTCCGTAAGTGATATTTGTAATTGTACCATTCCATATTGTCAACACTTTATCAGCAACTCCTAAATCATTAAAGCTATCTTCTGGCTGATTTGCCACTGGAGATGTTACATAATCAGGGAATAGTGGAATTGGAAAAGTCGAAAACCCAACTCCCTCAGTAAAAGACGTTCCGATTGTAGGATCAATTTCTTCTTGTGCATGACCATAAGAAAGTAAGTGCGGTTCAATTCTGTCATAACTTGTTAAATAATCTAAAGCATGATGATCACTATGTTTTACGTCATATTCTAAGGTTAAAGTAACAACTGTTGCTGCTGGCATAGCAGTCATTATAGCTCTATAAGCCACAGACATCCCTTCAGTATAATGCGAATTTTGTGCACCTAAATTACCATTTACCCAATTTCCAGGATCATTTGGTGAGGTTGCTGAACCATTTCTTATTTGGTCCAAATTTGCTGCAGGTTGTTGCGCAAATGAATGAGACAATCCCAAAAACAAAAAAGTCAAAAATAGCAGCAATTGCTTTTTGACTTGAGTAAATGGTGATGCTTTTCCACAACACGAAACGGCATTTTGAAGTGAATTAATAGTAAAATCGTTCATAATGATTGGATTAAATTAATAACTAAACCAAACATTTGAGGTTACATGAATTATGTAAACTTGGGTTGATGCAGCTATTAATCAACCTGTCAGAAAAATGCTATTGACTTATAAAATACTTTGTGGAGAATTGGTATTTTACTTTACTGAAATTACGCAAAATATTATAAGATGATTTTACTTTTAGCTCATATTCAAATAAAGTAAGTCGAATAGCACCTCAATGTAATCTTTATCTTACATTTAATTAACAAAATCGAGCTAAGTCATTATTTTACAACAATCTAAAGTATTATAAATTAGTTTTTTGAATTTAACTTCCTTTTCATTACATAAAATGGCAAGTATATAATCATAAAATAAGGCAGTAATATGAGTTGACACACAAAAATATAATAGGGCCATTCTCCAAAATAATCCAATAAAGAAGCAGCCTCAGGTTTTTGATTCAAATAAAAATAATTAGCGTCCAGAACGAAATTTATGAGCACCATTAAAACTACATAAACCTGCAAAGCCAAAATAGATTTAAATATGCTTCTAAATTTAGGTCGCATATTAAATACAAAAGTTGCATAAAAAATTATATATAAAAGCCCTAAATGCACCATCCAATATCTGAAATAATCAAAACTTGGAAATCCTTCTGCGATGTCTGGCGTAATTACACCTTGCAAAGTTCCGGCAATAATCCAGAAGACCAATATTTCATACATCCAATATGTTCTATAGTAGGTAAATATCGGAATTAACAATGCTAAAAAACTACATAAGTATAATGGTAAATCGGTGGTTATATTATAGTTTCCAGTAGCTATATAATATAAGTGAAAAATAATCACAGTAAGCGCTACTAAAACAGCGACATAATGTATACTTTTTTGCTGTTGATTTAAATTGAAATTTCTAATAGAATATCTTATAAATATAACACCAAAAAAAAGTACGAGACTAATTGGAATAAGGTGCTCATAACTTCCAATGGTTACTCTTTTTATAAGAGCTATAAAATCAATGAAAAGACATTCCATATTGCAATATACCCAATTCGGTTATTGCATATGACGCTCTCTAGCTAGAAGCGTATTTTTAAGTAACATTGCAATTGTCATGGGACCAACGCCACCAGGCACAGGTGTTATATAACTTGCTTTTTTACTCACACTTTCGAAATGAACATCACCCGCAAGACGGTAACCTCTTGTTTTAGTTTCATCTGGCACTCGCGTGATACCAACATCTATTATAACAACGCCATCTTTAACCATATCTGCAGTTAAAAATTCAGAAATGCCAATGGCTGCTACGATAATATCAGCTTTTTTTGTAAACTCAGAAAGGTTTTTTGTTCGACTATGAACTACAGTAACTGTTGCATTTCCCGCTTCGCGCTTTTGACCCATTAAAATACTCATCGGTCGTCCAACAATATGGCTTCTACCCATCACTACCACATGTTTTCCTGAAGTCTCTATTTGATATCGTTCTAGTAATTCCAAGATTCCATAAGGTGTCGCCGATAAAAAACAAGGTAAGTCCAATGCCATTCGTCCTACATTTGCAGGATGGAAGCCATCTACATCTTTATCTGGATGCACTGCTTCCAAGACTTTTTGTTCATCGATATGTTTTGGCAATGGTAGTTGCACAATAAAGCCATCGATAGCCTCATCTGTATTGAGTTTATGAATTTTTTCTAAAAGAACGTTCTCCGATGTATCTTCTGGTAAATCTATTAATGTCGACTCATACCCTATGCGTTCACAGGCCTTCACTTTGGCTCCAACATAGGTCATACTTGCTCCATCGGTACCCACAAGAATTGCTGCAAGATGTGGTACTTTTTCACCTCTTGCTTTCATTAGATTTACTTCAACGGCGATTTCGTCTTTAATGTCATTACTTACTTTTTTCCCGTCGAGTAGAATCATAATATTGTGTTAGTTAGAAGTATCAATATAAATTTATTGCATGCCTTTCATTGCTTGCATCATTTTTTTTCCGCCACCACCTTGCATCATCTTCATCATTTTACTCATTTGGTTAAATTGCTTTAACAATTGATTCACTTCTTGTACAGAAGTTCCTGAACCTTTACCAATTCGTTTTTTACGACTCGCATTAATAAGGGCTGGATTTGTACGTTCTGAAGGTGTCATTGAATGAATAATAGCCTCAATTCCTTTAAATGCATCATCATCAATATCGACATCTTTCATCATTTTTCCAGCTCCAGGAATCATTCCAATAAGGTCTTTCATATTCCCCATTTTCTTGATTTGCTGTATTTGTTTTAAAAAGTCATCAAAACCAAACTGATTTTTAGCAATTTTCTTTTGAAGCTTACGTGCTTCTTCTTCATCAAACTGCTCTTGTGCTCTTTCAACTAACGACACAACATCTCCCATTCCAAGAATACGATCTGCCATACGTGACGGATAAAACACATCGATAGCTTCCATTTTCTCTCCAGTACCAATAAACTTAATTGGTTTATTAACTACCGATTTAATAGAAATTGCTGCGCCACCACGTGTATCACCATCTAATTTGGTTAAAATTACACCATCAAAATTTAAGATGTCATTAAATGCTTTTGCAGTATTCACCGCATCTTGACCTGTCATAGAATCCACTACAAACAAGGTTTCTTGAGGCTGAATGACTTTATGAATATTAGAAATTTCATTCATCATTGCTTCATCTACTGCCAAACGACCGGCAGTATCAATGATGACCACATTATGTCCATTCGCTTTTGCATGAGCAACACCTGCTTGTGCGATTGCAACAGGGTCATTATTCCCTTTATCACTATAAACCTCAACATTAATTTGCTCTCCTACAATATGCAATTGATCAATAGCTGCTGGACGATACACATCACAGGCAACTAAAAGCGGGTTCTTTGTTTTTTTGTTTTTAAGATAGTTCGCCAGTTTTCCTGAAAATGTTGTTTTACCAGATCCTTGTAAACCAGACATCAGAATAATACTTGGAGTTCCCGAAAGGTTGATGCCTTCAGCATCACCACCCATGAGTTCAGTTAATTCATCCTTAACCAATTTGACCATCAGCTGACCCGGCTGTAGACTTGTTAAAACGTCCTGACCAAGTGCTTTTTCTTTTACTCTCGAAGTAAATTCTTTAGCAATTTTAAAGTTAACATCGGCATCTAATAAAGCACGTCTTACTTCCTTTAGGGTTTCAGCAACATTCACTTCAGTAATACTTCCGTGTCCTTTTAAAACATGTAATGCTTTATCTAACTTTTCACTTAAATTATTAAACATAAGAATTTTTGAATTTTTAAGAATTGCAAATTTAAGGATTTGCTACGTATTAATGAAACATCGCAATATAAATTAATTGCATAAAAAAAAGAGCTACTATGGCGAGCAGCTCTTTTTACTAACTAAAACTAAAACTAACAATTTCTAGTTAATTACAATCCCGTTCTAATACCATGAAATCATTTTCTCTTACTAACTCCAATCGGTCATCAGTACATTCAACAACCAACCAGTCACCTGTAATGGCTTGAATATTGGCACCAGCCACATTTGAAAACGAAATAATCACTCCATCTTCAGATTGAGAGGTTGACCAAAAGGCGTCTATAGTTTCATTATCAGTATAAATTACAACGATACCACTGTTCGCTTCAAAATCGAAATTATAAATTATTAAATCGTCGCTTCCGTTGTAATTCACAATATTCCAATGACATTCGGTTAAATTTATATATACATTGTCTTCTGTACAGTCAGTAGTAGAACAATCTTCTACTATGAGTTGTACTTCAAAAATTTCAAAATTAGTTGTTCCTGCTAATTCTACACGAACATAAATCGTTTGAGAAGAAGCTACGATATTCGTATAAGGAGAAAGAAGTGGATTTACATAAGCTTCAGCATCAGCTAATGTTTCGAAAAACTGATATGAAACATTATCTTCCGGACAATCAAAGATGGCGTCTAAATCAAAATCTGCAAAACCATTACCTTCGTAATCACATTCCGTTACTGTTAAATCTTCAAAACAATCAAAAGGATTTTCATCTTCTACTTGGCATTCGCAATTTTCATTTATAAAACCAACAAGACCATTAGACTCACATTCATCACCAAAATTGGCTTGTAAATCTTCGCAGTCATAGGTATTTGTATTACAATCTCTTTCAAATACAATATAATCATCACCATGGACCATTTTAATTCGATCCTCATCACATTCGATAACTCTCCAATCTCGATTAAATAGATTAAGTGGTTCTAGGTTAAAGTTCAAACTCACAAATACACCTTGATCTGAAAGCGTAACTTCCCAAGCTCCTGTATCTGTCAATTGATTTGTTGGGGAATTAATAACTTCCACTATATTATTTTCACCAAAATGAAATTCTTCAGCAGCGATATTTACGAATAAGTTGGTTCCAGCATACCAAAAACACTCTTGTAAGTACATGCTAATTTCTTGAGCGCTACATTCTAAATCGTCTTCACATTCTTGTTCTATAACCATGGTTGTTACAGCGCCTTCAAGTTCTCTAACCAATTCAAATCGATCATCATCACATTCAACAACAATCCAGCTTCCACCGAGGTCTTCTTGAAAGGCGTTTAATTCTGATATTACAATTTCTACATGTCCGTCATTACTTAGTGAGGTACTCCAATTTCCTTCAATATATTGAGTTGTCGATCCGTTTAAGATTTGTAAATCGTCATTTTCATTAAAAAACAAATACAAGTTTTCAAACACATCATCTTCGTTGTAAGCAGCGATTCTCCAATGACATTCTTGTAAATACATTTCAACATCTTCAGTATTACAATCGTCATCTACATTTTCGCAATCTTCTTCAGCCGAATTTATTGCTGACTCAAGTTCATCATGCGTATTTACGACTATTGTTTCTCCATTAGCATAAACTAAAGTAACGGGGAAATTAAGACTGGCAAGTACAACGCCATCATCAGAATTATTTAAATCTTCTAAAAATTGATATAAAGCCTCATCACTTTCTATTACAACGGTTTCAGTTATTTGAAAATTTGAATCGTATAATGAAAACGAAATTGGGTATTGAAAATCAACACATTCAATATCTGTATCATCCACATTTTCACATTCATCAATGAACGTTTCCAATTCGTCAAAGTTATTTATATTGACTTCGGTGTAATCATTTAGTATAATTGTAATTGGAAATAAAAACTCAAGAATATCGTCATCATTCTCAAATTCTTCAAAAACAGCTTCAATAAGTTCTAGATCTTCTAAAGTATTAATGGTAATTGTGATACCATTTGCGATTATTGTTACTGGTAAATTTATTGATAAACAATTGGCGCTATCAAGCACATTGTCTAATGAACCATCATTAGATGCTGTTCTCAACATTAAATCGGTAAGTACAGAATTCGGAATTAAAGTTTCTTGTTCATCTGGAACATTAATTTCTACAGTATCATCTTGACACGAATTAAAAGTAAAAAGGGCAAAAAAGGATACTAAAAACAGACAATAAAATTTCTTTTTCATAACAATTGGTTTGTAGGATTTATAAATAAAACAGATTAAACAAAAAAACTCCTACCATCCTCTTTTATTTTTTTAAATTAGTCCGCAAAGTTTATTAATCATGCCTAAACATTTACATAAAGATATATGTGAAGAGACTTTGTTCTCTTCAATGTTTATGAAACACTCTAAAAATTTGCATGATTTTTTATATTATAAATTTGGAGCGCATTTAAATCCCGAAGATAAAGTTCAAGAAGCCTTTATTAAACTCTGGGAGAATTGCTCAAAGATTACACCAGACAAAGCCAAAAGTTTTTTATTTACAACCGCTAATAATTTAATGCTTAATGCATACGCGCATCAAAAAGTAGTATTAAAGCATCAGCAAACTAAACCTAAATCATATACGAATGAAACTCCAGAGTTCATTTTGGAAGAACAGGAATACTTGCATAAATTAGAAACCGCTATTTCAAAATTAACGGAAGCACAGCGCACAGCATTTTTATTAAATAGGATTGAAGGCAAACGTTTTAAAGAAATCGCTGAAATTTTGGAAATTTCAACAAAAGCAGTAGAAAAGCGAATTTATGGTGCTCTAAAGAAAATACGTGAAGATATAGATGGCATTTAAAAGAGGTAGGAATTTTGAATGTTTAACTGTTATATAGTTATAACACTAGTTATGGATAAAGATATTTTAATACAAAAATGGTTAGACAATGACCTCAGTGCGTCCGAGCTTGAAGCTTTTAAAAAACTTCAAGACTATGATGAATTGAAGAAATTGGATAATAGCCTTATTGGCTTCAAAGCTCCTAATTACAATGCATCGGAAGCACTTAGCCCTGTATTAGCTGCCATTAAAACTCATAAAAAAAGTACGCCATGGCTTCATATAGCGATGCGTGTAGCCGCAATCTTTGTGTTATGTTTTGGGGTCTATTATTACAGCACTACAGTAGACACCTCTATCACTACTTTGGCATCTCAAAAAGACACACTTATATTACCCGACGCGTCTAATGTTTCACTTAATGCAGGTTCATCATTAGCTTACAACAAAGCGGATTGGAGTGAACATCGCGATGTTAAATTAGAAGGTGAAGCGTTCTTTAAAGTTGCTAAAGGATCTACGTTTAATGTAATAACTGATTTAGGAACTGTTTCTGTATTGGGTACTCAATTTAATGTGAAACAACGTGAAAATTATTTCGAAGTTGTTTGTTATGAAGGACTCGTAAGTGTTAGTTTTAATTCTGAACAACGAAAACTTAAAGCAGGCGAACATGTTTTATTTATTGATGGAAAATTAATTATCTCTGATCCCGAAACTAAAAATACACCTTCTTGGTTGCAAAACGAAAGTTATTTCAAAAGTTTGCCTTATAAATATGTTATCTCAGAATTTGAACGTCAATTTGGTTTATCAATTGACACGAAGCATATAGATACCGAGCTATTGTTTACAGGAAATTTTTCCCATAACGATATAGATATTGCTTTAAAATCAATAACTTTACCTTTACAGATTACTTACAGTAAAACCAATCAGACTATTACTTTAATACGTGAGTAAAAAAGGTATATTATTTCTTTTTATTTCCTTATTTTTTTTAAGTACTACTAGTGGAATTGCTCAGAATACTTCTAAAGAACAGCTACGACTTGTGGACATTTTAGAAATATTAGAAAACCGATATCAAATACATTTTACATATTTAGATCAAACAATAGCAGACAAAAAAGCAAGCCTACCAGCACTTGATTTAACACTAGAAGAGGCACTAGCATATTTAATATCTGAGACCGCGTTAGAATTTATAATCATTGATAAAACCAGTGTTGTTATTTCTAATGATTATGAAGATCCTGACACCGTTTATATTCAAAATTTAGATGAAATAGTCGTTATAAATTACTTAACCACAGGTATCACAAAAAGTAAGAGTGGGACAATTACAATTAAGCCGAAGCAATTTGGCATACTACCGGGTTTAATTGAGCCAGACATTTTAAAAACAGTACAAGCATTACCGGGAATTTTAAGTGCAGATGAATCGGTTTCAAACATTAATGTTCGCGGAGGCACTCACGATCAAAATTTAATTCTATGGGATGGTATTAAAATGTATCAATCCGGTCATTTTTTTGGATTGATTTCAGCATTCAACCCTTATTTAACTACTGATGTTATCGTTTCCAAAAATGGAACGAGCACGAAATATGGAGATGGCGTTTCTAGTATTATAGACATGAAACACTCCAATATACTGGATAATAAATTCAAAGCAGGTGCTGGTTTTAATTTAATCAATGCTGATGCATATGCAAAAATTCCATTGAACACTAAAATGGAATTTCAAGCTTCCGTTCGACGCTCGATTTCAGATTTAATTATCACACCTACTTATGATCAGTATTTTAAACGCGTTTTTCAAGACACTGAATTAACCAGTAATCAAAACAATATTGTCATAAACAATGAGCGCTTTTATTTTTATGATTTTGCCACGAAATTCTTATACGATATATCAGAAACTGATAAGTTACGTGTGAATTTTTTAAATGTATTTAATTCTTTAGACTATGATGAAGCCTCAACAATAGACGCTATTAATGATGCCTCTTCCAATACATTAACACAATTAAATCTAGCTGCAGGCATTGAGTACACCAAATTATGGTCATCCAAATTCACGACTCAGGCCTTGCTCTATTTTTCCAACTACGATTTAAATGCTAAAAATTTCACAGCAGCTAATAGTCAAAGACTAATTCAAGAAAATGATGTCGCAGATGCAGGGTTTAAATTAAACGCTAAACACAACCCAGATCAGAATTTAAATTTAGAATTTGGCTATCAATTTAGCAATGTTAGCATAAGCAATCTTGAAGATGTAAATATTCCAGTATTTAGAAGATTGGTTAAAGAAATAATTAGAACACATGCTATATATGGCGAAGCGCAATTTACTTCTTCAAATAAAAACACATACGCTAGGATAGGCTTAAGAACAAATTATATTGATAAATTTGCTGCTGCTTTCACTGAACCTAGATTATCAATAAGCCATAAACTTTCAAACGAATTCCGTTTGGAAGTATTAGCGGAATTTAAGAATCAAACCACATCCCAAATTATAGATTTACAAAATGACTTCTTAGGCATTGAAAAACGTAGATGGGTATTGTCCAATAATTCAAGTATCCCTATCATCAAGAGCAAGCAATTATCGGGTGGAATTCATTATAATAAAAACAAACTATTAATTAGTGCCGAAGGCTACATAAAAGATGTAGAAGGTATAACCACACGAAGCCAAGGATTTCAAAATCAATACCAACTTATTGATGCCATTGGAAAATATCAAGTTACAGGTATTGATTTTTTAATTAACAAACAATTCCATAAAATCAGCACTTGGTTTAGCTATTCGTTCAGCAAGAATAATTATACCTTCGAAGGTCTAAATTCTGGTAATTCATTTCCTAATAATGTCGATATACGTCATACGTTGACGTTTGCGGGAACCTATCAAGCTGATAATTTAAAATTTGCGCTAGGTTTAAATTGGCATTCTGGCAAACCAACTACTACACTAGCTGATAATCAAATCCCTAACAACAATACCATAGAATATAACTCTCCTAATAACAGTCATATAAATGACTATTTAAGAACTGATTTTTCAACCACGTATCAATTTCAAATGAGTCCTAAAACTTCGGCCTCCATAGGAGCTTCAATTTGGAATATTTTCAATAGAAAAAATGTTATTAATAGTTATTTCACTGAAGATTCTGATACTGCAATTCGTAAAGTTGAAAACATCTCTCTTGGCATTACACCAAACGTAAGTTTTAGGCTTAATTTTTAGTAGAATTTGAAGTATCTTTATCAGAAAGCATCTAGAATGCATTCTATTGAAAAAACAGCGCACATAAAGATCAATTAATATGACCGATCAAGAACTCTATGCTCTTAAATATCCAATTGGAGAATTCATTAAGCCAGATAAAATTGATGCTACGGTATTATATACATGGATTAACGATTTAGAACAGTTTCCTAAAACTTTAGTATCGCTCACGAAAGATTTAACAATTGACCAGCTCCATTGGACATATCGTCCAGGTGGCTGGAATATAAAACAAGTTGTACATCATTGTGCAGATAGCCATATCAACAGTATTATTCGATTTAAATTAGCGCTTACTGAAGACATTCCTACTATTAGACCTTATCATGAAGATCGATGGGCTAAACTTATTGATTGCAATGACAATAATCTGGACGATACCATATTGCTATTAAAAGGTTTACATGCCAAATTATGCAACTTATTACGAAGTTTAACTGCTGAAGATTTAGCTAAACAATTTACGCATCCAGATCATGAAAATCGTGTTCGATTGGATGAAAATATTGGCATTTACGCTTGGCATTCTAATCATCATTTAGCACACATTAGACAAGCCTTAGAGCATAAAGGACAATTCGATACTTAGAAATTATGTATCTTTAAAATATGCAATTCCTATTAAAAAAACATAAGCTCATCCTTACACTAGTCGCTGTATTTAGTCTAGTGACATTTTCAGGAATTGCCTCAACAACACTGCCATTTCAAGTTCAAACGGAGTTAACACTTACAAATGCCCCAAAGGATGTTCATGTCTTTTATTTCGTTGAAGGTATAAAGCTATTCCAAACGTTACAGCTTAACAATTACATCGAATTCGATTTTGATTGTTTCTTAAATCATTTCAAACACAAAGCGCTCACAAGTTTCAAGAGTGTCGTTTTTAATCATAATGACTACAAAAGAGACTTAGAATTGATTCTAATTAATCAAGAAACAAGCCTGAAAGAAGACCCTCTTCAGATATAGTTCCTAGGGCAATTGGTCCTAATCATTATTTTTTTTTAATAATTCGAAACATCATTTCGGTGGTATTTCACAATTTGATACTCTATGAAGATGGACTATTTTCTTAGGCGATTCGCCTTGGTGTTTTTTATTGCACTAGCCTGCATACTTCCTGTACCAATCATTTTCCACAGAAAAGATGATTTACCAAAACACCTTATAGAACAGCTAGAAGAGCAAAAAGAAGATACAGAACAGGACACTATAAAAGAACTATTTTGAGGTAGGTAAAAAAACGACTACATTAGATACTTTACAAAATAAACGTCTACAACTATGCGAGATAAATTTTTACAAGCTGCTATTAATGAAGCCAGAAAAGGTTATGAAGAAGGCGGTATTCCAATTGGCTCAGTCATTGTTTATAAAAACGAAATTATTGGACGTGGACATAATAAACGCGTCCAAAAAGGTTCAGCTATTTTACATGGTGAAATGGATGCTCTTGAAAATACGGGTCGACTTAAAGCATCTGTATATAAGGAATGTACCTTATACACAACGCTCTCACCATGTTCAATGTGTTCGGGTACAATATTACTGTATGGTATACCCAAAATTGTGATTGGTGAAAACCAAACTTTCATGGGAGAAGAGGCGTTATTAGAGTCGAAAGGTGTCGAAATTATTCACGCCAACAATAAAGAATGCCAAGATTTGATGACTAAGTTTATTAAAGAACAGCCTGAATTATGGAATGAAGATATAGGCGAATAACTATTACATACGTTCAGGAACATCAATTCCTAATAAGCTGAATGCATTTTTTATAATATTTGCTACAGTTTTAGACAATTTTACTCGAAATGCTTTCTCATTATCGGAATCTGCTCCAAGAATCGAAACATTTTGATAAAATGAATTAAACGCTTTTACTAAATCGTACGTATAATTTGCTATCAAGGCAGGACTATGATGTTCAGCTGCATTTTGAATAACTTCTGGAAACATTTGAATCTGTTTCAAAAGCTCTTTTTCCTTGACATGCAGAGATAACCGTTCTGAATTTAATTCCATATTCAAATCTGCCTTACGCAAAATAGACTGTATTCTCGCATACGTATATTGTATGAAAGGCCCTGTATTACCTTGAAAATCAATTGAATCTTTTGGATCAAACAAAATTCTCTTTTTAGGGTCTACTTTTAGGATATAATATTTTAATGCACCTAAGCCTATCGTTTTATATAATTGAAGCTTTTCATTTTCAGAATAGCCTTCTAATTTCCCTAATTCTTCTGAAATTTCTCCTGCAGTTTGTGCCATCTCGTCAATTAGATCATCTGCATCAACGACAGTTCCTTCTCTACTTTTCATTTTCCCTGAAGGCAAATCAACCATCCCATAGCTCAAATGAAACAAATTCTTAGCCCAATCAAAACCTAACTTTTTAATTATTAGGAATAAAACTTTAAAGTGATATTCTTGCTCGTTACCAACAGTATAAACCATACCACCAACATCCGGAAAATCCTTCACACGTTGAATAGCAGTACCAATATCTTGGGTCATATAAACAGCAGTACCATCAGATCGAAGCACTATCTTTTCATCAAGACCATCATCTGTTAAATCGCACCAAACTGATCCATCTTCTTTCGTGAAAAACACACCAGACCTTAAACCTTCCGCAACGAACTCTTTACCTAATAAATAGGTTTGACTTTCATAATAGAGTTTGTCAAAATCAACGCCTAAGTTTTTATAGGTTATATCAAATCCGTCATATACCCATTGGTTCATTGTTGTCCAAAGCGACACAACATCATCATCACCAGCTTCCCATTTTTGAAGCATTTGTTGTGCCTCTAATAACAAAGGTGCTTGCTTTTTTGCTTCCTCTTCAGAACTGCCTTGAGCAATTAAACCTTGTATTTCTTTTTTATATTCTTGATCAAACTTTACATAGTAATTCCCAACTAACTTATCCCCTTTTAATCCTGTGTTTTCTGGAGTCTCTCCATTACCAAATTTCTCCCAAGCCAACATGCTTTTGCAAATATGAATCCCTCTATCGTTAATGATTTGAGTTTTATAGACGTTTTTACCTGATGCCTTTAAGATTTCGGCAACGCTATAACCTAACAAGTTATTTCTAATATGACCTAGGTGTAATGGTTTGTTCGTATTTGGTGAAGAATACTCAACCATAACAGCCGCTTCGTTAGCATTAGGGTCAACAAATCCGAAGTTCAGTTTGTCATTTATTTCATTGAAGAAATTAATGTAGTACGGCTCACTAATCTCAATATTCAAAAACCCTTTTACAACATTAAACCCTTTAACATCTTCAACATGTGCCTCTAAATACTGACCAATTTGTTCACCAATCTGCACTGGATTCCCTTTAACTACACGTAACATTGGAAACACTACAACTGTAATATCTCCAGCAAACTCTTTTCTCGTCGCTTGAAATTCTACAGCTTCTAATTCTGCATTAAATATGGCTTTAATTGCTTGTTTGACATGATTCGTTAAAGTGGCTTGAAGGCTCATTTTTAGTATGTTTTTAAGTGTGCAAAGATAAAACTTTTATAACGTTTTAAAACTATGATTAACTAAAAAAGCTTGACAACGGGAATGTCATCAAGCTAGATCATATTTTGTTAAATTCGTTTCTATGCTTTCCTTCCTCCAAGAAAGCTCAATACTATAGCAGCAAGACCTAAACCAATAGTAATATATGAATCATTGTTATTTTGAGCCTCAACACTCACACTTCCAACACTTACTGATGCTTCAGGAGCAATCATAGTGTAAATTCCGTAACCTATTAGTACAACACCTACAATTAGCAAAATCGTTTTAACTGTCTTGTTCATGAGTAAATATTTTAAGTTTGAGTTAATATAATAAATTAATAGCAGATAAATTTGATTTTCATCATAAAGTGCTGATTTTCAATAAATTAATTAGATATTTTATTTTTTGTTACCAATTGTGCATTTCATCGATGAAAGTGTTGTTTTTCTATGATTTTTACCGTTTATCGATTCTTACTTTTTTATTAAATAAATTAATAGTCCTTTCATCTAATTTTTTGGTATTAAAACCTAGAAATTAGCTTTTTACTACCCATTTAAAGATTTTTGGTAAGCTATTAATCAAAGTCCCAAACATTGATGATACTTAATATTCAACCTTTATTAGGATTGTTATTGTCTTTTGTGTTCTTACTTATCCTCTCCCTCAAGGCAAGTTCGCGTCAAAACAACATTGCAATTTTTAACACCGTTCGAAACAGATGAAACAGTTAATTACTTTAGCTGCTTTTTTCTCTGTCCTTTTTTGTTTTTCACAAACAAATGAGATAGATAGTCTCGCTATACAATTGGCTTATCAAAAACAAGATTCTACGAAAGTAGACACTTCGTTACAGTTAATAAAGGCTTTGTATACTATTGAAGACTATAAGAAAGCGTTACTGTATATTAATCAAACTGAACTCCTATCTAAAAGCTTAAACTATAAAGAAGGTATTGCAGAAGTTAATTACTTCAAGGCATTGATTTATTCTAAACAGGATGATTATTATAACGCAATTGATGGTTATAATAAATCACGGCAATACTATATAGATCTTAACGACACTCTTGGTGTAGCAAAGGTTAATAATAGCATTGGATTGATTGAAATTAAACGTGGTAATTACAGAGAGGGTCTTAAAAATTCTCTATCAGCTATTAATGTTTTTGAAAGTAAAAATCTTCGCGATGAATTAAGTTCAGCATATAACAACTTAGCTGAGGCATATTATAATACACAACAAATAGATAAGGCCTTAGAATTTAATTTCAAAGCACTTAATGTTAGGGAACAATTAAGAGATAGTACAGGTATTAAAACCTCAACTAAAAACATCGCTATGCTTTACTCTATGCGTAAAGAACATAGAAAGGCTATTGAATATTATGAAAAAGTACTAGCATTAATAAATCCAGCTCAAGACCAAGATTTAAGAGGAGAGATCTTACCAATGATCGGAGAAGAATATGTACAATTTAAAGATTATTCAAAAGCATCTGCCTATTTAATCGAAGGATTGAAATTTAATCGTGACATTAAAAATAGTGAAGGTATTCTTAGAGCCTTAAATTCAATTGGAAATTTGAACCTAAAACTAAGAAATGTTAGAACAGCTGAAAAACAATTAAATGAAGCACTAAGAATTGCAAAACAATCCAATAATAAAGTTGAACTATTAAAGAACTATAAACTTCATAAAGAATTAGATTCTACTAAAGGGTTTTTTCAAAATGCATTCTATTGGCAAAGTCAATATTACGATTTAAAGGAAGAATTAAATCAACAAAACAAGCCAAAGATCCCTATATATACGGACACTATAATTGTTGATAGTTCAAATGAAAATAAAACAACTAATGCGGACAGAGAGGCTGCACTTCTAAAAGAAAAACAACTTAAGAATTTAAAACTTTTAACTTACGGATTAATCGCAGCATTTATTGTTGCACTTTCCTTTTTATTACTCATTTATTTAAAGCGTAAAAGCCGTTTAAAATACACTCATGAGTTGGAAGAAATGAACGCTCAAATACAACTTCAAAACGAGGCTATTCTGGAGCAAACTCATCATCTAGAAGAGACCAATAAAGTTAAGGATCGATTATTTTCAATTGTATCTCATGATTTGAAAGACTCCGTTTCTTCCATTAAAGCATTTTTAGATTTATTAAAAGAAGACAGTATCTCTAAAGATGAATTTTATGAACTTATTCCCGAGTTAAGTGAGAATGCTAACAATGCATCTTTATTATTATTTAATTTATTGAACTGGTCTAAATCTCAAATGCAAAACTTAGAATCGCATCCAGAGTTATTTAATATTCAAGAGATATTTCATACTAAAATGAGTTTGGTAGAGCAAAAAGTGGAGCAAAAAAGTATTGTATTAATTGATGAATCACAAAGGGACTTTGTTTATGCTGATAAAAGTATGGTAGAGATTGTAATTCAAAATTTAATAACTAACGCTGTTAAGTTTAGTCGTGTTGGAGATATTATTACGGTTTCGAACAGGGATCACAATGGGAAGTCTTTAATATGTGTTGAGGACACAGGCGTTGGAATTTCTAAAGAAAATATAGACAAACTTTTCAAAAATGGTTCATTCACGACCGTTGGAACTAAAAACGAAAAAGGAACCGGACTTGGACTCTCAATTTGCAAAGAATTGGTTGAATTAAACAATGGAAGAATTTGGGTTGAAAGCACTCAAAATGTAGGCACTAAGTTCTATGTAGAACTTCCAAAAATAAAACCTGCTGAATAATCGGCCGTATGTTATAATTTAGGTAAAAACACTTCGGACATCATACAACGTGCGCTTCCTCCACCACAAGCTTCAATAGTATCTAATGAGCTAGATAAAATCTCACAATGATTTTCAATAATGGAAACTTGGGCTTTACTTAAACTGTCATATGCAGCCTGACTCATAATTAGATAAAGCTTATCATCTTTACCTTTAACTTGCAGCATGTTTCCTGCAAAGTTATCTACTTGTTGCTCGCTTATTTGAATCACCTGTTTAGCATCTTCTTCAAGATGTTTAACTATATTTTTGCGTTGCTTTTTATCATCAATGCTATCTAAACAAATTACAGCGAACGTTTCACCCAAACACATCATAACATTGGTATGGTAAATAGCTTTACGCTTTCCTTCTACGGTCTGATTAGAATTAAATACTACAGGCGTATATTCAAAATCTTCACAAAATTCAATAAACAACTCCTCATCAGCTCTAGGAGACAACGCACAATATGCTTTTCTGTTTACACGATCAAGCAACAAGCTTCCAGTCCCTTCAAGGAAAACAGATTCGTCTTCAGCGCTCGAATAATCCACAATATTATTGATTTCGAAACCTTGCTTTTCCAATTCAAATAGTACATCTTCTCTGCGTTCAAGACGTCTGTTTTTAGCAAACATTGGGTACAATCCTACGTTTCCATTTTCATGAAAAGAAATCCAGTTATTTGGAAAAATTGAATCTGGTGTATCGAATTCATCTGTATCACTTATAACAACAACATTAACACCAATACCTCTCAGCTTTTCCACATAAGCATCAAATTCTTGTTGCGCTTTGGTATTTACAGTTTCCGGTAATAAATTATCAATTACTTTTTGATAATAATTATTAACGGCAGTTTGTTCGTTCATCCTAAAGTTAATTGGACGAATCATTAAAATTGTATTTGTAGTTTGTTGCATTATATAGATACTATTGAATTACAAAATTAACGCTTTTCAATTCATAGTGCTAAAAAATATTTGCGATAATTTGAGTAAGTTTGACAATCAATCACTTCATTATGAAAAAACTTTTATTACTTTTTATAATCTTCACTTCCTGTAATTCAGATAACCATAAGCCTCATTATAGTTTTATTACTGCTTTTGAAAAAAGCGAAGGCTTAGAAACTGCAACTTATGAGCAAACTATTCAGTTTTATACGAATTTAGCACATAGGTATTCTGAAATTTCAATACAATCTATTGGAGAAACTGATTCCGGAAAACCTTTACATTTTGTAACGCTTAATCCTGATGGTGAATTTGATTTTACTAAAATAAGAACTAATAAACGTGTTGTATTGATCAACAATGGTATTCATCCGGGCGAATCTGATGGTATCGATGCAACAATGTTATTGTATCGAGATATTGTTCAAGGAAAAACACCCGTTCCAAAACATACCGTTTTGGTAACTATTCCAATTTATAATGTTGGCGGAAGTTTGAACAGAAATAGCACCACACGAACCAATCAAAATGGTCCAAAAGAATATGGCTTTAGGGGCAATGCACGCAATTATGATTTAAATAGAGACTTTATAAAAAGTGATACTAAGAATGCAAGAACTTTTGCAGAAATCTTTCATTTGGTAAAACCTGATATATTTATTGAAAATCACGTCAGCAATGGTGCCGACTATCAATACACACTTACACATCTGTTTACGCAACACAATAAATTAGGAGGAACTTTGGGCAATTATGTGCACACCAAGATGATGCCTACCCTGGAAGAAAAGTTAAAAGAAAAAAATTGGGATATAACGCCTTATGTAAACGTGTTCAACCGAACACCTGACAATGGTTTTTCTCAATTCATGGATGCTCCACGTTATTCTACGGGATATACTACATTGTTCAACACGCTTGGTATGATGGTTGAAACGCATATGCTAAAACCATATAAACAACGTGTCGAAGGCACCTATGAATTAATGAAAAGTATGATTGAAATTTCTGAAGAAGATTCAGAAACTATCAAAGCACTTCGCAAAGATTTCAACCAACAGATTCTAGCCAAAAAAACATATCCACTAAATTGGGAGATCGATACAACTAAAACAACAACTTTAAAATTTAAAGGATTTGTCGGTGAAATGATAACTAGTAAAATTACAAATACACAACGATTAAAATATGATCGTACACAACCTTTCACAAAAGATGTGACGTATCAAAATTATTTTAAGCCAACTGATATAATTGAAATTCCAAGTTATTATGTTATCCCTCAAAGTTGGTGGGAGGTGATTGATCTACTAAAATTGAATCAAGTCCATATGGAAGGACTTTCAAATGACTCTACTTTTACAGTTCAGTCTTATAAAATAGACACTTACGAGTCCAGAACACAAGTCTATGAAGGTCATTATCAGCATTATAACACCAAAATTAAATCTTCAGTGCAAGAAATTACATTTAACAAAGGTGATTATCTTATAAATACCAATCAAGAGGCATTACGCTATCTATTAGAAACCTTAGAACCTCAAGCTCCAGATTCATTTTTTAATTGGAATTTTTTCGATACCATTTTACAGCAAAAAGAGGGATTCTCACCCTACGTTTGGGAAGACAGAGCGGCACTATTATTAGCGAAATATCCAAAATTACAAATCGATTTTGATTTGAAGAAATCATTAGATTCTGATTTTGATAATAACTGGTATGCCCAATTAGATTGGATTCACAAACAAAGTGAATTTTATGAAAAAGTACATTTACAATATCCTGTTTATAGAATTCAATAAAACGTTGTGGTTCAGATAAAATTATTCGAACTTTGCCATTTACAAGAAATCAAAAAAACACAGAAATCCACTCATATTAAATGAAAAAATTCGGAAGCATTCGATTATTACTTAAAATTTATGGTCTCGTATTAGGAATCTTTTTTGTATTTCGGTTCATATTATTCATCACCGAAATTGATAGAATAGATTTTAAGACTGTAAGTATTTTTACAGTGATTCAAGGTTTCCTAATGGGAATTAGATTTGACACTGTTATTTCTAGCTATATTCTTTTGGCACCTGCATTCATTCTATTGATTCTAGAAATCCTCAATAAGACAAGTCGAATTGCTAAGACAATTGTGTTTTATTGGGTTGCTATTTTATTTACAATAGCGTTTTTAATTACTGCAATCGACATTCCTTATTTCAATCAATTTTTTTCAAGATTATCAATGAGTGCTTTTGCTTGGGTTGATAGTCTTGGTTTTGTGTTTAAAATGGTGACACAAGAGCCCAAACACCTGTTGATTGCTTTTCCCATGCTCATTTTATTATTTGCGTTTTATAAACTACTTAGAAAAATATTCAGCGTTGAGTCGCCAAAAAATAGCGCTCCTATTTTATTGAAAATCACATGTTCTATTCTCTTTCTTGGACTCATGATGGTTGGCATAAGAGGTCGAATTCAAAAAAAATCTCCAATTAGAGTTGGTACAGCTTACTTTTCAAACCATTCTTTTATAAACCAGATGGGATTAAATCCAGTATTTACGTTATTAAAAAGTTATCTGCATAGTCAGAGTAAAAAAAATACTACTATTCAGCTAATGGATGATAAAGACGCATTAGCTTATATACAAAAGTCGCTTAAAATTTCTGACACTACAGATTACAAATCTCCGATAGCTAGGAAAATTGTACCCGATTCTAGTCGCACAAATCAACCAAACATCGTTCTAATTATTATGGAAAGCATGAGTGCTTCAAAAATGGAACGTCATGGAAATACTAGGAACTTAACGCCCTTTTTAGATAGTCTATCTCGAGAATCAATTTATTTCGAAAATATTTATACATCTGGCAAACATACCTTCAATGGCATCTTTAGCACCTTATTTTCATTTCCTGCTATTTACAGACAGCATAGTATGAAAAACATGCATACATTTCATGGCTTTAGTAATGTACTACGAAAAAAAGGGTATTCGACTGCATATTTTACTACGCATGATGGCCAATTTGATAATGTAGAAGGCTTTTTAAAAGCGAACGATTTTGAAAATGTGTATACAGATAGTGATTATCCCCTTTCAGAAAACAAAACTATTTTAGGAGTTCCGGACGATTTCATGTTTGAATTTTCGATCCCAATTCTTAATGATTTGCATTCAGAGAACAAACCATTTTTTGTAAGTTATATGACTACAAGTGATCATACGCCTTTTTATATTCCCGACTATTTTGAAGCCGATAACAAAAAAAAGAAACATAAGATTGTTGAATATGCCGATTGGTCGTTGCAACAATTAATTAGCATGTCTTCCAAACAACCCTGGTTTGATAATACCATTTTTATTTTTGTTGCAGATCATGGTGTCCCTATTTCCGCTCCATATGACATCTCTTTAGACTATCATCATTCACCGTTGCTATTTTATTCGCCTAAATATATTCCAGAGCCACAAACACACCAACAAATTGGTGGACAAATTGATGTATTCCCTACTCTTATGGGATTATTGGAACAGCCATATGTTAATAATACATTAGGAATAGATTTATTAAAAGAACGTCGTCCTTATATTTTTATTAATGATGATGATAAAACTGGCGTGTTAAGTGATAGCTTATTCCTCATTCTAAAAAACAAACAAGCTCCTAAATTATTTAAATATAAAGATAGTAATACAACAGATTTTTCGAGTGAATATCCTGAGGTCATTTCTGAGATGAAGACCTATATAAATGCCAATCTTCAAACGTATCAATACATGTTATTACATAAGGAGACTTTGGGAATATTGGAGAAAACACATTAAATCAACAGTCTAATATTGGCATAACTATTTTCTAAGGCCTTTTGAGTCTGCTTTGAATTTAACCATTCTACTTTTGTAATACCTTCTTCCGCTTGAGGCTCCAAATGCCCCTTAAAAGAAGTCTTCATCTCAAACCAATACGTGATTTTAATTTTATGTCTACCATTACGTTTAAAAATGTGGTAGGTCATTTCTAACGGCTTGACAATTTCCAATCCTTGAACTCCGGTTTCTTCCTCTACTTCCCGAATAGCAGTTTGGTCAATAGTTTCTTTGTGTTCCGCTTTTCCTTTAGGGAGATCCCATTTATCGTTTCTATAAATAAATAAGATTTCGCCTTTATCATTGAACACTTTTCCCCCACCTGCAACCACATTTGGCAGTTTTTTCAGAAATTTTTTAAGAAGTTTATCTTTGTTTTTACCAATTAATCGTACTTCAGCTAAAGATGTCTGATTCAATTCTCTAATGACTTTACCAATATTTACGGTTTTAAGCAAATAGTTTTTAAAATTAGTTTCTTGACTAACTCTTGTTGTTAAAACAATTGGTTTTTCATTAACGAAAACAGTATACATAGTTGAGAAATATATGTTTCTAATGGTAAAAATATCATTTTTTGACTCATAAGCACTTATTTTAAAAATTAATTTTAAAATTTAAAATACCGTAAAAATGATTAGTTTTGCAGCATGATTTTTGACAAACAAACCGCAAAAAAAACAGCAGAAGTTTTATTAAATATTAATGCTATAAAACTACAGCCGAATGACCCATTTACTTGGGCATCAGGATGGAAATCCCCAATCTATTGTGATAATAGAATTATTCTAAGTTTCCCTCCTATTAGAAATTATATCAGGGAAACTATGGCAAAACAAATTGAATTGCTATATGGAAAACCTGACGTAATTGCTGGAGTAGCTACTGGAGCTATTGGAATTGGGATTTTAGTTGCTGAATATTTAGGATTACCTTTTATTTATGTGAGACCTGAAGCTAAAGGTCATGGTCGTCAAAATCAAATTGAAGGTTTTATTGAAAAAGGTCAAAGTGTCGTCGTCGTTGAAGATTTAATTAGCACTGGAAAGAGCAGTTTAAATGCCGTAAGAGCATTGAAACAAGCCGAAGTTAATGTAAAGGGAATGGTGGCAATTTTCTCATATGGATTTGAAGTTGCAACCAATAATTTTAAAGATGAGAATGTAACCTTACATACTTTAGGAAACTATGAGAATTTATTAGAACAAGCTCTTGACACGAATTATATAACATCAAAAGAACAAGACATTTTAGCACTTTGGAACGCGAACCCTAGTGAATGGAACGCTAATTGATATCATTTTAATAAACTTAAACACAATGAATTTAGAATCTCCAAAAATTACTGTAAACAAATCATCTCAAGAAGCTTTCAACTTTTTATCTGATGTCAAAAATTTTGAACAGCTTATGCCAGAAAACATAAGTAAGTTTGAAGTTCTAGAAGGGGATAAATTTTTATTCGCATTGAAAGGAATGCCTGAAATAATATTAAAAAAGAAAGAAGCGATTGCCCCTAACAAAATTGTACTTGGAGCTGCTGGTGGTAAACTTGATTTTACTTTAACAGGGCATATTTCTGAAGTTGATGCAATTACTAGTGAAGTACAATTAATTTTTGATGGTGAATTTAATGCCATGATGGCTATGATGATTAAAGGCCCTATCGGTAAATTTATTGAAACTCTGGCTACAAATATGGCAACAGCGGTTTAATATAATAAGGTTACTTCTTTAAAATCAAATTCCTTTAATATATAGTCTTCAAGCTGAATTATAAGTTGACCTGATTGAGTAATACCTTTAATATAACCCGAAAACTTTAGGCCTTCAATATTCTTAAATGTTGAAGGTTTATTTTTTCTAAATAAATGGTTCTCATAAGAATTAATTAAATCATCATATTTCTTTTGTTCCAGCAATGCGAAATAATGTTCTAAATTCTTCAAAATTAAATGTAGAATTTCATCATGATTAAATAATCGCCCTGTAATATTATATATCGAAGTAGCTTGTGGTAAATTTTCGAATGAAGTCTGATTTATATTTAGCCCAAAGCCTATTATTGACGCTTGTAATTTATTTTGTTTTATGACATTTTCAATTAATATACCGGCTATTTTTTTGTCCTCTGACAAAATGTCGTTCGGCCATTTTACTTTCAATTTATTGATATTTAAACTTTGTAATGCATCAAATATAGATAAGGATGTTACAATACTTATAAAAAAATGATGTTCCAATTCTACAAATGAAACGTCCTTAAACACACTAACTGTTAGATTCTTACCTTCTTGAGATTGCCATTGCGTACCCATTTGGCCTCTCCCTTCGGATTGGTGACTTGCAACAACTACTGTGTAATCTTCAAGTGTTTGTGAAGCACTTAATTGTCTTAAATAAGAATTAGTAGAGTCAATGGCATTAAGTTTGATTATATGCATATAAATGGTAAATATTAATTTATATATTTCTTAAGAGTATTTAAAGTTCAAAAGAACTAAAAAAATAATAACTTTGTACAAAACTAAATCAATTTAATGACGAAAGAAAATACTAATGTAGACCAATTAATAACAACAATATTAGCTGGTATTGAAGATGTAAAAGGGAAAGAGATTGCAATTCTAGATTTAAGAGAAATAGATAATACTGTTTGTGATTATTTTATTGTTTGTGAAGGAACTTCAAATACACAAGTAAGCGCCATAGTAAATTCCATCCAAAAGAAAGTTAGCAAAGATCTTAAAGACAATCCATGGCATATTGAAGGAAATGACAATGCCGAATGGGTTTTAATGGATTATGTGAATGTAGTAGTACATGTGTTTCAAAAACATGTAAGAGAGTACTATGACATTGAAAGTCTTTGGGGAGATGCAAAAACAACCGTAATAGAAACAAGTTACTAAACGTACATAAATGTCAAAGGAACCTAAAAATTTAAATAAGAAACCAAAACTAAATCCATATTGGATTTATGGAATTATCATCGCTTCATTTTTAGCAATACAGCTATTTTCAGGTGGTTTTGGTGGTCAAACTGAAGCAAAAACAACACCTTCTCAATTTTTTGAGTATCTGGAAGCAGGTGATGTCGCTAAAGTTGAAATAATAAATAATCGAGAAGCGAAAATTTATTTAACAAAGGATGCTGTTGAAAAGGAAATTCATAAAAAAACGAAACCTAATAGCATTCTTCCTACTGTAGCACCATCTGCAAACTACAGTTTTGAATTTGGAGATTTAAAACTTTTTCAAGAAGAAATCAATACGATTATCGATGAAAATGATCTTATCAATACACAGGTTACTTTTGAAACAGAAGACAATTTATTTGGCAATTTCATTCTATCATTATTACCTTTTATTTTAATTATCGGTGTTTGGATTTTCATTATGAGACGTATGTCTTCTGGAGGCGGCGGTGGAGCTGGTGGACAAATATTTAACATTGGTAAATCTAAGGCGAAGTTATTTGATGAAAAAACAGATATTAAAACTTCATTTAAAGATGTTGCTGGATTAGAAGGTGCAAAAGAAGAAGTTCAAGAAATAGTGGACTTCCTTAAAAATCCTGAAAAATACACTTCACTTGGAGGGAAAATTCCAAAAGGTGCTTTGCTTATAGGATCTCCTGGTACAGGGAAAACATTATTAGCTAAAGCCGTAGCTGGAGAAGCACAAGTACCATTCTTTTCATTATCAGGTTCTGATTTTGTTGAAATGTTCGTGGGTGTTGGTGCATCTAGAGTTAGAGATTTATTTAAACAAGCCAAAGAAAAATCCCCTTCTATTATATTCATTGATGAGATTGATGCCATTGGCCGAGCTAGAGGAAAGAATGCCATGTCTGGTTCAAATGATGAGCGTGAAAACACACTTAATCAGTTGTTAACAGAAATGGATGGTTTTGGCACTAATTCGAATGTAATTGTTCTCGCAGCAACTAATAGAGCAGACATCTTAGATAAAGCGTTAATGCGAGCGGGACGATTTGACAGACAAATATTTGTTGATTTACCTGATGTGCGTGAACGTAAGGAGATATTTGCAGTGCATTTAAGACCAATTAAAAAGGCAGAAGATTTAGATGTTGATTTCTTATCAAAACAAACACCTGGATTCTCTGGCGCAGACATAGCAAATATTTGTAATGAAGCTGCATTAATTGCTGCTCGAAATAATAAAAAAGCAGTAGATAAACAAGACTTTTTAGATGCTGTTGACAGAATAGTTGGTGGTTTAGAAAAGAAAAATAAAATTGTAACACCTGGAGAAAAACGAGCTGTTGCATTTCATGAAGCTGGACATGCAACTATTAGTTGGATGCTTGAGCATGCGGCTCCTTTGGTAAAAGTAACAATTGTTCCTCGTGGTCAGTCATTAGGTGCTGCTTGGTACTTACCAGAAGAACGATTAATTGTCAGACCTGAACAAATGTTGGATGAAATGTGTGCGGCCTTAGGAGGTAGAGCTGCAGAAAAGGTCATATTTGATCAAATTTCAACAGGTGCTTTGAGTGACTTAGAAAAAGTAACAAAACAAGCCAGAGCCATGGTAACCGTTTATGGACTAAGTGAGAAAGTAGGTAATTTGACATATTATGATTCTTCGGGTCAGTCAGAATATGGATTCACAAAACCTTATAGCGAACAAACTGCCGAATTAATTGATAGAGAAATTTCTGATATTATTGAAACACAATACAGGCGTGCGATCAAACTATTAGAAGAAAACAAAGATAAACTCACGGAATTAGCTGAAGTCTTACTTGAAAAAGAAGTCATTTTTAAAGATAATTTAGAAAAGATATTTGGGAAGCGTCCTTTTTCGAAAGACGAAGAAGAGTAACTAAACATAACGTATTTTATCTTATAAAAAACTTAAATTATCTTAGGATTAATTTAAGTTTTTTATATTTGAGTAAATTCTTTTAGAATAACCCAGGTAATTGCAAACCATAAATGAGTCTATTTCGTAAAATCTTCGGACTTAAGTCTGATAGTGAAGAAGATAATATTAAAAACGATGAGAGAGGCAAATACATGCCGGATCTCAAACTACCAATAGATGAGAAATTTACTATTAATTTCAAGGCAAATGGTGGCAAGTTTTTGTATTGCGAAAATTTAAGAGAAATTAGTACAAGTTTAAAAGATATTCTTCAGGAAAATGAATGGGAAGATAAGCAAGTACTTGTTTTTGATGAACGATTGTCAGCACTATTTAAGGATTTTGGATTTAAAACCACTACTCAAGTTTCTGATAGCACTTTTTTTCTATCTACTTGCGAATACCTCATTGCCGATGATGGCTCTTTATTAATTTCTTCTAATCAAATTGCAGAGAAAAAACTCAAAGAATTGCCTCCAAATTTTGTCATTTATGCTACTACAAGTCAATTTGTTCAAAGTATAGGAGAAGGACTTCGTGGTATAAAAGGAAAAAACAGAAATAAAATCCCTACAAATATTACTACTATTAAACATTTTAAAACTTTAGAAGATAAAGATTTTCTAACCTATGGTAGTAGTTCAAAAAACTTATATTTGCTTCTTTTAGAAGATCTTTAGATGAAAGAACTCAGTACACGAGCAATATCAGGAGCGTTATACATTTCTTTACTCATTTTATCGCTTTATTGGCAGCATGCCCTTAATGCTTTATTTTTTGTTTTCGGATTGATATGTTTAGCAGAATTTAAAAAACTTATAAATTTTACAAGCTTTTTACCCTATGTAATTTTTACAGTACTTTTTATTGGTTTTGGATACTGGTCTGCAATCTCAAATCCTCCTTCAGGATTTGAAGAAGCTATTCAAATATTACAAGTTCTAACTATATTCGTTCAGCTCTTTTTAATCAAGGATTTATTCTCTGAAAAAACAATTCCCCTTTTTAGCTCCAAACGTTACATTATAACCACTTTTTATCTTTCTAGTTCTTTTGTTTTTTTAATTCTTATCGCAAATTATAATCATACATTTACACCAGTATTCTTATTAGGTGCTTTTATATTAATTTGGATAAATGACACTGGCGCCTATTTGGTTGGTAAAAATTTCGGAAAACAAAAGCTATTTCCTAGTGTATCTCCTAAAAAAACTGTGGAAGGCTTTTTAGGTGGTTTATTTTTATCCTGTGTCACTAGTTATTTTATTGCTAAATTTACAACAACACATCTCGATTTCACACATTGGCTTATTTTAGGCATTATTGTTAGCGTATTTGGGACTTTAGGTGATCTTGTTGAATCAAAGTTTAAGCGCCAAGCGAATGTAAAAGACAGCGGAGTCATAATGCCTGGTCATGGAGGTTTATTAGATAGATTAGATAGTATTATCTTTGCAGCACCGTTTATATATTTATTTTTAAGATTTATTACATATGTTTCATAAAGAAGGACACAAAATCATATTTATAACTTTAGTTATTATTGTAACTGCTATAATGATTGTTGATTATTTTGTACAACTGGCATGGTTAAGAACTAGTTTGATGTTACTATGCATTGTGTTTTTAATTTTGATTCTACAATTTTTTAGAAACCCTAAACGCAACACAGTTTCAAATGATAATCATGCATTATCTCCAGTTGATGGTAAGGTTGTTGTTATTGAAGAGGTAATGGAAAATGAAGTTTTCAAAGAAAAGCGTATTCAAGTATCCGTATTTATGTCGCCTTTAAATGTTCATGTTACTCGCTATCCTATTGGTGGAACTATAACTTATAGCAAGTACCATCCTGGAAAATTCTTAGTTGCTTGGCATCCTAAGTCTAGTGAAGAAAACGAACGTACAACCGTAGTGGTAGAAAACAATACTTTTGGTAAGGTTTTATATCGTCAAATAGCTGGAGCCATGGCGAGACGTATCGTTAATTATGCAAAACAAAACAACACTACTACGCAAGGAGCTGATTCTGGATTTATAAAATTTGGATCAAGAGTAGATTTATTTTTACCTCTGGATGCCGAAATAAAGGTTAAACTTAATCAAAAAGTAAAAGGAGGCGAAAGTATTATTGCTGAACTATCATGACTTCAGAGGAGCTAAATATTGAATTTGATGAAGCTGTAGAGCGTGTTAACAGCTATAAGGAACCGTTTCCTGCAGATTTTTTATTACGATTATATGCTTATTATAAAAAAGCGAGTAATAATTATAGTAGACCTAGTAGCAGTAAACCTATAATTAATGCGTTTAAAACCAATGCCCTTTTTCAGGTGAAAAATATTAGCCAAGAAGAAGCTAAGCAGATATATATTGATCTTGTGAATAATTATTTTCTTTATCGAAAATAGCTTAAATAAATCATAATCAATATGTTAATAGGCTTTATAAAAACACTATTTTCACATTGTAAATACCAAATCTCATATTATGAATCCCTTATATCTTAGAATTTCTATCTCATTTTTCATACTTTATAGTATAAATATTCATGCTCAAACTTATAATCCTTTTTATGGAAATATAGTAAGCAATACTTCGTCTTCAAATGTTGTAAATGATTTAACAGCATTTGAAAATTTAGGAATTAAAGAAGTAGGAACAGCAGCCTTAACTAATACTGAAAATTGGATCACATCACGTTATCAAAGTTTAGGCTATACAAATATTGTAACGCAACCCTTTACATATTTCTCAGGAACAAGTAATAATATAATAGTCACTAAAACAGGAACAGTTTACCCAAATACATATTTAATCATTGACGCACATTACGACACCATAAATGGAACCGGAACCAATGATAATGGGAGTGGCACTATTTTAATGTTAGAGCTAGCGCGATTGTTGAAAGACGTAGAAACTGAATATTCAATAAAATTTATTCATTTTAGCGGTGAAGAAGATGGACTAGTAGGCAGTAATTATTATGTGAATAATACAGTTATTCCAGAAAACTTAGATATTAAACTTGTGTTTAATATCGATGAAGTTGGAGGTATAAGTGGACAAGTTAATGACACTATTATTTGTGAAGAAGATCGAAGTAATCCATCAGGTAATAATTCAGAATCAGCAATTGCTACAGGAGTATTAGCTACCTGTATTGAGTTATATTCAAATCTAGACACGGAAATATCTTTTGCTTATGCTTCAGATTATGTGCCTTTCGAGGACAATGGTGAAATCATTACCGGTTTATATGAAAAAAATGAAACCCCTTATGCGCATACAGCTAATGATTTATTGGTGAATATGGATCCGAATTACGTATTTGAAGTTACAAAAGGTGCGCTAGGAGCGGCATTAGAATTTGCCGTTGCTTATGAAGCCCTTGGACTAGAAACCTATGAAAATGCTATGAAAATTAGTGTATACCCAAACCCCGTTAAGGACATTTTAAATATTTCAATTAATTCAGCATATACCGAACCAATCGCTTTTAAACTTATTGATGTTTTAGGTGAAGAAGTATATAAACAAACCTTATTGGAGCAACACACTACAATTAACGTAGAAACACTTAACAACGGTATGTATTTTGCTGTTTTCGAAACGAAAACAGGCAACGATGTAAAAAAATTAATCTTGAATTAATCTCTAACAAGTGGAAGTGTTGAACACCTTAGTAATCCTTCCTGTTTTGCTATTTCAGCATAGGGAACTTCTTCAACGGTAAAGCCTTTATCCCTCAACCAAGTATTTAATCGTGTAAAATTACGTTCAGAAACTATCACGTTTTCAGAAATAGAAAACACATTACTATTCATATTATACATTTCGTCTTTTGTAATTTCAAACACATTGTCCTTTTCAAAGAAATTGACCAACCATTGGTACTCACTTTCAATCAAAAACCCATTTTTATGAATAATTGCCTTATTAGTGCCTATAGGCTGAAAACAACAATCTAAATGCAACGCATTTTCCTTAGCATCTGTATTTGATTTTCTTAATTCAAAGGATTTAACGGTCTTGTAAGGAAACAATTCTTGAATAGCAATCACTGCATCGATATTAGTTCTTGCGGTTATAAATTCGGGGTAATCTTCTCCAGAATATGTTCCAATAAATATATAATCATTCCATGGCATTACATCACCACCTTCTACATGACATTCTTCTGGAAGTATAATCCTATTTTCATCAGCTACTTGATCCCAAATATAACTCACTGCTTCAATTTCCTGATCTCTCTCTGGTAAAATGTTAGCTCTGACAATTTTATCATCAATGACAAATGCAATATCGCGTGAAAATATTTGATTATAATTTTCAATAATTTCTGGTCTAAAAATTTCTACATCATATTTTTTAAAAACTGCCGCTAATGCATCCATTTCAGTTGTCATATCCTCCTCTTTAGGATATGTGCCTGCTAAAACGTGCTGAATACTTTTAGGATCATAACAATCCTCAACATTAGGAGTTGGTCCATTGCTTTGAGCTGTTCCTAAAATTACGGCATGTAACTTAGAAGTTTCGTTTTTTATATTAAGTTTTAACATAGTACGTGTAAATGTAAAAAGCTCCATAAAATTATGAAGCTTTTATGATAGTAAATACTATCTATTTTTTATGTCTACAAATGGCCTAAGGTTTTCCCCAGTATAAATTTGTCTTGGTCGACCAATTGGTTCCTTTCGTAATCGCATTTCTTTCCATTGAGATATCCACCCAGGTAAACGACCTAAAGCAAACATAACGGTAAACATTTCGGTTGGAATACCCATACCTCTATAAATAATTCCTGAATAAAAATCGACATTAGGATATAACTTACGCTTTACGAAATAATCATCGTTTAATGCTTCTTGTTCTAAACTCTTAGCAATATCTAAAATTGGATCTTCAATACCTAAATCACTTAAGACTTCATCGGCTGCAGATTTTATGATTTTAGCTCGTGGATCAAAGTTTTTATATACACGATGTCCGAAGCCCATTAAACGGAAAGGATCATCTTTATCCTTAGCTTTAGACATATATTTTTTAGTATCTCCACCATCTTCCTTTATAGCTTCAAGCATTTCTAAAACTGCCTGATTGGCACCTCCATGTAAAGGTCCCCATAGTGCTGAAATCCCAGCAGAAATTGATGCAAATAAACCAGCATGTGACGACCCTACAATACGTACTGTAGATGTAGAACAATTTTGTTCATGATCGGCATGAAGAATTAATAATTTATCTAAAGCATTCACTAATATTGGACTCAAATCATAGTCTTCATTAGGTTGCTTAAACATCATTTTTAAAATATTTTCTACATAGCCTAAGGACTTATCCCCATAATCTAATGGTAACCCCTTCTTTTTACGCAATGTCCATGCTACCAAGACAGGAAACTTACCTAGAATTCTAACGATAGCATTATACATTTCATCTTCAGAATCTACATTTACAGAAGTTGGATTAAAGGCAGTTAATGCGCTTGTTAATGATGCCAATACACCCATTGGATGCGCTGATTTCGGAAATGCATCCAGTATTTTTTTGACATCTTCATCAACAATAGACTGTGCCTTTATATCTGAATGAAACTTATCAAGTTCATCCTGATTTGGCAATTCACCAAATATTAATAAATAGGCAACTTCTAAAAAGTCTGCCTTTTCAGCTAATTCTTCAATAGAATACCCTCTATACCTTAAAATTCCTTTTTCACCATCAAGAAATGTTATACCACTTTCACAAGATCCAGTATTTTTATACCCTGGATCAATAGTCGTAACACCACCAGTAACACCTCGTAATGTTTTTATATCAATTGCAACTTCGTTTTCTGTTCCCGTAACTAGCGGAAATTCATGTTTTTGACCATTAACTTCAATGGTAGCTTTATTAGACATATAATAGAATTTTTATATTTTTTTGCGGAATGCTAATTTACGAAATATCTCTTGATTTTTAATGGCAAATAAGAAAGGATTTAACAATTCTAATATTCATAAAATTGATACAAAAAAGAAAGCGATTATTAATATTTTAATAATCGCTTTAGAAATAAATTATTGGTTAATTTATTTAATTTTAAAGGCCTTTTCTTGTGGGTAAAAAGCCATTTGATCTAATTCTTCTTCAATTCGAAGCAACTGATTATATTTAGCCATACGATCACTTCTTGACGCCGAACCTGTTTTAATTTGTCCTGTGTTTAAAGCTACTGCCAAATCTGCAATTGTATTATCTTCAGTCTCACCCGAACGATGTGACATTACTGATGTGTAACCAGCATTATGAGCCATATTTACTGCTGCAATTGATTCAGTTAATGTTCCTATTTGATTTACTTTGATTAAAATAGAATTAGCAATTCCATTTTTGATACCTCTCGACAATCGATCGACGTTTGTTACAAACAAATCATCACCAACCAATTGCACTTTATCGCCTACTTTTTCTGTTAAATACTTCCATCCTTCCCAGTCATTTTCATCCATTCCGTCTTCAATTGAAATAATAGGATATTTCGAAGCCAGTTCTGCCAAATAATCTGCTTGTTCCTCGCTTGTTCTTATTTGTCCTTTTTCTCCTTCAAAAATTGTATAATCATATTTACCATCTGCATAAAATTCAGCAGCTGCACAATCTAGTGCTATCATAACATCATTTCCCAAAGAATAACCAGCCTTTTTAACTGCTATAGCAATTGTATCTAATGCATCTTCTGTCCCATCTAAAGTTGGTGCAAAACCACCTTCATCACCTACAGCAGTGCTTAGTCCTCTATCATGTAATACCTTTTTAAGATTATGAAAAATTTCAGATCCCATTTGCATCGCATGCGTAAAACTATTCGCCTTAACAGGCATGATCATAAACTCTTGAAACGCAATTGGCGCATCGCTATGTGATCCTCCATTAATAATATTCATCATTGGTACTGGTAACGTATTTGCTGAAACACCTCCAACGTATCTATACAACGGTAATCCTAATTCATGAGCTGCTGCCTTTGCTGCAGCCAAGGAAACACCTAAAATGGCGTTTGCTCCCAATTTCGATTTATTAGGTGTTCCATCTAAATCTATCATAATTTGATCAATTAAATTTTGATCAAATACTGAAGAACCTAAAAGTTCATGAGCAATTATTTCGTTTACATTTTTTACAGCTTTTAAAACACCTTTTCCAAAGTACGTATCTCCTCCATCGCGTAATTCTACTGCTTCATGCTCTCCAGTGGACGCTCCTGATGGCACAGCAGCTCTTCCTAGAATACCATTTTCTGTAACCACATCAACTTCAACTGTTGGGTTTCCTCGTGAATCAAAAATTTGTCTTGCATGAACATTAATTATTATACTCATTTTGCTTTGGTTTATGTTGTTAAAAATTGAATTGCAAATTTACAAAATTGTTATCCCAAATAATATAAGTGTTTGGAATATTACATTTAATTGTCTCTACATCATTTTCGTAACGAAAAAATGGCAAAGAATTTTAATTTCTTTGCCATTTTTTTACGCTTTATTGTTTTTTATATTTTCAATAAATTGATCAAATAAATATGAAGAATCATGAGGACCAGGACTTGCTTCAGGATGATATTGTACCGAAAAACAATTCTTGTCTTTCACTCTAATACCAGCCACAGTATGATCATTTAAATGTACATGTGTAATTTCTATATTTGGATTTGCTTCTGTTTCCGTTCTATTGATCGCAAACCCATGATTTTGAGAAGTGATTTCACCTTTTCCAGAGATTAAATTCTTTACTGGATGATTTATACCTCTATGGCCGTTATGCATTTTATAAGTCGAGATCCCATTTGCCAATGCAATAACTTGGTGCCCTAAACAAATTCCGAATAATGGTAAATCACGACTAATGATTTCTTTAGCCACTGCTTGTGCTTCTACTAATGGTTCCGGATCTCCAGGTCCATTTGATAAAAAATAACCATCAGGATTCCAAGCTTCTAAAGCTTCAAACTTAGAATCGAATGGAAACACTTTAATATAGGCGTCTCTCTTTGCTAAGTTTTTTAAAATATTAGTTTTAATTCCTAAATCTAAAGCTGCTACTTTATACGTTGCATTTTCATTACCATAATAATATGCTTCTTTGGTTGACACTTTTGACGCCAACTCTAAACCATCCATATTTGGAGTTTCAGTCAACTGTTTTTTTAATTTATCAATATCATCGACTTCAGTAGTAATCACTGCATTCATAGCACCATGATCTCTAATATAGCTCACAAGAGCTCTAGTATCTACATCTGATATGGCTAATAAATTGTTTTTTTCGAAAAAGCTCTCAAGAGAATCATCTGCAGCAACTCTAGAAAAATTAAAACTAAAGTTTTTACATATAAGACCTGAAATTTTTATTGAATTTGATTCTACTTCTTCAAGATGCGTACCATAATTACCTATATGTGCGTTGGTAGCCACCATAAGTTGTCCATAATAAGATGGATCCGTAAATATTTCTTGATAACCAGTAGTACCCGTATTGAAACAGACTTCTCCGAAAGCACTTCCTTTTTTCCCTATTGATTTTCCATGAAAAATAGTTCCGTCTGAAAGAAGGATTAAAGCTTTGTCACGTTTTTGATATTTCATTTTATTCGAAAAGTTTTACAAAATTGCATAAAAAAAAGGATAAACAAAAATGTTTATCCTTTAATATTTATAAATGTTGAAATCATTTATTCTTCCTCGTTAGTAGCTGTTGTTTCAGCAACTGGTGCCGTCTCAACTTTTTTAGTTCTACCTCTACGTGTTGACTTTTTCTTAGCTGTCTTATCAGCATTATAAAGTTCATTATAGTCAACTAATTCTATCATTGCCATATCAGCGTTATCACCTAACCTGTTCCCAAGTTTAATGATTCTTGTATAACCACCTGGACGATCACCAATTTTTGGAGCTACATCTCTAAACAATTCTGCAACAGCTTCCTTTTGTCTTAATCTAGCCATTACAATACGTCTATTATGAGTTGTATCTTCCTTTGATTTTGTAATCATTGGCTCAACAAATTGCTTTAACGCTTTTGCTTTAGCTACTGTTGTGTTAATACGTTTATGCTCTATTAAAGAACAAGCCATATTTGCCAACATTGATTTTCTGTGAGCGGTTTTTCTACCTAAATGGTTTATTTTTTTTCCGTGTCTCATGACATTTTATTTAATCATCATCTTGCTTCAACCCAATTTGAGGCGCAAAATATGATGTATTAATCTTTATCTAATTTATATTTACTTAAATCCATTCCGAAGTTCAATCCTTTAACATTTACAAGCTCTTCAAGCTCAGTTAAAGACTTCTTACCGAAGTTTCTGAATTTCATTAAATCATTTTTATTAAAGGATACCAAATCACCTAAAGTATCTACTTCTGCCGCTTTTAAACAGTTTAATGCTCTCACAGAAAGATCCATATCAACTAATTTAGTTTTCAATAGTTGTCTCATGTGAAGCGATTCTTCATCATAAGTTTCTGTTTGTGCAATTTCATCAGCTTCAAGTGTGATACGCTCATCAGAGAATAACATGAAGTGGTGAATTAATATTTTAGCAGCTTCAGTCAATGCATCTTTTGGTGGAATTGATCCATCAGTGACGATTTCAAAAACTAATTTTTCGTAATCAGTTTTTTGCTCAACACGAAAATTTTCAATACTGTATTTTACGTTCTTTATAGGCGTATATATTGAATCTGTAAAGATTGTTCCTAATGGTGCTGTAGCTTTTTTGTTTTCTTCAGCAGGAACATAACCTCTTCCTTTTTCAATAGTAAGTTCCATATTGATACTTACTTTAGGATCTAAGTTACAAATCACTAAGTCTTTGTTTAATACTTGAAATCCAGAAATAAATTTCTGAAAATCACCAGCAGTGATTTGATCTTGTCCAGAAATAGAGATAGAAACCGATTCGTTATCAATTTCATCAATTTGACGCTTGAAGTTTACTTGCTTCAAATTCAAAATCATTTCTGTAACGTCTTCAACTACACCAGCAATTGTAGAAAATTCGTGATCTACACCTTCAATTCTAACTGATGTGATTGCAAAACCTTCTAAAGAAGATAACAAAACTCTTCTTAAAGCATTACCTACTGTTAATCCATAACCTGGTTCTAAAGGTCTAAATTCAAATTTACCTTCAAACTCAGTTGAATCAATCATGATTACTTTGTCGGGCTTCTGAAAATTTAATATTGCCATATTGCGTTTTGTATCTAGTTATTATTTAGAATATAATTCAACGATAAATTGTTCGTTAATTTTTTCTGGAATTTGAACTCTAGCAGGAACAGAAACATATGTTCCTTGTTTAGTATCGTTATTCCATGTAATCCATTCGTAAACACTACTTGAGTTTGCTAATGAATTTTGAATCGCCTCAAGAGATTTTGATTTCTCTCTAATTGCGACTACATCTCCTGCTTTTAATTGGTAAGAAGGAATGTTTACAATTTCACCGTTTACTGTAATATGTCTGTGCGACACTAATTGTCTTGCTCCACTACGTGAAGGAGACAATCCCATTCTAAAAGCAACATTATCTAACCTTGATTCACAAAGTTGTAACAATACTTCACCAGTAATTCCTTGTGCAGCAGTTGCTTTTTTAAACATGTTTCTGAATTGTTTTTCTAAAATACCATAAGTATATTTAGCTTTTTGCTTTTCCATTAATTGGATAGCATATTCAGATTTCTTTCCACGACGCTTATTTGCACCATGTTGACCAGGAGGATAATTTCTTTTTTCAAAGGCTTTATCATCTCCAAAAATAGCTTCACCGAATTTTCGGGCTATTTTAGTTTTAGGACCAGTATATCTTGCCATTTCTTAAATTTTGTTATGAGAGTGTCTATGAATTAAGGTCTTAATCTTATCCTTCGATAAACGTTGCTCTCTCGTTGATACTTGATTATTAATTTTAGTTTGCAAATTTACGCATAAAAAACTAATATCAACTGTATAAACAATTGATATTAATTTTAAAGGCCTATAAATTATACTCTTCTTCTTTTTGGTGGTCTACATCCGTTATGTGGTAAAGGCGTAACATCAATGATTTCTGATACTTCTATTCCAGCATTATGAATTGATCTTATCGCAGATTCTCTACCATTTCCAGGACCTTTAACATACACTTTCACTTTTTTAAGCCCTGCTTCTTTTGCTACTCCTGCAGCATCTTCAGCGGCCAATTGTGCAGCGTAAGGTGTGTTCTTTTTTGAACCTCTAAAACCCATTTTACCAGCAGATGACCATGAAATGACATCTCCTTTTTTATTGGTTAAAGAGATAATGATATTATTGAATGAAGCAGCAATGTGTGCTTCTCCAATAGAGTCTACTATTACTTTACGTTTTTTAGTACTTGACTTTGCCATATTACTAATTATTATTTAGTTGCTTTTTTCTTGTTAGCAACTGTTTTTCTTCTACCTTTTCTCGTTCTAGAGTTGTTTTTAGTACGTTGACCTCTTAATGGAAGTCCCGCTCTATGACGAATACCTCTGTAACATCCAATATCCATTAATCGCTTAATGTTTAATTGGGTTTCTGAACGAAGTTCCCCTTCAATTGTAAAAGTACCGACTGCATCACGAATATTTCCGATTTGCTCATCTGTCCAATCATCTACTTTGATGTTTTCGTCAACTTTAGCTTCTGCTAAAATTTCTTTTGATCTACTTCTACCTATTCCATAGATATAAGTTAAAGAGATTACACCTCTTTTCTGTTTTGGTATGTCTACACCTGCAATTCTTGCCATAACTACCCTTGTCTTTGTTTGAATCTAGGATTCTTTTTGTTTATTACGTAAAGTCTACCTTTTCTACGTACCAATTTACAATCGGCACTTCTCTTTTTTACTGATGCTCTTACTTTCATCGTATTAGTATCTATAAGTTATTCTAGCCTTAGATAAATCATAAGGACTCATTTCTAATTTTACTTTATCTCCTGGTAACAATTTAATGTAGTGCATACGCATTTTACCAGAAATATGCGCAGTCACAATATGACCATTTTCTAATTCAACACGGAACATTGCATTTGATAATGCTTCTATTATTGATCCGTCTTGTTCTATTGCTGCTTGTTTCGCCATAGTAATTTAAGATATAGATTTTCTATTTTTACCAGTTTTCATTAAGCCATCATAGTGTTTATTCAACAAGTACGAATTGACTTGTTGCATAGTATCGATTGCAACCCCTACCATAATAAGTAGAGATGTACCACCAAAGAATAATGCCCAACCTGCTTGAACATCCATAATCTTAACAATGATTGCTGGGAACACAGCGATTAAAGCCAAAAATATAGAACCAGGTAATGTTATTTGAGACATTATTTTATCCAAATATTCTGAAGTTTCTGTTCCTGGTCTAATACCCGGAATAAATCCTCCACTACGTTTTAAATCGTCTGCCATTTTATTCGTTGGAACTGTAATAGCAGTATAGAAATATGTAAATACAATAATTAATAAAGCAAATACTAAATTATACCACAAACCGAATATATCAGAAAATTCAGTACTTATCCAAGTACCTATTTCTCCATCTAAAGATCCTCCAATTAAACTAGGCACGAACATAATTGCTTGTGCAAAGATAATTGGCATAACACCAGACGCGTTTAATTTCAATGGTAAAAATTGTCTCGATCCAAATACATTCTTCTCGTATCCTCCAGATGCTGTACGTCTAGCATATTGAACAGCAATTTTACGTACTGCCATAACTAACATGATAGAAGCAAGAATAATTAACATCCAAATCACTAATTCAATTAATATCATGATTAATCCACCGTTAGATTGGGTAACTCTTGCAGCATATTCCTGTAAGAATGATAACGGTAAAGTTGCAATAATACCAACCATAATTAATAATGAAATACCATTACCAATTCCTTTATCCGTAATTTTCTCACCTAACCACATTGCGAATACACAACCTGTTACTAATATAATAATAGATGAGAAATAAAATAGACCACCTGTACCTAATAAAAATGCCGATTGTGGCACACCTAAAGAAGGTAAACTTGCCAAATAACCAGGTGCCTGAACTAAACAAATACCAATTGTTAACCAACGTGTAATTTGTGTAATCTTCTTTTGACCACTAGCTCCTTCTTTCTGTAGTTTTTGCAAATAAGGAATTGCAATTCCCATTAACTGTACTACAATTGAAGCAGAAATATATGGCATAATCCCTAAAGCAAATACTGAAGCATTCGCAAATGCTCCACCTGTAAATGCATTTAATAGGTCTAATAAACCACCACCGCCAGCTGTATCTTGAAGTCCTCCTAATTGACTTGCATCAATTCCTGGAAGTACCACTTGAGCACCAAAACGATATACTAAAAGCAAACCAAGCGTAAGCATGATTCGATCTTTCAGTTCCGTTATTTTCCAAACATTTTTTAACGTGTCTATAAATTTCATACTTTAATTCGTCTTATAAAGTTACTACTTCTCCTCCTGCAGCTTCAATTGCAGCTTTTGCTGAAGCAGTAAATTTATGAGCAGTTACAGTTAATTTTGATTTTAATTCTCCACGACCTAATATTTTAACTAGCTCATTTTTTCTAGCCAATCCTAAATCAACTAGAGTATCAAAATCTACAGTATCTTTAATTTTTTTCTCATCAATTAAACGTTGTAATATGTCAAGATTTACACCTTGGTATTCAACGCGATTGATGTTAGTAAATCCAAATTTAGGAACACGTCTTTGAAGTGGCATTTGACCACCTTCAAACCCTAGTTTCTTAGAATAACCAGAACGAGATTTAGCTCCTTTGTGTCCACGAGTTGCAGTACCACCTTTTCCAGAACCTTGTCCTCTACCTATTCTTTTACCTTGATTTTTAACTGACCCTTCAGCCGGTTTTAAATTACTTAAATCCATTTTTATGTCGTATTATTTTGTTTCCTCTACAGAAACTAAATGTTTAACTTTATTAACCATACCAAGGATATTTGGTGTGGCATCATGCTCTACAACTTGACCGATTTTTTTCAAACCTAAAGACAATAATGTTAATTTTTGTCTCTTAGTTCGGTTAATTGCGCTTTTTACTTTTGTTACTTTAATCTTTGCCATCTTATCCTATCGATTATCCGTTAAATACTTTTTCAAGAGAAACACCTCTTTCCTTAGCAACTGTTCTAGCATCTCTTAATTGTAATAAAGCATCAAATGTAGCTTTTACAACATTATGAGGATTTGAAGATCCTTGAGATTTTGATAATACATCATGTACACCAACTGCCTCAAGAACTGTTCTTACAGCTCCACCAGCAATAACTCCTGTACCAGGTGCAGCTGGAATAATATTTACTCTAGCACCACCAAATTTACCTTTTTGTTCGTGAGGTAATGTTCCTTTGATAATTGGAATTCTAACTAAGTTTTTCTTAGCATCTTCAATGGCCTTAGCAATTGCAGTTGCTACATCTTTAGATTTCCCTAAACCATGTCCTACAACACCAGCTTCATCGCCTACTACTACAATAGCAGAAAATCCGAATGCTCTACCTCCTTTAGTTACTTTAGTAACTCTTTGTACACCAACTAAACGATCTTTAAGATCAATTCCACTTGGTTTTACTAATTCTGCGTTTTTATATTTTTGATACATAATGTCTTAGAATTTAAGTCCTGCTTCTCTAGCACCTTCTGCTAATGATTTTACTCTACCATGATATTGATAACCACCTCTATCGAAAGAGATTGTTTCTACACCTGCTTTTAGTGCTCTTTCAGCAACAGCTTTACCTACTAAGGCAGCTAATTCTGTTTTAGTACCATTTGCAGAACTAATGTCCTTGTCTCTTGAAGAAGCAGCACTGATAGTTTTACCAGTTACATCATCTACAAGTTGAGCATAAATTTCTTTATTACTTCTAAAAACAGCTAATCTCGGTTTAGATCCAGTTCCTGAAACCACCTTACGAATTCTGCTTTTGATTCTTAATCTTCTTTGATTCTTTGTTAATGCCATACCTCTAACTATTAAGCTGATTTACCTGCTTTTCTTCTTAATTCTTCACCAACAAACTTAACTCCTTTTCCTTTGTAAGGCTCTGGTGGTCTAAATCCGCGAATTTTTGCAGCAACTTGACCAACAAGTTGTTTGTCGTGAGATGATAATTTTATTATTGGGTTTTTTCCTTTTTCAGAAATTGTTTCAATCTTTACTTCTGGAGCAACATTTAAAACAATACTGTGCGAAAAACCTAATGCTAATTCTAGTTTTTGACCTTGATTTGATGCTCTATAACCTACACCTACCAATTCCAATTCTTTTGTCCAACCTTTTGAAACACCATCAACCATATTATTGATTAATGATCTATAAAGTCCATGTTTAGCTCGTTGATCTTTCTTATCTGATGAACGCGATACATTTACTTTACCTTCTTCAACTTTTATCTCAACATCAGAAAATTCTTGAGTTAATTCTCCTAGTTTACCTTTTACAGTAATATTGTTATTATTAACATCTACTGTTACTCCTTCAGGAATCGTTACTGGGTTATTACCTATTCTTGACATATCTCTTCCTTTTTATTAGTAAACGTAACATAATAATTCACCACCAACATTGTCTCTATGCGCTTGTTTTCCAGTAATCACTCCATGTGAAGTTGAAACAATTGCAATACCTAGACCATTAAGGATTCTTGGCATTTCGTTAGCACTTGCATATTTACGTAAACCTGGTTTACTTATTCTTTGAATCTTTTTGATTACTGGCTCTTTAGTTTCTTTATTGTACTTAAGAGCAATTTTAATTGTTCCTTGTACTGAAGCATCATCGAACTTGTAACTTAAAATATATCCTTGGTCGAATAATATTTTAGTGATTTCTTTTTTTAGATTAGATGCAGGAATCTCAACCACTCTGTGATTGGCTTTTACTGCATTTCTAACTCGCGTTAGATAATCTGCTATTGGATCTGTATACATTAATATTAATTTGCGGTTTTGGTTTTCGAATTATTTCGAACTTCAAACCCATTTATAATTCTATTTATTTTACCAGCTCGCTTTTCTAACACCAGGAATTAATCCTTGGTTAGCCATTTCACGAAACGTTACACGAGACACACCAAATGTACGCATGTAACCTTTTGGTCTTCCAGTTAATTTACATCTGTTATGCATACGTACTGGAGATGCATTTTTTGGCAACTTTTGCAGTGCTTCATAATCTCCAGCTTCTTTCAAAGCTTTACGTTTTTCAGCATATTTTGCAACAGTTTTTGCTCTTTTCACCTCACGGGCTTTCATTGATTCTTTAGCCATAACTTAGTTTTTTTGAAAAGGTAAACCTAATTCTTTTAATAACGATTGTGCTTCTTTATCTGTATCAGCAGTTGTAACAAATGCGATATCCATACCTGAAATTTTGTTGATTTTATCAATATCAATTTCAGGGAATATAATTTGTTCAACAACTCCTAAATTGTAATTACCTCTACCGTCAAATCCAGTGGCTTTAATACCTCCGAAATCTCTAACACGTGGTAAAGCTGAAGTAATTAAACGATCTAAAAACTCATACATTTGCTCTCCTCTTAACGTAACTCTTACACCAATTGGCATCCCTTTACGTAATTTGAAAGATGCAACATCCTTCTTAGATAATGTCGCTACAGCCTTTTGACCAGAAATTTTAGTTAACTCATCAATCGCATGATCAATTAATTTCTTATCTGCAACTGCTGCTCCTACACCTTTAGATATAACTATCTTTGTAAGTTTAGGAACTTGCATTACATTTTTATAACCGAATTCTTCTGTAAGAGCAGAAACTATTTTGTCCTTGTACTCTTGTTTTAATCTTGGAACGTAAGTCATAATTATATTACTTCATTAGATTTTTTTGAAAACCTTACTTTATTATCGCCTTCCATTTTATATCCAACTCTAGTTGTTTCTCCTTTCGAAGTCAACAAAGATAAGTTTGATATATTAATGAATGCTTCTTTCTCTACAATTCCACCTTGAGGACTCTGTGCACTTGGTTTAGTATGTTTCTTTACCATGTTTACACCCTCTACGATGGCTTTGTTCTTTTCTATCTCTACTTTAAGAACTTTCCCTTCAGATCCTTTATGATCTCCAGTAATTACCTTAACAGTATCTCCAGTTTTAATTTTAAGCTTTGTCATCTTATTAGCCATTAAAGCACTTCAGGTGCTAATGATACAATTTTCATGAATTGTTTATCACGAAGTTCTCTAGCAACAGGTCCAAAAACACGTGTTCCTCTCATTTCTCCCGTAGGATTTAAAAGTACACAAGCGTTATCATCGAATCTAATATAAGATCCATCAGGACGTCTTACTTCTTTTTTAGTACGCACAACAACAGCCGTTGAAACTGCTCCTTTTTTGATACTTCCATTAGGAGTTGCATCTTTTACAGAAACAACAATTTTGTCTCCTATTGAAGCATATCTTCTTTTAGTACCACCTAGAACACGTATTGTTAATACTTCCTTAGCTCCAGTGTTATCAGCTACTTTTAATCTTGATTCTTGTTGTACCATAATTACTTCGCTCTTTCAATTATTTCTACTAATCTCCAACATTTAGATTTACTTAAAGGTCTTGTTTCCATGATCTTTACCGTATCTCCAATGTTACAGTCGTTTGTTTCATCGTGTGCAACATATTTCTTTGTTTTCAACACGAATTTACCATACATAGGATGTTTTACTTTTTTTACTTCAGCAACTACAATTGATTTTTGCATTTTGTTACTAGTAACAACTCCTACACGTTCTTTTCTTAAGTTTCTTTTTTCCATCTTTCAGCGGAATACAATTACTGTATTTCTCTTTTAGTTAATTCAGTTGAAATTCTTGCTACGGCACGACGAACGTTACGTAATTGAATCGGATTCTCTAAAGGAGATATTGCATGTGCCATTTTCAGGTCTGCATAACTCTTTTTGGTCTCACCAAGTTTTTCTTGTAACTCAGCTACTGATAGCTGTGTAATTTCTGATTGCTTCATAATATTTTGTTATTAAGCTTCGTAATCTCGAGCTATAAGGAACTTAGTTTTTACCGGTAGTTTTTGTGCAGCTAAACGTAATGCTTCTTTTGCAACGTCTAATGGCACTCCTCCTACTTCAAAAAGTATTCTCCCTGGTTTAACAACTGCTACCCAATACTCAACAGCACCTTTTCCTTTACCCATACGTACTTCAAGAGGCTTCTTTGTAATAGGCTTGTCTGGAAATACTTTAATCCAAAGTTGACCTTCTCTTTTCATAAAACGAGTCGCTGCAATACGAGCTGCTTCGATTTGACGAGACGTCAAAAAATTTGCATCCAAAGATTTTATTCCAAACATTCCGTTAGAAAGTTCATGACCTCTTCCGGTATTTCCTTTCATACGCCCTTTTTGCTGCTTACGAAATTTTGTTTTTTTAGGTTGTAACATTTTTCTTTTACTTTAAAAATTACTTTCTACGACGAGATTGGTTCTTATTATTTCCACCACGTCCTCCAGACTTACCTTGTTTTTTAGATAAACCAACTAATGGAGAAAGTTCTCTTTTACCATATACTTCACCTTTCATGATCCATACTTTTATACCCAATCTACCATAAGTAGTATGCGCCTCAACTAAAGCATAGTCAATATCAGCTCTGAATGTTGATAATGGAATACGTCCTTCTTTATAGTGCTCAGAACGCGCCATTTCAGCACCATTCAAACGACCACTAATCTGAATTTTTATTCCTTCAGCATTCATTCGAATCGCTGCTGCAATTGCCATTTTAATAGCTCTTCTATAAGAAATTCTATTTTCAATTTGACGTGCAACACTAGATCCTACTAAGAATGCATCAAGTTCAGGTCTCTTTATTTCAAAGATATTTAACTGAACTTCTTTTTCAGTAATTTTCTTAAGCTCTTCTTTTAACTTGTCTACCTCTTGTCCACCTTTTCCGATAATAATACCAGGTCTGGCTGTAGTGATAGTAACGGTTACAAGTTTAAGCGTACGCTCAATAATTACTCTAGACACACTAGCTTTCGATAAACGAGCGTGAACATATTTTCTAATCTTATCGTCTTCGGCAAGTTTATCTCCATAATCATTACCTCCGTACCAGTTAGATTCCCATCCTCTGATGATTCCTAAGCGATTTCCGATTGGATTTGTTTTTTGTCCCATATCTCTATCTTAGCTTTGTGTGTTATTTAATGACCCAATCACAACTGTAACGTGATTAGAACGTTTTCTAATTCTGTGCGCACGACCTTGTGGTGCTGGACGCAATCTCTTTAACATAGATCCTCCATCTACTCTGATCTCCTTTACAAATAAATCTGCATCTTCTATACTTGCATCTTCATTTTTTGCTTGCCAGTTAGCAATTGCTGATAGCAATAACTTCTCTAGACGACGAGATGCCTCTTTCGAGCTAAATCTAAGAATCTGAAGAGCTTTTTCTGCTTTCTCACCCCTTACTAAATCTGCAACTAATCGCATCTTTCTAGGTGATGTAGGACAGTTATTAAGTTTTGCGAATGCAACTTGCTTTCTGCCTTCCTTAATAGCGTCTGCCATTTGTTTTTTACGACTTCCCATAGCTCTACTTATTTTTTACCTTTATTTTTAGCTCCAGCATGACCTCTAAAAGATCGTGTTGGTGAAAATTCTCCTAACTTATGACCTACCATGTTTTCAGTTACATAAACTGGTACAAATTGACGACCGTTGTGTACTGCTATAGTTTGTCCAACAAAATCAGGTGAAATCATAGAGGCTCTTGACCAAGTTTTGATTACCGTTTTCTTGTTAGCTTCAACATTTGCAGCTACTTTCTTATTCAATTTGTGATGGATGTAAGGTCCTTTTTTTAATGAACGTGCCATATTATCTCAATTATTTCTTTCTACGTTCTACAATATATTTATTACTCGCTTTTGTTTTAGAACGGGTTCTATAACCTTTTGCAGGTATACCATTTCTAGAACGTGGATGTCCACCTGAAGATTTACCTTCACCACCACCCATTGGGTGATCAACTGGATTCATAACTACTGGTCTAGTTCTTGGACGTCTTCCTAACCATCTTGATCTACCTGCTTTACCAGATACTAACAACTGATGATCCGAATTTGAAACAACTCCAATAGTAGCCAAACAGTTTACAAGAATTAATCTTGTCTCGCCTGAAGGCAATTTAACTGTAGCAAACTTTCCATCTCTTGCCATTAATTGAGCAAACGATCCAGCACTTCTTGCCATAACGGCACCTTGTCCTGGTCGCAACTCAATACATGAAATTATTGTACCTAATGGAATTTCACTTAAAGGCATTGCATTTCCAATATTTGGAGTTACACCTTCAGTTCCGGATACTATGTTTTGCCCAACTTGTAATCCATTTTGAGCAATAATGTATCGCTTCTCACCATCTTGATAATTCAATAATGCGATAAAAGCTGTTCTGTTTGGATCGTACTCGATAGACTTAACTTCTGCTGGAATTCCAGTTTTGTTACGTTTGAAATCGATAATACGATACTTTCTTTTGTGACCACCACCAATATAGCGCATGGTCATTTTTCCTTGACTGTTTCTACCACCAGATCTTTTGTTCGGAACGAGTAAACTCTTTTCCGGCTTATCAGTAGTAATGGCGTCAAACCCGTTTACTACTCTAAATCGCTGACCTGCTGTGATCGGTTTTAATTTTCTTACTGACATTTTCGTCTAATTACATGTTACTGTATAAATCAATTGTCTCACCTTCCGCCAGTTGTACAATTGCCTTTTTAACTGCATTTGTTTTACCATGTTGAATACCAGTTTTTGTAAACTTAGTACTACGATCTGGACGGACATTTATAGTACGAACTTTTTCAACAGAAACGCCATAAGCAGCTTCAACTGCTTTTTTGATTTCTACCTTGTTCGCCTTGGTATTCACTTGGAAGCTAAAGCAGTTATTTAACTCGCTATTAGCTGTCGCTTTTTCTGTGATTATAGGTCTAATTAAGATATTCATGGTTCTCCTATTTACTTAAATTCGATTCAATTCCCTCTAAAGAACTTTCTAAAAGGATTAATTTATTCGCATTCATAATTTTATAAGTGCTTAATTCTGAGTTGATTACAACATCAGACCCTTTAAAATTACGTGATGACAAATATACATTATTATTTGAAGCACCCAACACAAACAAAGACTTTTTGTTCTGAATATCCAAAGCCTTTAATACAGCTGTGAAATTCTTAGTCTTAGGTGAGTCAAAATTAAAGTCTTCTAATACAACAATTGCCTTGTCATTTGCTTTCATACTTAAAGCAGATTTACGTGCTAAACGCTTAAGGTTTTTGTTTAATTTAAAACTGTAATTTCTCGGTCTTGGTCCGAACATACGTCCACCCCCTCTAAATACACCAGACTTGATACTACCTGCTCTCGCAGTACCAGTACCTTTTTGTTTTTTAATCTTACGTGTACTTCCTGAAATATCAGCTCTTTCTTTAGCCTTATGCGTTCCTTGACGTTGATTAGCAAGATATTGCTTTACATCTAAGTAAACTGCATGATTATTAGGCTCAATAGCGAACACATCCTTAGAAAGCTCTGCTTTTCTACCTGTGTCTTTTCCGTTTATATCTAAAACTGCTACTTTCATTATTTCTGAATAATTACATAAGAGTTTTTATGTCCAGGAACACATCCTTTAACAACTAGTAAGTTCTTTTCTGGAACTACTTTGTAGACTCTTAAATTTTCAACATTCACTCTTTCTCCACCCATTCTTCCGGCCATCTTCATTCCTTTAAATACTCTTGCAGGATATGAAGCAGCTCCAATAGAACCTGGTGCTCTTAAACGGTTATGTTGACCGTGTGTTGCTTGACCTACTCCGGCAAAACCATGGCGTTTTACAACACCTTGAAATCCTTTACCTTTTGAGATTCCAGCTACATCAACAAATTCACCTTCTACAAAGTGCTCTACAGTGATTGCATCACCTAATTTGTACTCCGCATCAAAACCTTTAAATTCAACGATTTTGCGTTTTACAGAAGTTCCTGCTTTTTTAGCATGACCTAAGTCAGCTTTAGTAGCACTTTTTTCTGTCGCGTCATCGAAACCAAGTTGAAGGGCATTATAACCATCAACTTCTTCAGTTCTGACTTGGGTAACGATACATGGTCCAGCTTCGATTACTGTACATGGAATATTCTTTCCATTTTCATCAAAGATGCTGGTCATACCGATTTTCTTTCCAATTAACCCAGACATAATTATTATTTATTTATTGTTACTATTTATTAATATTCAAGGCTGAAAATACGTTTCAGCCTTGAATTGTATTTTTACCGTTTTTCCTTTGCTCGCAGCTCAGGACATGTAAGTTTGTACTTAAACTTTAATCTCTACTTCAACACCACTTGGCAACTCTAATTTCATTAGAGCGTCAATTGTTTTAGAAGATGAAGAGTAAATATCTAATAATCTCTTATAAGAGCTTAATTGAAATTGTTCTCTCGACTTCTTATTCACGTGAGGTGAACGTAATACAGTGAAAATTTTCTTGTGTGTTGGTAATGGAATTGGTCCAGTTACAACAGCACCTGTACTCTTTACTGTTTTTACAATCTTCTCAGCAGATTTATCCACTAAATTGTGATCGTAAGATTTTAATTTTATTCTGATTTTTTGACTCATTTTCTTAAGATTTACGATTCAACGCCTTTAGCAGCTTTAATTACTTCTTCAGATATATTTGATGGAGTTTGCGCATAATGTGAAAATTCCATAGTAGATGTTGCTCTACCAGAAGATAATGTTCTTAACGTTGTTACATATCCAAACATTTCCGATAATGGTACAGTAGCCTTTACAGTTTTTGCACCTGCTCTATCTCCCATATCACTAACCTGACCTCTTCTTCTATTTAAATCTCCAACAATGTCACCCATGTTTTCTTCAGGAGTGATTACCTCAAGTTTCATGATTGGCTCCATGATTACCGCTTTAGCAGCATTCGCTGAATTCTTAAATCCAAGTTTTGCAGCTAATTCGAAAGATAGTTGATCAGAATCCACATCGTGATATGATCCATCTTTCAATGTTACTTTCATAGAATCAACTTCGTAACCTGCTAATGGTCCATTTACCATTGCCATTTTGAATCCTTTTTCAATAGACGGGATAAATTCTTTAGGAACATTACCACCTTTTATTACGGATTCAAATTGAAGTCCTACAACACCTTCATCTGCTGGTTCAATTGTAAATACAATATCAGCAAACTTACCACGACCACCAGATTGTTTCTTATAAACCTCTCTATGATTAGCAGCTTGTGTGATTGCTTCTTTATACTCTACTTGTGGTTGACCTTGATTAACCTCAACTTTGAACTCACGTCTTAAACGATCTACAATAACATCTAAGTGAAGTTCACCCATTCCTGAAATTATAGTTTGCCCTGAAGCTTCGTCTGAACGCACTGTGAATGTTGGATCTTCTTCAGCCAATTTAGCTAATCCCATACCCAGTTTATCAACATCAGCCTTAGTTTTAGGCTCAACCGCAATACCAATTACTGGATCAGGGAAGTCCATCGATTCTAATATGATAGGATGTTTTTCATCTGTAAGCGTATCTCCTGTTTTGATAGATTTAAATCCAACAGCAGCTCCAATATCTCCAGCTTCTATAAAATCAATTGCATTTTGCTTATTAGCATGCATTTGATAGATTCGTGAAATACGCTCTTTCTTACCAGAACGATTATTTAACACATAAGAACCTGCATCTAAACGACCAGAATATGCTCTAAAGAATGCTAAACGTCCTACAAAAGGATCGGTAGCAATTTTAAATGCTAAAGCAGCAAACGGCTCCTTCACATCTGGCTTACGTAATTCTTCTTGATCTGTATTAGGATTCATTCCTACAATACCTTCTTTATCAGTAGGTGCAGGTAAATAACGACATACAGCATCTAATAAGAATTGTACACCTTTATTTTTGAATGCAGATCCACAGATCATTGGGATGATTGACATATCCATTACAGCAGCTCTAAGTGCAGCGTGCACTTCGTCTTCTGTAATAGAATCTTCATCCTCCATATATTTTTCTAATAAGTTCTCGTCATATGCAGCAACCTCTTCAATAAGTTTACCACGAAGCATTTTTGCTTCTTCTTTAAGATCTTCAGGAATATCAACAACATCAAATGTTGACCCTTGTCCTTCTTCATGCCATACAATTGCACGATTCTTAACTAAATCTACAATACCTTTGAAGTGTTCTTCGTCACCAATATTTAAAACGATAGGCACAGCATTTGAACCTAACATTTCTTTAACCTGCTTACAAACCATCAAGAAATCTGAACCTTGACGATCCATTTTATTTACGAAACCGATACGTGGTACTTTGTAATTATCAGCAAGTCTCCAGTTAGTTTCTGATTGAGGCTCAACACCATCAACAGCACTAAACAAGAATACCAAACCATCTAATACACGTAACGAACGATTTACCTCAACAGTAAAATCAACGTGACCAGGAGTATCAATAATATTAAAGTGATATCCTTTAGTGTCTTCAGTTGGATTACCGTTTTCAATTGGAAACTCCCATGTACAAGTAGTTGCAGCAGAAGTAATTGTAATACCTCTTTCTTGCTCTTGCTCCATCCAGTCCATTGTTGCAGCACCATCATGTACTTCACCAATTTTATGAGAAACTCCTGTATAATAAAGTATACGCTCTGTAGTGGTTGTTTTACCAGCATCAATATGAGCAGCAATACCTATATTTCTTGTATATTTTAAATCTCTTGCCATTTCTTACTAAAATCTAAAGTGTGAAAATGCTTTATTTGCTTCTGCCATTTTATGAGTATCAACTCTTTTCTTAACAGCCGCTCCTTCTTCTTTAGCTGCTGCTAAAATTTCAGCTGCTAACTTTTGTGGCATAGATTTTTCGTTTCTTTTACGTGAATAACTAATCAACCATTTCATGGCTGTAGAAACTTTACGGTCTGGACGTATTTGCATTGGAATTTGAAATGTTGCTCCACCAACTCTACGACTACGTACTTCTACGTGAGGCATAACGTTAGACAAGGCATCTTTCCAAGTTTCTAATGCAGTTTTTTCTTCATCTGTTTTCTTTGATTCTACGATGTCAATTGCATCATAAAATACTTTAAAGGCTACAGATTTTTTTCCATCCCACATCATCATGTTAACAAAACGAGTTACTAACTGATCGTTAAAACGTGGATCTGGTAAAAGCGGTCTTTTTTTCGCTGCTCTTTTTCTCATGTCTTCTTCTTAAAGTTTTAAAATTACTTCTTAGGGCGTTTTGCACCATACTTAGATCTACGTTGTGTTCTACCTGAAACACCTGCGGTGTCTAAAGCACCACGAACGATGTGATATCTAACTCCTGGCAAATCTTTTACCCTTCCACCTCTAACCAATACTATCGAGTGCTCCTGTAAATTGTGTCCTTCACCACCGATGTATGCATTTACTTCGTTACCGTTTGTTAAACGAACCCTTGCTACCTTACGCATTGCTGAGTTAGGTTTCTTAGGTGTTGTTGTATAAACACGAGTACACACACCACGTCTTTGTGGACACGAATCTAAAGCAGCCGATTTACTCTTCTTGGTTATTTTGGCTCTTCCTTTTCGTACTAATTGTGAAATTGTTGGCATATATTTCTATATAAATTTTATTTAACCCTCTCTTTTGAGGGCTGCAAAGGTAGAAATAAATATCAATTTTTCAAATGTATCAAGATTAATTTTACAAAGTTTGATAAATTATTTTATCCTAGGCATATTTTTAGTGATTAAATTCCGTTAGTTTTGAAAACTATATTACAATTAATGATTAAAAAAGCATTCCTATTTCATTTGTTATTTAGCTTCCTATTTGTTGGAAATCTAAAGGCTCAGTCCATTTATCTTTCGGCCATTGGTGAAAATGATATGGAAACAAAAATCATTGACTCCTTAAATTATAAAAAACAGTTCACAGACTATGCGTCTCTTTCAAAAGAAATTAAGGAATTCCAAAAAAGATTAAACCACATTGGATATTTAGAACATGAATTATTAAATGTTACTAAACAAAATGATTCAATGTATCAAGCACAATTCTCTTTGAAAGAATTATATCATACCATATATATATATCATGAAAATAAAATTGATGCCAATCTTATAAATTTAATATCAGACACTGGAGAGAATGGTTATTTCGAAATTCCAATTGATAATTTAGAAGACGTACTGCAACTTCTTAATACTGAAATAGCAAACCAAGGCGCTCCTTTTTCAGTTTTACAATTAAAAAACATACAAAAGGTTCGAAATGGAATTCTATCTGCAGAATTAGGATTATCAAACGCTAACAAAAGGAATATAGATAATATCCTAATAAAAGGATATGAAGCTTTTCCAAAATCGTTTTTGAAACATTATTTAAAAATAAGGCCCAATCAAAATTTTAATTTATCAAAAATAAAAGACAAGACGATTAAACTTAATAGCTTAAAATTTGCAACTCAAATAAAAGATCCTGAAGTCCTATTCACAAAAGACTCTACCATATTATATATCTACGTAGAAAAAGCTATGAGCAATACATTTGATGGGTTCATAGGTTTCGGGACAAATTCTGAAACTAATAAAATTGAGTTTGACGGTTATTTAAACCTAAACCTCACCAATAATTTAAATTTTGGTGAAGTATTTACGCTATACTACAAAAGTGATGAAAATGAACAAAAAACATTCGAAATTAATACAAAGCTTCCGTATTTATTTAACTCTCCCTTGGGCGTAGAATTGCAATTGAATATCTTCAAGAAAGATTCTTCATTTGTAAGTGTTTCCCAAATGGCAAAACTTGCATTTCAGTTTGATTCCAAAAATGAAATCTCAGTTGGACTAAAATCCACCAATTCAAATAATCTTTTAGAAGAAGAAGCTACGGTAAATGTATCAGATTACAAATCCAATCATTACCTTATTAGTTACAGACATCAAAATTTTCAAAACTACGACCCGTTGTTTCCAATTGGTTTATACGTGGATTTCACTGCAGGTATAGGAACTCGAAAAGTAAATACTATCAATGAATCTCAGTCCATTTTCAATATTGACGCCTATAAGATTTTTAATCTAAATCTCAAAAACAGTATTTACGCAAAAATTAAAGGAGGCTTACTTTTGTCTGATACTTACCTAGAAAATGAAATGCTCCGTTTTGGAGGAATTAACTCTTTAAGAGGATTTGAAGAAAACAGCTTGACAGCCGATTTATTTGGCGTATTAAACACAGAGTACAGATATCGCATCAATAACAGTTTATATGTTCACTCCATTTTTGATGCAGGATACTTTGAAAATAAAATTTCCAACCTCAAAGGAAAATTATTTGGATTTGGTTTCGGATTTGGTCTGCGAACAAAAGCAGGCTTGTTTCGATTCAATTATTCGAGCGGGAAAACTAAAAACCAACCTTTTAAGTTTTCAGATTCAAAAATACATTTGAGTCTTACATCAAAGTTTTAACTAAGAATATCTCAATAATTTATAAATTTTAATATAATATTATTGTTTTATTAACTTTTTATTAAGACTTTTGAGAAAGGCTAATTCAAATTAATTTAAATATGAAAACAAAGTTTAGTGGAATTTTAACGCTATTACTAGCGTTTGTTGTGCAATTAACTTTTGCGCAGGAAAAAACAATTTCAGGAACAATATCAGATGAATCTGGTTTACCACTTCCTGGCGTAAATATTGTTGTAAAAGGTACAACTAACGGAACTCAATCTGATTTTGATGGTAACTATACCATTAGAGCCAATGCAGGTGACATTTTATCGTTTACTTATTTAGGGCTTAAGTCTCAAGAAGTAACGATTGGCACCGCAAACACTATTAATGTCACAATGCTAGAAGACGCGGCAGTTTTAGACGAAGTCGTTGTAACTGCTTTAGGTATTAAACGGCAAAAGAAAACACTTACCTATCAAGCAGAAAAAGTAAGTAGTAAAGAACTGGTTCAAGCAAGTCCTACTAGAGCTGCAAGTGCACTTGCAGGTAAAGTAGCAGGTTTGCAAATTAACGTTCAAAGTAACGGTGTAAATCCAACTACTCAGGTGCTCTTAAGAGGGATGCGATCAATTACTTCTAGTAATAGTGCTTTAATCGTTATTGATGGTTCTATTGCTTCTCAAGGCGCATTTGACGATTTAAATCCTAATGATATTGAATCGATGAATATACTAAAAGGAGCTACAGCAGCAGCTCTTTATGGTGGAGCAGCAGGTAACGGAGCCGTTATCGTTACAACTAAACGAGGAAAAGCAGGCGAAGGATTTAGAGTTGGAATATCATCAGCAGCAACTTTTGAAAATGTTGCCTATATGCCTAGATTCCAAAATGAATATGGAACTGGTTGGCAAGGTGAATACGATAATATTGAAAACACCAACTGGGGACCACGTTTTGACGGTGTAATTCGTCAAATTGGACCTACTATGGGTCCAGATAATATATTGCCAACCCAAATGGTTCCTTATGCGCCCGTAAAGGATAACTTATTAGATTTTTTTAATACGGGTTCAACTTTACAAAACACCGTATATTTTAGTGGTGGTAGCGACGATTCCTCTTTCTATGTATCTGTTGGTGATCAAGAAACTAAAGGTATTACTCCTGATGATAAATATAGTAGAAATACATTCAAAGTCAATGCTTCAAAGAAGCTTGGTAAATTAGCATTAAGTCTAACTTCAAATTATTTAAGAGATCATACTGATGTTGTAGGAAATGCTATTGGAGACCAAGACAGAACCTTGTATTGGTTCCTTCTGAATCAATCCGCTAACATTCCGTTATCATCGTATTCAGATTGGGATAATCCTGCGAGTTATGGATATGCTGATAATTATTATAATGCCTACTATCAAAACCCATATTGGGCAGTGGGAACAAACCGAAATATTGATGATACAAGCCGATTGACGGCTAATATTACTGCGGCATATGAGCTTACCGATTGGATGAATTTGACCACCAGATTTGGTGTAAATACCGGTAATGGAAATGGTAAAGATTGGAGAGCAAGACAAACTTATGATCCAATTTTACAAGACCAGCATACTACTGTTTCGTCTTTTGTTACGGATAGTGAGTTCAGTTTCATTACCTATACAACAGACCTCCTATTAGCTTCTAATTTTGAAATTAATGACGCTTTTAAATTAAACACTATTCTTGGTGCAACTAACACAACAAGCGAAACAAGAAACAGCACCATTAGAGTAAATAATTTAAGTATTCCTAATTTTTATGACGTATCAAATGGTACTGGGCAACCAATTATAAATGTTGACGAAACCACTAAAAGAACCTATGGTTTTTTTGCTGATTTAAATCTTGGTTATGAAGATTTCTTATTTCTAAATTTATCTGGAAGATATGATTACACGTCTACCTTGCCAACTTCAGATAACAGTTATTTTTATCCCGCAGCAGGTCTTTCATTTGTAGCAAGTGATGCTTTCCCGGAAATTAAAAATGGCGCTTTATCCTTTTTAAAACTTACAGTTAGTAACTCGACAGTATATAATGATCTAGGAGCTTACCAAACAAATGAAACTTTCTTTCAGGGTGATGGATACCCATTCGGTACAACAAATGGATTTACAGTAGCCAATACCGCCGTTGATTCTGGTCTTACAAAAGAGAAGATTAATACCACAGAAATTGGTGCAAACGTAGCTTTCTTTAATAACCGTTTGACCTTTGATGCTGCATATTATTCTACAACGTCTACGGACTTAATAACAAGTACAACACCTTCTGTAGCATCTGGAGCAGATTTTTTATTGACTAATATTGGAGAACTTAAAGGTTCTGGATATGAGTTAACATTAGGAGGTACAATTTTACAAACTGAGGACTTTTCTTGGGATATGAATATAAATTATACCCATAGCGAACAAAAAGTAACAAAAATTAAAGAAGGCGTTGATGAAATACTAGTATATTCACTAGATACTGGTGGTGATGTAGGTGTATTTGCTATTGTTGGAGAAGAATTTCCACAATTAAAAACCTCTTCATATACCAGAGATCCTCAAGGACGAATAGTTATTGATCCAACAAGTGGTGACCCAATACAAGGTCCTTTAAAAAAACAAGGGAAGGTAACTCCAGATTATATTATTGGACTATCGTCTTCTATTAATTATAAGGGATTTCGATTAGCGGCTACAATGGATTACAGAACTGGTCATGTTTATTATGAGCAAGGTTCTGATGCTATGGAATTTACTGGTAGATCGCTTGAATCAGTTTCTGCAAACAGAGAAGATTTTGTAATTCCTAATTCAGTCTACGAAACAAGTCCAGGGGTATATGTAGAAAACACAAATATTCCTATTACGGATGGTCTTCAAGATTACTGGACAGATGTTTATAATGAAATTAAAGAAAATTATGTGAGAGATGCAACTGCACTTAAAGTTAGGGAAATTTCTCTATCCTATGACTTACCTAAAAAGTTTTTAGACAAAACGCTTATTCATTCTGTAAGATTTGGACTTGTTGGGAGAAATTTATTTACTTGGTTACCAAAAGAAAATCGTTTTTCTGATCCGGAGTTTAAAAATTTACAATCGAGATCCAGAACGTCTGCAGGAAATACGGTTGCCGTTTCTGGAAATGCGGTTGGTATTGGTGGTTATTTACAAGGACCTCCAACAAAATCAATTGGATTTAGTCTAAATGTAGAATTTTAAAAAAAAGAAAAATGAAAAATATATTAAAATCAATCAATATTCTAATGGTAGTTTTACTGCTAGGGTCTTGTAGTGAAAATTATTTGGATGTCAACACAGATCCAAATAACCCATTGACGGTTAGTCCCGATTTAATTTTACCTGTGGCGCTCAATTTCAGTAACATCATAGAAGAACGGGATAGAGGTATGAACCATTTAGGAAACATGTTTATGGCAAACTGGAGTCAGTCAGATGGATTCTCTTGGTATAATGAAGAATTTAAATACCAGGTCACCTCGTCTTTTTACAGTCGTATTTTTGATTACACCTATAGTCAAGTTCTTAAAGAATACCATGCTTTAGTCACTTTGCCAGGTGCTGAGAATGGTTATTATCAAGCTATTGGTAAAATAATGGAATCGCTTCATTTCCAACTTTTAGTCGACACTTATGGTGATATACCATATACTGAGGCATTAGGAAGAGGAAATAATCCTACCCCAGCATATGATGAGGGCCTTTTTGTTTATGAAGGAATCATGGACGATTTAACTGATGCCATTGCTTTAATAAATGCTACAGCAGCAAATTCTGAACTATCTCCTGTATTACCAGGTGGTGACGATGGTGTTTTTGGTGGCGATATGGACATGTGGAAAAGATTTGCAAATACTATTAAATTAAGAATACTCGTTCGTCAATCAGATATGGCAGGTAGAGCTGGATATATTCAAGAAGAGTTTAATAAAATTGCTACTGAAGGTTCTGGTTTTATGAATACCGATGTAACTGTTAATATTGGGTATGCTCAAATTACAGATCAACAAAACCGTAAATGGAATGATTTTGGTTTTGATGTTTCTGGTACTGTTGACCTTACAAATGATGCAACCTGTGCAACCCCATATGTTTTAGATAGATTAATGTCTACAAATGACGATAGGTTAAACTTTCTTTTTGAAGAACCTGCTACTGGCCATTTAGGTGTAGTACAGGGACTTCAAAATTATGATGGTCCCGTAGATTATGGACCGGATTTTGTTTCGAACATAGGTCCTGGTCTCTTAAAATCACCATCACAAGATGGTGTGATTTATTCCGCTGCCGAATCCTATTTCAATCGTGCGGAAGCTGCTCTAAAAGGATTTATTTCTAGCGATCCTAAAGCTATGTATGAATCTGGAATTCAAGCTTCTTTTACGTATCTTGGCGCAGGTGATGCTAGTGATTATTATGACCAAGAAATTTCTACTGTTAGCTGGGCCAATTCATCCAACAAACTTGAAGCCATAATGATTCAAAAATGGATCGGTCTTATGGGTATTAATGCATTGCAGACTTGGTTTGATTATAATAGAACTGGCTATCCTTCTGATGTACCAGTCTCTTTAACGGCACCATCATCTGATAGACCTGTTAGATTGTTTTATCCTTCTAGTGAGATAACTTCAAATGCTAATAATGTACCAATTAATTCACCAGGGGATGAATTCACAGCAAAAATATTTTGGGCTAATTAAAAAAAAACAATATGAAAAATTATATTAAATATTTATCAATTTTATGTGTTTCGTTACTGTTTACTGCCTGTTTAGTAGATGACGACGCAGCAAGTGACAATAACGACCAAGGCCCCAATTTAGTGGGATTCCTTGATTCAAGTGTCAATGCATCTGTTGCAGCAGATGGAAGTACCACTGACATATTAATGACGGTCACATTTTCAGGTCCAACGTCTTCTCAATTTACAGGAGATTTTGACGTGACCATATCAGTAGATCCGTCATCTACGGCAATTGAAGGCACACATTTTATGCTGCCTTCAAACACCTTAAGTTTATCGGCTAGTACTAATTATATTGCAAATTTGCCATTAACAATTCTTACTGAAGGTATTTTGCCTCCATTAGATGTAAACCCAGTTTTAACTTTAGTTATTTCTGAAATTTCTGATGGGTCGATAGTTCCTAATGGGCGTACGTCTTCTATCGATATTACGATAGAGTACCTATGTTTTTCTCCAGTAACGGGAAGATACAGAGCTGTTAGTGCTGAATATTACAGAATTGGCGAGCTTAATTTTACTGAAAGTGATTGGCCAGATGAGACAGAGATCATTTTTCTTTGCGGTACTACCTATAGAGTTCTTGAATATTTTGGCGCGGAGGCATTTAATGATAACGAATGGTATTTTGATATTGATCCTGATACTGGAGAAATTACGTATCCAGCAACGACGCCTACCGGAGATCCTCAACTCGGTAATGATCAACCATTTATCACCTGCCAAACTAACGCTGGTGATATGACCAATGTTCCCTGTGGTCCCGGTTCTAATATTATGACAATAGATGGAGACGTAGTTACATTAAACATGACCTATGGGTATTTGACACCAGATGATGGTGAAGGAAATGGCGGTTCCCGAGAGTTTTGGCAAGTAATGGAGAAAATTGTAGACTAATTTCAAATTTAAAAACAAATAAAATGAAAAACATTAAATATATTTTAAGCTCTACAATCTTAACACTTTTTCTGTTTGGTTGTGATGTTCAAGAGGCAAGTCAAGACACAGCGCCAATTGGTAGTACCGATGGGTATCCCACGGCTTCATTTACATTTACTGGTGGGGCACTTACAACTAATGAGCGCAACGAAGCCGTTTATGTCTACGACATCGTATTAGATAAACCAATTAGGTATTCTGCTACTTTTAATTTTGAAATTCTTGGTGGTGATGCTACCGAAGGTGAAGACTTTGATTTTGTTACAGGAACAATACCCGCGTTTACTACAACAGGTCAAATGATGGTTCTCATTCATAATGATGATGATCCTACAGAAAGTACCGAAACTTTAGAATTAAGAGTCGTACCTGGTCCAGATGTGGCCGATGCGTATTTGATAAACCCTAATACGCAATATCCAGAGTTAAATCTTACTATAGAAAACTATCCATTTTGTTTTTGGACGCTAGAAACTTCTGATACTTATGGAGACGGTTGGAATGGAGGTTACGTGGAAGTTATATCTGAAGGGATTACAACAGAATACGCAGAACCTGAAGGCGGACCTACAACATTCAATATAGCAATTACTGCAGATGCCGATTACTCATTCACGTATGTGTCTGGTGGTGGTACTGGTGGTGGTCCTGGGTGGGAAAGTGAAAACTATTTCAAACTAACTGCGCCTGATGGCACATTTTGGGAAGAAGGTACCATGGATTATTCGGGTATTCCAACAGCTGGTCTTATAACTAGTGGAACAAACGATTGCGAGTAATTATAAGTAAAATTTACAAAAAGGCCACCTCGTTATAGGTGGTCTTTTTTTTATAAAAAAATCATGAAAGAAAAATTATATCTATGTTTTATAATTTTAAATAGCCTACTTGGATTTAGTCAGAATACCGTTGGAATACTAACCAATGATCAAGATTCTTACAATGGATATACCCTATTTGCTCCTAACAATTCAACAGAAACCTATTTAATAAATAATTGTGGTGAAATTGTACATCAATGGTCAAGTACATTCACTCCGGCAGCTTCAGTTTATCTTTTAGAAAATGGCAATTTATTAAGAACTGGCAAAATTGCAAATGCTGACATAACATTTGGTGGCGTTGGAGGTAAAATAGAATTATTTGATTGGGATAACAACTTACTCTGGGAATATACATATTCCTCTCTTCTAATGAGTCAACATCATGACATCTATCCGCTACCTGGTGGAAATGTACTGATGCTTGCGGTAACAACAATGACAGAAGCTGAAGCTATTCTTGAAGGTAGAAATCCAGCATTAATTTTGCAAGGAAAAGTATTTAATGAGCAAATTATTGAATTGGAACCTATACTAGGCACAACTACTGCCAATATCATCTGGGAATGGAATATTAAGGATCATTTAATTCAAGATTATGATAATTCTCAAGCCAACTTCGGCGTGGTTGCTGATCATCCAGAATTATTAGATTTCAACTATCTAAATGCTGAAAATGGTAATGCGAATTGGTTACATTTTAATTCTATTCAATACAATGAAAATCTAAATCAAATTGTAATGAGTTCTCGTCTTTTAGATGAAATCTATATTATCGAGCGACCAGCATCTACAGCTGACGCAGCTTCTCATACCGCTGGAACTTATGGTAAAGGGGGCGATTTTCTATATCGCTGGGGGAATCCAGAATCTTATGATCATGGCGATCCAGATGATAAGACGCTATTTAGTCAACATTATCCGCATTGGATTCCTGAGGGGTTAAATGACGCAGGTAAATTACTTGTTTTTATTAATGGTAATGCGATTAGATTTTCTTCTATAGATATTTTTTCACCTCCAACTGTTTCACCAGGCGTTTACGAGTACGACAGTATAGATGGATATGGACCAACAGCTTCAGAATGGACTTATGTTGACCCCATTGATCCTGAAAACTTTTTCTCTTCTATCTTGTCTAGTGCACAAAGACTACCTAATGGGAATACACTTATATGCGATGGAGATTCTGGATATTTCTTTGAAATAGATCCTTCTAATAATATTGTTTGGGAATATATTAATCCTGATACCAACAATGGTATATTGTCACAAGGCGATAGTCCTTCCGCCAATTTTGTTTTTAGAGCATTAAAGTTTAGTCCTGACTATCCTGCGTTTATAGGAAGAGATTTGACACCCGGTAATCCTATAGAGTTGAATCCAGATTTAAGCAATTGTGATCTTCTTGGTGTTGATGAGTTCGTTTTAGAAAATTTGAACGTTTATCCAAATCCTACATCAAACATGGTCAATATTGACTATCAAATGCCTATAGATGCGGTTTCAGTATTTAATTTATTAGGTGCTTTAGTGAGTTTTCAAACTAATACTAATGTTATTGATATCAGTCAGCTACAAACAGGAATTTATGTTTTAAAAATAGATTCAAATTCAAATAGCATCCTTAAAAGGATACTTAAAAAGTAGTATTGATTTACTTATAAAAACCATCCTAAATCCGGATGGTTTTTTTATACCTTTGCATCATGGAAAATGAAACTACTATATTTGGAATAAGAGCCGTAATTGAAGCCATTAAATCTGGTGAAAATATTGATAAAATATTTCTTCAAAAAGGACTTAGAGGCGAACTTTTTACAGAGCTTGAACAATTACTTCATAAAGAACGATTAAATAGTTCTTATGTTCCAGTAGAAAAATTAAATAGACTCACAAAAAAAAATCATCAGGGCGCTGTTGCACAAATTGCACCTATAGCCTTTCATGATATTGAAGATTTGGTAACTAATGTCACTGAATCTGGAAAAGTTCCTTTGTTCTTATTACTTGATCAATTAAGTGATGTTAGGAATTTTGGTGCCATCATTAGAACAGCTGAGTGTACAGGTGTTTCAGGTATTATTATACAAAAAAAAGGTGGCGCTCCAGTAAATGGAGATACCATTAAAACGAGCGCTGGTGCCATTTTTAAAATACCACTCTGTAAAGTTGACCATATTAAAGATGCTGTTTTCTATATGCAGGCTTCAGGAATTAAGGTCATAGCTGCTACTGAAAAGTCAGAACATAATCTTTACGATATTTCATTTAATGAACCCTGTGCAATTATAATGGGATCTGAAGGACGAGGCATCAATCCGTCTATTTTAAAAGTTGTAGATGCTAAAGCAAAGCTCCCTATTTTGGGTGAAATTGAATCGTTAAATGTTTCTGTTGCTTGTGGCGCATTTTTATATGAAGCGGTAAGACAGCGTCTCTAAGTATCTTTACTTTTAAATCTATAGATAACCTTAGGCTTGTTCTCTATTTCAACATCTTCTTCAATTTCCGGTTCTAGATGTTCTATAAAATTTCCGTTTTCATCAAAATGTCTCAAAAAGGGATCATTCTCTTCATTATAATGTGGTTGCTGCCAAACATATTTTTCAGGTTTTGCGATGGCCTTCCTAAATATTAGAGCAAAAAGAAATCCCGTTATTAATCCTCCTAAATGACCTTCCCAAGACATGCCTTCTTTCACTGGAAAAACATACCAAATCATACTACCATATAAGAAAACAACGAGCATAGACAAGGCTACAAGTCTAAAATGTTTTGCAAAAACCCCTTTAAAGAAAATAAAACTTACGAGCACATATATCAATCCACTAGCACCTATGTGATTTGCCGGTCGACCAATACACCAGGTTATAAATCCAGAAATTAAAATCCCATACAAAAGGATTTTCCATGATATTTTCCTATAGAAATAAAATAGCGCCATTGACAGCACAAACAAGGGTATAGAATTATGATACAAATGTTCAATATCCGAATGAATAAACGGACTAAAAATAATCCCGACCAAACCTTCTAAAGTTTGAGGGTAAATACCAAATCCTTTAATACCAGAGAAAAAGCGTACTTGTAACCAAAACACGACCCAAATTAACAAAATGAATAACACAGGATATGCGATCACTCCCGTAGAATATTTAAACTGTTGTTGTGTCTTCATCTTCCAATTTATAATTTTCTTTTCAAATACTTAACCATTTATTCGTTTTATGAAATATTGTCACCTACATTTTTGTAATTTTACTTCATGAATGAACCTTTAGCAGAACGATTAAGACCACATAAATTAAAAGATTATTTAAGTCAGACGCATCTTGTGGGAACTACTGGTGTGCTTACGCAACATATAAAACAAGGTATCATTCCATCCATGATTTTTTGGGGACCACCAGGAACTGGTAAAACAACGCTTGCAAATATTATTGCCAACGAATCAGATCGCCCTTTTTACACTTTAAGTGCGATAAATTCAGGCGTTAAAGACATTAGAGACGTTATCGAGAAAGCCAAACAAAGTGGTGGGCTTTTTACAACTAAGAATCCCATTTTATTTATTGATGAAATTCATAGATTTAGCAAATCACAGCAAGATTCATTGTTGCAAGCTGTAGAAAAAGGTTGGGTAACTTTAATTGGAGCAACTACAGAAAACCCAAGTTTTGAAGTCATACCTGCGCTACTCTCACGTTCTCAAGTTTATATTCTCAACTCTTTTAGTAAAACGGATTTAGAAGCCTTATTAAAAAGAGCTATATCAGAAGATGACATATTAGCAAAACGCAACATTACTTTAAAAGAGACTGAAGCGCTCATTCGTTTATCTGGTGGTGATGCTAGGAAACTCTTAAATATTTTTGAATTAATTATCACATCTTACAATGAAAATGAAGCCATCGTAATAACTAATGAAACAGTTTCTCAAAAAGTACAAAGTAATACGGTTCGTTATGACAAAACAGGCGAACAGCATTATGATATCATTTCAGCTTTTATTAAGTCCATTAGAGGAAGCGATCCCAACGCTGCTGTTTACTGGTTGGCAAGAATGATTGAAGGTGGAGAAGATGTAAAATTTATTGCAAGGCGCTTATTGATATTGGCTAGTGAGGATATCGGAAACGCAAATCCTACAGCATTAGTTATGGCAAATAACACTTTTCAAGCGGTTTCAATTATTGGATTTCCAGAATCACGAATTATTTTAAGTCAATGCACCATCTATTTAGCAACATCGGCCAAAAGCAACGCTTCATATCAAGCTATTGGTAAAGCGCAGCAATTGGTGAAAGACACCGGAGATTTATCTGTACCGTTATCTATTAGAAATGCACCCACAAAACTCATGAAAGAATTAGGCTATGGCGATAATTATCAATATGCCCATAATTACGAAAATAATTTTGCAGAACATGAATTCTTACCTGAGGAGATAAAAAATAACACAATCTATGTTCCAGGAAATAATACGCGTGAAAATCAGCAACGAGACTTTTTGAAACAACGATGGAAGGGTAAGTATAACTATTAAAATTTCAGGTTGACCACCTCTTCTTTCAGAGTTGATCCATTGTTTTCAGATAAAATCCATAAATCCCCTTTTTTATAAACAATGGCATCACGGTCTTTAACAATAAACGTATCCGGAATTCCAGAATAATACAAAATCATGACTTTTTTAGGAGTTGTATCAATAATTTGAAATCCGTTATCTATAGGCTGTGCATAAAGCACTTCGATAATCTCATTTGTATTAGTTGTTGGACTTGAAGTCATGACTACCTCCGATTCTACCTTCTTTTGAGGAATTGCAGCAACTACTACGACCGGTTTTGAGTCATCTTTTTCTGATACAGGCTGCTTAATATCAATTTGATTATTTTGTGAATTAACACTACTCTTTATTGGTTGGTACGTATACGATAACCCTTGGTAAGTAACAAAGGCATCTCTAAGTGCCAAATTATAGGCCTTGCTATAATTCTTTTCTCGAGTCTCCCCTATTCTAGAGGAATGAACAAGCTGTTCATTACAATCCAATAAGTCAATTTGTATTTTAGTTTTTAGTAAGCCCCCTTTCAACTTATGTACATTGGCATACAATGCTAAACATCGATTTCCATTTAAATCTTCCGGCAAAGTTTCGTCCTGCATAATGGCCGTATAGCCATATTTATTAAATAAGAATTCAGTCAATGAATTTAATTGGAACTTATCTTTGCCTTTCAAAAAGTCAAAACTAGTTGGAACAATAATGTATTTATAATTGTTTATGTTTTTTTGAGAATACGCATTGAAATTACAAATGAAGACAATAACAAATAGGAAAAGTAATTTATTCATAATAAGAATATTTGTTTAAATACTAAATATATATCAAGAATTTTAAAGGTACATTTTTAAATCTACTAAATCTTTAATTTCTTTAATGTGAGGTTCTGGATCATGATTGTGATAATTGTAATATATAGCATCAAAACCAACTTCTAAAGCACCAATAATATCAGCTTCGTAGTTGTCTCCAATCATTAAACTTTCATGTGCACTGGCATTCGCAACGTTTAGCGCAAAATCAAAAATAATAGGGTTAGGCTTTTTTACACCTGCCATTTCAGAATTTGTTATCGTCTTGAAATAGTGCCTTATGTTCGAGGAATTCATTTTTCTAATCTGAGCTTCTTCAAAACCGTTGGTAATAATATGCAACTCATATTTTGGTTGTAAATATTGTAGTATTTCAATACTTCCCTTTAAGAGATGATTAAAAGTCGTTAAATAGTTTATATAATCTACAGATAATAAATCAATTAATTGATCCGAAACTTCAAAGTTAATTGCATCAAAAGAATCCTTAAGCCGTCCATATCTTAAGTTTGATTTGCTTACTTTCTCTTCACGATATAAGCGCCAATAATCAAAATTAATAGGCTCATAAACGCTCAAAAAATCAGTTGTATTTACAGTCACATTGTGTAGTTTAAAAATCTTATCGAAAGCTAAACTCGAATTTTTATCAAAATCCCATAAGGTATGATCTAAATCAAAAAATATATGTTTTATGTCCTTAATTTTCATCTACTGAATCTAATATAATTGTGAATAATTCCCGAAAACCATTCCAGCGTTCCTCATCACTAAACGTATAATTATGAAATATTGGTGTGAATGTTCCATTAACTTCTTTAACACGCTTAATTAATCTTAAGAGCTCCTCTTTTTTATCCAAAAGAGATACATGCTTTAACAACGCATAATCAATACAATGGAAGGTATTAATTTGTAATGGTGTTTGAACTTCATAATCTAAATCATAAAATTGAAATGGTGTACAGGTACCTGCTCTAAATCCTATGTTATTAATATAACCCATTGTGTAATCTTTTTTAATTTCAAATTCAACAAGATTTCTGTACGATTCTGGTAAATTTAATTTAGAAAATGAATGTCGAGATGCTTCAAGTTCATAATTAATTATGGACTCCATTTTAACTTTTTCCTTTTTTAAAATATGCTTGTCTTCAAGTGAAAAATAAGATGCTTTCAATCCAACTTTAGAATAGTCTGCAACAGACTTAATTAAAGAAACAAAGCGTTTTTTATTGACATTTATGTTTTTATCAAATGTCGAATAATCTCCAATTAAAAAGAAAAAGATAAATTTATTTTTAGTATGCTTTTGTTTACTTATAATCCATTTGAATGTATCATAAGGATCCCTTTTAAATCCTGATTGGACAAGGAACCTGTTATAAAAACTTTTTAATTTTAATCGAAATATATCATTAAGAGTTCCACCTATGGTTCTCAATAATCCCTTATGTTTATAGTAGTATGCCATTGGCACGTCAATTACTGGCTGCACACTATATTGTTTCTCAGGAAACTTAAAATCGGCATACTGTGATTCTAAAACCATTTTAAATTTATAAGCCCAAATATCAATTACTGGCTGATTTAGAAAATCATGTTTAAAAGCCAAACTTTCTGCAGCTAAAAAACGACCATATTCATCCTTTACATGAGGCAAATACTCTTCATATCTGCTCAACAAATAAAATGAAGCCGCAAATATATCATATGGTAAGCTACTTTTATCATTCGTGGAGAAAAAGCATTTGGTAGGTCCCCAATCATGAACTTGAATATCGAGATCGTCTAAACCTTGTGAAAATAATAGCTCATGACTTCTAACAAATATTTCATTACTTAAAGGTTGTTTCGCATATGACATTTTTAAGCTGTCATGTGCTATAAACTCTTCAATAATTGTAGTGAATTTTACAGGTATACCAAGAATTCTTGTACAAATATGTTTGAATACATAGGTTAACCGAGGCGTTATTTTATGAGTATAAATTAAAAGCAATTATAATTGGTTTTCATCTGCAAAGCTAAAGTATGATTTTTCCGTTATTATTAAATGGTCTAACACCTTTATATCTAAATTTTCTCCAGCTTTTTTTAGTTTATTGGTAATTAGTCTATCGGCTTCACTTGGTTTTAAAGTTCCTGATGGATGATTATGTGCTAAAATTAAAGCGGTAGCGCCTACTTCTAATGCATTTTTAAGTACAAGTCTTACATCTACCAAAGTTCCTGTAATTCCACCTTTACTTAGTTGTTGTTTCTGAATAACCTTGTTTGAATTATTTAAATAAATAATCCAAAATTCTTCATGTGGAAGCGCTCCAATTATAGGTTGAAGGAGTTCAAACACAGATTCACTTGATGTTATTTTATATGTATTTAAAGCTGCTTCGCTTCTATGTCGTCGTCCCAACTCTAAGGCCGCAATGATACTGATCGCTTTTGCTTCTCCAATTCCTTTAAAGGACATCAACTGCTTTATAGATTGTTTTCCTAAGGCATTGAGGTTATTATTTGCACTGGCAAAAACACGCTGACATAACGCAACAGCACTCTCATCCCTATTACCAGAACCTATTAATATGGCAAGTAATTCGGCATCACTTAAAGCATTTTTGCCGCTATCTCTTAATTTTTCTCTTGGCTGATCATTTACTGACCACAGTTTGATTGAGAATGATGATTCGTATTTTGACATGTTAAAAAATTGTGTGCTTAAAATCATCCTAATATAGTAAATTTTCTATTAGCATTCGAGTGCGTATATTTTTTGGACATTGATAATTATTGTAATTTCAGCAATGAAATATTTTTAATATGAACTACCCTCCTAAACACCATCAAGAAGATACTATCAATCACATGATTGAAGTCATTAAAACATATCCTCTTGCCACAGTTATTTCTGTAAATAACAATCAACCATTTGTAACACATCTTCCTTTAATCTATAACAAAAAAGGAAAACTTATAGGTCATATTGATAAGCACAATCCACATGCTAAATTGTTAGCTGACACTAATGAGGTCACTCTGATTTTTTCTGGACCTCAATGCTACATCTCCCCAAGCGTATATAGCACAACTCAATTACCGACATGGAATTATATAAAAGTGCATTTAAAAGGTAACGTGATTGCTGTGAAAGATGAATTAAAAGTAAAACAAAGCCTCGTTGATATGGCTGAGTTTTTAGAAGTTCCTGAACACAATTACAAACTCACTTTAGATAATTCGAGAATGGATGGTCTTATCAATTACATCGTTGGCTTTGAAATCGACATCATCCATTGGGAAGGTAAATTCAAACTCTCACAAGACAAGATTCCACGGGATATAGAAAATGCTCGAACCGAGTTGATACGAGCGAATCAGGAAAGTATTAAATCCTTTTTGAATAAAGTGTTTTAAGTAATCAAATTCTTAACGGCATCAAAATCCAAACCGCCATAATCCCCTGAGCTCATTAATAACAAGGCTTTATTGTCAAAATTCTGAGAATATAAGAACTCTTTAAAATCGTCTGGATTGGTATAAATAATTAAATCATCACGTTCAAAAGCGTTGGCAATTTGTTCGTGTGAAACCGACTCTAGTTTTTTTATCTCAACAGCATGAGGTGAGTAAAATACAACTGCAACATCAGCTGCATCTAAAGCGCCTTTATACTCTTTTAAAAACTCCGCGTTTAAACTGCTATAAGTATGTAATTCTAAACAAGCTACTAAAGTCCTGTTAGTATATTGTTCCTTTACAGCATTAGTTGTTGCCTCTACTTTACTCGGAGAATGTGCAAAATCTTTATATGCCACACTTGTATTACTTTCTGCGATTTTTTCTAAGCGCTTACTTGCGCCTTTGAATGTGGAAATAGCCTCATAGAAATCATCCTCATCAATTCCCATATGCTGACAGATCCACTTTGCTCCAGCTAAATTATTAAGGTTATGCTTTCCAAACACTTCTATTGGCAAATCACCTTCAGGAGTTTCTAATAACGTTTGTCCATTTTCAACTGTATAATTAGGAGTTTGATAGGCTAACTTACGAATGGTATTTTCTGAAGCTTCTACAATTCGTTCAACTTCAGGGTCTTCTTCATTATAAGTAATACTTCCTCCTTTTACAATTGAATCTACAAAAATGCTAAACTGTTCGACATAGCCTTCATAAGTAGGAAACACATTAATATGATCCCATGCAATGCCACTTATCAATGCAATATTTGGTTGATACAAATGAAATTTTGGTCTCATATCAATTGGTGAACTCAGATACTCATCGCCTTCTAAAACCATAAAATCATTCTCTTCTGTAAGCTTCACCATAACATCAAATCCTTCCAACTGAGCACCTACCATATAATCTACATCGCGATCATGATAATGCATCACATGTAAAATCATAGAAGTTATAGTTGTCTTTCCATGACTACCACCTATAACCACACGTGTTTTGTGCTTAGATTGTTCATAAAGAAATTCTGGATAACTATAAATTTTCAAACCCAATTCTTGAGCTTTTAATAGTTCAGGATTATCAGCTTTGGCATGCATTCCAAGCACAATGGCATCTAAGTTATCCGTGATTTTTTCTGGAAACCAACCGAAGGCTTCTGGCAATAATTCTTTTGCTTCCAATCTTGATTTTGAAGGTTCGAAAATAGTATCATCACTTCCTGTAACCTGATAGTTTTTGTTATGTAATGCAATGGCTAAATTGTGCATAGCAGCTCCACCAATAGCAATAAAATGTACATTCATAGTATCAATTGTAATTGGAAGTAAATATACGTATTGCTATTAAATCTGTAGTATGAAAAATAAACATTTAGAGTCTTAATATTTTCTTTTTTTCCTCAAGTGCTTGCTTAAAATCGGAACGAATATGAAGCGCTTTATCAATCCATTGCAACGCTTGTTCTTTTTGAATTCGATTTTTACTTATTTGAGCCAATCTAAAATACGCCCATTCTATAGGTACACCATCTTTGGCTGAATGATTCTTAATATACATTTGTAGGCAACGTTCTCCTTTATCGAGTTCAATATTATAATCTGCACATACTTTACCTATTTGATAATGCAAATTATTTTTATTGTGTTTTTCATAAGATTGTTCAATATTCGAAATGGCCTTTTGTGGCTGATTTTCGCTTTGATAAAATTCTGAAAGCTTAGCAAAACACGTTAGCGAACCGCCTTCTTTAATTGCAAGTTTATAGTAACGTTCTGCAAGTTCAGGTGCATCATCATATTCATAGATGTAACCTTTTGCGAGGTAGCCATCAACCTTTGATAGCTGTTCTAGTTCTTCGGCATATTTGAGTGACTTTTTTTTGCTTCCTCCTATGATGCCTGGAAGTTGCATGTAGAGCTCAACAAGCGCCCAACGTGTGTCTATATGATCTGGATCTAATTCTGCGGCTTTTAAAAATGAGCTTTTCACGTCACCAATTATACCTAGAGCCCTAAATTTGCTAATGGTAAGTGCTTTCATTCCAAGCGCACCACCATATTTGTAATGATAGTTGGCGTTGTCTTGATTGTAAGTCACAAGTTTTTTATAGTGAACTATAGCTTTATCCCATTTTTTTTGAAAACCAAAAGCATCACCCAAAAGTTCTATGCCCTTTAAATTTTTCGGGTTTTGGTCTACATAATTAGTCATCAATTGCTCAACGTCCTCAAATTGTTTATTCGAGAGCATCAATTCAGCCTCTATAATTACTGACTGACCGAAAGTAAACATGGGAATTAATAAAAAAAATAGAATCTGCTTCATGAAATTAGGAGTCGAAAATGCTAAAATAAACTTTCTATTTAACTTCCAAAACAGCTAACTTCACGCATTCAGATATATCACTTACTCATTTTTTATTTTTTTGGAACAGCTTTTGAAGGTAATTAGGTGATAAATTTTATACCATGAAAAATACAATCTTAATTCTAATGCTCCTTCTATTTGCCAATTTCTCTCTAGCTCAAAACAATGACTTTTCCAGTTTATGGAAAAAAGTAGCACAGTTTGAATCGGAAGGTCTATCTAAATCAGCTTTAGAACTTGTAGATCAAATAAATGACCTGTCCAAAAAAGAAAACAATACACCTCAACATATTAAAAGTTTACTTTTTAAAAGTAAATATGCGCTGATACTAGAAGAAGATGCACAGTTAAAGATTATTATCGATTTTAAAAATGAAATTTCTCAGAGTCAAGCACCGACAAAGAATATATTAGAAAATCTATTAGCCAATATGTATTGGCACTATTTTCAGCAAAATAGATATAAATTCTATAATCGAACAAAAACCGAATCTAAAGTCGATACTGAAGATTTCAGAACTTGGGACCTTCAGACCATTTTTAATGAAATTCATTTTCATTTTCAGAATTCATTAGAAAACGGATTGTTGTTGCAACTCACAAAAATTGAAGATTTTAAAGCTATTATTTCAGAGCAATCAAAATCAAAATTATACAGATCGACTCTTTATGATTTACTGAGTCATAATGCCTTAGATTTTTATAAAACAGATGAACATAGCATCACGCAACCTGCATACAAATTTGAAATTGATTCTGTTGAATACTTAGATACGCCTAAATCATTTTTGATGCTCAGTTTGACCTCTACAGATTCTACATCATTGCAGCTTCATGCTTTGAAAATTTATCAAAATTTAATTCATTTTCATTTAAAAGATAAAACACCTGATGCCTTGGTTGATGTAGATATTGCAAGGCTAAAATTCGTAATTCAAAATGCAACTTTTGATGATAAGGAAACGCATTTACTAAAAGCATTAAGAGCTTCAGCAATTAGCTACGATACTCAAGCAGTCTCGGCACTTTACAACTATGAAATTGCGAATTTAATGTTCTCACAAGGACAAGGGTTTAATCCAACTACAAATCCTGAAGTGCGTTGGAAAATTAAAGACGCTTTAGATTTATGCAATTCCACAATACAGAAATTCCCAAACAGTAATGGTGCGGAAAAATGTAAGGCTCTTAAATCTCAAATTAATCAATACAGTTTGAATCTAGTGGCTGAAGAGTTTGTACCAATTCAAGATTACAGTCGTGTTTTGGTGAATTACAAAAATATAAATGGCCTAAAATTCAAACTATTTAAAGTGAATTTGGAGCAAATAAACAAATTTAATACGTCTTATAAACCTGAAGAGAAACTCGCTTTTATAAGTAAATTAGACGTCTATAAGCAATGGGAATCAACATTAAAAAACGAAAAAGATTATCAGATACATTCTACCGAAGTAATTATACCTCAGTTAAACAATGGACATTATTTGCTATATGCCGAAGCGAACAATGTTCACAAAACATTTGCTACCACCTTTATTCAAGCCACTAACATTGCTATTATTGAAAAATCCACAAGACGTGAATTAATATATCAAATCATAAATAGGAAAAACGGAAAACCAATTGTAGGTGCTCAAGTAAAACTAAAATACAAAACGAAGTACAATGGTAGTTTCAAGCACAAAAGCTTAATTTCAAATACGTATGGTGAAATAAGTATTACAAAAACCTCCGATCGTTTTTTGAATGTGAGTTTAAACATTTCTATAAATAATGAAAAAGCACATTTTAGCAGTTATAATATTAATCGCTTCAATTACCACGATAAAGATGATAACAGACAAATTCACAATGCTTTTCTATTTACGGACAGAAGTATTTACAAGCCTGGACAAACTGTTTATTTTAAAGGTATTGCCATGTCAACATCTAAAGGAATATCTACTGTTTCCTCAGAAATTAGCACAAGAGTTAAGTTGTATAATTCAAATCGTGAAATGGTAAAAGAATTAACTCTTAAAACCAACACATATGGCTCCGTATCTGGCGAGTTCATTTTGCCAAACAATGGATTAAATGGCATATATTATATGGAGTTCTTTGCTGGAGTAACAGCAGCAACGAATTTTTCAGTAGAAGACTATAAGCGACCGAAATTCGAAAGTGCTTTCGATCCTATTACTCAAACTTTTAAAGTCAACGATACGATCATATTAAAAGGACATGCGCTTGCTTATGCAGGTAGTAATATTACAGATGCCAAAGTGGTGTATCGTGTCAAGCGAAAAGTTCGATATCCAGATTGGTATTATTGGTATCGTCCATGGTTTAGTAGTGAACCTCAAGAAATAACAAATGGCGAAGGAATTACAAATGCTAAAGGCGAATTTGAGATTCGTTTTAAAGCCATTCCTGATGAAAGTGTAAGCAAAAGTACTTTACCAATTTTTAATTATGAAGTGACTGCTGATGTCACAGATTTAAATGGAGAGACTAGAAGTTCAACAACTGTTGTAAATGTCGGCTACCATGCCTTAACAGCAAGTATACTGGTAGATAACAAACTTAATAAAACTAAGAAAGATCATACGATTACTATTACAACTAATAATTTAAATGGTCAATTCGTTCCTGCTAAAGGAATCATTAAAATTTATAAACTAGAGGCACCGGATAAAGTTCTACGTAAAAGACCATGGAACGCACCTGATTATCAAGTCATCACTAAAGAAGAATTTAAAACCAAATTTCCTAATGACGCCTACGAAAATGAGCATCTACCAAACACGTGGACAAAAGGCGAACTCGTATTGAATCAAGGTTTTGACACAGAAAAATCTAAAGAACTAAAGCTTGGAAATATAAAAAAATGGAATTCAGGTCAATATGTAATTCTTTTGGAAAGTAAAGACAAATTCGGTCAGTTAGTAAAAGCTGAGACTAAAACTACATTGTATACCGATGACGATAAATCCATCTCTGATCATCAATTATTTAGTATTACCACTGATAAAAACAGTTATTCAGTGAATGATAAAGCACTTATAACCTTAGGATCTGCATCCGAAGACTTAGTAGTAACTCTCGATATTGAAAAGGATCATAAAATTGTGAACACCTATATTGTTCCTTTGAACAATAACAAGAAGACCATTGCTATTCCTATTACTAAAGATGATATTGGCGGATTTATAGTGCATTATAGTTTTGCAGCCTATAATAGTTTTCAAAGCGCTGCCTTACCAATTGGAGTTCCTTACCCAAAAACAGATCTCCAAATTGAGACGCTCACGTTTAGAGATAAGTTGCAGCCAGGAACCGACGAGACATGGAGTTTTAAAATTAAAGGTCCTAAAGGCGATAAAGTAAGTGCTGAGTTATTAGCTAGCATGTATGATGCCTCCTTAGATCAATTTAAATCGCATGCTTGGCAATTTAATCCAATACAGAAACCTAGATATTATTCTTATAATCGAAGAAATGCTGGTCATAGTTTTGGCACGCAACAGTTCCGAATACTTAACCAGTATAACACCTTTCACGGTATAAATCAACAGGCCTATGACCAATTGAATTGGTTTGGATTTTATTTTGGAAATGGAAATAGATATTATAGAAACAGTAATGTTGTAGAAATAATGGAATTGGCGTCACCAATGATGCTTGATGATGATTCTGAAATGGAACTAGAAGATGGGCAGCCGAATGCAAGTTTGTCTCAAACACTTGAAGGAAAAGCAGCTGGTTTAAATATAACAAAAGACAGTAAGAATCAGTCAGCTAAAAGTTCTGACAAAGAAGATTCTTTAGATAAATCATTAAGTAATAATCAAGATAATTTCGATGCTGTTCAAATTCGAAAAAATCTTCAAGAAACAGCCTTTTTCTTTCCACAACTTCAAACAGATTCGGAAGGCAATGTAAGTTTTAATTTCACAACGCCCGAAGCATTAACGAAATGGAAATTACAGTTACTAACGCATACCAAAACTTTAGAGCATGCCGTTGCTCAATTCGAAACAGTAACTCAAAAAGAGCTCATGGTGATTCCCAATGTCCCCCGTTTTTTACGAGAAGGTGATCAAATATCCATCAGTACAAAAATTGCAAATCTCACAGAACACAATCTATCTGGACAGGCACGATTAGTTTTAACTGATCCTATTTCAGGAACAGACATAACAGAATATCTCTTAAGTAAACGCAATGAAAATCATGATACAGTCCCTTCACTTATTACCAAGAATTTTTCAGTTGATGCTAAAGGGAACACGCAAGTATCCTGGAAACTAAATATCCCAAGCGATGTCCAAGCTGTTCAGTATAAAATATTAGCCAAATCCGGAGATTTTAGTGATGGCGAACAAAATGCGCTTCCTGTGCTTTCAAATAGAATGTTGGTAACAGAAACATTGCCAATGTGGATTAGAAGTAACGAAAGCAAAACCTTTGTTCTTGATAAGCTTAAAACAAATACCTCAACAACACTGAAGCATCATAAACTGACATTAGAAATGACGTCTAATCCTGCATGGTACGCTGTACAGGCTTTACCATATTTAATGGAATATCCATATGATTGCAATGAGCAAACGTTTTCAAGATATTATGCAAACGCTTTAGCAAGTCATATCGCAAATTCTAATCCTAGAATTCAAGAGGTATTCAATCAATGGGCATCTCAAGATGCACTTATTTCTAAGCTTGAAAAAAATGAAGAGCTAAAATCAATTCTCATACAAGAAACACCATGGTTACGTGATGCTCAAAGCGAAACCGAACAGAAAAAACGTATCGCTTTATTATTTGATCTAAATAAAATGAATAGTGAATTGCAATCTGCTAAACGAAAATTGCAGAACAATCAAATGAGCAATGGCGCTTGGGCTTGGTTTAATGGTGGACGTTCCAATCGATATATTACGCAACACATCATTACTGGATTTGGGCATCTGAAGCATTTAAAAGTAACTTCAACGGACGACACACAAATGATTAAAAAGGCTATCAATTATTTAGATGCTGAATTTATAAAAGAATATAAAGACCTTAAAAAACACAATACAAAGGTGGATTTAAGTAAAGATCATCTTTCTTATACACAGCTGCATTACCTATACATGCGTAGTTTCTTTGAAGATATTGAGTCGTCAAAAGAAGTTAAAAGTATTACGACGTATTATCATACTCAAATTGAAAAGTATTGGTTGAGTCGTTCAATTTATGCCAAAGGATTAATGGCATTAGTAATGCATAGAATGGATGATACTAAGATGTCCACAAAAATCTTGAAATCATTAAAAGAAAACAGTATTTCTAGCGAAGAATTAGGGATGTATTGGAAAGAAAACACCAATTCTTGGTACTGGTATCAGGCACCAATTGAGACTCAAGCATTATTAATAGAAGCTTTTTCAGAAATTGAACAGGACACAAAAACGATTGACAATCTTAAGATCTGGTTACTAAAACATAAGCAAACAAATCAATGGAAAACTACAAAAGCAACAACCGAAGCTGTTTATGCACTATTGCTTCAAGGTAGCGATTGGTTAAGCGTTACCGAAATGGTAGACGTTGTTCTAGGAGGCCAAAAAATCGAAGCATCAAAATTGGAGGATGTTAAAATTGAAGCTGGTACAGGCTACTTCAAAACCTCATGGGACGCGTCAGATATTAAACCAGAAATGGCCGAAGTACAACTTACCAAAAAAGGAAATGGTATTGCTTGGGGAAGTTTATACTGGCAATATTTCGAAGATTTAGATCGCATTACTATGGCCGAAACGCCGTTGAAATTAAAGAAAAAACTGTTCTTAAAAACAAATACTGATACAGGCGAACAAATTTCTGAAATCACAAATCATACACAGTTAAAAGTGGGTGACTTGGTACGAGTCCGTATCGAATTGAGAAGTGATAGAGCCATGGAGTTTGTGCATATGAAAGACATGAGAGCTTCAGGATTAGAACCTATCAACGTATTATCCCAATATAAATGGCAAGATGGATTGGGATACTATGAAAGCACAAAAGATGCATCTACAAATTTCTTTTTCGATTATTTACCGAAAGGTGTTTATGTATTTGAATACGATTTAAGAGTTAATAATGCTGGTGACATGAGCAACGGAATTACAACGATTCAAAGCATGTATGCTCCTGAATTTAGTAGTCATAGTGAAGGTGTTCGAATTCAAGTTAATTAAGCAATTGTTAGTAAGTGTTTTATAACACGAACAAGTCTCTGAAATAGGTAAACCCTTATTTCCTAATTTTAGAGTACTAACAAAAATACTATACATTATGAATTCAAAAGTTTTTATGATTCTAAGAGTCCTTCTTGGTTTATTTGTTTTAATGTTTGGAGCTAACAAATTAGTTCCTGGCGGATTTTTACCAATGCCAGAAGTATCTGGGGATGCTGGCGCTTATTTTGGCGCTCTAGCAAGTGCAAAAACCTTGACACTTGTGGCCTTTGTTGAAGTTGTTGCTGGTCTCGCACTAATTTTCAATAAACTTGGTGCGTTAATGGCTCTTATTCTAATGAGTGTATCCATTAATGCGTTTTTATTCCATGCCGTTTTAGATCCAGGTGGAATTGGTGGTGCTGTAATTTTAATAATTTTGAATATAGCAGTGCTTTATGGTTATAAAGACAAGTATAAAAATTTACTTAGCTAATACTTTATAAAAAAGAGGCTGTTTAAAAAGTGGTTTTATTGCCATTTTGAGCATTAGTGAAATATAAAATATATTTGATATTGAAAGTAGTAAGCGAAGCTTAACGAAAAATCTCTATTAGTTAAAAATCAAAATTTTACTTTTTTAGAGATTCTTCATTTTCATTCAGAATGACACTTTTTAGACAGCCTCTTTTGTTATTATTTAGGAGGATATTGAGATAATACTTTATCTACAATAGCCTTAAATTTCTCTTGTCTTTTTTCTGGCGAGGCATCGGGATTATACGTCGTCTCACTAATGGCTTGCCAAATTAATCCAATTCCATTTTCATCAATAAAATCAATTGTGATTTGACGATTAACATTTGATTGTCCTAGTGGAATACCAACTGAAATTCCACCTCCAACATTCCCTCCAGTACCACCTACACCTACACCAACTGTACTACGTTGTGATTCTATATATTCACTACTCGTAATATTAATAAACATATCTGGCGTTTCTGACTTGCTAAACCCTTTCGCCTGTAGACTCATGTCGAGAGAATTTAGTAATCGTTTGGTATCCAATTCACTCAAACCTGTTTCTAAGTCTTTGTAGTAGTTGTATGTTTTGTATTGGGTGAAGTCAGCAGTTTTTTCGTAATCGTAATTCACATATATTGGTGCACATGAAGTGACAAATAATGCCAATACAAAAATGATAATTGATTTCATAACTATTTTTTTATAAAGTTAATCAAAAATTATTCCGCTTCTTTTTTATCGATTGATTTTGTTAAGGCAGAAGAAATAATTCCTGTTGGAATGGCTACAATACCTAAACCAATCATCAAAATAATAAATGTAAACACTTTACCACCAACTGTAATTGGGTAAACATCGCCATATCCTACTGTTGTAAGTGTTATAATGGCCCACCATAAACTATCAAAAATTGAAGAGAAATGCTCTGGTTGTGCTTGATTTTCAAAATAATAAATTCCAATCGCAGCAAAATAAATAAGAATAAGTGTGATAAAAATAAACAAGAAAATCTCTTCCTTAGCGGACTTGATGGCTCTTGTGAAATGGTTCATGGCTTTATTATAACGCACCAATTTTAGAATTCTAAACAATCGGAAGAAGCGCAATGCTCTTAGTGATCTCAAATCGATTCCAAACGACAAGTAAAATGGTAGAATCGCTAATAAATCAATCAGCCCAAAGAAACTAAAAATGAATTTCCGTTTATGATCTGCAACATAAATTCGTAAGACATACTCAATTGTAAACACAATAACACAAAACACCTCAATACTTTGAAGAATGGTTCTAATTTGCGGTTTTAAATTTGGAATAGTCTCAACTGAAAACGTAATGATTGAGAGGAGAATCAATACCTGAATAAAATAAGCAAAGACTCTGCTCATTCTATTATCATTGATCTCTACTACGCTTTTGATATACTGTTTCAACATAAAACGAATTAATCATTCAATAATTTCCACAAAATATCCTTAAGTTCTGTAATTCCCTTTTGTGCAACAGAAGAAATAAATAGATATGGAATAGGAAGATCATTGTCTAATTCTATTTTCATTTCTGCTTTTAATTCATCATCTAACATATCAGATTTTGATATTGCTATAATCCGTTCTTTATCTAGCATTTCAGGATTGTAACGACGTAGTTCATCAAGCAAGATATCATATTGCTTTTTAATATCGTCAGCATCAGCCGGAATTAAAAATAACAAAATTGAATTTCGTTCAATATGACGTAAGAAATAATGTCCTAATCCTTTTCCTTCGGCAGCGCCTTCAATAATCCCTGGAATATCAGCCATTACAAACGTTTGAAAATCGCGATATTTCACAATCCCTAAATTGGGTTTAAGCGTTGTAAATTCATAATCGGCAATTTTCGGTTTTGCCGAAGTAACTACAGATAGTAATGTCGATTTACCTGCATTTGGAAATCCTACTAATCCAACATCAGCTAAAACTTTTAATTCTAGAGTAATATCTCGTTCTTCTAGTGGAATTCCAGGTTGAGCATAGCGAGGTGTTTGATTTGTTGAAGACTTAAAATGCCAATTGCCTCGACCTCCCATTCCTCCTTCTACAATGATTCGTTCTTCTTTGTCATCGGTAATTTCTAAAATAATTTCATCGGTTTCAGAGTCTCTTATCACGGTTCCTAATGGAACTTCAACATAGATATCTTCACCATCGGCTCCCGAACTTCTCCCTTTGCTTCCATGCTCACCGTGACCAGCCTTAAAATGTTTTTTAAATTTCAGATGCAATAAGGTCCAAAGATTGGAATTACCTCTTAATATAATATGTCCACCACGTCCACCATCACCACCATCAGGACCACCTTTGGTAATATATTTTTCTCGATGCAAATGCACAGATCCTTTCCCTCCATTTCCAGAGGAAACATGCATTTTTACATAGTCAACAAAATTTCCTTCAGTCATAATTAAGTCCTGAAATCAGGAATTTTTTTAAGTTAAAAATATGGATTCTTAAAGTTATAGCAAATTATTAAAGTGAATCAATTGCTTCACTTAGTCGTACTGTAATCTCTTTAATACTACCAACACCATCCACGCCAAAATATTTATTTTGAACAGAATAGTAGTCTTTTAAAATAGCTGTTTTATTGTAGTATTCTGTAATTCGATGTCTAATTACAGATTCATCTGCATCATCTACTCTTCCGCTAGTTTTTCCGCGTTCTAATAATCGCTGTACTAATACTTCATCATCAACTTCTAAAGCAATCATAGCATTAATACTAGAGTCTTTACCTTGCATCAAAGTATCTAAGGCTTGGGCTTGAGCATTGGTACGTGGAAAGCCATCAAAAATAAAACCATTAGCATCAGCGTTTTTCTCAACTTCTGCATTTAGCATATCAATTGTAACTTGATCTGGAACCAACTGCCCTTTATCCATATAAGATTTAGCTAACATACCTAATGCCGTCTCATTCTTAATATTGTAACGAAACACGTCTCCTGTGGAAATATGAATTAAATTATATTGTTCTTTTAAAAAATTGGCTTGTGTTCCTTTACCAGCACCTGGAGGTCCAAATAGCACTAAATTTGTCATGTGTTGTTTTGTTTCTAATTGATATATTTCCGGTAAATCTCTTCCTAAGCCATCATAATCCAATCCATAACCTACAATGAATTTATTTGGAATACGCATCCCAACATAATGGAGCTTAAAATCCTTTTTATAGGCTTCAGGCTTATAAAACAATGTGGCTATTTTTAGAGCTTTTACATTTTCATTTTTAAATATTCTATTGATCTCACCTAGTGTATTTCCAGAATCAATAATATCTTCAAGAATGACAACCGTTCTACCTGTTAAATCTTGAGTTAAACCAATAAGACGCTGAATATCTTCAGTAGATTTAACACCTTCGTATGAAGCCAATTTTATAAACGTTACTTCACAAGGTTTAGGATACTTCTTTACAAAATCACTTACAAACATAAAGGAACCATTCAACACGCCAATGAACACAGGAATTTCGTCTTGTAAATCATTAGCTATTTCATCCACCATACGTTGTACAGTTGTCTCTATTTCTTCACTAGAAATAAATGGTTTGAAGTTTAAATCATGTAGCTTCATCACTAGTTTTTTTATTTAAAAAAGCAAAGATAATCAATAGATTGACGAATAACGATTTTTGATTTGCGTTTTTAGAAGTTCATTCCATTATTAAGTGTATTTTTGCATTTAATATGTCATTTTTTAGTAAAAAATCATGAATTATTTTTCTTCAAAATTTAAACTTGGCATTCTTGGTGGTGGCCAATTAGGTAAAATGCTACTTAATGAAACTCGAAAATTTGACATCCATACTTGTGTCTTAGATGCAAGTGACGAAGCACCATGCAAAATAGCTTGTAATGAATTCTTTCAAGGAGACCTATTAGACTATGAAACCGTTATTAATTTTGGAAAGCAGGTTGACCTCTTAACAATAGAAATTGAGAATGTCAACCTAGATGCTCTGGAAGCACTAGAAAAAATGGGCACAAAAGTATACCCATCGAGTAAAACTTTACGCGTCATTCAAAATAAAGCCACTCAAAAACTCTTTTATACTGATCATAATATACCAACCGCTGATTATTCAAGATTTGCCTATGCATCCGAAATTGACGATGCCATAGAGAACAAAGGCTTAACATTTCCTTTTGTATGGAAAGTTGCAAAATTCGGTTATGATGGTTATGGTGTGAAAATTATAAAATCATTAGATGATTTAATTGGTTTGCCAAAAGGTGAATGTATCACTGAAGAGATGATACCATTTAAAAATGAATTGGCAGTTATTGTAAGTCGAAATGTCAATGGTGAAGTTGCTACTTTCCCAGTAGTTGAAATGGAATTTCACCCAGAAGCTAATCAAGTAGAATATGTGATTTGCCCTGCTAGAATAGAATATAGTGTTGCAAAAAAAGCGACTGAGATTGCACTTAAAGTTTCTGAAGCGTTGAATCATGTAGGGCTTTTAGCGGTAGAGTTATTCCAAACACATGACGATCAAATATTAGTTAATGAAGTAGCTCCAAGACCGCATAATTCAGGTCACCACACTATTGAGTCTAGTTATACATCTCAGTTTGAACAACATTTAAGAGCCATCTTGAATTTACCTTTGGGCAGAACCGATAGTAAAGTTGGTGGAATTATGGTAAATTTGGTCGGTGCTGAAGAACACTCAGGAAATGTCATCTATCAAAATATAGATACTATTATGGAAATGGAAGGTGTAACACCTCATATTTATGGTAAAAAGCAAACACGACCTTTTAGAAAAATGGGACATGTCACTATTGTAAATGAAGATATTCATGAGGCACGAAAAATTGCAGAAAAAGTTAAACAGACGATTAAAGTTATAAGCGAATAATTATGAGTAAAGTAGGAATCATCATGGGAAGCAAAAGTGATCTTCCAGTAATGCAGGACGCTATTGACGTTTTAAAAGGATTTGATATTGAAATTGAAGTCGATATCGTATCCGCGCACCGAACTCCAGAGAAATTATTTGATTACGGAAAGAGTGCACACACTAGAGGATTTAAAGTTATTATTGCTGGTGCTGGTGGTGCCGCACATTTACCTGGAATGATTGCATCTTTATCTCCTTTACCTGTAATTGGAGTACCAGTTAAAAGTAGCAACTCCATAGATGGATGGGATTCAGTATTATCGATTCTTCAAATGCCAGGAGGTGTTCCAGTAGCAACAGTTGCATTAAATGGCGCGAAAAATGCAGGTATTTTAGCTGCTCAAATTATCGGAGTATCTGATACTTGTATATTAGACAAAATATTGATTTACAAAGAGGGATTGAAAGCGAAAGTTATTGAATCTTCAAAGGATTTGAATTAAAAACCTCGATTTACATCGAGGTTTTAGAGCTATTAATCAAGTATTTTAAGAGCTAGATAAAACTCTTTAGAAAATTCTACCGCAAAAGTAATAATATATTTCAAACAGACCTTAAAAACTTTAGTTAATTATCAGAAAATCAACGTTGTAGTAAGAAAAATAATACGAATTTTTTTTTTTTGATTTTCTCTTTTTTTTAAAAAAAATATGAACATTCTCAACAAACCATTTGATACCCAATACAATACGGCTCCTTTCTCAAAAATTGAGGACGACACGTTTTTATCTGTATTTAATGTTGCATTAGATAATGCCCGAGTAGAAATTGAAAACATTACAAATAATTCGGAAATTCCATCATTTGAAAACACAATTGTAACTTTAGATTTTGCAGGTGAACAACTCGATCGCATTTCAAGTATCTTTTTTAATTTAAATTCTGCTGAAACCAATGATGTCATTCAAAAAACTGCTCAGGAGGTTTCACCACTGTTATCAGAATTCAGTAATGATATCACTTTAAACGTGAAACTTTTCAAACGTGTTAAGGCTGTTTATGATTCAAAATCTACATTGAACTTAAATGTAGAACAGGAAATGTTGTTGGATAAGAAATACAAGGGCTTTTCTAGAAATGGTGCTAATTTACCTGAAAACAAAAAACAAGAGTTACGTGATATTGATAAAAAGTTAAGTCAATTAAAATTAAAATTCGGCGAAAATATTTTAGCCGAAACCAACAATTTTGAAATGCTAATTTCTGATGAGAAGGACTTATCTGGTTTACCTGATGGAGCCATAGAAGCTTCTAAACAACTAGCAGAATCAAGAAAAATGAAAGGCTGGTTAATTACCTTAGATTATCCTAGCTACATTCCATTTATGACATATGCTAACAACAGAGAGTTAAGAAAAAAGTTAGCAATTGCAGCCGGTGAGAAAGCGTTTAAAAATGACGCATTAGACAATCAAAATAATGTGTTGGAGATTGCTAAACTCCGCTTTAAACGCGCCAATTTATTAGGCTATAAAACACATGCACATTTTGTACTTGAAGAGCGTATGGCGAAAACTCCTGAAAAAGTTCAGAACTTCTTAAACGACCTCTTGGAAAAAGCAAAACCCGCGGCACAACGAGAATTTTCAGAGCTAGAATCATTTGCAAAAAGTATAGATGACATTGAACAACTCCAAAAATGGGATTCGTCATATTACGCAGAAAAATTAAAGCAAAAGTTATTTAATCTTGATGATGAAAAATTAAAACCTTATTTCAAATTAGAGTATGTCATTGATGGCGCATTTTTAATTGCACAGAAATTATACGGTTTACAGTTTGAAAAAATTGACACCATTGACACATATCATGATGACGTTTTAACTTATAAGGTCACTGATTCAAAGGGTAAATTGATAGCAATTTACTATGCCGACTTTTTCCCTAGAGAAGGAAAACGAAATGGTGCATGGATGACTTCATTTAAATCACAATCGGTTAAAAACGGCGTAAACAACAGACCACACATATCGATAGTCTGCAACTTCACAAAACCAACACATAGTAAGCCTTCCCTGTTAACATTTAATGAAGTAACTACGTTATTTCATGAGTTCGGACATGCGTTACATGGAATGCTCGCTAACACAACCTATCCTAGTATTTCTGGAACAAGTGTATATTGGGATTTTGTGGAATTACCTAGCCAGGTTTTAGAAAACTGGTGTTACGAAAAAGAAGCCTTAGAACTTTTTGCAAAACATTATGAAACCGGAGAAACCATACCTATGGAATTAATTAATAAAATTAAAGAATCAGCCACATTTCATGAAGGCATGCAAACTTTACGACAAATCAGTTTTGGGCTTTTAGATATGAGCTGGCACGGACAAGACCCTTCGAACATTTCTAATGTAAAAACTCATGAATTAGATGCTTTTGAAAACACGAAATTATTCCCAGATGTTTCCAATAATTGTATGAGTACATCATTCTCACATATTTTTCAAGGCGGTTATTCTTCCGGATATTATAGTTATAAATGGGCTGAAGTTTTAGATGCGGATGCATTTCAACTCTTTAAAGAAAAAGGCATCTTTAATAAGGAAGTCGCAACTAAATTTAAGGAGCATGTACTTTCAAAAGGTGGAACAGAAAACCCTATGACATTATACAAGCGATTTAGAGGACAAGAACCAAAACCTGAGGCACTTTTAAAGCGGGCTGGATTGATTTCTTAAAATATTTACCTTATTTTTGAAAGAAATTTAAGAAAAAGAATGCCAAACCATCAAATAGATCCTAACAAATGGATTGATCTGTATTCAGATTATCTTTTCAATTACACTATTACGCGTGTAAATGATAGAGATTTGGCTAAAGATTTGGTACAAGACACTTTTTTCGCTGGCTTAAAATCCATGAAAAACTTCAAAGGTGAGGCTAGTGAACGCACATGGCTTATTTCTATATTAAAACGTAAAATCATAGATCATTATCGAAAAATAAATTCGAATAAAGGAAAAGCTGAAGTTAGAATGAGTTATTCCAGCGATGAGAATGAGGGCGACTGGCTAGAAGAACGTGTGGCGGATCCTTTTGATAAAACCGCCGAGGATTCTATTGAAAACACAGAATTGGGTTCTGCAATTCACGATTGTTTAGGCAAACTTCCAGAAAAACAAGCAACTGTTTTTAAAATGAAAACTATCTTGGGTTATGAAACGGAAGCAATTTGTAATGAATTGGATATCACAGCGTCTAACCTTTGGGTAATAATCCATAGAGCGAGAACGGCAATGGCCGACTGTATGGAAAAAAACTGGTTTTAAGTAAAGATGAAAAAAAGACTACTATTTATTTCTTGTGAAGAAGCTCAGCATATTTGTGATAAAACGCAATACGAAGAAGCAACATTTTGGGAAAAAACCAAATTAAATATTCGCTTATCATGGTGTAGAATTACACGTGCATATTCCATTAAAAATGGAAAACTCACAGACATTGTGAATAATTCAAATGTTGAGTGCCTTAAGCATAATGAACGGGAAGATATAAAAGAACAATTTCAAAACGAATTAAACAATCAAAACCATAAGTAACCATATAATTGGTATACTTTCCACCCAAAAACCACTATAATATTTTCCTTGATTTTTACGCGCAAACACCACAAATAAAAGTGTAATTGTTGTTGTAAATAATAACGTGATTATATTTTTAGAATTCAATTCGTTCTTGAAATATTCTAAAAAGAAAAAAAGTAATAAAAGTAAAACTCCAATAATTTTAGTCTGCTTTTCACCAATACGCTGGGGAATAGTCGATAATTTAACACTGTCATATTGCAAATCTCTTATTTCAAAAGGGAGCATCAATACCATAACCAAAATAAAACGCTGAATTGCAGTTAGTATTACATCTGATGAAATAGCTATTTCATTATTTATTAAAGGAAGAAACACCGTTACTCCAGACCATACTAATCCTATAACATAAATTTTCAAACCACTAATACTCCTTAGGTTGTGCTGTTTATCCAAAAATATATTTTTAGGTAAAAATGGAATTGCATATAAAAATGTTACTACACCAAATCCAACTATATAAAGCAAGGTTTTTGTTTGTAATTGAAACACATAATAAATGAGTACAATAAAACAGATTAAAGAAAACAGTTGAATATATCTAAGCCAGTTAGCGAGCCTTCTATGATGAAATTTTGCTAAGCCAAAATATTTAACAAAATTATAGCCTGTTATGGTAGCAAAAAAAATAAAGCACAGCACATTTTCATCATAGGCTACATCAAACTCTATAAGTGTAATCCATGACAAGGAAAAGACTGACAATGCAACGTGAATACTACTATTAATATAAAAATTAAGAATGTGATTCAGAACCTTCATACTACAAAAGTAATCAAAGTGTTAATAACCCTATATTTTGGTTAAAAAATTTGGTAAACATCGTTTAATATACCTCAACAATTCATTATTTTTGTCTGATAATTACAACACAAGAATTAATGAATACATCTGCTTTCAAACTACGTCATATTGGTCCTAGAGAAAACGACCAAAACCAAATGTTAGATACACTTGGTGTAGATTCTATAGATCAACTTATTATCGAAACTGTTCCAGATGATATCCGTTTGGAAAATGGTTTAAAATTAGATGCTCCAATGTCTGAGTATGAGTACAGTTCTCATATTCATGATTTATCAAATCAAAACAAGACTTTTAAAACGTATATAGGATTAGGTTATCATCCAACCATTTTACCTGCAGTTATTCAACGTAACATTTTAGAAAATCCGGGTTGGTATACAGCTTACACACCTTATCAAGCAGAAATTGCCCAAGGTCGCTTAGAAGCTTTACTTAATTTCCAAACGATGGTGACTGACCTCACAGGAATGGAGTTAGCGAATGCTTCATTATTAGACGAAAGTACTGCAGCAGCTGAAGCCATGAGTTTATTATTTGCTGTAAGAGAACGCGATCAAAAGAAAGCCGGACTCAACAAGTTTTTTGTTTCTGAGCAAATATTACCTCAAACCCTAGCCTTGCTACAAACAAGAGCCACTCCAATTGGTGTAGAATTAGTGATTGGGAAAGAAGAAAATTTTGACTTTTCAACAGATTATTTTGGTGCAATTCTTCAATATCCTGGTAAAAATGGCCAAATTACTGACATCAAATCGTTTATAAATAAAGCAAAAACCGCGCGTATTAAAGTAGCCGTTGCCGCAGATATTTTAAGTTTAGTAAAACTAGAAGCTCCTGGAAAGTTTGGTGCTGACGTCGTTGTAGGAACTACACAGCGTTTTGGTATTCCAATGGGCTATGGTGGACCTCATGCTGCATATTTTGCAACTAAAGAAGCTTATAAGCGAGATATTCCTGGACGTATTATTGGTGTTACAAAAGACAAGAATGGCGATAGAGCTTTACGCATGGCACTCCAAACTCGCGAGCAACATATTAAGCGGGATAGAGCAACATCTAATATTTGTACAGCTCAAGTATTACTGGCAGTTATGGCAGGAATGTATGCTGTTTATCATGGACCAAAAGGCTTGGATTTTATTGCAAGTAAGGTTCATAATACCACAGTAACACTTGCAACTGAATTAACTAAATTAGGATTAGTCCAAACTAATTCATCTTATTTTGATACCATTCAAATAAAAGTGAATGCCGAAAAAGTAAAGCTTGTTGCTGAACGTAAAGAAGTGAATTTTTACTATTCAGACGCGGAATCGGTTACCGTTTCTGTAAATGAAACTACTTCATTAGCGGATATCAATCAAATTATAGAAATTTTTTCAGAGGTTTCAGGAAATGACACATCTCCAGTAAATACGATTTCAGAACGGACAGCAATTGATGAAAATTTACAACGTAGTTCTGAGTTTTTAACCTTAGAAATATTTAATTCGCATCATTCTGAAACTGAATTAATGCGATATATTAAATCGCTAGAACGTAAAGATTTATCTCTTAATCATTCTATGATTTCTTTAGGGTCATGTACAATGAAATTAAATGCTGCGGCAGAAATGCTACCACTTAGTTCTCCAAATTGGGGAAGCATTCATCCGTTTGTTCCTATCAATCAAGCTCAAGGGTATCAAATTGTTCTTAAAGCACTGGAGGATCAACTTACAGAAATCACTGGATTTGCAGCAACTTCATTGCAACCAAACTCTGGAGCTCAAGGAGAATTTGCTGGTTTAATGGTTATCAAAGCGTATCATGAATCTCGTAAAGATCACCATAGAAATATTTGCTTAATTCCTTCATCTGCACACGGAACAAATCCTGCAAGTGCTGTAATGGCTGGAATGAAAGTGGTGGTCACAAAATCTACCGAAGAAGGTAATATTGATGTAAATGATTTAAGAGAAAAAGCTATTTTACATAAAGATAATTTATCCTGTCTGATGGTGACTTATCCATCAACTCATGGTGTTTATGAATCTGCAATTAGAGAAATAACGCAGATTATTCATGACAATGGCGGTCAAGTTTACATGGATGGTGCTAACATGAATGCTCAAGTAGGACTAACTAATCCAGGAAATATTGGAGCTGACGTTTGTCACTTAAATTTACATAAAACGTTTGCCATTCCTCATGGTGGTGGTGGACCAGGAGTTGGCCCTATTTGTGTAGCAAAACAATTAGCGCCATTTTTACCTGGAAATCCAATTATTGCTACTGGAGGAAATCAGGCTATTTCGGCTATTTCATCTGCACCTTTTGGATCTTCCTTAGCTTGCTTAATTTCTTATGGCTACATAAAAATGTTAGGTGCTCACGGATTAACAGAATCGACAAAAATTGCAATCTTAAACGCCAATTATATAAAACATAGATTACAAGGTAGTTTTGACACGCTATATTCGGGTGAACGTGGCCGTGCAGCGCATGAAATGATTGTAGATTGCAGACCTTTTAAAGCCAATGGCATTGAAGTATCTGATATTGCAAAGCGTTTAATGGATTATGGTTTCCATGCGCCAACAGTTTCTTTTCCAGTTGCCGGTACATTAATGATTGAGCCTACTGAAAGCGAAAGTAAAGCTGAAATGGATCGTTTTTGCGATGCCATGATTTCAATAAAAAAAGAAATTGACCAAGCGTCAAAAGAGGATCTAAATAATGTCTTAAAAAATGCACCTCATACTTTAGAAATGCTGACCGCAAATGAATGGCGTTTTCCATATACTCGTAAAGAAGCGGCTTACCCATTAGATTATGTCTCTGACAACAAATTCTGGCCCTCAGTAAGGCGAGTTGATGATGCTTATGGAGATCGAAATTTAATATGTACTTGTGCGCCTATTGAAGAATATATGGAAGCTTAATTTATTTAATAAAAAGCCCATCAATTGCGGGCTTTTTATTAGTATATTTTTAGTTTGACTCCTAATTAATAGGAATCTGCTAAAAATGTTCAATTAATTGATAAAATTAGACCTACAAATCACTTTATTAATTACTTTAGTATTAAGACTAATAACGAATAGCAAATGGCAGTCAAAATCACAGGAACAGGAAGCTATATTCCAAGTTGCATTGAAAAAAATGAAGACTTTTATAAGCATGAATTTTTAAATGCCGATGGATCTTCTATCAATAATTCAAATGAAGTTATTGTAGAAAAGTTTAAAGCAATTACAGGTATTGGAGAAAGACGCTATGTCAAAGACACCTATTTAAATTCTGATATTGCTTTTTTTGCTGCTCAAAAGGCAATTGAAAATGCTCAAATTAATCAAGAAGATTTAGACTATATAATAGTAGCACATAATTATGGAGATGTAAAACATGATGCCGAACAAAGCGATACAGTACCCAGCGTAGCTTCGAGAGTAAAACGTCTTCTGGGAATTAAAAACCCTAAAAGCGTTGCTTATGATGTCCTTTTTGGCTGTCCCGGCTGGAATGAAGCCGTTATTCAGGCAAATGCATTTATTAAATCAGGAATTGCAAAAAAATGTTTAGTTATTGGTGCCGAAACCTTATCACGTGTTGTAGACAAACATGATAGAGATTCTATGATATATAGCGATGGTGCAGGAGCTGTAGTTGTGGAAGAAGTTTCAGATGAAGGCGGCATAATTTCGCATGAAAGTGCAACCTATGCATTAGATGAATCGCACTTCATTTATTTTGGCGAAACCAACCATCCAGACATTACCGATAAGCGTAGATATATAAAAATGTATGGTAGAAAGATTTATGAGTTTGCTTTAATTAATGTGCCTACCGCAATGAAAACTTGTCTTGACAATAGTGGATATAACATTGGTGATTTAAAGAAAATATTAATACATCAGGCAAACGAAAAGATGGATGAAGCCATCGTTCAACGATTCTACAAGTTATACAATATGAAAATGCCTGAAGGCATTATGCCAATGACAATTAATAAATTAGGTAATTCTAGTGTAGCAACAGTTCCTACTTTATTCGATCTTATTTTAAAAGGAGAACTTGAAGGTCATGACATAAAAGAAGGTGATGTCATTATGTTTGCAAGTGTTGGAGCTGGAATGAATATTAATGCCATTATCTACAAGTATTAACGTCGAAATTTAAGTTGAATTGATCTAATGTACGAAAGTAGCTATCCTAACAAGCGATTCAAACATACTATTGAATTCCTTAAAACTCATATTTCAAATAAAGAACCTATATTAGATTTAGGCGTAGAAAATCCGTTTACCAAAATCATGATTCAAGAAGGTTATGTGGTGTCGAATACATTAGGAGAAGATCTAGATGTAGATACAACTATTATAACTTCCTCAAATGCAGATGTTGTTACTGCTTTTGAAATATTTGAACATCTTTTATCTCCGTTTACTGTTTTACAAAATATCAAAGCCCAAAAAATTGTAGCAAGTGTTCCCTTAAAACTTTGGTTTGCATCAGCCTACAGAAGCAAGACCGATATGCGAGATAGACACTATCATGAATTTGAAGATTGGCAATTTGATTGGCTTTTAGAAAAAGCTGGATGGAAAATAAAAGCCAGACAAAAATGGACAAATCCTACTAAGAAAATAGGAATACGTCCAATTTTCAGGTGGTTTACTCCAAGATATTATATTGTTTATGCCGAACGAGTTTAACTATTACTAATACGTCTTTGCTATTTTGAATTTTTATATTGTCATACCAGCACATAACGAACAAAATTCTATTGCTCAAACTTTAGATTCATTGGCTCAACAAACACTTCTCCCAAAAAAAGTTGTTGTAGTTAACGACAATTCGACTGATGATACTCAGGAGATTATTGAAGCTTATATTGAAAAACATGACTGGTTAAGCATTGTAAACGCTACCTCTTCAAACGAGCATCTACCAGGCTCAAAAATCATAAATGCATTTTATAAAGGCTTTGATACATTAGATGAAAACTATGATATTATCTGCAAGTTTGATGCCGATTTAATATTTCCAACTACTTATTTGGAACAGCTTTCCTCTCATTTCTCTGAAAATAATAAGCTTGGAATGGCTTCGGGATTTTGCTATATCGAATATAACAATGAATGGGTATTAGAGAACCTTACACGAAAAGATCATATACGTGGTGCCTTAAAAGCTTACAAAAAAGAATGCTTTGTAGAGATCTGCGGCCTAAAACGATCCATGGGTTGGGATACCGTTGATGAATTACTTGCTAAATATTATGGCTGGGCCATTTGTACTGATGAATCCTTACACGTTAAGCATTTAAAACCTACTGGTATGAATTATAATCATAGCTCAAAATACCTTCAAGGTGAAGCCATGTATAAAATGAGGTATGGATTTATCATTACCTTTATTTCCGCCGTGAAATTAGCCTACAAGAAAGGAAGTTTCAAATTATTTGAAAATTATATCAAAGGCTATTTTCTGGCTAAAAAAAACAGAATTGAATATTTAGTAACTAAAGAGCAAGGCCAATTTATTAGACAATTAAGATGGAAAGGCATGCTAAGTCTATTTAATTAAAACTCCAGCCTTTATAACTAGAAGATGCTTCGAGTTTAGTTTCAATTACATCATCTAACTCTGAAAAGAAATTAATACCTGTCAGAGCTTCAACTACATCAACTGAAACTACAAATTCATACAATGGTAGACTAGAATTTTCATGAGGCATCAAAAACGCAATCATTTTGGGATTTCCAGAATTAATATCAATTAACACTTTGTAAAACTGCTTTGGAACTGAAACCTCTTCCTCTCCAATTGTCCCTAGCCCTTTTATTAAAACACCACCAGTCACTACAAATACACCGTCATATTCATTCGCCCAATATCTTACTTTCTGTTCAAGTGAATTCCAAATCCCTGAATTAAAATCGTGTTTCTGCGGACTAATATTACTGGTTAAAAAAGTTTCATCATGTCGCTCCCGACTATATTTCCGATCTCCTGCCGGACATAAATGCCCACGATCATAACCCGATTTTTTATAGCTTCTCCAATGTGCAGCTCCAGTTTTAACGGACTTGTCAATTTCAAAATATGGTCGCTTAAAATTAGTATTTGATAAATGCGCCTTTTTTAATTCATAGGCCACCCATTCTGCTTGTTCATGTGGTTCGCTATAAGACAACGAATAGCCTTCATGATGCACAATTTGTCCAGTAGTACTAGTTGGCAGGAAATATTCATTGGTTTCGCCCTTAGCATTTTCTCCATTTCGAATTACCTCCGCTTTTTCATCCTCATTTAAAAAATGCTCATATCCATATACTCCTAAAACGATTAGAATAGCTATAATAGAATAAAGCGTTCTTTTGTTCATATATTAATCTAAAACAAAATCTAAAGGCTTACCTGTAAAAGCATTTGGAAAACTAATATTTAATAGTGCAGAAATTGTAGGAGCAATATCGACAATTTCGGTTCTTTGAAGCGTTTCACCATTTACAATACCTTTACCGAAAAACAATAGCGGTACATGCGTGTCATAAGAAAACCCCGAGTGATGGTCCGTTCCTTTCCTGTTCCAAGGAGTATCTTTAAAAACAGCCGGATTAAATGTGAATAAAACATCTCCTGATCGTTTTTGATTATGACCATTTTTCAACAAGGTCTCAAGATGACCGTCAGGTCCTTCAAAATGATTGATTTCTGAGGTTAAATACACTTTATCAATCAATTTATATTTTAAAAGTTCTTTCGAGATTTCTTTTTTTAAGGACTTCATATCTAATTGATGATCGTCTAGTTTTTGATAATCAAAATATAATTGATTATTTATTCTACTCAACAAAATATTTGCAACTCCGTATTTTTGTTGCAAGTAACTATTCATGTCATTTAACATCGCACTAAGGTCAAAAAGACCAGAAGGTATGTTATGAGATTGCAAAAACGCGGGTGCATTAGGCGCTGCGTGATCTGCTGTTAAAAACACTGTATATTCACCTTTACCAACTTTCTTGTCTAGTGCCTTAAAAAGACGTTCTAATTCTAGATCTAGTCGTAAATATGTGTCTTCAACTTCTACGGAATTAGGCCCGAAATCATGTCCCACTTTATCGGTACTCGAATAACTCACTGTTAAAACATCAGTAAAATCATCTTTTCCTAATCCTTCAGCTTCAATTGCTTTTAGTGCAAAATCTGTGGTTAGACTATTCCCAAAAGGAGATTCAGCGATGATTTTATAATTCCCATTTAAACGTTTTAATTTCTCAAGATCATATGGAAACGTTGCTCTTTCTTTTCCTTTAAATATTCTCTCATAGTTATTTAAATCACTCCCACTTTCAGTATAGGAATCTATATTGTATAAGGTATTCCACTCTTTAAAATAAGACTCAGTAATTTTTGATATATTAAAATCTTTCACCCATTGCGGTAAGTCCTTCATATAAAAGGAACTCGAAATCCAGTTCCCATTTCCATCATGATCATAGTCTAACCAATAGGCTGCATTTGCCGAATGACCAGCGGACAAAATAGCACCTCTATGTTTAATAGAAATTCCAATAGTTTTACCACGCATTTGTGTAAATAGTCTGTTTTCATCTGCAAAGGTTGTGGATAACATCCATTGTGGTGATTTTTTACCATCATTACTTGCCGTTCCAAGAGGATTAACAGATTCATCTTCCACGCAGTTAACGTTTCGTTTCAATTCCTTATCAAACCAGTCATTTCCAATTACACCATGATATTTTGGGGTTGTTCCCGTAAAAATTGAAGCATGACCCGGTCCAGTTTTTGTTGGGATATAATTGAAATGATTATTTCTACAATTATATCCTTCATTAACCATGCGTTTAAATCCACCATCTCCAAATCGATTATAAAAACGTGTTAGATAATCGTAACGCATTTGATCTACTACAATTCCTACAATCAATTTAGGTTTAGAATCAAGAGCCACCTTATTAAGTATGATATTTTCAACATCTATGTCTTGTGCTTTACTGGAAACTCCTATAAATAGGATTAATAAAAGTGAAACTATATTTTTCATTTAGATCTTTTTATTTCGGTTCATCAAAAATACATATTTAAAGGCATCATAATTTAAATTAAAAGTAAAATACCAGCAAGTTTTTTTTACTTTAGCACTAACAAAATTGACTATGACATACCTTCATAATATTGGTGCATATTTTTTAATGATTGCAGAAATGTTTCGTAAACCTACCAAGTGGTCAGTTATGCGAACATTAATTTTGAAAGACATAGATGATTTAATCATTGGCTCATTAGGGATCGTTGCATTTATATCTTTTTTTGTAGGTGGTGTTGTAACCATTCAGACTGCGCTAAATATTAGTAATCCTTTAATACCAAAATATTTAGTTGGTTTTGCAACACGGCAATCTGTTATTTTGGAATTTGCACCAACGTTTATTTCTATTATTATGGCAGGAAAAGTTGGTTCTTTTATTACATCGAGTATTGGAACTATGAGAGTCACAGAGCAGATTGACGCCCTAGAGGTTATGGGAATTAATGCCTTAAATTATTTGGTTTTCCCAAAGTTCATAGCATTAATGTTATATCCATTTGTAATTTCCATAGCAATGTTTTTAGGCGTTCTTGGAGGAATGGCAGCCTGTGTTTATGGTGGCTTTAGCACATTAGAAGATTATATCACAGGTGTTCAAATGGATTTTATTCCATTTCACATCATATATGCTTTTATTAAAACTTTTGTATTTGCATTTTTATTAGCTACAATACCTTCTTTCTATGGATTCTATATGAAAGGCGGCGCCTTAGAAGTTGGAAAAGCAAGTACGACGTCTTTTGTTTGGACAAGTGTCATGATTATTCTTTTAAATTATATATTAACACAAATGCTACTGAGTTAATGATAGAAGTAAACAATGTTCACAAATCGTTTGGAGATGCCCATATCTTAAAAGGTATAAGCACCACTTTTGAAAATGGCAAGACAAGTTTGGTTATTGGTCAAAGTGGCTCGGGAAAAACTGTTTTTTTAAAGTGTCTTCTTGGATTATTTACTCCAGAAGAAGGAGTAATTTCTTACGATGGTAAAATATATTCAGAATTAACAGGTGCTGAAAAAAGAAACTTACGTGCTGAAATGGGAATGGTGTTTCAAGGAAGTGCTTTATTTGATTCGATGACAATTGCAGAAAATGTAATGTTCCCTTTAAAAATGTTCACCAAGCAAAGCAAAAGCGAAATGGAAGACCGTGTGAATTTTGTTTTAAAACGCGTCAATCTTGAAAATGCACATCACAAAATGCCTAGCGAAGCATCTGGAGGTATGCAAAAGCGGGTTGCCATTGCACGCGCTATTGTAAATAATCCGAAGTATTTGTTTTGTGATGAACCAAATTCTGGTTTGGACCCAAAAACGGCTATGGTTATTGATAATTTGATTCAAGAAATTACCGATGAGTATAACATCACAACAGTTATTAACTCTCATGATATGAACTCAGTTATGGAAATAGGCGAAAAAATAGTCTTTTTAAAAGACGGTCATAAAGCCTGGGAAGGCTCGAATGAAACTATATTTAAAACAGACAATGACGCCGTTACTAATTTTGTTTACTCATCCGATCTTTTCAAAAAAGTACGTAAAATGTATATTGAAGAAAACCAATAATTAATTATAACTCCTTACAACAAGTGTATCTAGGTCAAGACGTTCCTTTAAAAAAGCTTCTAATTTATTCTTGTCTTTAATTTTAGATTCATCTGTCGATATAGAATCTACCCATTTAACATTAAATACTTTCATTGTATCTATATCAGTTAGGTTTGATCGTATCTCATTTGAGAATGAAATTTGCTCTAATTTTTCGTAATTTATTTTCAATTCTTTAATAAGCTCATCAAATGGAATTTGGTCCCGTTCTAATCTTGATAATTTTTTCACACGGTCTTCTAAATAACTTATTTTTTGATGCTGAGACATTAAATCTAAAGAATCTCTTGTTCGTAACTCTTCCATATACTCTAAATTATTAATCGTTCGGTTTTTAACCTGATTAACATCTAATTCAGCCTTTTCATTCAACGCATTGTAATCCTTAAACCTCAACTTTAACAACTTTTTAGTGTCATCGCTTATTTCATCGGTTCCAAACGGAACAAGTTGTATAATAGACTTTCCTTTTGGAATATATGTATACGTTGAATTCTTCTTAATATAATTAGCGTTAGGAAGACTTTCCAATTCCTTAGCAATAAAATTTTTCGCATCATGTTTAAAATTGCTTTCCTTCAAAACATCAATAAACGTCCAAACTGCCGGTATCATAACAACAATTGCTATTAATGCTGCAAATCTTGCAATTCGTCTTCGCTTAGCTGAATTTGCATATTTTAACATTGGAAAGCGTAAAACTTTTAACACTAAAAATGTTGCCATCGCTATAAAAATTGTGTTAATAGCAAACAAATACATAGCGCCTCCAAAATACTCCCAATTCCCTTTTGCCAATCCATAACCGGCAGTACATAAAGGAGGCATCAAAGCAGTTGCAATTGCAACACCAAAAATAACTGATGCAATAGTCCCTTTTTTGGTTCGTGCAATAATTAAAGCCAGGCCTCCAAAAAAAGCAATAAGAACATCACGAATATCGGGTTTTACTCTTCCTAAGAGTTCAGAAGTATCTTCGCTTAATGGGAAAAACTTAAAGAATAAAAATGCTGTTAATAAACTCAAGACAATCATAGTTGCCAAATTTATTAGCGATTTCTTTAAGGTATCAATATCATTTATTGAGATGGACAAACCAATACCTAATATTGGTCCCATTAGAGGAGAAATTAACATGGCACCAATTACAACCGCAGTAGAATTGGCATTTAATCCGACAGAAGCTACAAAAATAGAACAGATTAAAATCCAAGCGGTAGCACCCTTGAATGGAATGTCATTTTTGATTGCTTCTACAGTTGCATCTCTATCTGTATCCTCTCGAAAATCTAAAAGATTACTAAAAAACAATTTGACACTTTGCCATAAACCTCTTGCATCTTCCTTAACGGCTTGCTTAGATTGTTCTACAGCGCGTTCGCTTTTGTCTTCCTCAGAAAAATTAAATTTATTTTCTTCCATAGTTAACCATAATTTTTTCCAAACTTGTCTTTCACATTTTGAAGCACCGTTTTAATATCTTGTTCTTTCGATTTTGGATATATTAGCAAAACCTCCTCTTTATCGACAATAATATAATCTTGTAAGCCATCAACAACAACAATTTTATCAGACTCAGTTCTAATCATATTTCCTGAAGCATCTTCAGCCAATAACCTTGCTTTAACAACCGCATTTTTGCTAGAATCTTTATCCAATTTATCATATAAGCTACCCCATGTTCCTAAATCATTCCAATCAAATTCAGCGGGCAAAACAAATACGTTATCGGAAGTTTCCATAATCGCGTAATCAACCGAAATATTTTCAGCTTTGGAATAATTATCTCTAATAAAGTCATCTTCAAGAGCTGTATTATAGACATCAATTCCTTTTTGAAATAAATTAAAAAGATCAATTTGATTTTTCTGAAACGCGTTTAAGACACTTTTTACACTCCACATAAAAATGCCTGCATTCCATAAATAATTACCTTGCTCTATATAATGTTTAGCAACTTTATAAGTCGGCTTTTCTTTGAACTGACTTACTGTTTTAATTGTATCATTTGATGCTGTATTATACTCTATATAACCATATCCTGTATTTGGAAATGTTGGTTGGATGCCTAAAGTCATTAGTGAATCATGAGAGGAACAAAAATCGAAAGCAGTTAAAACATTTTTATTAAAAGCACTTTCATCTTCAATCCAATGATCACTCGGTGCAACAATCATAACCGCATTAGGGTTTTCCTTTTGGATTTTTAAAGTCGCTAATAAAATACAAGGTGCTGTGTTTCGCATGGCAGGTTCTAATACTACCTGACGTTTAGTAATTTCAGGCAATTGCTCAAAGACTAAATCATTGTAGTGTTCATTTGTTAAAATAAAAATGTTTTCTTTTGGAACTACATTTGAAAGACGTTGAAATGTCTTTTGAATAAGCGTGTCTCCTGTCCCAAGCATATCATGAAATTGTTTAGGAAAGTCTTGAGTGCTAACAGGCCAAAATCTGGAACCTACGCCTCCAGCCATTAGAATGGCATAATAATTTTTATTCATAAAATTAGTTTAGTTGTTCAACTTCTGCATTCGGGTTAAAAAGATACAACTTTCCTGTTTTAATTTCGATACATTCAAATCGTTTCACTCTTTTTTTGCCCATTTTAAATACTTTACCATTGTACAATTTAAAATTGTTTCCATAAGGCACATCAAAAATAAAAGTTTTATCATTAGGCACATCAAACAATTTGAGTGCTAGCGCCAAATTTGAATCTGTATCACTTGAGGCTTTTGGGTTTTTGAAATGTCTTGCCAAAAGGGGTAACAAATGCTCAGGAAATATATTAGGATTCAAAAAAGGCAACATCAAATGTTGAAATGTCTTTTTCCATTCTATACCATGCGGCTTAATAAATCGTCCATAATTCTGATACGCTTCAAAATGCGCTATTTCATGAATAAGTGTCATAAGAAATCTATAGGTATTCAAATTTGCGTTGATCGTAATTTGGTGCTTTCCGCTGGGTAAACGTTTATAATCACCATGTCGTGTTTTACGTTCGCTCTTCACTTTTACCGTAAGTGCATCATGATTTAGAAGTTCCATTATTGGACCAAAAGCGCTCTGAGGAATATACTGTTGAAGGGTATGCTGCATTAAGGTGTAGAATTTGAAACCTGTAATACTTTACCATTATAATATTTATGTCCGCTAAGCGCAAACTCAAAAATGTAATTTGCCATTTCAATAGCAGTAGTTGGTGCTTTATAATCGGGGAAAGCTTCTTTGAGCATTTCCGTTTGAACAGCTCCTAATGCCAAAACATTGAAGCAAGGACCAGCATCTTTATACTCTTCTGCTAATAGCTCGGTAAGTGTAATTACAGCTCCTTTACTAGAACTATAGGCCGATAAACCAGGGAATTTCACACTCCCTTGGATACCTCCCATCGAACTAATAGTAATCACATGACCTTCATCATTCATAAAAGGCAATACAGTACGCGTCATTTCGGCAACACCAAAAACATTGGTTTTATAAACTTGCTCAAAATCATCTATTGTTGTTTCCGAAAAAGGTTTATTGAGCAATGTTCCAGCATTATTGATTAAAACATCGACATGACCCCATTCTTCATTTATAAACTGAACCACTTTCTTATAAGCTTCAGCATCACCGAGGTCGAATGCAAAGGAGTTGATATTGTCAAAATGCAAATTATTTACGGGTTGTGCATTTCTAGATAGTGCTAAAACATTATGACCTTGATTGGCAAATAAGTGTACCAATTCAAAACCAATCCCTCTACTTGTTCCAGTTATTATTACATTTTTACCCATCGCTTTGTGCTTGATTCATTACTATTTCTTTTTCAAGAGTATTGCTCATCTCTTCGATTGCAGGAATTATACTATTTATCAAGTTAGACATAAATTCATAATCCATTAACTCAGATTCATCGCTCACATGATGGTAATAATCAAAATTAGACAAATCACAGCTCGAAATACTCTGACATGGTGCTCCAAAGGCTTCATAAAACGAATAATTATCTGAACGTTTGAAGAGCTGATATTTTTTAGATACTTCTGAAAATCCAACGAGTTTATGGCCTGCATATTCATTTAATTTAACCGCCATGTTAGAGCGATCATATCCAGATACAAACGCCAAATAATCTCTATCATTTAAAGGCACACCTATCATTTCAAAATTAATCATAGTATAAACATCAAGATTCGATTCTTTCAATTTTTTAGCCAAATGACGAGATCCCTTTAATCCCCATTCTTCAGCTGAAAACAAGGCGAACATTATGCTACGTTTATTATTCTTTTTGACTGCAAAATAATTGGCCATGGCTAATACAGCACTAGTCCCAGAGGCGTTATCATTCGCTCCGTTCGCTAAGGAGTCATTTTCCATGAGTGTTCCACCATATTTTTTAATACTCTCACCAATCCCGATATGGTCGTAATGCGCACCTAGAACAATAATTTCCTTTTTTAATTCTGGATCAGAACCTTCAATAAACCCAACAACATTAAATGCATCAACGTATTCACTCCCCTTTCCATTAGAATTAAACTTCGTGTTTTCAAATTTAAAATTATCTCTGAAAGTCTCAAAATACGGTTTTACACCAAAAAATTTAAACTGATTTTCAATATAAGTTGCCGCTTTATCTATACCTTCAGATCCTGCTCTTCGACCTTGAATGTCATCAGACGCCAAAAATTTAACCATCTCTTCAATTTGATTACTCGTTATTGTTTTTGATATGGCTTCAGTATTTACAGATGATTTACAATTATAAACAAGTACCAAAATGGCAAGGACAAATATCTTATTCATTAGATTTTTTTTTACGGTTTAAAGATAAAAAAAACTAAACATCATGACCTCTTTTAAGTGATTTTAACAGACACTTTCAACAAACTATCAACTGCAATACTCATTAGTATAATCCCTTTAAAATCATTAACTTGTAATTATTATCATTTTTTAATATGAAATATATTCCTTCCTCTCAAATAATTCTAATAAAATGAATTATATACTCGTCATAGAAACAAGTGATTATTTACATAGATTGGAAGCTAATCAGTTTAATCTCTTTACGCAAAAGCTCCACAATGGCATTTCAAAGCTTATAAAAAAGTTCAATGGAAAAATTTTGAACCGAAATGACAACACTTATGTCGTGGCATTTGAAAGTGTAACCAACATTATTTTATGTGCGCTAAAAGTACAATCGAATTTCAAATATATTACGCCAAAATTTGACACTTCAATAAGAGCTCTAAAAATGGGAATTGCACACAATAGCAACCAATTTAATGCGCAACGTCTAGCTACAATTATTTGCGAAATCGTTAAAAATCAGCTGGTTATTACATCTGAAACCAAGGCAGATTATGAAAAAGAAAACAGGAATATTTTTATAAATAATGAACATATCCGAACACTTAAAACAACGGAAGTTGAGTTTTTGAAGCATTTAATGGATTACATCGAAACTACCTGGAATAATACTGATTTTAATGTTGTTAGCTTATCTAGAGCAATCGAATTAAGTGCTTCGCAAATTTATAGAAGACTTAAATCGCTAACTGGGAAATCGCCGTCTACTTTTATAAGAGACTTTAGACTTAATAGAGCAATGCAAATGATGCATCATAAGAAAGGAAATATTTCCAATATAGCGCAATGGTCTGGCTTTAATAGCGCTACTTATTTCTCAAAATGTTTCAAGGAAAAATTTCATATTTTACCTTCAAAATATACCCAACAGCATTAAAAAAGCCATTACAAATGCAATGGCTTTAATTATTTTATTTAATGATTTAATTACACTAACATGGTAACTGGATTCTCGATATAACCTTGTAAGGTTTGTAAAAATTGAGATCCAGTAGCGCCATCCACCGTTCTGTGATCACAGGCCAAGGTTAATTTCATTGTATGACCAACAACAATTTGACCATTTTTAACAATTGGCTTTTCAACAATTGTTCCAACAGATAAAATTGCCGAATTAGGCTGATTTATTATTGAAGTGAAACTTTCAATACCAAACATTCCAAGGTTTGAAATCGTAAAGGTACTGCCTTCCATTTCTTGAGGTGTCAATTTTTTGTTTCTTGCTCTTCCAGCAAAATCTTTAACTGCAGATCCAATCTGTGGTAATGTTTGTTCATTTGCAAATCTCACAACTGGCACTACTAAGCCATCTTCTACAGCAACAGCTACACCAATATGAACATGATTATTCAATCGCATTCTATCATCGAACCATTGTGAATTTACTTGAGGATGCTGACGTAATGCTAAAGCACAAGCCTTAACAATCATGTCATTATATGATATTTTTGTATCTGGAATTGAATTGAATTGCGCTCTAAAGGCAATTGCGTTCTCCATATCAAATTCTACATTTAAATAATAATGAGGTGCCGTAAACTTAGATTCTCCTAAACGTTTAGCAATAACTTTACGCATTTGAGAGTGTTTTACTTCATCAAAATTTTCTTGTCCAGAAGCGACAAACTTCGCAACTGGAGGCGTCATAGACGCATTTTGTATTGAGCTAGTTTGCGGAACACTACTTGGTTTAAAATTCTCAACGTCACGCTTTACTATACGTCCATTTTCACCAGACCCTCGAAGTTGTGAAAGATTAATCCCTTTCTCTTCGGCCATTTTTTTTGCTAATGGCGACACAAACAATCTTCCATTAGTTGATGCTGTTTGAACCACTTCAATTTTAGTCTCTGCCTTAGGAGCATCCATTTTTCGCTCTTGTGGAACTTCAGTTGAGCCTGTATTTTCTTCGACTTTGAAATTCTTTGCAATTGCAGAAACATCAGTTCCCTCGGGACCGATGATTGCTAGGAGTGCATCTACTTTTGCAGATTCGCCTTCATTCAATCCTATGTGTAATAAGGTTCCCGATTGGAACGATTCAAACTCCATAGTGGCTTTATCTGTTTCAATTTCAGCTAAGATATCACCTTCTTCAACAGTTTCACCGACAGTCTTAAGCCATGTCGCAACTGTGCCTTCTTCCATAGTATCACTTAATCGAGGCATTGTTACTACTGTAACACCTTCCGGAATCGCAATAGCTTCAGATAATTCCTTTTGAGGTTTTCCTTGAGATTTCTCGTCACTTTGCTCTGTCGAAATGACATTAGTGGCACTTAATAGTTCAGAGATATCTTCACCTTCTTCGCCAATTATAGCCAAAAGTTCATCTACTTTAGTTGTTTCTCCTTCTTGAACACCAATATGGAGCAATACGCCTTCATTGAAAGATTCAAACTCCATCGTGGCTTTATCAGTTTCAATTTCAGCCAAAATATCGCCTTCTTCGATTTTATCGCCCACTTTTTTGAGCCATGAGGCAACAGTACCCTCTTCCATAGTGTCGCTCAAACGCGGCATGTTAATTATTTCTGCCATAACTTATAGTTTATGCTGAATAAATGGATAATCGTCTTGTTCATAAACTGCATCATACATCACGCTCTTTTCTGGATAAGGTGATTCCTCGGCAAATTTTTCACATTCACTTACTAAAGCTTTAACACGCTTATCGATCTCTTTTATGTCTGCTTCTGAAGCATATTCTTTTTCAAGTATAATATCTTTTACCTGAGCAATTGGATCTATTTTTTTGTATTCTTCAACTTCGGCTTTCGTTCTATAATGTTGTGCATCACTCATAGAGTGCCCTCTATAACGATAGGTTTTTAACTCTAAAAAAGTTGGCCCATCACCGCGACGCGCACGTTGGATAGCTTCATCAAAAGCTTCGGCTACTTTAATAGGGTTCATTCCATCAACTGGACCACAAGGCATTTCATAACCTAATCCAAGTTTCCAAATTTCTGTATGATTTGCCGTACGTTCAACAGATGTACCCATGGCATAACCATTATTTTCACAAACAAATATCACTGGTAACTTCCAAAGCATTGCTAAATTGAATGTCTCATGCAAAGACCCTTGTCTTGCAGCTCCATCACCAAAACAGCAAATTGTTACAGCATCACTTTCGTGATATTTATCACCGAAGGCGATACCTGCTCCCAAAGGAATTTGTCCACCAACAATCCCGTGCCCTCCATAAAATCGATGTTCCTTAGAAAAGATATGCATAGAACCACCAAGACCTTGAGACGTCCCTGTTGCTTTACCATACAGCTCTGCCATAACACGTTTTGGGTCTACACCCATTCCTATAGGCTGCACATGGTTTCTATACGCGGTAATCATTTTATCTTTAGTCAAATCCATAGCATGTAATGCTCCTGCTAACACTGCCTCTTGACCATTATATAAGTGTAGAAATCCTCTAACTTTTTGTTGGATATATACCGCAGCTAGCTTGTCTTCAAACTTTCTCCAGAACAACATATCTTCATACCATTTAAGGTATGTTTCCTTTGTGATTTTTTGCATCGACAAATTTAAATTTTAGTTAAGCGATTTACAAAAGTAACACTTTGATTGGTATTGCAAAAGCGGAAATTGACTAAAAGCAATAAGATTCCTAGTTTGACTAAAATTATAGCCTTAAAGAGACGCTTTATCGAAGACTAATGGCAGTAGATTTGCTAAAGAATCAGACTTAGCAATTTTACCAGATTGGCCCATAAAATAAATTTCAATAGGCACTTCCTGTTTTACTTCATATTCAGCAATAGATTGTCTACAGGCTCCACATGGTGGAATTGGAGTGGTCGTTTTTTGATTTTGAGATGCTGCAGTGATAGCCATACTTACTATTTTAGCTTTAGGGTATTTAGCACCTGCATAAAAAATAGCAGTTCGTTCTGCACATAATCCCGATGGGTAAGATGCATTTTCTTGATTGCTACCAGAAATAATTTCTTCGTTATCTAGAAGTAAAGCTGCGCCAACATGAAATTTCGAATACGGTGCATATGCCTTTTCACGAGCTTCAATCGCATGTTTCATTAAGTTTTGTATGTTTTCTGGCAGCTCTTCAAGGGTGTCATAAACATATAGTGTAGATTCTATTTTAATTTTCTTCATATGTATAACACTATTAACGTGATTAGTTTAGACAAAAAAGCTACTGTTTTTAAACAAAACAATAGCCTTTAAATTATAATTTAATAATTTCTAATATTCATCATACTCGCCATCAGCAAAATTAAATGTCAACGAAAAACGCAAGGTGTTTTCTAATGGACTTTGCACTTTTGATGCTGAAAACAAATACGACATATCTATATTAATGGTTGTATATTTAAATCCTGCTCCTAATGCAAAAAACTTTCTTGCCCCTTTTTCTTCAGCTTCATTAAAATACCCAGCTCTAAAAGAAAAAGAGTCTTGATATCTATACTCTGCACCTAATGAATAGGTGAATTCTTTTAATTCTTCGCTAAATCCTCCAGGAGCATCAGTAAAAGATTGAAATATCCCTTTACCAAACCCTACGTCATTATCTTTGCCAGCTACAATAACTCTATCATCAACAACAGCGCCCAATTCATCTTCATCCTCATCATAAGAACCATTACCATTTACATCAGTATACTCGTACTCCTTCCCAAATATTGGAGGTGTTGGCACTAAAAGCTTAGTTGTTTCTGCTGTTAAGGAAAGCGTATTATACTCGTCAAATATGAAATCGAATCCTCCACCTAATCTTAAAGTGGTAGGTAAAAAATTCTCTCTACCGCCTTCATCATACTTAATTTTCGGACCTAAATTTTGAACTGCAAATCCAGCTCTCCAACGTCCATTATAACTGTTATAAGCTTCTTCTTCACTTTGATAGTATCCAGAGATATCAACACCAATTGATCCTGCCGCTTTTGCATCAGGGTCGATCACATCAATTTTAAGGTCAGAACGCAAATAACGTAAGGCTACGCCCATAGAAAACTGCTCTGCTAATCGAAGTGAATAGGATACGTCTAAAGTAAGTTCGTTAGGTTTTGCAAGTAAAGCTTCAGAAAATTCATCTTGAACTAATTCTATTTCACCTAAGCTAAAATATTTAAAACTCACAGCAAAAGCACTTCCTTCGTTAAGTCTATTAAAGTACGTTACATTACCTAAAAATATATCGTTCACAAGTTTACTTAAGTAAGGCGTATAACTTATTCCAATTCCTGATTTAGCAAGAGAAAATGCGTACTTAGATGGATTCCATTGTTGAGAATATGCATCAGCTGATGTTGCTACGCCCAAATCTCCCATACCTGCAGCACGAGCATCTGAAGCAATCAATAAGAATGGTACTCCTGTAGTTATTACTCTAGAATCAAATGGATCTTCTAATATTACAGTGTCTTGAGCATTAGATACATTAAATAATGATAATGTTATTAGGGCTAATATGTGTTTTTTCATAAGTAATTAAGTCTTCAAATTAGCAGGTTTTTCACCGCTAGTATATTAAGCAAATATAAATCTTTATTATAGTATTACAAGTTTTTGAATTTTTTCTACCTGTTTATTAAGTTGATTGGATCTCACTTTAAGTTTGTATATATACACCCCTTTACCAATTTTATCACCAAAATCGTCTCTGCCGTCCCAAACAATATCTTTAGACAATGAACTGGTGACTTTACTACCTCCAGTTGTCTGTCCATTAAGCGTTCTTACCAATTTACCTGAAACAGTAAATATCTGAATAGAAACGTCCAAAACATCAGAACTATTGTGATTAAACCAAAATTCGGTATAATTAACAAACGGATTAGGATAATTTAAAACATTTGTAATCACCAAATTTTCATCTTTATCATGCACAACAAATTGAATCTCAGCGGTTGACGAATTATTATAAACATCCCAAGCTTTTAAAGTTAACGTATGCAGTCCAGGTTCTAAATCTCTAAAAGGATAGGATAGTTCTCCATTCTGATAATCATCAACATTCGCTTGATAATAATCATTTAAAACAAACGGATTTGTTTCATCTCCATCAATAAGAGCAACAATATCATGACCGATACCACTCGCGGTGTTTATACCATTTTCATCTTGCAATTTTGCTAAAAATGTAGGTTCTTCATTAGTGATTCCGCCAGAAACGAAGTTTTCATCATTCATAAAAAGATTAATAACAGGACCAATATTGTCTTCCTCTGCGTCTTCATTAATACCGCCAACTTCGATATCGAAACTTGATCCAGTTTGATCTTGTAAAGACGCTTCGGCTTTCGCATAAAAACTTACACGCCCTGTTCCAACTGGGACTCCAATATCTCTAGGCACTACGAAATCAAATTCGAACACCCCATTTTCCACACTTGCCTGTCCTTTAAAAATAACCTCACCCAAAGTCTTAAAGTCCATCCTAATAATTTGACCATTCTCTGAGATTCCATTATTACCGAGTGTTTGTCGCTCTATTTCTTTATCAAAAACAGTTGCTGTTAAAATCCCATTATAATTGGATAATAAATTACCAAATTCATCAACAACTTCACCCGATAGTTTTGTCCTATCTAAAGCCTCAAGAGTATCTGTTCCAGCTCCTATTGGCACATCATTAATTTTAGTTAATCGAATATCAGGTCTTGGAAAAGCCAATTTCATAGCAGGATCACCTATAAAAAACACTAACCTTCTTTGAAGGTTACCAGAAAATATGGCATCATTTTTAGTTAGCCTCAATGCTTCACCCATTGATGGGTACTCATTTGAACCAAAGGCAAACAAATGCTCTTCTAAAATTAAATTAAGAGACACACCAACACTAACAAAAATCTGTCTCGTGGTAGTAATCAAACTAATGGCACCACCTTCCTTATTCCAATACGTATATTCTCCAGCCGTTGGTCTTGTAGGATCATCAAACTTAGTATATTCACAGGTTACTGTAACAAAGCAATTGAACTTACATATATTTCTAATGGTTTGAGAGTCGACCTTATCGAAAATACGTTCTCTAGCAAGACCATCTTCACCGCCATGACCGAAATAATTCACAACCAAAGCACCCACTTCAATTGCATCTTTGATTGCTTTATTCACATCAGGATAACGCTCACCACTTGCTGATGCTTCTTGTTGAAATGAATCAGAATGAATTTTAATGGTATTAATAAATGGCTTATTCTCTGTTACTAGGTTCCCAATTTCATCTGTTGTTTCTTGCAATATTTTCTCCCAAACCCGATCAACATCATCAGAAATCACTACATAATTATTACGCCAACTTCCATAAGAATCGCTCTGATAATAAGTATCTATTTTATCAACCATTTCTTTTGCACGTTGAGGCGTTTCAGCAAGGATTCTTCCAATAGCAATATCAAGCTTATTATTAGTAGTCATATCTCCTTCGTTATCATCCATCATTCCATAAAAATCATCAGACACAAAAGAACTTGTTAAACTAAAACTATCAACAGAATGCCAGGTAGGTACATTATTGGTGTTATTGGCAATTCGATTCTTATAATCAAATGATCCATCACCAAATAAACAGAGGTATTTCAATCTACTATCAGGAGTACTTGCATTAGTATATACATACCTTACCAAATTACGAATTGCCCCAATATCCTGATTACCTGAGCTGAATTCAGTATAAATCTCATCTAGAGTTATAACTTTTACATTAAGATTATATTGATTTCGATTTATTTGAGCTAAACGTTCAGCCTGTGCTGCAAAATTATTAGGACTGATAATTAAATAATCAATATCTTGAAAATCACCTTGAGAATTTCGAAAGATGGTCCCTTTAATATCTTGATTAGTCACTGAGGTATTACTTTCTCTTGAAGGTGAATAGTAACCTGAAGATGGTACCGTAATATAATACTTCAATGATCCTGATGCCGCCTTAAAACTAAAATTGGAAGCCTGTTCTGAATTGAACAGACCTGTCACATTATATTTATCAGTAATATCCCAAATTTCATTTACTAGAGACGCATTAGATAAATTATATTGAACAACCCCTGGCGTATTAGTAACTTCATGATTTTTAAATAATAGTTGATCTCCTTCGTAACTCAAAGTACGAGTAGCTTCGAAAGAGATATAGTCTAAATATGCTCTAGATGATGGATTACCATTATTATCATAATTTAGATTCACTGTAACTGTTGATGACGATAATGTGACATCACCATTATAACTTTTACCACTTGCTAATGTAGGACTATCTACAATTTGAAAATTAAAATCATCACCTGTATTCGAACCATTAACATCAATAACATTTCCGTTTACTGTAACTTTCATTGAAGTTGCACTATCGGAAATAGCCGCAGTATAAATCTTAAATTCTACCGGTTCTGTAACCACTAAATTTGGAAATTCAAATTCAAATTCTTTTACATTTTCAATACTAAATCTATCGCCAAACCAACGTCTTCCAAGTTTAGCTAAATTGAACTCATCTACTTCATAAAATTGATAATCTTGAAATGTATCAATAATAAGGTCAGGAGCACTATCTGGTTCTAACATACTTTGGATTCGTTTACCGTTTCCATTACTTATATTTACATAATAATATGATTTCTCTGTAAATGCATTAATATTTGTATTGCTTTCTTCATTATAACCATAGGGGCCTTCGGCATAAAACAATATATAATCGTTTGAATTAAAGATCCCATCTTCCTCTCCTATGAATCTAACAGCATTTTCCGTTAAGTCAATTGGGTAATCTACGGAGTTCTCTAAGGGTAACATTGCACCTCCATTACCGTATATTTTAATATTTCTTGGATCAACACTACTTGTATTGACACCCAAGTCATTCAAAAAATTTCTTGTTAATCTAAAAACACCTGTATTTTCAACGTAAAATCGATACCAGCTTCCAGAACTTAAAACTGAATTTACAACTGCATCGGTTGAAAACGGTGCTATATTTCTATTAGCTTGATTATTATAATTTACAGTAAATGAAGTAATTTTTTTAATTATTCCCTTATCGTTTATAATTGGAGTTACTTCCAATACAGCATACATTTTATCCCTAGCGTTAGAATTACTAAGCAATACCCTTGCTGACTTAGGTAAAGAATTAGGATCAATATCTTTTAATTCGAATTTAGTTATTGGAGTATAACTTATATTTGACAACACAACAGACGCTTCATTAATAGGACTAATTAAATCCCATTGTGCAAAATATGTTAATCCAGATTCTTGACTATAATTAAAATGTTTCCGGTCAAAAGAAGGTACTTCAATTTTCGAAACGTCCGTTTCAAGAATTTCGCTTCCATTCCAAATTATTTCAAAAGTTTTTTGCTGTGAAAACCCGAAAGAAGATATCAAAACAAAAAGAATGAATAGTTGTTTTTTCATAGTACAATTAACGCCATTAACCCCTTCTTATTATCAGGGCTATTTTTTTTATTCAAAATTACAACAATAAATGATTTTTTCAACCGTTATTGACAAACAAAATACACCGATAAACCGAAAAAATATCCGTTATCATGTATAAAAAATAGGATGAAATGCAGATTTTTTTCAATCTTATTTACGAAAAACGTTGTTGTTTTCTCTATAATTACTATATTGCGTGTCTAAAATTTAATTAGCTTACTTAAAAAGTATGAATATGAAAAATGTTTTGAATCTAAGGATTTTGCTAGCCCTAATGCTATCTTTAGCACTTTTTAGTTGTAAAAGATCTTCGTCTTCGAAGAACAATTCTAGAGCAACTGGATGGAATATTAATGACAAACAAGGTGGTTTCCAATACAATACCCAGTTTAAAGAACAAGAAACGGCGCCTGGTTTAGTATTTATTGAAGGTGGTACTTTTACAATGGGAAAAGTACAAGATGATGTCATGCATGATTGGAATAATTCCCCAAATCAACAGCATGTTCAATCCTTTTATATGGATGAAACTGAGGTAACCAATATGATGTATTTGGAGTATTTGGACTGGATAAAGAGAATTTATCCACCAGAAGACCCAAATTTTAAATTAATTTATGAAGGGGCACTGCCTGATACTTTAGTTTGGAGAAATCGTTTAGGTTATGCCGAAATGATGACAGAAAACTATTTACGTCATCCAGGTTATGCAGAATACCCAGTTGTTGGTGTTAGTTGGATTCAAGCGGTTGAATTTGCCAATTGGAGATCTGACCGTGTAGCTGAAATGGGCTTACAACAAGAAGGTTATTTAAAACGCGACTCTCATCTTACAGATGCTTCTGCTGATAGTAATTTTAATATCGATACTTATATTAATGCACCTTCTCAATCTTTTGGTGGAAATGAAGAAGTATTAACAGGAGGAAAACGCAAAGCTCAAACAGATATTGATGGTAACGAAATAAATGTATATGCATCAAGAGAAACTGGAGCTATTCAATTAAAATACCGTCTCCCATCTGAAGTAGAATGGGAATATGCTGCTCTTGGAATGAGTGACTTAAGAAGTTATAATGTTTACAGAGGGCGTAAAAAATATCCTTGGGACGGTCAATACACAAGATCTGGTAAAAGAAAAACTAGAGGTGATCAAATGGCTAACTTTAAGCAAAGTAAAGGTGATTACGGTGGAATTGCTGGATGGTCAGATGATGGCGCAGATATTACTGCTCAAGTGATGTCTTATGAACCAAATGATTATGGTTTATACGATATGGCTGGCAATGTAGCGGAATGGGTTGCTGATGTTTACAGACCTATTGTTGATGATGAGTTTAATGATTTCAACTACTATCGTGGTAATGTATATACTAAGAATGCAATTAATGAAGATGGTACAGTAAAAATTGTTACAACAGACGAAATTGTATATGACACTTTATCTAACGGTAAGATTATTGCTAGGAATTTACCTGGAGAAGTTTTGAAAATTCCAGTTGATGAAAATGAAACGTATTTAAGAACTAACTTCGATATTAGTGACAATAGAAACTATAGAGATGGAGATAAACGTTCTTCAAGACAATATAGCAACAACTTTGACGAAGATGGTTCTGGAAAAGCCTCTACTACTGGTAAAATGTACAATTCCCCTAAACACAACATTGAAAACGATTCTACAGGTTTAGTAATTAAAGAATATGATACTTCGAATGAAAGAACCTCTTTAATTAATGATGAAGTAAGAGTTTACAAAGGAGGATCATGGAAAGACAGAGCATTCTGGATTGACCCGGCTCAAAGAAGATATTTCCCACAAGATATGGCAACAGACTACATTGGATTTAGATGTGCAATGTCTAGAGTTGGCTCTAAATCTCAAGGAGGAAATAAAAAGAGAAATTAAATTATAGTTTTAAGACATAAAAAAAGTCCTAGCCTTTAGTGGTTAGGACTTTTTTATTTACATTTATTTAATGACTATTAAAGATATATATCAACTATTCTTAGAATGTAAGCTTGTATCGACTGACACAAGGGCTATTGAAACCAATTCATTGTTTTTTGCTCTGAAAGGCGAGAATTTTAACGGTAATACATTTGCTTCAAAAGCTCTCGAAGAAGGCGCAAAATATTGTGTTATTGATGAAAAGAAATACAGCATTGACAACAAAACCATATTGGTTGATAATGTTTTAGAAACACTTCAAAATTTAGCCACTTACCATAGAACACAATTGAATATTCCAATTATTGCATTAACTGGGAGTAACGGAAAAACCACCACCAAAGAGCTTATAAATTCGGTTTTGTCTACCTCTTTTACTACAAGTGCAACTTTAGGTAATCTTAACAACCATATTGGTGTTCCTTTAACGCTTTTACAAATGGACGCCAATACAGAGATAGGTATTGTTGAAATGGGAGCCAATCATCCAGGAGAAATTGCATTTTTATCAACTATTGCCTTGCCTCATTATGGATTGATAACCAATTTTGGTAAAGCCCATTTAGAAGGCTTTGGAAGTATTGAAGGTGTTATTAATGCAAAATCCGAACTTTATGATCATTTAAAACGGCATGACAAATTAATTTTCGTTAATTCTGATGATTCTATACAAGTTGAACAACTTGACAGCTATGAATCAACTTACTCATTTGGTTCTAGTGTTGAAGCAAATACTCGAGTCGAATTTTTAGGAGCACAACCTAATGTATCTGTTAGGTTTAACAATATTTCAATTAACAGCCAACTCACAGGCTCATATAATTTTAATAACATTGCTATTGCAATCGCCGTTGGCTCCTACTTCAATGTCAGTGATTTAAATATTAAAAAGGCAATTGAAAATTATATTCCAAGTAATAACAGATCACAAATAATAAACAAGGGCACTAACACCATAATTCTTGACGCTTATAATGCCAATCCAACAAGTATGAAAGCTGCTCTAAACAATTTGAAAGATTTAGATAGCTCTAATAAGATTGCAATTTTAGGTGATATGTTCGAATTAGGAACAGACTCTAAAAAAGAACATCAATTCATTGCCGATTTTGCAAATAGCATCAATCTTCAAACTGTTTATTTGGTAGGCGAGCATTTTGCCAAAACAAACTCGAATGGAGTTCGTTGTTCTTCTTTTGATGCTTTAAAAGAACAGCTTTTAAAGCATCCGATAAAAAACCACACGATTCTCATAAAAGGTTCTCGAGGTATGGCTCTAGAACGCACATTAAATTTTATAAAATAAAACTATTTAATTCTGGGTTTACTTGTGGGTTATCCGGGACTCATTTAATTAATCTAGATATCGTCCGATCTGAAATAGAATCCAAGCTGTTTTCACAGTTATCCATTTTATTTTCTCAAAATAAGAAGTAAGACTCCTCTTTTGATGAAACTAAAAATCCTAATAATAACATTATCAGGATTCTAATTGATGTGGGTCATTCTGGATTAATGAGATTGATCCAGATATCGCACGATCTGAAAACAATAAACCTTTAATGTGCCATGCACCTGTTTAGTTTTTTGTCTCAATTGCAAACCGCAATAAATTTCATTGCTCTTAAAACAAAAACCTAAGTGTAAAACTTAGGTTTATTGCTTATTCGTGGGTCATACTGGATTCGAACCAGTGACTTCTACCCTGTCAAGGTAACACTCTGAACCAACTGAGTTAATGACCCCATTAAACTAAAAAAGCTCATACAAATGTATGAACTTTTTGTGGGCAATAAGGGATTCGAACCCCTGACCCCTTGGGTGTAAACCAAGTGCTCTGAACCAACTGAGCTAATTGCCCTAATTATCGGACTGCAAATATAGTCTAGATTTTTAATTGGCAAAAGGTTTTTTGAAAAAAAAACTAAATTATTTCAGCAACGACAAATGTACTACCTCCAATATATATTAAATCGTTAGAAAGTGCATTATCCTTAGCGTTATCTAAGGCATCATTTACACTCTCGAATGCTTCTCCATGGAGGCCAAATAATTCAAATTTCTCTTTTAAAGCATTTGCATTTAATCCTCTTTCAATATTTGGTTTGCAAAAGTAATACTTCGCATTCCTAGGCAACAAAGGAATAATTGATGCTAAATTTTTATCATTTACTACTCCAAAAACAACGTGTAAATTTTCATGTTTCTCACTGAACAATTGTGTTACTACATGTTTAAGCCCCTCTTTGTTATGAGCTGTATCACATATAATCTTAGGGTTTTCATGAAGCACTTGCCATCTCCCTTTAAGACCTGTATTATTTACTACATTTTGTAATCCCGATTCAATGTGTCGTTCTTTTACTTCAAATCTTTGGGGATCCAAAACCTTAATTGTTTGAACTGCCGTCTTTATATTAATTTGCTGATAGGATCCGATCAAATCACTTTTATATTTTTTTTGAATTATTTGATCCGCAAAGTACATTGTGGCATTCATTCGTTTAGAAATAGTTTCAAATACAACTTTTGTTTCTGGTTGCGTCTCTCCAATTACAACTGATATACCAGGCTTAATAATTCCTCCTTTTTCAATTGCAATGGCTTCGATAGTAGTTCCTAAAAACTGAGTATGATCTAATCCTATATTTGTAATAACAGAAACTTCAGGAGTAATTATATTTGTTGAATCTAATCGACCTCCTAGTCCAACTTCAACAATAGCAATATCTACTTTTTCTTTTGAGAAATAATCGAATGCTAATCCGACAGTCATTTCAAAAAAAGAAAGGGAATTTGACTCAAAAAAGGGTTTGTGCTTTTCAATGAAATTAACAACAAACGACTGATCAACTTCCTTCCCATTAATTTTTATGCGTTCTCGATAATCTTTTAAGTGTGGAGACGTATATAAGCCTACTTTATAACCCGCCTCTTGAAGAATTGAAGCCAACATATGACTTGTAGAGCCTTTGCCGTTCGTTCCAGCAACATGTATGCACCGAAAATTGTTTTCTGGATGATTTAAATATTTCGAAAGCAACACCGTATTGCTTAAATCCTTTTTATAAGCAGATACACCTTGATTTTGATACATTGGTAACTGCTGAAACATCCAGTTGACAGTATCCTGATAATTCATTTTTTAATTTGAAGGTGTGAAGTTTATACTTACTTTACCATATTGTCTTGACGGCGCCTTAGTATCTGCAGGCCATTTATAAGATAATGCTATTTTTTTGGCAACTGCATTTAAGCAAGATGTCGCATTATTACTCCCTTTAGCACCAGGAGTTGCATCAACCACCTGACCACTTCGATCTACAACAATATCTACGACAATTAAACCATATTCATTTTCACAACCTTCATGCATCGTAAAACTGGGTTTGCCTCTACCATTCAATCCATAACCAGCACCTCCATTTCCAGTTCCTGGTCGTCCTTGGTAAGGTCCATAAGGATTCCCATCTAAATCACCCTTATCACCTGATTCACTATCTGGTCCTTCTCCATCAGATGGTGGACCTTCAGAATTACTAACACCACCAATGAGGTCATCGAGTGCCTTCTTTTTTTCCGCTTCTTCTTGACGCTTCTTCTCTTCCGCTTCGATGCGTTCTCTTTCTATACGTTCTGCTTCTGCCTCAGCTTTAGCCTCAGCTTCCTTTTGTTTTCTAATCGCTATGGTTTCCGCGGACTCATTCGTCAACACATCTTCGGCCTTACTATCGGTTGTTTCGGATACTTGCTCGACCTCCTCAGGTTTTGAATCCTCAGTGTTTTTTACTGGATCTGCTTTTATAGGTTGCGTTGGTTGAATTGTACCACTACCAAAATCCGTTGTTCCAAAATTAACAGCCACGCCGTATTCTAAAGGAGGATCTATATATTTAGGTCCCATCACAAATATGAGTAACACCAAAATTATTACGATTAACGCAGTAATTCTAGCAGAGTTACGTTCGTGTATGGTTTCAAAATATTTCATTGCGTTTATTAATCGTTTGGTTTCACTGCTAAGATGACTTTAAACTTATTTCTATTAGCAATATCCATTACTTTAACAACATGTTCTACCGCAACCGACTTTTCGGCTCTTAACACAATTGTTGGTTCGTTTTCATTGGCTAACACATTTTTAAGTTCCACTTCCAAAACACTTTCACCAACACGTTTTTGATCTATATAATAGGTCAAATCCTTTTTTATACTGACCGCTACAGACTTTTTGTTTTCAGTTTTTCCACTTGCCTTTGGCAACAATATATCAATGGCATTTGTGGAAACTAACGTAGAAGCCAACATAAAAAATATGAGCAACAGAAATACAATATCCGTCATTGAAGACATATTGAAATCTGGTGTTACTTTATTTCTACCTCTAATTTTCATTAAATTGGTTCGTTTAAGTGATCTAAAAACTCTAATGAATTGGCTTCCATTTGATAGACTACCTTATCTGTTTTAACCACCAAATGATTGTATGCCATATACGCTACAATCCCAACTATAAGTCCTCCTACTGTTGTAGTCATTGCTGTATATAAACCATCAGCCAATAACTTAATATCTATTTGTCCACCCGAATTAGCAATTTCAAATATTGATAATATCATTCCAATTACTGTACCAAGAAATCCTATCATAGGAGCGACACCAGAAATTGTTGCTAACACACTTACATTTTTCTCTAAACCATATACCTCTAATCGTCCAGCGTTCTCAATTGCAGTATTAATATCTTCTAATGGTTTTCCAATACGTGTAATACCTTTATCAATTAATCTTGAAACTGGAGAATTGACTTGAGCACACAACATTTGAGCGGAATCAATTTTACCATTGGAAACATGATCCTTAATTTGATTCATAAAATTTGAATCAATTTTTGAAGCTGCTTTTATAGCGAACAGACGTTCAAAATAAATATAAATGGCAACCACCATTAACACAAACAGCAATCCAACGATTATAACACCAGCCGTCCCTCCACTACTAACCAATTCAATAATTGAGAGCGTTTTTTCGACCGATTCTTCGCTGGGAAGTAATTCTGCTCCATCTTGAATATTACTTTGTAATATCATATGTATATGATTTGAAAATTATATAATTATTGTAATAACGTCTATTTTGATTCTAAAGTATATCTCCTAGAATATAGTTCTCGTAAACAAAAACACTAGTGCTCCTGCTAGAAATCCTATTAAAGCCAACCAAGATATTTTTTTAAGATACCAAAAGAAGTCAATTTTCTCCATTCCCATAGCCACAACTCCAGCAGCAGAACCAATAATTAACATACTACCTCCAGTTCCAGCTGAATAGGCAATAAAATGCCATAGTTGATTATCTAATGGTTCTGAAAACATCCCTAAACTAGCTGCAACTAACGGAACATTGTCAATTACTGCAGAACCAACTCCTAGCAATATAACTACCAAATCAGAAACCCCTCCTGGCTCAATTTCGGTACCGAGCATTGGCATGGTATCTTGTAGTGAATTTGCAAATCCAAATAGAGTCCCTAGAGATTCAAGAGCTGCAACAGCCATCAAAATTCCTAGAAAGAAAAGGATGCTAGGTAATTCAATTTTTGAAAGAGAATGGTGTACAGGGCTATGATGTGCATGTGCATCACTTTCTTCAGAATCATGACTAGAAATACTAAATTTATAATTACTGTATACTTCTGCAAAAATAGCTACAATTCCTAGAGACAACATCATGCCAACGTAAGGTGGTAAATGCGTAATTACTTTAAAGATTGGCACAAAAACGATAGCACCTAAACCTAAATATAACATTGTTGAACCAAATTTACTTTTAGGTTTGTCCTCTACATTATCCTCAATATCCAAGTCCCCTTTAAAAGCAGGTAAGAATGACGCAATAAATGAAGGTACCACCATACAGACTACAGAAGGTAAAAATAAATATATAAATAAATGTCCTGTAGACACTTTATCTCCTATCCATAACATGGTTGTAGTCACATCCCCTATTGGTGAAAAAGCACCTCCTGCATTCGCTGCAATAATAATTAATCCAGCATACCATATACGTACGTCTCGGTCTTTAACAATTTTTTGCAAAATTGAAATCAAAACAATTGTTGCTGTTAGGTTATCAATTATTGCTGACAATATAAATGCCAAAATTGAAAAGATCCATAATATTTTACTTTTCTTCTTTGTTCTAATAAAGCCTTTAATAGTAGCGAATCCATCAAAATAATCAATGATTTCTACAATGGTCATAGCACCAAGTAGAAACACCAAAATTTCGGCTGTTTTACCTAAATGGTGTAATAGCGTTTCTTCCATGAGATGCATCTTGCCTTCATGGTCAATACTGGAAAAACCTTCAACTAATCCGTGATTAGCAGAGTCAAACCAATTTGGAAAAGAATCAATTCCCAAAGAAATTAAAGCCCAACTAATAGCCATCATAACTAATGCTGGTATCAACTTATCAATTTTTATACTATGTTCTAAAGTGATTGCTAGGTAGCCAAAAACAAACACTAAAATGATTACTATTTCCATAAAATGTGAAGATTATATAAGTTGTTTTAAAGCTATTTCAAAAGCAGTTTTACTAATATTGTTTTTGGACGAATCTCGGTCATAAATATTTTGAATTGCTTCTCCTATTATCTTTGAAGTGTCTTCAAAAATAGCATCATCTGTCATTTGTACTTTACGCTCCATAAAGTATGCAAATACGCGCGCCATTCCACAGTTAGAAATAAAATCTGGTATCAAACTCACTCGATAATCAGTATGCTCCATTATTGGCCCAAAAAATATTGCTTTATCCGCAAATGGGACATTGGCACCACAAGAAATAACCTCCAAACCTGAGTCTATCATATCATCCACTTGATGTATTGTAACCAACCTTGAAGCCGCACAAGGCGCAAATATTTCAGCTTGGAGCAACCATATTTTTTCATTTATCTCATCGAAAGGAATCATATGATCGCTTTCTAATGTATTTCCTGTTTTAGCAAGAAATAAATCTGTAATCTCTTCAAAAGTAAACCCATCTTCATTTATAAGTCCACCTGCAATATCAATTATACCAACAATTTTAGCCCCCATTTGTGCTAAATAAAAAGCAGCTGCAGCTCCTACATTTCCAAACCCTTGAACAACCGCACGTTTGCCTTCAACAGATCCACCATAAATATTATAATATTGTTTAACAGCTTCTGCTACACCATAACCAGTTATCATATCTGCAACTGTATACTTTCGAGAAATGCTCGGCGAATATTTAGGATTTTCAATAACCTTAATAACACCATGCCTTAACTGCCCAATTCGATTTATTTTGTCAGCAATTGTAGGTTTAAAGTGACCTTCAAAAACACCTTCTTGAGGATGCCACACACCACTTTCTTCAGTAATTGGAATCACTTCATGGATTTCATCAACATTTAAATCACCACCTGTCCCATAATAACTTTTTAATAATGGTGAAACAGCCTTATACCATCGTTCTAGTACGCCTTTCTTTCTTGGATCATTCGGATCAAAATTTATTCCTGATTTCGCACCACCAATGGCAGGACCAGAAACGGTAAATTTAACCTCCATCGTTTTAGCTAACGAAAGTACTTCATTCATATCAAGCCCTTTACGCATTCTTGTGCCACCACCAGCTGCTCCACCTCGTAGTGAATTTATAACTGTCCAGCCTTCAGCTTCTGTTTCAGGGTCTTTCCAATTGAATACAATTTCAGGGGTTTTGTTTTCGTATTTAGCAAGTAATTCTTTCATTAATTTAGTTAGTTTTATAAGACAAGCAAATATAAAAAACTAATAGCGCATTATATTAAAATAATTATAATTTTAGGGGAGATAAATTTTACCGGAACTATGATCTTTAACCGCGCCTGTCACACTGCTCAAACAGTTAATTTCATTTCGTAGTTTTAATACTCCTAAAAGGCCAAAAATTAACGCTTCCTTATATTCAATAATTTCATTAGAAGGAATAACCACTACCCCATTTGTTCTTGATTGTATTCGTTGTATTAAAAACGAATTATAAACTCCCCCTCCAGTAATTAGAACTGATGACAATGGTATTATATTTAAAATTTTAGAAATTTGAATAGCAGTATGCTCAATAAAAGTTCTTAAAACATCTTTTATGGACAACCTATAATCATCTATCAAAGGCAATACTACATTGATTACCCATTCTAAACCCAGAGATTTAGGAGGTTCTTTAGAATAGAAACTTAAGTCATTCAATTTTTTTAACAAATCTTTATTAATCTGACCCGTAGCACCTAGATCTCCGTTATGATCATAAGACAGTCCAATCTGCCTCATATAATAATTTAATACAATATTTACCGGACAAATATCAAAAGCTAATCTAATCCCATTGTGTTCAAATGAAATATTGGCAAAACCACCAAGATTAAGACACGAATCAAATTTCGCAAATAACAACTGATCTCCTATAGGAACTAAAGGTGCTCCTTGTCCACCAAACTCAACATCTTGAACCCTAAAATCACAGACCACAGGAAGTTTCAATAGCTTAGCAATTTGCGGCAGATTTCCAATTTGATAGGTTATATCATTTTCAGGTTGATGTAAAGCCGTATGGCCATGAGAACAAATTGCATCTATCTTTTTTATATTATTTGTGACTATAAATTTCCAAATAATTTCGGCAAGGTAATTCGTGTAGTCTATATCTATTTGTTGAATCCTTTCTAGGGAAAATGACGTTAACTCTTTAAGACTATTTAACCAGCTATCTGTATAAGTTACAGTTTCAGTAAAATGAATATCAAATTCCCATTCTGTATCAGAATTAAAAGTAACATAGACTAAATCAACACCGTCTAGTGATGTGCCAGACATGACCCCAATTACATTATATTCAGTTTTCATCATATAATGTAAAAATAAGAATTCGTATTGAAAAAATGCCAATAAAGAGCTATCTTTGACCTCAATTTTTATCAATTCAACAATTAATCAAATTATGGATTTTAGTCTTTCAGAAGAACATATTATGATTCGCGATGCGGCTCGAGATTTTGCACAAACAGAATTACTACCAGGTGTTATAGAACGCGATAACGCACAAACGTTTCCTGATGAATTAGTTAAGAAAATGGCTGATTTAGGATTTATGGGAATAATGGTAAATCCAAAATATGGCGGAAGCGGTATGGATGCTATTTCATACGTACTTATTATGGAAGAATTATCAAAAATTGATGCGTCTGCTTCAGTAATGGTATCCGTAAATAATTCATTGGTATGCTATGGGATAGAAGCTTATGGGTCTGAAGATCAAAAACAAAAATACCTTACAAAATTAGCTACTGGCGAATATATGGGTGCCTTTTGTTTGAGTGAACCAGAAGCTGGAAGTGACGCCACGTCTCAAAAAACTACGGCCATTGATAATGGAGATCATTATATTCTTAATGGCACGAAAAATTGGATAACTAACGGTGGACGTTCTGATGTCTATTTAGTAATTGCACAAACCGATCGTGATAAAGGTCATAAGGGCATCAATGCATTTATTATTGAAAAAGGGATGCCAGGATTTGATATTGGCCCTAAAGAAGATAAACTTGGAATTCGAGGCAGTGACACGCATACCTTACAATTTAATGATGTTAAAGTTCCAAAAGAGAATCGCATAGGTGAAGATGGTTTCGGATTTAAATTCGCCATGAAAACCTTATCTGGTGGACGTATAGGAATAGCATCACAAGCTTTAGGTATTGCATCAGGAGCTTATGAATTAGCTTTAAAATATTCAAAAGAGCGTAAAGCTTTTGGAACTGAAATATGCAACCATCAAGCTATCGCTTTTAAATTGGCTGATATGGTTACTGAAATAACTGCGGCTCGTCATTTAGTGATGAAAGCTGCCTGGGATAAAGATCAAGGTAACAATTACGACATGTCTAGTGCTATGGCCAAATTATATGCTTCTCAAGTTGCTATGACGCATACGGTTGAAGCGGTTCAAATACATGGTGGTAATGGTTTTGTAAAAGAGTATCATGTGGAGCGATTAATGCGCGATGCTAAAATCACTCAAATTTACGAAGGCACTTCTGAAATTCAAAAGATCGTTATTTCAAGAGGCGTGATTAAAGGATAAACTTTAAGTAATTAAAATATATTAATGGGCTTCAGAATTTAGTTTTGAAGCCTTTTTTATTTATTTAATAAATCCTCCAAAACCAATCGTAACTCACCAAAAGTATACTTGTCGTCTATTTGACTTTTTAAATCTGAAAGATTCTCGAATTTTTGTTTTGGGATAATTGCTATCAATTCATTATAGTGTTTTTCAGAAATCAAGTCTGTAATCTTAACGTCTCCTGAAGCTATAAAACTGGCTAAATGTCCAAGTATGGTATTCACATTTAATTCTCTTTCTAGAGCTATTTGATCTATCGGTTTTCCAGATTTAAACAATTCGAGAGACATTCTTTTAGTATCTCCTTTTTGTCGTTTTGGTTTTTGAACTTCAAAAATCTCAGCCTCTTTAGACGTTTCTATATCATTTTCATCGCAATACTCACGAATTACTTTTAAAATATCAGTTCCATATTTTTCAACACGCACTTTACCAAAACCATTCACTTTTAAAAGCTCATCCTTATTGGTTGGAAATGTTTCACACATTTCATACAATGCTTTCTGCGTGAATACTTGATAGTGTACTAAATCTTTATCGCTAGCAATGGCGTTTCTTAATTCACGAAGTAACTCAAATAACTCAACATTAGTTGTACCATCAATAACTAACTTTCGCGGTTTCTTAGGTTTTTCCTTAGCCAGAAATACCGATTTTGCTCGCGATTCTAAAAATGTAGTGACCTTAAAACCATTAGACAATTTTGAAAAATAGAGCTGTTTGGTTGCTATTAATTCTTCAATACTATCGAGTTGTTTATTTAAATCTTTTTCGATCGTCTTATTATCTGTTGTAAAACCAAAGGTTTTAAAAGGATCCACAATTTTAGTTTTATTTTGTACACCGTAATAATTTATAGCCTTTATAAAACGCGCTTGAATCTCGGTATTAGATTCTGGTGTTATTGTGATTTCAGCAAGTGCTCTTAATTGCGCTTTAAAAGCATTCGCCACTTTAAGTAAATTGGCAACACCCTCTTTCATCATATTTAAAGGCGCTTCAAGGTTCCCTTCGATACGTCCTTTATTCTTATAGTAGATATCTAATACACGATTTATTGGATATAAAAACTTATAAAAATCAAATACTTCTGAAATTAAATTCAATTGAAACTCGGACTTTGACTCTTGTAAAACAGATTCATCTGGTTGATTTTTCTCAGCCATTTTATTAAACGATATCACATTGCTATCGCTTATGATTTGACTCGAATTAATTTTACTCTTCAATACTAAACCCTCTAAACTTTTACAGCGACTTAAGGCCACATAAGTTTGCCCATGCGCAAAAGCGCCTTGCGCATCAATAATTGCCTTTTCAAACGTTAAGCCTTGACTTTTATGGATTGTAATTGACCAAGCCAATCGCAAAGGCATTTGTGTATACGATCCAATTTTGTTTTCAGTGATGGCTTTTGTTTCTGCATCAACTGTATAGTTTATGTTCTCCCATACCTCTGGAGTGGTAATGATATTAAAATCATCATCCGGACATTTAACAACCACTTCATCTTTGTCTAATAAAATAACTTTCCCAATCTTTCCATTAAAATAACGTTTTTCAACAGCACTATCATTCTTAATAAACATGACTTGAGCTCCAACTTTTAAAGCAAGTTCTTCTTTATTGGGGTAAGAAAATTCAGGAAATTTTCCTTCAGTTTTAGCTTTATATGTACGTGATTTTCCTTTAAGTTTATCGAGTTCCGCTTTATTCGTCTGCTCTGCTTTATTATTATGTGTTGTTAACGAAATATAACCTTCATCTTCTTTTGAAACGAAATCTGGATGGTATCTCTTATTTAATTCATCGGCAGAAGATGACGTCAATGTATTTGTTCTAATTTCATTAAGAATATCAATAAACTTAGGATTATCTTGTCTGTAAATGTGTTTCAACTCCACAGTAACCGCATGACATTCTTGATACGCCAAACTACTAAAAAAGAACGCGTTTTTATAAAACGGCATTAATAACTGCCATTCATTTTCTTTAACCACAGGCGATAATTGTTGCAAATCGCCAATCATTAATAGCTGAACACCACCAAAAACTTTATTTTTAGTTCTAAAGCGACGTAATGTTTTATCGATTCCATCCAATAAATCGGCACGAACCATACTAATTTCATCTATCACTACTAAATCTAGCGACTTTATAATATTAATTTTGGTCTTGTTGAATTTTCTATTAAAACCAGACCCATTACCCAAGTCTTCATTAGGTAAAATAGGACCAAAAGGCATCTGAAAAAAGGAATGTATGGTAACACCCTTTGCATTAATAGCAGCAACTCCTGTAGGTGCTACGACTACCATGCGTTTTAAGGACTTCATCTTCAACTTATGTAAAAACGTGGTTTTACCTGTACCCGCTTTACCTGTTAAAAACACATTTCTGTCTGTATTATTAACAAAATTCCAAGCTAAATCTAGTTCTTTATTTATATCCATTACCCCGTATTCAATATCGCGTTTGAAGGTACTACAATTGAAAAGTATTTATAAGTCTTTTTAATAAAATAAAAACGACGCCATCTATAATGGTTTCGTACAAGAATATCTCGTGGAGCGTTTAATGCCTAATGCCAAGATCTCTCAGATCTATGAAGGAACCAGTGAGATTCAAAAACATGTCATCCTGAGCCTGTCGAAGGATGACTGATGCAGTCCTACATAATAAAATCAAAGTCCAGCATATTTACGCTGTACTTTTTTTTTGCCAGTTTTTATTAACATAAAAACCGCGCTATCGGCTCTATCTCTGCTCAGCGCAAAGCGCCAAATAGAGGATGCCGCTGCTATCGCTCAGGCGGTTCTAATCATATGTTAATTTTATAGGTGTCAATTGTAGATCATTCATATAGAGTTGACACCCCTAAACCCTATACTCTTAAGAATAAAATAACTCATCACAGATGTCTGTGATGAGTTATTTTATTTTAATTCGGAATAATTCTCTATTTCAATTCAAGGAACTAATCTTCAATAATCACCGTGGTTTTTCCATTTTCATCAACACCGCCTCCAGTACCTAGAGCTCCATTGGCATTTACAGTATTAGCGTTGCTGGTAGCAATCTCACCATACTTAGTAACCAATGTAACTGGCACTACTAAATTACTAGACCCATTTGCTTGCAAAGCACCAGCTTTATTCGCTGACGCATCATAAATTGAGTCGATTATAGGATCTACTGAAAGTAATTCGGCACCATTAATAGTCCCTGAAATATTCAGTCCTAAATAATAGGTATTCCCACTATTTGAAATACTTGTTGGCACGGTAGAACCTAAGGTAGCCGTACCTCCACTTAAAGAAAATTCGAAATCATTCGCTTCTAAAGCTCCTGATCCCCCATTGGTATTAAAAACAGCTGTATTCATAATAACAACCATTCTATTCGTATCAACATCATGACTCACCGATGCAATTAAATCATCATAGGTATTTCCTGTTATTACTGCCGGGCTACCCGACCATTTAGCATTATTGTTACTAAAAATATTATTAGAAATAGTTGTTTTTGCTTCCCAACCACTATTACCAGGATTAACAATTGTCCCAGAATTTCCTGTAAAAGTATTGCCATCAAACAGATGATTATTTGCACCTAAACCAGAAAGGTAGGGTTCACCTGGTGCGTTAGAAGTAAAAGAAAACATACTGCCAGCATAGCTATTATTAGTAAAGGTCGAATTTAAAACTTGGTACCTGTTTAGCCCTCTAAATTCTGCAATCACGTTGGTATTATTGATAAAATTACAAGCGTCAATTTTCACGAAGCGCTCTGTTCTGAATATTTTACCTGTATTTGAAGAAAAGGTAGAACCCGTTACCGTAATTCTATTGGTATAGTCTGTCTCGATATTTGAAGTTGTACTAGGCGTTTGGCCATGATCACTTCCAAATACATAAGCACTATTACTTGTAAAGGTCGAATTAGTAAAATTAATAGATGACCCACTATTCTGAGAATAAAAGGCATAATTATTTGTAATCCCAGTTACAACCATATCTGAAGCCACTAAATTGGCAGCATTACCATAAAAAACATTTCCATTACCGGTAGTATTATTCGTCAGCGTTAATCCCGATACCGTTAAGGTTTTACTAGCTGCAACAGTAAACATGGTAAATGAGCCAGCCCCTGAAATAGTGATCCCACCACCAGCAAGCCCAGTAATGGTCATATCTACCATTATGTTTGGTAAATTAGAGAGTAAGGTTAGGGTTTGCCCGTCTAAAACAGCATTAAATTGGATGTCATAAGTATCCACTGGACCTGTATTAGCCTGTATGATTGCTGCCCGTAATGATCCTGTTCCACTATCATCTGTATTGGTAACATCAATAACGGTAAGCGCAGAAGCGTAGCTACTGATTAGAAAAAATAATACTAGTAATAAATTTATATTTTTTTTCATATTAAAATTGAATTATTAAAAAAAACAGGCCCAACTTAAGTTTAGTCAGGCCCGTTTTTACAAATTAATTGATAGCCTATAAATTATTTCCTTGTTTAGTAATAAAAATCAAACTGAATTCTATCAGAGGATTGAATAACATAACTGCCATTACTAGCAGGGTTATAGGTTAAAGCTGTTCCTGTAACAGAATAAGCTGAATTACTAATTCTAATCCCATTGATGTACATTTTTACTTTGCTATTTACAGAAGGAGTCTGTGATAAAGTAAACCCTGTTGTAGCATTGGCAAAACCTGTAGGCTCATCAGCAACTTCTCTTACAAGAGTATGAGCACTAAGATCACTTATTTGGCTTTCAGTAATACTTACAATTTTAGCAGAAGTTACTGCTCCATCAGCAATTTTAGCATTAGTTACTGCATCAGCAGCGATGGTTAACACGGTAGCACCAGTTACATCACCCGTATGTGTTGCATTGGTTACTTTAGCTGTATTAGCCGTAACAGTTGTATTAGCAGACACTAAAACTTCGGTATATCCTACCTTAGCTGTATTCGCTGTAACATCTGTATTAGCAGAAACTAATGCTTCTGTATAACCAACCTTAGCAGTATTCGCTGCAACATCTGTATTAGCAGAAACTAATGCTTCTGTATAACCAACCTTAGCAGTATTATCTCCAATTGCAGTTGCCTGAGCTCCTGTAATTCCTACTTTAGCTGTATTAGCTGCAACACTTACATTAGCCGTTACCGCAGCTTCAGTATAACCTACTTTAGCTGTGTTCGCAGTAATTGCAGATGCTTGACCTGCTGTAATTCCTACTTTAGCTGTGTTTGCTGCAACAAGCCCATTCGTTGTATTTAACTCAACTTGAGTCGCTGTATCAAAAGCTAATTTTGCTTCAGTAACATTTGCATTTAAAATCTTAATAGTCGTAACTGAATCTGCAGCAAGTTTATCGGTATCCACGGCGTCCGTTGCCAGTTTAGCAGTTGAGATCTGACCGTCTAAGATTTTAGCCGACGTAATAGAATTTGTTTGTAACTGTTGTTGTCCAACAGAAGACGCTGCTAAATCCCACTCATCAATAGAACCGTCTAATACCGTTCCATTTTGTCCACCAACAATAGCATTCGGAGATAACGTAGAAACTCCTAAGTTGCTAAGCGTTACAGCTCCATTCATACCTTCAATTGTTGCTACTCTCGTATTTAAATCAGCATCTGTAGCATCGTTCGCTAATTCATTAGCTGTTACAGTACCTTCTAAAGTGTCTATATTAGATTGAAGCGTTACATCAGCAGCATCGTTCGCTACTTCGTTTGCAGTTACGGTTCCTGTTAACGTATTAATATTAGATTGAAGTGTTACATCGGCAGCATCGTTCGCTACTTCGTTTGCTGTTACAGTTCCTTCTAAAGTATCAATATTAGATTGAAGTGTTGCATCGGCAGCATCATTCGCTACTTCGTTTGCAGTTACAGTTCCTTCTAAAGTATTTATATTAGATTGAAGCGTTACATCAGCAGCATCATTCGCTACTTCGTTAGCCGTTACAGTTCCTTCTAAAGTATTAACATTAGATTGAAGCGTTACGTCAGCAGCATCATTAGCAACTTCATTAGCAGTTACGGATCCTTCTAAAGTATCAATATTAGATTGAAGTGTTGCATCAGCAGCATCGTTTGCTACTTCGTTTGCAGTTACAGTTCCCGTTAATGTATTAATATTAGACTGAAGTGTTACATCGGCAGCATCATTAGCTACTTCGTTTGCTGTTACAGTTCCTTCTAAAGTATCAATATTAGATTGAAGACTTGCATCTGAAGCATTACTTGCTGTTTCGTTCGTTGTTACTGTTCCTTCTAAAGTATCAATATTAGATTGAAGCGTTACATCAGCAGCATCATTAGCTACTTCATTTGCTGTTACAGTTCCTTCTAAGGTATTAATATTAGATTGAAGTGTTACATCGGCAGCATCATTCGCTACTTCATTTGCAGTTACGGTTCCTTCTAAAGTATCAATATTGGATTGAAGTGTTGCATCAGCAGCATCGTTCGCTACTTCGTTTGCAGTTACAGTTCCCGTTAACGTATTAATATTAGACTGAAGTGTTACATCAGCAGCATCATTAGCTACTTCGTTAGCAGTTACCGTTCCTTCTAAAGTATCAATATTAGATTGAAGCGTTGCATCTGAAGCATTACTCGCTGTTTCGTTAGATGTTACCGTTCCTTCTAAAGTATCAATATTAGATTGAAGTGTTGCATCAGCAGCATCGTTCGCTACTTCATTAGCAGTGACAGTTCCCGTTAACGCATTAATATTAGATTGAAGCGTTACATCAGCAGCATCATTAGCTACTTCATTAGCAGTTACCGTTCCTTCTAAAGTATCAATATTAGATTGAAGACTTGCATCGGCAGCATCATTAGCTACTTCGTTTGCTGTTACAGTTCCTTCTAAAGTATTAATATTAGATTGAAGTGTCACATTTGCTGCATTACTTGCAGTTTCATTAGCAGTTATTGCCGCTGTATTTACACCTTCTGCAGCTAATGCTCTCGTCTGTTCAGCTAAAATTGCTGCTGCATTTAATCCTTCTGCAGCTAGGGCTCTGGTTTGCTCAGCTGTAATAGCTGCTGTGTTCGCATTTTCTGCTGCAATTGCTCTTGTTTCCTCAGCTTGAATCGCCAAGAAATTAGCTGTAATAACAGCCGAGTTAGAACTTTCGGCTGCAATTGCTCTTGCTTCTTCAGCTGCTATAGCTGCCGTATTAGCATCTTCAGCTGTTGTTGCTCTTGTGATTTCATTAGAAATGTTTGTTGCATTCACACCTTCTGCCGCTGTGGCTCTTGTTATTTCATTAGAAATATTTGTTGCGTTTAGCGTCTCAGCTGCAGTTGCTCTAAGCACTTCAGCATCAATATTTGCTTGAAGTGTAGTATTTGCTATACCATTTGCAGTTTCATTAGCTGTAATAGACGCTGTATTTGCATCTTCTGCCGCTGTTGCTCTCGTAATTTCATTTGCGATGGCTGTAGCATTAGCGCTTTCAGCTGCCAAAGCTCTTGTTTCTTCCCCAGAAATTGCTGCTGCATTTAATCCTTCTGCTGCTAGTGCTCTTGTTTCTTCAGCAGTAATAGCCGCTGTATTAGCTGCTTCAACACCTGTTGCTCTGGTAATTTCATTCGAAATTGCCAATGTATTTACGCCTTCAGCTGCTTGCGCTCTTGCCTCTTCAGCTGAAATTGCTGCAGTATTTAATCCTTCTGCTGCTAGTGCTCTTGTTTCTTCAGCAGTAATAGCCGCTGTATTAGCTGCTTCAACACCTGTTGCTCTTGCAATTTCATTAGAAATAGCAGTTCCATTAGCAGCAATCGCTCCGGCGTTAGTACCTTCTGCAGTTGTTGCTCTTAGTTCTTCAGCAGCAATAGCATCTGTATTAGCTGTTATTGATAACGCTGTAAACGCCTGATAAGCGACCAATCCACTTTGATTCGCATCAATTGTAGTTTGTAATGCTGTATCAGCAGCTTCACTAGAGGTTTGATTAGCATTTACGTCATCTTGAATAAGACCTTCTGCTGTTGTTGCTCGCGTTACTTCGGCATCAATATTAGATTGAAGCGTTGCATTTGCTGCATTAGCAGCTGCTGTATTTGCAGTAATTGCTGCAGTATTTGCATCTTCAGCCGTTGTCGCTCTTAGCGTCTCAGCATCTATATTTGCTTGTAAAGTTGCATCTGCAGTAGTATTTGCCGCTTGGTTAGCAGCGATAGCATCTGCATTCACAGTTTCTGCTCCAGTTGCTCTTGTTACCTCGGCTGTAATGGCATTGGTATTTGCTGTTTCAGCTGTTATTGCTCTTGCTTCTTCAGCATCAATATTGGCTTGTAAACCTGAATTGGCAGACGAAATATCAGCTGTATTCTGAGCAATTGTTGCCTCAGCTATTGTTAATCTACCATTTAAGTTTTGATTTTCTAAAGTAAGTATACGTGACGATTGGTTAGCATCATTATTACTTAAAGTAGTAATGTTTCCAGAATTATTGGTAACTGTTGTTGCTAACTGAATCACATTGGTAGAACCAACCTGAGCTTCAAATTTAGAAGAGGTCATTGCTACAGGTACTGATCGCAATTGGGTTGCACCAACTAAAGCATACGTTGTTCCTCCTGTTTCATCAATTGAAATTTCTAGGAAGTACGTTACATTTCCCCAGTCTAATACTGAGATATCACCAGCCTCACCGATAGCGAGATTAAATACACCATTGGTATTGGTAGTGACCATATAGGTTTCGGCATAAGCTTCTGCTCCGGCGTCACTGCCTGCTAGAAGTCGTATCTGTACACCCAAATCCCCACCAACGATTAAATCGCCGTTAGTGTCTCTGGCTGTAGCCTGGTAATTAAAAGTTTGAGCTGTGGCAAAACTTGTTGTCAAAACAAATATTACCAGAATTAAAATGTTTTTCATTTTGTAGGTTTAAATTGATTAATAGCTAATTATTTTATGATTATTTTCAATGTCTTTTTGCTGTTTCCATCACTTATCATAATGAAATAAACTGCAGCTTCGAGTTGACCAAGGCGTATTTGTGTGTTTCCGTTAGACCCGAGAGCACCTTGTATTCCCATATCCTGACCTACCATATTCTTAACAGAATAGTGTAATTCATTTGTAGTAGGGTTATTTATAGTAACGATATCATAACTCGGAATTGGAAATGCTTTGAATGTAATATCTTTAAGCGTGTTGTCTTCAATACCTAATGTTGAGAAATTTATTGAACTGGCCAATGGGTCATTTTGTAAATAATGATCGATAGTTCCATTAGCATCACCTGTATCTATATTAATATAGTTCTGTGTAAATGAAAATGAATCAATCCAAATTGAATCACTGTTATCAATAATATCAAGGGCTCCAGCGGTTGGATTTGGGCTCGCAATTAAATCGAACAAAACCAATTCAAAAGGGCCATCACCTGGAATTAATACGTTAGCTCCAGAAGGAGTTCTAGCTAAAAAATAACCATCTCCATTAGCGTTATTTAGCATGAAATTTGCTGACCATTCCCCAGCAGGTATTCCAGAATTTCCAGTTGCGAAATTACCGATACCTAAACCTGACGGAATATAGAATCCAGCAACCATATCGGCTGTGTTACCTGTCGAAACAGTTGCACTAGGGGTAGCTACAAGGGCAAATTGATAATTATTGGTTCCCGAATTTACTCCGGCAAATACTATACTGAAATCAAACGACTGTGCTTGAATCGCTATAGTAAAAATTAAAATTGTAAGTGTAGTGTAAAGTTTTTTCATGGTATGAATAATTGATTTTATTAATTAGGTATTTGAACAAAAAACGGAAAAAAGTTAGATGAAGTCGAGTTTGCAGGGTGTGACAACACAATATCTTTAAGTGTATTCGTGTCATTTCCTGGTCCAAGATAACGGACTTGACCATTCATATCGATATCTGCATTATCATAAGCAACATATGGATAGAAATTACTCCCAACTGGGTTTCCATTTGTTAGATCAAGAACATTGTCTTTTATTTTATTGGTATCATTTCCTGGCCCTTGGAAGCGAACCTGCCCATTGCCATTTACATCACCTGCCCAAAGCGCCATATCTCCAGATGTGAGTTCTACTCTTGCGTAATTACCAAAAGTTGTAAAGGCACTATCAGTAAAATCCAAAACTTCCGGATTTTTAGTTAACATTTCGGCATTTTCTGTCAACGCTCCTAAATGATTTCTGTGTGAAACAGAAACAAAATATGTGCCTGGAAGTAAATCAAATTCAAGAGGATTTATGCCATCTACATCTACTACATCACCATCCCTTTGTATTAACGCAGATTGGTAACCAATAACCAGATTGTTTACTGATCGGTCTCTGATTTCAACAAATACCCAATCAACTATTGCATCATTTCCAACAACATCGAGTATATCTTGAGTTGTAGCTGTATCAGAATCTAGATAAGGCGAATTCAAAGGTATTAAACCCAGACTTCGTAAATTATCATTCATTAAAAAATTTGTTTCATTATAAGGTCCTTGTAAGAAAGCCATCGCATTTACAACCAATCCCATTTTTAAAAAGGTATTGTGAAATCCTTGCTCCAGCGTAAGGTCGGCTCCTTTCAGATCATCAACGGCTAATTCACCGATGGTTTGATCTAGACTAATGACTCCGTTCTCGATGTAGCCACCACTATTTGAAACAACTTGTGTGTTTTGGGCAAACACAAATGTACCCATCATTAGGCATGCTGCCCAATTAACAATTTTCATCATATTATAAGTAGTATTAATTTAGATTTTGGTTTTATTTGGCGTATTTACTAAGATAAAAGGCGCATAATTATGATATATCTTACTTCAATTCTTCAGTAATCTACATGCCGTTTATCGTTAAAAAACAACCTTTAAACTGCATTTTAACAGCGAATTTAGGAAAATTCTTTGATTTTTAACAATTATTTTGTGCGAAATATCATAACGTCTTGTAAGAAGCTTACTACCAATCACTTAAGCTCTCGTGAATTTCCTATTTAAAATGCTTCTAAACATAGAGCGTGTTTATAAAGTAGAATCTTTAAAAAATTATGTATTTCATAGTCCAACCATAATAGGTTGAGCTTTTTTTATGGTCTGTTTTTATTGGCATAAAAACTGCTCTATCCATTGTATCTTTTTATGATATAAAAAGGATGTCACTGCAACTACGGAGTAATCACGATTTCTTCTAAGTAAAATGGATGAGTAATCACTCAGGCAATTACAAGAACAAGGATGGACAAAACAAAGGGATTGGGAAAAACAGAAGTATACTAAAAACAAAAAACCCTTCATATTTCTATGAAGGGTTTCTAAAAAAGGCGACGACCTACTCTCCCACGAATGTAGTACCATCGGCGCAAATGGGCTTAACTTCTCTGTTCGGAAAGGTAAGAGGTG
>MAAC01011197.1_pt1 | contig 163071 bp, 132 predicted proteins | sample 1115981 | NCBI WGS metagenome assembly MAAC01 (sample SAMN04961126, study PRJNA320927) | seawater metagenome | isolation source: sample BD02T64 sea water enriched with oil for 64 days | place: USA:Gulf of Mexico | collected 2013-07-27 | reverse complement strand
TGTTTGAAGAAATTTCTCAGGGCTTAAAAAAGCTAATAAACAATGAACGTAACTCTCCTGCCTTGCGGCAATCAAGCACAATACATTTCCGTATTGCGGTGGCAAATATAGGTTACTTTCACTTCTACTAACAAGCCTTTATTGCTTTATTTTTTAATCTTTTTATACCCTTCTTTTAATGGTCTCTTTTCAAGATCGATAGAATGCTATTAAAAGTTCAAATTCTCAATTCATTCTATCAATCCAATACGAGGCATTCATTCAACCTATATGATATTATATATAGTAGCCTTTTTATTGAAGGCAAAAAAGCCATCAATACTGATGGCTTTTCTTATTATCCTCTAGTTAACCAGGCGGCCAACATCCATTTCAATTTTTCTTGCTCCGTAATCAATTCACTCATCAAAGCATTTGTTCCCTCATCTTCTAATTCATCCGTCAACCTCAACAATTCTCTTTCTTGCACCAATAATAAACTTATTGAATCCAACACGCCTTGCATAGATCCATTGGAATCTGAGATATCCTTATATATAGGTACTAATGAATTTGTAGAATAATCTTCAAAAGTATGCAATGGCCTTCCCGATAACATTAATATTCGTTCAGCAATTAGATCTATCTTTATCTGACTATCATTGTACCATTCTTCGAACTTCACATGTAACTCAAAAAAATGACTCCCTTTGATGTTCCAATGAAAACCCCTTAGATTTTGATAGTGAATTTGAAAACTTGACAATACTACATTTAAGCGATCAATTACTTCTTTATTTTTTTTCATCTTATTCCTGTTTTAGATTCAGTACAAATGTACCTGCTCGAAAAAGGAATAATCAATAGATATGATCGATTAAATAAATATTTAGATAGTAATTCCCTATTAAACCCTTACCAACTTCGCAAACTTCACGAACAACTTCCTACTCTGTCCATCACCAAACAATACCGTAATTTTTGCATTCGCTCCAAGTCCTTCCATTTCCATCACTACTCCAGCACCAAACTTATGATGGCTCACTTTCATACCAACCTCAAACGAAGTAAGGAAATCCCCAATTGGGGCTGCTTGCTGAACCTGCGATACCTTTTTCAGATTTCGAGATTTAATTCCCGCTTCATTAACTGCAGGTTTAGGTTTTACCCCTTTCTTTAATAACTTGGATTTTATCCCCGCCTGCTGAAAGATCTTTTCGGTAGACTCTGAGTTCAACGAATTGTTGGCGCGTATTTTTTGAAATGACGGGAATTGTATATCCAAGAACTCTGTTCCTATTTCATCTATAAATCTACTTGGCTCACAATCATTCAATTTACCCCAACGGTATCTTGTTAATGCGTAGGACAAAACCACCTTTTTCTCTGCTCGAGTCAAGGCCACATAAAACAACCTTCTCTCTTCCTCCAAGTCGGCTCGAGAATGCGCACTCATTTGTGAAGGAAAAAGATCCTCTTCCAAACCTACAATAAACACATTTGGATACTCCAACCCTTTTGATTGATGAATAGTCATCAATGAAACATGGTCGTCATCATCTAACTCCTTATCTGAATCGGTCAGCAAGGCAACATCCTCCATGAATACAGATAAACTTTTATCTTCAATATCTTCCCTTTCAGAAAACTCTTTAACGGCATTCAATAACTCTTCTAAGTTATCTAACCTAGAAATATTCTCTGGCGTATTTTCTTTTTGAAATTCTCGAACAATACCGGTACGTTCAAGAATCATTTTAGTCAATAAATAAGCATCAATTCTTTTGGATTCTTCTCCAAAGGCTTTAATCATCAAACCAAATTGAGTCAACTTAGTCATGGTTCCTTTATTAACAGGAACTTGATATAGTTCTGGCATTTCAATAATATCCCAAAGGTTCTTATCTTGATTGGAAGCTGTAATTGCCAATTTATCCAGGGTAGTTTGACCAATCCCCCTAGCTGGATAATTTATTACCCGCCTTAAGGCTTCATTATCTCTTGTATTTACCGCCAATTTCATATAGGCCAGTATATCTTTAATCTCTTTACGTTGATAGAAAGACAATCCTCCATATATTCTATAGGGAATACCTCTTTTTCTCAGCGCTTCCTCAATAGACCTAGATTGTGAATTGGTTCTATATAATATCGCAAAATCTTTATTCTTTTGTTGATTTCTGTGAATCTCTTCAAAAATCATGGAAGACACCAACATTCCCTCTTCTGCATCAGAGGTCGTTTTGAACACCGGTATTTGATCTCCAGGATCATTATCTGTCCATACCTCTTTCTTTAGCTGTTTAGAATTATGCTTTATAATACTATTTGCTGCTCCAACTATATTCTTTGTGGACCTATAATTCTGCTCTAACCTAATCATTTTAGCATCCTTATAATCTTTTTGGAAGTTCAGAATATTATAAATATTCGCTCCACGAAAGGCATAAATACTTTGCGCATCATCCCCTACCACACAGATATTTTCAAATCTTGAAGCCAGTGCTTTTATAATTAGATACTGGGAGTGATTTGTATCCTGATACTCATCCACCAAAACATACTTGAACCTAGTTTGGTATTTCATGAGCACCTCCGGAAACTTATGAAATAGTTCATTGGTCTTTAACAAAAGATCATCAAAATCCATTGCTCCAGATTTGAAACACGCCTGAGTATACAATTCATAGATTTTTCCAAACTGCGGCCTCTGCGCTGCGCTATCTTGTTCTTGATACTCTGCATTTCCCCAATAAGCCTTTACAGTTATCAAATTATTCTTCAATGAAGAAATACGACTTTGGATTTGAGCTGCCTTATATACATCTTTATCCAAACTTAGGTCTTTGATAATTCTACCAACTACCTTTTTACTATCATCTGAATCATAAATGGTAAAACTATTTGGGTAACCCAATTTATCCGCTTCAAATCTTAAAATCTTAGAGAATACGGAGTGAAAGGTTCCCATCCACAAGTTCTTGGATTCACCTTTACCAATCACTTTACCAATCCTCTCCTTCATTTCCTTCGCTGCCTTATTGGTAAAAGTCAAAGAAAGAATATTATAAGAATCCACCCCCTTTTTCACTAGATGAGCAATTCTATAGGTAAGTACTCTCGTCTTACCGGAACCAGCACCAGCAATAATCATTAATGGACCTTCAGTATATAATACTGCCTCTTTTTGAGATGGGTTTAATTGAGCTAAATAATCTTCCTGCACGAACTGTAATTTTAAAAAAGAATGGAATACATTAGTTAATCACCAAGATACTAACGAGCCAGCAAATTTAATGAAATAATAGAAGATATTTTACACTCTACCTGCTATCTTTATACAAATGAATATTTGTACTTTAATTTGAGATAGGGTAATTCAGGGTCTGAAGTCCTTTCTTGCTTAAACGCATATTAATACCAGCATTTCCCTGCAAGCCTCCTGTATGTATTGCAATAACCTTGGTTCCTGGATTGAAATAATCATTTTTAATCATATCTATCAATCCATATATCATCTTACCGGTATAGATAGGATCTAAGGGAATCCCTGTTTTAATATAAAAATCATTCATGAAGTTAATCAAATCGGCATTTACCTTACCATACTTTCCAAAATGATATTCTCGGATAAGCTCCCAATTTTGCCTAGAAGGTTCTTCAAGAAAAAGCGACACCTCGTCACTTAGGTAACCTTGATCCTTAATTGCTGGAAAACCTAAACAGTGTGTATCACCAGAAACCCCATTTACCAAACCTGCAAAGGTTGCCCCAGTTCCTAAGGCACAACAAGCAAAATCATAATGCTCCTTCCAATCCCCTGTAATCTCTTTACAGCCTTTCACTGCTAAATCATTGGAACCTCCTTCTGGCAAAACATAAACAGCTTCGCTATTCCCTACTTCAACACCTTTCCAACCGGACGCTCTTAATTCTCTAAATTCTGCACGATCAACATATTGCAATTGCATACCACAAGAAGTAGCAAATTTTAAAGTAGAATTTTCTGGATCTGCATCTTTCCCTCTAATAACACCAATACTATTCATACCTGCCAATTGTGCAGCTGCGGCTGTTGCAGCTATATGATTGGAAAATGCTCCACCAAAAGTCAACAAACACGTTTTCCCTTTTTGTTTAGCTTCAAGTACATTGTATTTTAATTTCCGCCATTTATTACCTGAAACATGAGGATGCAATGTATCATCTCTTTGAATAAAAAGTTGAACTCCCTTCTCCTTCAATAAAGGTAAATCTATAGCTTGAATTTGAACAATAGGATTTGTTTTCAATCTGATGACTTTTATGCAATAGTACAGGATTTATAGAAACAAAAAAACTCCATTTCGATTTGAAATGGAGTCTTTCCTTAACTAAGGTCTTCTAGAAAGATCATAATAGATACCAATTTTGGGCGTCAAATAATAGGATCTAAATTCAAATTTATCCTTGGTAAGGCCTGAATCTGTATCCATTTCTATATCCTGATACCTGTAATCTAATTTAGCAACTAAGGAAACAGGACCCAAATCATAATCTATTGAGATACCAAATCGAAACATCTCCAAAAATTCAGATGCATGCGTTACAACCCTACCTTCATCATCTCTTATAAAGGACTCGGTATTATTATGAAATGTCCCTACTTGAGTAATTCCTTCATCATCCAAAAACTCTTTCTTTGCATATAACAATCGATCTTTAGAAACCATAAATGGTGTTGCAAATATTAAATCTCCACCTATTCTAATTTTTTTTGAAATTTGAAAACGTAGGCCCGCAGTATACCCTAATTCAAGCCTTTGAATCTCTTGGATCACAAAAAGATCTCCTTCATTACTATTTTCGTCGAATCTGACGCCTGTAAAGTCCTGTTGAGAATAATGCATACTTCTCCAACCTAGAAAAAAGCCCCTCTTAAAAGAAATATAAGGTGTTAAATCAACATTCCTATTATAATACACAACCTCAAGACCCCAGTTAGCCCCCTCTTTCTCCAAATCTAATGAGGAAGTAAATTCCGTTTCTTCTAACAAAATCAAAGGCGTCATATGTACTACTTCAACACCATAATCTTGAGCATTTAGATTAGTTGTAAAAACCAATGCTAACAGACAACCAGTAATCCAAATATTTAATTGTTTCATAATTCTGTCCTTATTTAACATTCTCGTTTATTTCTACCTCTGCCTTCACTTCCTCTTCGATTACTTCATCAAGAATTTCAGTTTCCTGATCTATTTCCATTTCATCCTCTATTACCTCTAGCTCAACCTCTTTTTTCACCAGCTCTTGACTCGATGGCGTTTCATATTCAAGTACAATTCTTTTATGGTAATATCTATCGGCTGCCTCTGTCACATCATACAAAAAATGAATCTCCTCTGAAGAGATATCCGTTTGTAAATAGGCCTTTTCAGTATGGAGTAGTAAAACACCATCATTCAACTCATAAGAACTTTTGAAAAAACCATAATCATTGACAAGCTCATAGTTGAAATCAGACAAATCATTCAATAATTTAAACCCTGATGGTAGCTCTAAATGTATGGTATATTGATAGGACCTTGGGTACAAAAATTCAATCTCCCCTAGTTCATCTATTTTCTCTTTCTCGTTTTTATCAAAACTTAGTTGTCCACCGATAAGAAACCCTACATCTATAATTAATTTCTCATCAACATTATGAATATAATTACTCCTTACTAAATCAAATTCAACACTTAATGGCTTCGTTTGATTAAATATTCCAGGTCTAATTAAATCCACGGATCCAATTTCTGTATCCTTTAATATCGGATTTTGCTTTAAATAATCTTCAATTTCAACATCAGCAACCAGACCTACATAATTTCTATTAAATATCTCCCTCAACTTCTTACGTATTCTGTCTGGCATTGCATTTATTAAAAATTCTTTCTTTATGAATTTCTCACCAGCTAAAACAGCCAATAAATCATCCTTTGATTCTCCGAAAACACTTCTTTTAAGTTTCACCTCAGAAATTTCAGTTTCCTTGAGTTTCCTTAGCAAATTCCTATAGTTAAACACCTTTCTTTCATCATCATCCTCTTGTGACTTTGTAGCATCCTTTATTACACGATTACTTACCTTTAAAAAGTTAGAAAGAGATATATTCAAATCCGTTTCTATCCGATTATCCAAGTAGGTGCTTTTTGGCCAAACAATTTCATTTGTCAAAAGGAGACCATCCTGCTCTTCGTTTAGCCTATACCCCAATGCATCTACCCCTTCAAAACGGTGATTATTTTCTCCATTTTTCACGAATAACTCAGGGCAACTAAAATACTCCCATTGACCCTTTAACTTAACTCGAACTCCCCAATTAACATTATTATCTACTAATTGCTCATTATTATACCTTGATTTTAAAGCAACCAATTCAACTTCAAGCCCCTTTTCTTTCTTATTTAATGTAGAAAACATATTGAAAGCAAATTGCCGAGAACGCTCTTGGAATGTCAAGTACGAATACTGACTATACTTAGTATAGATAGATCCATATTCAAGATAGTGATACAATAAATTGACACGATCTTCTAATTCATTCTCAGTATCCTTCAAGAGCGCTGAGTACACTTTGTTTGGAGAGTATTTAGCGCTTAAACCACCTATTTTAGTCCTTTTCAATTGCCTTACTTCAGGAAGCGTAAATGTCGACTTCAAATCCTGCAAAGTCCCTAGACTTTTAGAATTATAAAATGAAATATAATACGGATTCTTCCTTTTAGAAATAATATATCGTCCATCCTCTAATGGCTTTATATTTTGAACAAGCAAAGTGTAGCGAGTCACCCCCTCGTTTACAGTCCTTTCAAAATTTTGCTCATAATTATAATTCTCTGCTCTAAAAAAATGTTTTGGACCAAATTCATACACTATACTACATGTGTCAATAGAGTAACCGATAGCTATAAATTCATTTATTCCATTTCCCTTTTTCGAAATCCCTTTATGATAAAAAGAGACATCCAAAACATCCCCTAACTCCAATCCAGCGATTGCAATTTTATAATGAACTTTCTTTTTCCCTTTTCTTCCGAACAACATCTTATCCGGAACTTTGGAATCCAATTTTATAATATGCTTGTCTTCTATAACCTTTATACTACCATCAGCCTTTATTATTTTGAAATCAAAATTCTTCTGATAACTATAAAAATCACCGAATGAATTCACGGCATTTTGATCTAATAACTTAATTAAGTTACGTTCTTTCAATATGGGTGTTTTCCCCACAAAGGAATACGTCAATTCTCTCTTTATGATTCTAACTGATTCTGAATCCCCTTCAATCAACTCTTGATTATTAGCCGATGCTACCAAACTATGGAATAGTAAACAACTAAATATAATTTTGAAAACTCTAGTCATATTAGATTCGTTTTAATTTAATAACATTCTTCGTATTCTCTTCTGCAAACTTCAATACCCACATCCATTCTGGCAAATTAGGAATTTGAATTTCACCATCAAAAACTACAATTTTAGATCTAAACCTAAATACATCACCATCTATTTCATAGCTATGCATGAAACTAAAATCATCATTCTCAAAAAGGGTACTTTCGGGCAAATCAACCAACTCATACCCTGTAGGAAGCTTTATTTCAAACATTTCCTCTTTGTTTAATTTCTGCCCTAGAGCTACTGGTGCTGATCTATATTTAGAAATGCTCTTAACAATTTCCGAATAATCATAATTTAAATAATATCCTTCCTCCGTTTTAATTAAATCATTTTCATTGGAATACTCCATTTGCACATTTACCTGAGCAGACCTATCATCTAAACCTTTCACAACAATATTTGATTCCTCACTGCGATTTGAAATATCAAAAAAGCTATACAGAAAGTCCAACCGATCCTTTTTCTTAACACTATAATAAGCCCTTAAGAATTGCCTTTTCTTCTCCCCATTTAAAGCAATATTAGCAGTACCTCTAATAATTCCAGTCTCCAAGTTAATATCAGAATGATAATCTTTGGTGTATTTTGTGGAGTCTACATGAAAATCTGGTACATTTTCCACCTTAAAAGAATCTCCTTGAGAAATCAACACAGGTCTTCCTTGTATACGGTAAGCATAATCACCGAAACTGCAATATTTCTCTGTAGGATCAAGGAAATAAGTACTATCCTTATAAAACAATGTTGAAATCATATGGTTATCCACCATTAAGGAAGGTATGGAGTAATCATAAGATGCCTTTTTCCCCCTTGTCCCAATCCAAGATAAATTTGCATCAAAGCCTGCTTCTTTTAACATTTCCGTTAATAAATTAGCCATCCCTTTACAGTCTCCGAACTTATCCTCAAAAACCGTCATAGAATTTTCAGGTTTAAAACCAGCTATTCCATCTTCAAAAGCTAGGTACCTAATATTATCTTGCACCCAATAATACAAACGATCTATTTTCTCTTCATCTGAATTGCAATCCTTCAATAACTCCGTCACTAATGGCTTTAGTTCTGGCCAAGTATTATCCATCTGATCTACTAACCCCTTATACCATTGATACAAATCATTTGTATTTCTAAAGTAAGTAAGTCCTCCCTTTTTCTTATTTGTACTCTTTGGGATTAACAATAAATGAGGTTTATACGTTGCCCATGAAGGCTCAAAATCCTTTTTCTTCACACCTGTCAAAAAGTTCATGGTATAGGTGATAATCGTTTTCGACGCCTTTTCCACTACTTCCTTTTCAATCTTATAGGTTCCAAAATTCACCTCCTTTATATCCAAATCCAACCATTTTGGAATTTCAATTTGAATGGTTTTGTGCTTGGCAAATTTCTCATCATGAAAATACAATGGCGGAAGATACCTTAAGTCCTTATGTTTAAGCTTAGCATAGTAATGCACATTATCAACCGATATTGACTCCTTAGATTGATAAATTGGGACCATTACCATAGGGCCGTAAAAAACAACCTTTATTCTACTGTCATCATGAAAAACAGAAGGGTTATCTAAAGGCACATCTGAAGATATAGTTCTTTTGTTTAACTTTTTATCCACATAATTTTTAGAAGCCTTTTTTGCTGGCCCCATTTGAATAACCTCAACTTGATCGTTATAATATTCCCGCTCGGCAAAATACAAATCTGGCCAAGCTAGATGGTAATTTTTCTTTTTCTCTAGATAAGCTACCGGCTGATCATCCACCCATTTATTATAATAAAAACTAACCTTTGTGGAAGAATCATTTACTTTGTTCTTCGACAACTGCTCGGAATCAGAACTTTGACCACATACCAAAAGAGAGAAAAAGTAAATAGATAAATAAACAGAAGCCTTAATGGCCTGTATAATTGGATTTTTAAATTTCAAGCAGTTTAAATAATTCATAGGCAATAGTTTTCATTTAATAGAGTTTAGGCTAATTCGTTTTAAAAGAATGTAATATATCCAATTCTCAAAACAACAGTCAAATGTAACGAGGAAAATTCATAGAAATAAATAATCTAGCTACATTTTTTATTTCTAAATGATTTCCTGAAATTTGCGAGATTATGAGTCTATTTGAAAGACAAAAAAAATTAGCTCCAGAAGACTTTTACAAAAGTCCTGAAGGCTATATAGTTTTCACGGAGCAATACCACCTTAAAAGAGGGTATTGTTGCAAGAGTGGATGTAAACATTGCCCGTACGGTTACAACAGGAAAACGGGAAAAATAGAGAAGAAATGACAACAGCTGATTTTCAAGCAGATATAAAACAAGGGATTCCTTCAGAAATTCCTGTAATGCCTCCTAAAGAGGATGGTATCAATCACGCACCTAAAAGAAAAGAAATTTTAAGTGCTGATGAAAAAAAACTAGCCATTCAAAATGCATTGCGTTATTTCCCAGCTAAGGATCATGGTGTTTTAGCTAAGGAATTTGCGGAGGAACTAAGCACCTTCGGTAGAATATACATGCATCGCTACCGACCTACTTATAAGATGTACGCTCGCCCTATAGTTGAATATCCTGCGCAATGTGCACAAGCAGCAGCTATCATGTTGATGATTCAAAACAACTTGGATTATGCGGTAGCACAACATCCCCATGAATTGATTACCTATGGTGGAAACGGTGCTGTATTCCAAAACTGGGCTCAGTACAGACTGTGTATGCAATATCTTTCTGAAATGACGGAAGAGCAGACCTTAGTAATGTACTCTGGTCACCCAATGGGCCTGTTCCCTTCGCATAAAGATGCACCAAGAGTGGTTGTTACCAATGGAATGATGATTCCAAATTATTCTCAACCGGATGATTGGGAAAAATTCAATGCACTAGGTGTAACGCAATACGGTCAAATGACTGCAGGCTCATATATGTATATTGGGCCTCAAGGAATTGTACATGGAACAACCATTACGGTACTAAATGCAGCTAGAAAAATCTCCAAAAATGGAGAAGGCATAGAAGGAAAACTTTTCCTTACTGCTGGGCTAGGTGGAATGAGTGGAGCTCAACCAAAAGCTGGAAATATTGCAGGTTGTGTTTCTGTTACAGCAGAAGTAAACGCTAAAGCTACCAAAACTAGACATGAACAAGGATGGGTAGATGAGGTAATATATGACCTTGACAAACTTGTTACTAGAGTACAAGAAGCCAAAGCTAATAAAGAAGTTGTTTCTATAGCCTATCAAGGAAATGTAGTGGATGTTTGGGAAAAATTCCTAGCTGCAGATGTTTTTGTAGATATGGGATCAGATCAAACTTCTCTGCACAACCCTTGGGCTGGTGGATACTATCCAGTAGACATGAGCCTAGAGGATTCCAATGATATGATGGCGAACAATCCTGAATTATTCAAGGACAAAGTTCAAGCTACGCTAAGAAGACATGCAGATGCTGTAAATGGTCATACAGCTAGAGGAACTTATTTCTTCGATTATGGAAATGCATTCTTATTAGAAGCATCTAGAGCTGGAGCTGATATCATGGCGGAAAATAATATTGACTTCAGATATCCTTCTTATGTGCAGGATATCATGGGACCAATGTGTTTCGACTATGGCTTTGGACCTTTCAGATGGGTTTGCGCTAGTGGTAAACCGGAAGATCTAGAAGCAACAGATAGAATAGCCTGTGAAGTATTAGAGGAATTAAAGAAAAACTCCCCAGATGATATTCAGCAACAGATGACTGATAATATCACTTGGATCAAGGGAGCTCAAGAAAATAAATTGGTCGTAGGTTCACAAGCAAGAATCCTATATGCTGATGCAGAAGGAAGAATGCAAATTGCCTCAGCATTCAATAAAGCCATTTCAGAAGGTAAACTAGGGCCAGTGGTCTTAGGTCGTGATCATCATGATGTATCTGGAACAGATTCTCCATTTAGAGAAACGTCCAATATTTACGATGGATCGAAATTCACCTCAGATATGGCAATCCACAATGTAATTGGTGATTCTTTCAGAGGTGCTACCTGGGTATCTATCCACAATGGTGGTGGTGTAGGCTGGGGAGAAGTTGTGAACGGTGGTTTTGGAATGCTTTTAGATGGTACTGATGATGCACAACGTAGATTGACGAATATGCTATTTTGGGACGTAAATAATGGAATCAGCAGAAGAAGCTGGGCCAGAAATGAAGGTGCCATGACTGCTATTGAAAGAGCTATGGAACGTGAACCAAAATTGAAAGTAACGATGCCTAACCTAGTAAATAATGATATCCTTGAAGACCTTTTTTAAAATACCTCAACTTAGACTGATTGCAGGTCTACTTTTTATTGCTGTATTATTCAATGCCTGTGAAGACGATATTGTTTCTTCAGGAGATTTAAGGGATGAATATATTGGACAATGGACCTGCCACGAATCAAGTGAACAATACGGAGATTCCGATTATTTTGTATCGGTAAGTAAAGGCATGGATGAAGATCATATCCTAATTTCAAACTTTTACAACCTAGGAGAATCTGAAAGTGTTTCTGTCTATATCCAAGATAATTCCTTGACAATTTTAAATCAAACTGTAAAAGGGAATGATATTCAAGGAAGTGGAAATTCATCTATTAGTTTCAGCACAATAAACTTCACATATACGGTGAATGATGGCGCTGAATTAGACCACGCCACAGCAGAATATACTAGGTAAACCTAAACAATACAAAAAAACCCCTTTACCAGAAAGGTAGAGGGGCTTTTTTGTGTTCAAATTTTCAGTTGTAACACCTTTTCTGTAAGAAATAATGGTTAACCTAAATTTAATATAATATAGATGTTCATTACCTTTTAATAATACCTATATTGAGTGTTAACAAATGTCCCTATTTAATAAAACCAAACATACATGATTACGTTAAGAGCATCTATTTTCTTAACCCTCAAATTAACCCTAAGTTCATTACTATTATTTAACGCTTGTTCCTCCCCTCAAGAGGACGCATTAAACGCACTTCCAAAAGATAAATTATTCACAGAGATACCTAAAGAATTAAGTCGAATAGACTTTGTAAATAAAATTACAAACAAGCCTAAAACCAACGAGAACATTCTTTCCTATGACTATTTTTACAATGGTGGAGGAGTGGCTGTTGGAGATATTAATAATGACGGTTTACAAGATATATTCATCACGGGTAATCAAGTACCTAATAAGTTATATATCAATAAAGGGAACTTACAATTTGAAGATATAACTACAAAGGCTGGTCTTACTTCCAATTTTTGGTCTTCAGGAGTAACCATGGTAGATTTAAACGAAGATGGATTTTTGGACATCTACGTTTGTAACGCAGGTCCAAAGGACGATCCAAATAGTAGACCCAATCAATTCTACCTCAACAATGGGAATGAGACATTTAAAGAATGTGCTCAAGAATATGGCATTCAAGACAAAAATAAATCTACACAGTCTGCATTTTTAGATTACGATCAAGATGGTGATTTAGATCTATTTGTAATGAACCATGCATCCTTTTTCAAAACAACCATTTTTGATATTTATAAACTTATAAAAGACAAAAAGGAACTTAGAAAAGTCAGTAATAACCTTTTTATAAATAATGGTGACGGCACCTTTTCTGATGTCACAGAAGAAGCTGGAATATTAAAATATGGATTTGGACTTGGGCTCGCAATTAGCGATTTAAATTCCGATGGACTGCCTGACATCTATGTCTCCAACGACTTTGACGTGCCCGACTTTATGTTTATGAATATGGGGGATGGCACCTTTCAAGATAGAATAAAGTCTACTACCAAACACATCACTTGGAGCTCTATGGGTTGTGACATTGCAGACATCAACAACGATGGTGCAATGGATATAGGGGTTGTAGATATGAGTCCGAATGATCATATTAGAAGTAAGACACTTATGAAATCCATGAATACAGATTTCAACAAGATACTTATCAATAACCTAAAGCGTCAGCATCAATATATGTTCAACAGCTTACAGCTCAACAATGGAGATAATGTGTTCTCCGAAATAGGGATGCTAGCTGGTGTTGGTAAAACAGACTGGAGTTGGACAGCCTTGTTTGCAGATCTAGACAACGATGGTTTCAAGGACTATTTCATTACCAATGGTTATAGAAAATATAGTACGGATAATGATTTCCAGATATACGTTAAGGCTATCAAGGATTCCGGTAAAGAAATAACGGATGAAGTTATAGCAGATATCTACGCTAGAATTCCAGAAGTGAAATTACCCAATATTCTATTTAGAAATAATCGTGACCTTACTTTTACAGATATCGCAATAGAGGAAGGACTTGAAAAACCAACTTTTTCCTATGGTGCTGTTACAGCCGATCTTGATAATGATGGTGACTTGGATCTTGTAATCAATAATATTGATCAGGATTTCCTATTGTATCGTAATAATTCTGATCAAGAAAAGAAGCGTTACCTTCAAATTCAACTGGAAGGAAAATACCTGAATTCAAGAGTTACCATCCATTATGGAGACAATGAATTACAGGTTCAAGAGCTATCCCCAACTAGGGGATACCAATCATCGATGCCTCATACCTTGCATTTTGGATTAGACAACAATAACCACGTTTCGAAAATTGAAATCCTTTGGCCAGATGGACAACTACAAGAGTTAGGAACCACAGCAACGAATCAGCTGATTAAAATAAAGCGTGCTAAAACTAAAAAGCCTATTCAGAAAAAGTTTGATCTGCTTTTAGCCATGGAGAATCCTACGCGAAAAGGAATCAAGTATCGTCATCAAGAAAATGAACACGATGATTTCAACAAAGAAGTATTATTACCGCATGCTCAATCCAAATTAGGGCCCTTTACCGCTATAGGAGACATCAATAAAGATGGCTTTGACGACCTATTCCTGGGTGGAGCAAAAGGACAATCTGGTAGTATTTTCATCCAGAATAAGGATGGAGATTTTTCCGCACTCCACTGCCCTGCACTCGAATTAGATAAAGAATCCGAAGACATGGATGCCCTATTTTTTGACGCAAATAATGATGGACATTTAGACCTCTATGTTGTGAGTGGCGGAGGAAGCGATTTTACAGCTGATTCCAAACTACTTCAAGACAGATTATATATGAATACGGGGAAGGGCAATTTCCAGAAAGCGAATAATGCACTTCCTAGAATGTTAAGCAGCGGAGCCAAGGTAAAAGCCTCTGACATTGATATGGATGGCGACCTTGATTTATTCATAGGAGGAAGAACAGTTCCTGGACAATATCCATATAGCCCAAAAAGCTATTTGCTGAAGAATGAAAAAGGACATTTTACCGACATTACTAGCAAACAAGCGAATGACCTCCAAGAAATAGGAATGGTTACAGATTTTGTCTGGACAGATTTCAACAATGATAACTTCATCGATCTAATACTCGTTGGAGAATGGATGCCCGTTAGCTATTTCAGTAATAATGGAAAGGGATATTTCACGAATCAAAATGACCTATACCCCTCTCAAAATCTCCAAGGCTGGTGGTATAGCATTACTGCTGATGATCTTGACAATGATGGTGATGAAGATTATATAATTGGGAATATTGGATTAAACAATAAATTTCATCCAAGTCAAGAAAAACCATTACATGTCTATGCTAAAGACTTCGACGAAAATGGAAATTCAGACATTGTTATAAGTTCATATTATAAGGGTAGGCAGGTACCTATGAGAGGAAAGGAATGTTCAACGCAACAAATTCCAGGCTTGAAAGATAAATTCCCAAGCTACAAATCTTTTGCGCATGCTAGTCTCGAAGAAGTTTACGGGACCAAAAAGCTAGAAGAAAGCCTACATTTACAAGCGAATACATTTTCCTCTGTGGTACTATTTAACGATACTGATTCATTGCGAATTCATCAACTCCCAAATGAGGCTCAATTTTCGGCTATCAACAAAATCATTGTTAAAGACATAGATAATAACGGAACAAAAGACCTTATTACCGTTGGAAACATGTATCATACAGAATTTGAAACTATACGTTATGACGGATCCAATGGAATGGTTCTAAGTGGTGATGGAAGTGGTAATTTCAAAGCAGTACCCTACCCTAGCTCAGGACTCTTTGCTCCATTCGATGCAAAGGACATGGAACTAATTGAAATTGGCCCCAACAAAAACAACCATTTGATAATTACCAACAACAACAGAGGTATTCAATTATATAGGTTAAAATAAAGCAATCAGCGTTAAAAAATAGTCCTCATTCATTTGAATTGAGGACTATTTCAATTACCACCAAGACTTGAATACAAATCAGTATAAATATCCGTATATTTAGTTGTTGTCCCACCTAGCCTAAATTTCACAATGAAAAGATTATTCTCTCTCCACCTATCATTCAATACAATTTGCTTATTATTTGCACTGTATTTATTAAGTAGTGCATGTTCCAACCCAAATTTGGAAAAGCTAAACGCTATCCCCTCCGACAAACTTTTCTCATCAATTCCAAAAGATCTTTCAGGCCTAAATTTCAGGAATGATATGAAAGATGATTTTACTAAGAATTTTAGTGTCTTAGATTATGAATATTTCTATAATGGAGGCGGTGTAGCCATTGGAGATATTAATAACGACGGCCTACAAGATGTATTGGTTACGGGGAACCAGGTGAAAAACAAATTATTCCTTAATAAAGGTAATTTACAATTTGAAGACATTACTACTAAAGCCGGATTGGATCAACAATTTTGGTCTACAGGAGCGACGATGGCAGACCTGAATAACGACGGTTTTCTAGACATCTATATTTGCAACTCCGGACCTGATAAAAACCCTGAGACTAGACCCAATCAATTCTATTTGAACAAGGGGGATCTAAGCTTCAAAGAATGCGCTAAAGAATTCGGAATCCAAGACCATAACTATTCAAATCAAGCAGCCTTTTTTGATTATGATCAAGATGGGGATTTAGACCTTTATGTCATGAATAATTGCTTATTCCAACAAACTCCCTTACTAGATATTTTCAAGCAGTTAAAAAACAAGGATGTCTTGAAGGCTTCCAGTAATACCTTTTTCGAAAACAATGGTAATGGAACCTTTACAGACATAACGGAAGAAGCAGGCCTTTTGAGATACGGCTATGGACTTGGGTTGGTTATCAGTGATTTAAATTCTGACGGCCTATCAGATATCTATGTTTCCAACGATTACGATGTGCCAGACTTTATGTATATCAATATGGGAAATGGTACCTTTAAAGATCAAATAAAATCAAAAACAAAGCACATCTCTTGGTACGGAATGGGTTGCGATATTGCTGATATCAACAACGATGGAGCTTTAGATATTGGTGTAGTAGACATGAGTCCAAATGATCATTTTAGAAGTAAAACTTTAATGAAAACAATGGACACCGATTTTAGCAAGGCATTGGTACATCAATTGAAAAGACAACATCAATATATGTTCAATACCCTACAAGTGAACAATGGGGATAATGTATTTTCAGAGATAGGTTTAATGTCAGGGATTGCTAAAACAGACTGGAGCTGGACTGCTTTATTTTCCGATTTAGACAATGATGGATACAAAGATTATTTCATCACCAATGGATATAGAAAATATGTAACCGACAATGATTTCCAGAAAAAGGTAAACGAACAATCGGCCAAATCAAAACAAATAACACCGGCACAGTTTGATTCTTTATATCAAATTATGCCAGAGGTGAAGCTACCAAATGTACTATATAGAAATAAGGGGGATCTTACCTTTGAGGATATTGCTGAGGAGCAAGGAATGGAGCAAGCTACGTTTTCAAACGGAGCATCTATTGCCGACCTTGATAATGACGGGGATTTAGATATTATTGTCAATAATATAGATGACGACCTTTTATTGTATAGAAATAATTCAAACAAACAGAAGGATAGAAACTACCTTCAAATAAAACTAGAGGGACAAGCATTACAAGCACGGGTTACAGTATACTATGGTGATGAATTAAAACAAGTTCAGGAGGTATCCCCTACCCGTGGATATTTATCAGCCATGCCTAGTCTCTTACATTTTGGATTAGGTCAATTTACTAGCTATGACAAAATTGAAGTCTTATGGCCAGATGGACAATTCCAAGTTGAGGATGCTGGAAAGACCAATCAACAATTGAGTATAACGAGGACTAAAACGTCCAAATCGCCAGCTCCTAGCTTCAACCTTTTACTATCCATGGAAAGCCCAAAAAAAATGGGCATAGGTTACCGTCATCAAGAAAATAATCATGACGACTTCGCAAAAGAAGTACTATTACCACATTCTCAATCAAAATTAGGCCCTTTTTCGGCTATTGGAGATATCAATAATGATGGACTAGACGATCTCTTTTTAGGAGGAGCTAAAGACCAAGAAGCAAGCATCTATATACAAAACAAGGAGGGAAAATTTGAACTACTAAACTGCAAAGCATTGTCACTAGACAAAGGGGCGGAAGATATGGACGCACTCTTTTTTGATTCGAATGCCGATGGCTATCTTGATCTTTATATAGTAAGTGGTGGTGGAAGCGATTTTGAAAATCAATCACATCTTCTTCAAGATAGATTATATATCAACAATCAAAGAGGGAACTTCTATAAGTCAAATGAAGCACTTCCAAAAATGCTGAGCAGTGGATCAAAAGTAAAAGCTGCGGATATAGATTCGGATGGAGATTTAGACCTCTTTATAGGAGGCAGAACCTCACCTGGGCAATATCCTCAATCCCCACAAAGCTATCTATTAAAAAATGACGGGGGAAGATTCACAGACGTCACAGCCCAACAAGCCAAGGACCTACAATATCCTGGAATGATAACAGATTTCGTTTGGACAGACTTCAATCAAGACAAAAAATTGGATCTAATAGTTGTGGGAGAATGGATGCCTGTAAGCTTTTTCAGTAATGATGGTAAAGGAAATTTTGAACTGAAAAATGAAGATTACCCTTCTGATCAATTACAAGGATGGTGGTATAGTATTACAGCTGCAGACTTAGACAAAGATGGAGTAGAAGACTATATACTGGGGAATATTGGTTTGAACAATAAGTTTCATCCTAGCCAAGAAAAGCCATTACATGTTTACGCCAATGACTTTGATGAAAATGGAAATTCAGATATTGTCATAAGTTCCTATTATAAGGGAAGACAAGTCCCAATGAGAGGAAAGGAATGTTCAACCCAACAAATTCCTGGTTTAGAAGATAAATTCCCAAGCTTTAAGTCCTTTGCCAATGCAAGCCTTGAGGAAGTCTATGGTAAAAAAGAATTGAAAGAAAGTCTTCATCTTAAAGCGAACACCTTTGCATCAGTGGTGATTTTAAATAAAGACCAAGGTTTTAGCATTCATCCCCTACCCAATGAGGCACAATTTTCAGCTATCAATAGAACCTTAGTAAGTGATCTCAATCAAGATGGTTACCAAGACCTAATAACCGTAGGGAACATGTATCAAACAGAATTTGAAACCACTCGATACGACGCTTCTAATGGAAATATTCTCTTAGGTAATGGAACGGGGGAATTCAACCCAATGTCATTTCCCAATTCAGGCTTTTTCGCCCCTTTTGACGCCAAAGATATGGATTGGATAAAAATTGGTCCTAATCAAAAACCGTTACTTATAATTTCAAATAATAACCGAGGAATACAATTCTTTGGTTTAAAGTAAATCTACCATCATTCGATTCAAAATAAGGGGTAATTCAGCCTTTTTTGATTAAATTTAGGGTCTAAATCTCAAATTAAAATACAGACCTCAAAAACATTAACTCGTTTATGAAAATGTCCCCTTTCAGAATTGCAGGTACTTGCTTCCTATCTTTTATATTGCTTCTTACTTCTTGTGAATCACCAGAGTCAAAAAAACTAAAGGCACTTCCTAAGGATAAATTATTCACCAAAATCCCATCCAAATTATCTGGATTAGCTTTTAATAATAAGCTGACCAATAATTTTGCGACAAGACAAAACATCTTGGGCTATGAATATTTCTACAATGGCGCGGGAGTTTCTATTGGCGACATCAACAATGATGGTCTACCAGACATTTTGATGACTGGAAATATGGTTAGCAATAAGCTATACCTAAATAAAGGTAACCTACAATTTGAAGACATTACCAAAGAAGCTGGACTAATCTCAAAGCATTGGTCTACGGGAGCTACTATGGCAGACGTAAATCAAGATGGATATTTGGATATTTATATTTGTAATTCCGGCTACAAACTAGACCCAAATACTAGACCGAATCAATTTTATATCAATAATGGAGATTTAACCTTCACGGAATCGGCTAAACAATACGGTATACAAGATAACAATAGCTCTACCCAATCAGCATTCTTAGATTATGATTCCGATGGTGATCTAGATCTTTATGTAATGAACCACTCTACTTATTATGAAATGTCTTTAAAGGATGTTTTCGCATTGATAGAAGATGAGAAGGAGTTGAATAAGGTATCTAGTCATTTATATCGCAACAACGGGGATGGTTCTTTTTCAGACGTAACGGATGAAGCTGGATTACTGAATTACGGATTTGGTTTGGGATTGGTAGTCAGTGATATCAATTCGGATGGTCTACCTGATATTTATGTAACGAATGATTATGATGTACCAGATTTCATGTACATCAATCAAGGAGACGGAACATTTAAGGATAAGATCAAAAAGAGAACGAAGCATATTTCATGGTTCGGAATGGGCTGTGATATCGCCGATATCAATAATGATGGAGCTATGGAAATTGGTGTTGTAGATATGACGCCAAATGACCATTTCAGAAGTAAAACTTTGATGAAATCAATGAATACTGATTTGGCAAAGTTCCTAGTTTCCGGAATGAAAAGACAGCATCAGTATATGTTCAATAGCCTACAGCTGAATAATGGAAATGACTACTTTTCCGATATAGCACTGATGGCTGATGTAGCCAAAACGGATTGGAGTTGGTCAGCATTATTTTCAGATTTGGATAATGATGGTTATAAAGATTACTTCGTAACAAACGGTTTTAGAAAATATTTCTCGGACAATGATTTCCAAGGTAGATTGGATAAGATGCTTAATAGCAAAACCCCTGTTTCAAGACCTGAAATGGATGCATTAATTGATGGAATGCCTGATGTTAAAATTCCCAATGTACTTTTTAGGAATAATGGAGACCTAACATTTAATGATATCTCCACAGACGCAGGTTTAGACTTTGGTACTTATTCAAATGGAGCTTCCATCGCAGATTTAGATGGTGATGGTGATTTGGATATAGTGGTAAATAATATTGATCAAAAAATGTTATTATACCGAAACAACAGTGAAAGTCTAAATGGAAACAACTATTTACAGATTAAATTAAATGGACAATCTTTAAATGCCAAGGTGACCCTTCATTATGGGGATGGTGAGATTCAAGTTCAAGAACTAACAGCTACAAGAGGTTTTCAATCTTCAGTACCCCACACGTTACACTTTGGATTAAAAGACCATACTACGGTTGATCAAGTTGAAATTGAATGGCTAGACGGAACCTATCAAAGCGTTCCAAATGTAAAGGCCAATCAGCTAGTTGCCTTAAACAAGGAACATACAGGTGAAAAAGAAAGCCCTCAAAAGAATCTAATGGTTTATATGGAAAACCACAAAACCTTTGGTTTCGAATTTACACACAAAGAAAACACCCACGATGATTATGCTGAGGAAGTACTACTTCCCCACTCTCAATCGCATCTGGGACCATTTAGTACTACAGGAGATATCAATGGGGATGGACTAGAAGATGTATTTATTGGGGGAGCAAAAGACCAAGCAGGTATCATCTATGTACAAAATACCAGACGTAAATTTAACCAATTAAATTGCCCAGCACTAGAAGTAGATAAAGGATCAGAAGATATGAGCGCCTTATTCTTTGACGCTGATGGTGATAAGGATCTAGACCTATATATTGTGAGCGGTGGTGGAAGTGATTTCAAAATCAACGCTCCAGAACTGCAAGACAGACTATATATCAATGATGGAAAAGGGAATTTCACAAAAAGTAAATCTTCCCTTCCGAAAATGATAAGTAGTGGATTAAAAGTTAAGGCGAATGATATTGATCATGATGGAGATTTAGATCTATTTGTTGGTGGAAGAACCACTCCTGGTCAATATCCTTATACCCCTAAAAGTTACCTGTTGGAAAATAGAAATGGTAAATTCTTTGACATCACCAGCGAAAAGGGTGTAGGCCTTTCAGATATTGGAATGGTGACTGATTTTGTTTGGTCTGATTTTGATGGAGACAATGTCAAAGATTTAATAGTTGTTGGTGAATGGATGCCAATTAGCTATTACGTTAACAAGGATGGTAAACTTATCGACAAAACTACGACCTACAATCCTAAGAATCATTCAGGGTGGTGGTATAGTATTGAAGCTAGCGATTTAGACAAAGATGGTGACGATGACTATATCGTTGGAAATATTGGGTTAAATAATAAGTTCCATCCTAGTAAGAAAAAACCGCTAAACATCTACGCAAACGATTTTGATCAAAATGGTAAATACGACATTGTATTAAGTTCTTTCTATAAAGGAAAAGAGGTTCCAATGAGAGGAAAAGAATGTTCTACTCAGCAGATTCCAGATATTTCGGAAAAATTCCCGAGTTATGAATCTTTTGCGAATGCCTCTTTAGAAGATGTCTACGGAAAGAAACAACTGGAAGATGGTTTGCATCTACAAGCAAATACTTTCCAATCTGTCGCCTTGATAAACAATGCAGGTATAATGGAAGTAAAACCATTGCCAAATATTGCTCAAATGGGACCGATCAACAAAACCCTAATTACCGACGTAAATAAAGATGGTTATCCCGATCTTATTATTGGAGGTAATATGTTTGAAGTAGAATTTGAAACAACGCGCTATGACGCCTCAATTGGATCTGTCCTAACAGGAGATGGAAAAGGTAATTTTGAAGTCCTAAGCACAAGGAATTCCAGCTTATTCCTTCCATTAAATCTAAAAGACATGAATTGGATCACCGTTGGAAAACAAAAGAAGAAATACTTCATTATTACGAACAATAATAAAAGCGTACAATTAGGATCCGTGATTCAATAATATTCAAAAAAAAAGCCTGTTTTACAACAGGCTTTTTTTTATTTCTTATGCTTAAATTTTGTAAGGTCTACAATATGCTTACAAAAAAAGGCTTCTGTCTCCACTTGATTGGAAGCTACAATGATAAGATGATCATTCTTGAATTTGGCAATTAAACCAGCATACCACTCCTCTCCTGCCTTATCTAAATTCGAACAAGGTTCATCAAATAATAATATTGGCACATCTGTAATGAAAGCCAATGCTAGTTTTAATCTTTGCTTCATCCCTGAAGAAAAATTCTGAATAGGCTTATTCTTGGATGACTCCAACATTGCCAACTCTATCAATTCCTTCGATCCATAGCCCGCTTTCATTTTTTTAAACTTACTATAGAAATCTAATAATTCGGGTATGGTGAATTCCTCTATCATTTTTGAAAATGGTGAAATGATAGATATGTACTTATAAATTTCTTCAGGTGCTATTTCAGCTTCATCCTTAAAGTAGGTTACCGTTCCCTTTGCTGCCTTTTCAGAACATGAAATGATACGTAATAAGGTAGACTTCCCTGAACCGTTAAAACCTGAAAGCAAATAATGCTCTCCCATAAAAAAAGAAAAGCAAAGACGGGTAAACACCCGTTCTTTGCCATATTTCTTTTCTATATCCTTAAGTACAATTTGCATGTTATCCGCGAATATAACCTTTCATTACACCTCGCTTAGATTGCTGAACGAAGAAAATAATTTGATCTCGTTCTTTTGAAGCAGACATTTCCGCTTCAATTACTTCAATCGCCTTAGAGTTATTATAATCAGATTGGAATAGGATTCTATATATCTGTTGAATCTCGGCAATTTTCTCAGATGTAAATCCTCTTCTTCTCAAACCAATTGAGTTGATTCCAACAAATGATAATGGCTCCTTAGACGCTTTTACAAACGGCGGGACATCCTTTCTTACCAAAGAACCACCACTAATCATGGCATGGTCTCCAATATTTACAAATTGATGCACTGCAGATAGTCCACTAATTATAGCGTGATCACCGATGGTTACATGCCCACCTAAGGCAACACCGTTTACGATAATTACACTATCTCCGATTTTACAATCATGTGCAATGTGAGAATAAGCCATCAATAAACAATTTTTACCAACTACTGTTTTACCAGTTGCATTGGTACCTCTGTTTATTGTTACACATTCTCTAATAGTTGTTCCATCACCAATTTCAACAATACTATCCTCACCATCAAATTTTAGATCCTGAGGAATTGCAGAAATTACGGCACCAGGAAAAACTCTACAGTTTTTACCAATTCTTGCACCTTCCATGATGGTAACATTGGATCCTATCCAAGTTCCTTCACCGATTTCTACATTTTTATGAATAGTACAAAATGGCTCAACAACTACGTTGCTAGCTATTTTTGCTTGTGGGTGAATATATGCTAGAGGCTGATTCATAATTTAGCTATTTTTTTTTGCAATTTGAGCCATCAATTCAGCTTCCATTACGACATTATCTCCTACATAGGCCTTTCCACCCATATGGCATATCCCACGTCTAATTGGGGATAATAATTTTAAATCAAAAATTAAAGTATCACCAGGAAGTACTTTCCTCTTGAATTTCACCTTGTCCACCTTCATAAAATAAGTAAGGTATTCTTCAGGATTATCAACAGTACTTAATATCAATACCCCACCTGCTTGTGCCATAGCTTCAATTTGCAAAACACCTGGCATAACCGGTGCACCTGGGAAATGTCCTTCAAAAAACGGTTCATTCATAGTAACGTTTTTTAAACCTACCACGTGATCATCCGATAATTCAAGGATTTTATCAACCAATAAAAATGGAGGTCGATGCGGCAAAATATTCATTATTTGATGAATATCCAAGACGGGCTCCCCATTAACATTAAATTGAGGTATTTGATTCTTCATTTCTTTGGTAATTACTTTCTTAATAATCTTTGCAAAATTGGTATTAGGTCCATGACCAGGTTTCGTTGCTATAACTCTACCCTTGATCGGTTTTCCTACCAAAGCAAGATCACCAACGATATCTAATAGCTTATGTCTTGCTGCTTCATTGGAATGACGTAATTCCAAATTATTTAAAACACCGTTCTCTTGAACTTCAACTTCTTCCTTATCGAAAACCTGCGCTAAGTTCTTCAATTCTTCCTTAGAAATACTTCTATCCACATAAACAATAGCATTGTTCATGTCTCCACCTTTAATAAGGTTATGCTCTATTAATGTTTCCAACTCGTGTAAGAAACAAAATGTTCTAGATGAAGAAAACTCTGATTCAAAGTCGCTAATATCATTCATAATAGCGTGCTGAGTATTCAGAACCTCGGTGTTATAATCCACCATACAGGTGATCTCATAACGCTCAGAAGGAATTAACAAAAGTTCCACTCCCAATTCTGGATCCGCATAACGAATAGGCTCCTTTACTACGAAATATTCACGTTCAGCCGATTGCTCTTGGATACCTGCTTCCTTCAATTTCTCAATGAAAGGATATGAACTACCATCCATTATCGGAGGCTCTGAGCCATCCAATTCTATCAATACATTATCTATTGATAAACCAACCAATGCCGCTAAAACATGCTCCGTAGTATTCACCTCTACACCATTAAAGTCCAGGGTTGTACCACGTTCTGTTTTAGTGACCAAATTAGCATCAGCCTTAACAATAGGCTTACCCTCTAAATCGGCACGCTGGAATCTATATCCGTGATTTTCAGGTGCAGGATGAAAAATAAGTTTCACCTTTTTCCCTGTGTGTAAACCAATACCATTGACTTCCACACTATTCCTGATGGTTCTTTGTTTAGCTTCCATTATTTATCGTCTGATAACACTATTTTCTCCAAGTCCTTTAATCGTCCAACTAATCCAGGTAGTTGCCTGAAGTAGATATATGAACGTTGGAAATTTTTATGATCAAATGCATAGAGTCCCATGACTGTCTGATCGCTTTTTACGCTATTAGTAACTCCAGATCTTGCACCAACCTTTACATTATCACCTAAGGTAATATGACCGGCAACGGCAACCTGACCACCTAACATACAATTCGCACCTAATTTCGAAGAACCAGCAACACCACTCTGAGCAGCCATTACTGTATTTTCACCGATTTCAACATTGTGTGCTACTTGAATCAAATTATCCAATTTTGCTCCTTTACGAATGATAGTTGATCCAATTGTAGCTCTATCAATGGTTGAATTTGCACCAATCTCTACGAATTCTTCAATAACTACATTCCCAATTTGTGCAATTTTCTGATAATCTTTAGACTCACGCGGAGCAAATCCAAAACCATCACTTCCAATTACAACTCCAGCATGAACTGTACAATTGTCTCCAATGACACAATCATGATATATTTTAACACCAGGATAAATGATGGTATTATCTCCAATGGTAACATTATCCCCAATATAACATTGTGGATAAACTTTAACATTGTTCCCTATCTTAACATTTTCACCAATATAAGACATCGCGCCAATATAAGGCGCTTCTCCCAATTGGGCTGTTTCATTGATAAAACTCGGTTGTTCGATTCCTTCCTTGTCAGTTCTCAATGACTCAACAAAGTTCAATAATTGTGCAAATGACTGATAAGAATCTTCTACTTTTATCAAAGTAGCCTTAATTTCTTTGTCAGGCTGAAAGTCAGCATTTACAATTACTACAGATGCATCTGTAGTATATATATAAGGGGTATATTTAGGATTTGCCAAGAAAGATAATGACCTTTCTGTGCCTTCTTCAATCTTAGATAACTTATCTACAATTGCGTCAGGATTCCCAACAATTTCACCACTTAAAATTTCGGCAATCTGCTTTGCTTTAAATTCCATAGAAGGCAAAAATAAAAAAAATTAAAGATAGTCAGGAAAACATACGTATTCTTTCTCAACAGTTTGTGATAAAACTGACATATTCAGTTGATCTGCTGCATCCAACAGGTCAACTAATTTTCCATCTTTCTGAAGTAACAATATATTCTCTCGTTCCGCATTATAAGCCAAGTTCGTGATTTTTCCTTCTAGAATAAAATACTTCAATTCGGAGGCTTTTATCGGGTAATTGGCTAAAACTTGTTTTTTTAAAGATGAAACAAAATTTGAAGAGATTTCGTCATTTTGGAGCTGTATTTTAAATAAATTCCTATTTATTATGCGTTTACTGAGGTCTGAAAGAACAAAATCGTCATGATTTACCCACTCTTTTATACCAGAGATAACATCAAAATCATCCAAATGACAAAATTTATCAAGCACCTCAGGTTTACTTTCAAAATCCTTCAAAGTCATTTCACTTTCCAAAAAATAAGCCAAGGAAGAAGTTGCAAAGACTTTTGTCCCATTCATCGATAATTCTTTCGCCCTCTCAAGCACCTTCTCCAACATAAACTCTGCAGACAATACAGCCTTATGCAAATAGACTTGCCAATACATCAACCTTCTGGCAATAATGAATTTTTCTATAGAGTAGATGGCTTTCGATTCCACTACCAATTGATCATTTACAACATTCAACATAGATAATATTCTATCTGAATTTATAACACCTTCTGAAACCCCAGTATAAAAACTATCTCTTTTCAGATAATCCAAACGATCCATATCTAGTTGACTTGATATCAACTGATGTAAAAATTTACGAGAATATTTACCCTCAAAAATTTCAATCGTCAAATCCAACTCTCCTTCAAACTCCTTATTAAAAAAGTCCATTAGAAGTTTAGAAATAGATTCATGGGAAATTTGATGAACAATAGAATGCTCCAAAGCATGTGAAAATGGGCCATGACCTATATCATGTAAAAGGATCGCACGGCATACAGCTATTTCCTCTTCCTCACTAATGTGAACACCTTTAGTACGCAATATTTTCACCGCCTGTTGCATTAAATGATAGGCACCTATTGCATGGTGAAATCTCGTATGGTATGCCCCCGGGTATACCAAATAGGTTAGTCCCAATTGGCTGATCCGCCTTAATCTTTGAAAATAAGGATGTTCTATAATCGCAAAATCGATGGCATTCGACAGGTGGACAAAACCATATATAGGGTCATTTAAAATCTTGTTTTTCTGCTTCAATTCTTCACAATTATTTTATATTTATACCTGAAGTATTTAAAAGTAATTTACCACTTCTCTCAAATATAGGAAATGTATTTCGGTACCTTATTAAATTTCTATAAAATCAACTGTCAGATAGGACAATAATTAGAATAAACATCGGTTCTAATAGTCATAATAACGAACATATAATAGAATGGAGAAAGTAAAAATTTTATGGGTTGATGATGAAGTAGATATGCTAAAACCGCACATCCTCTTCCTTGAGAAAAAAGGATATGAAGTTTTTACAGTTACCAATGGTCAAGATGCCTTAGACCTAATTGATAGTACAAAAATTGACATTATGTTCCTGGATGAAAATATGCCGGGACTAACTGGTTTAGATACCTTATCTAAAATTCCAGATAATTATACTTTCCCTGTTGTAATGATCACCAAGAGTGAGGAGGAAAGCATTATGGATGAAGCAATTGGAGCCAAAATAGCAGATTACCTTATCAAACCTGTTAATCCAATGCAAATCCTATTGACTATAAAAAAGCAATTTGAAAAAAGCAGGTTAGTCAATGAAACGACTACCTATAATTACCAAAAGGAATTTCGAAAATTAGGGATGGACATTTCCATGGCTCAAGATTATGACGATTGGGCAAACATCTATAATAGGCTAGTCTATTGGGAAATAGAATTGGATAGTGCGAATAGCTCATTGAATGAAGTGTTAACCATTCAAAAAAAGGAGGCAAATGCAGAATTCTTTAAATTCATAAAAAGAGAATATGTCGATTGGTTCGATAGCGATGAGGATGCACCTACACTTTCTCATAATGCCTTTCAAAGAATGGCAAAACCTGTCATCGAAGAGGACGAAAATCCCGTTTTCCTTTTACTGATCGATAATCTACGTTTGGATCAATGGAAAACCATCAAAAAATTGGTAGAGGAAGATTTCAACGTTGAAAAAGAATCCTTCTATTTCAGTATCCTACCTACCACAACTCAGTATGCTAGAAATGCATTTTTTGCAGGCTTGAGTCCACTCGATATTTCAAAAAAATATCCAGAACAGTGGAAATTTGATCACGAGGAAGGTGGGAAAAACCTTTTCGAATCCGATTTACTTAGTGATCAATTAAAAAGATTGGGACTAGATATCAAACATCAGTTTCATAAAATTACCCAACAAAATCATGGGCATAAACTGATTGGGAAATTCAACGAGATAAGACGCAATAAGCTAAACGCTATTGTCTATAATTTCGTTGACATGTTATCTCATGCAAAGACCAATACAGAGATGATCAAGGAGCTTGCTCCAAATGATAAGGCCTATAGAGAACTTACCCTTACCTGGTTCAAAAACTCTACCCTGATTGAATTACTACGACTTATCAAATCGGTCAATGGTACGGTTATTATTACCACAGACCATGGGATGATTAATATAGAAGAACCTTCTAAATTAATTGGAGATAAGGAAACCAGCACCAATTTGAGGTACAAAACTGGAAAGAATCTAAATTATAAAGAAAAGGATGTCCTAGAAATATTAAATCCTACGGAAGTTCAACTACCAAAATTCAATGTAAGTAGTAAATTTGTCTTCGCTAAGGAAAATAAGTTTTTGGTATATCCGAACAACTATAAGTACTTTTCAAACTATTATAAAAACACGTACCAACACGGTGGGGTATCTCTAGAAGAAATGATATGTCCATTTATTGTACTTAAACCAAACTAAATGGAAGCCATTGAATTTTCACAAAGTGAAATTCCAGCTATCGCCAAGGAACTTATTCAAAATGCTACTAGTAAAATTTGGCTGTTCCATGCAGAAATGGGTGCAGGAAAAACTACTTTAATAAAAGCTATCTGCAAAGAATTAGGTATCTTAGAGAATATTAGTAGCCCCACTTATTCTATAGTTAATGAATACCGAACCCCTCAAAATGACAGCATATTTCATTTTGACTTTTACAGACTACAAGCTGAAGAAGAAGCCTTAGACATTGGTACAGAAGAGTATTTAGATAGTGGAGCGCTTTGCTTAATAGAATGGCCAAATAAAATTGCATCCTTACTACCAACGGATGTAATGGACATTCACATTAAAGTGAAAGAAAATAACTTAAGGGAAATATCCATCAAATAAGATGCATAATGACTAAAAGGCTATTATATACCTGCAGGCTGTTTTTTTTAATAGCCACAACATTTAGCTTATCAGCAAATGATTTTTTCACGAGCTACAATGTACTATCTGCATACCATAAGGTCATAGAAGGGAATAGCGTATTCTACCCTTTGAACTTTCACCCTAGTGAAAGAGCACTTTTGGTTGACGCCAAAGACAATGTGCAAATCAAATGGGAAAGTGAGGATATCCCGAACTTTTATGGCGACCAAAAATTAAAATTCGCATTTACCTACTCAATATCCAATGCTCTTGGCGAAATGCCAAGCTATGAACTTAGCATGGATAGCATTCATACGGTAGATTTTGAATTTATTGAAAATGTCCCATTCAGTCATTCTAATAATGGATTGGAAATTGAATTTATTCAGAAAGAAAGTCCAGAACCAAATATTCAATCAGGAGTAGGAATTATCTCTATCCCTATAGAATTCCTATCTCCGGGCAATCCGATAAATTTCATCCTTAAGACCACTCAACCAAATGGAGGGGATTCTTGGTTAATGATTTATCAAAATGAATTTAAACAAGGAATCAATTTTTTCGACAGCGATATAGTTATTAAGAAAGATGGGGAATATTTCCGTGAATTTGGGGTAGCAGTTAATAACTTTGGTAATGAACAAAATATCAATATAAGAATTGACGGCAATAACAATGAGTTCTCAGCTGAAAACGGGATTAGTTATCACCCAATATACCTGTCTAAAAACACCAGTCCTAGAGAGTTAGAAATTGAAATTTTGGTGAATGATTCCATAGTCTCCTTTGAAAGACATCGACTAGCCACTATAAAGACCAAAAACATCTACCTCCTAAACGAATCGTATAGTTATAATAGTATACTTCTAAATGGTGTAGATGCTGAAGTTCAGCTCCTAAAACAAGCTTTAGAACTTACTGCCGGGAATGACCAGAGAGACCTATTGTCAAAATTCAAATGGTCTACCTTTGAATTTGAAACCATTCAGAAATACCTGGATTACGCTTCTGAAGAGGAACGTATTTTTTTAATGGATAGGATAAAAAATGGATTAATAGAACTTTCACCGGCCTATAAACAAATCATCTCCAGTCTATCTACCCCAGTAGAATATTCCTATCTTTTTGAAGATGGATTGCATTACGCTGCTAAAGCTGGACAAGAAAAATTAGGGCAAATTCAAATAGACCCTTCAGGAATAAGTGCCAACTATATGGAGTACTTATTAGACCGAGGAATTACCGAAATAGGACTATTCCAAAATAGTGAATACCAAATACGTCCCGAATATTTCAATAGTCAAAAGAAACCGTACTTCTACCAATCCCACTACAAGACCAAAGACCTATTGGTCTATAATCAGAATGATGGGATCTACTACGGAAAAGAGCAACAACCCATTTCCAACTATAGCATTTCACGACATTTGCAAAACTTAGCAAATAGAAACATCAAATACCCAAATAGTTTACTTCGACTAATCCCAACGGATGCATTCATTAATAGAGAACTCAGTGAAGTAGTAAGGGAATGGAATGCCTCTCACCAGAGTCCAAAATTAATTATATCCACCTTTAGCCAATTTGCAAATCAGTTTAGGAAAACTTCTGGCAACAAATTAAAAGGAGTTAGAACACTGAATTCGCCCTTTTGGGAAGAGGCTATTTTAAACTACTATCCAGAATACGCCTCTTTGAACCAACAATTCCATGACTTAAGAGTTAATGAATGTATTGGCGTTATTCAAAAGGAGTACTCAGACAGAAATGACCTTAAACATTGCATGGATAACTTCTGGAAAATAAGACAAAACACCATTCAGAAGAATTTCCTATTCCCAAATTCAGATAGTCTTTCATCCGATTTTGAAGTCAAAACAATTGATGCTAGAAATCTTGTAATCTATAATCCTATATCTACCCCCAGAGGAGGAGCCATTGCGCTTTCCATTTCAAATAATTATAAAGGGGCAAAAAACAAGAAAGGAAAGATAATTCCATTCCAAAGAATAAATGATGGTATAGCCCTTCTTCAGCTTAATGAAATACCTGCCTATGGGTACGAAGAAATTACACTTATGCAAAGTGCTAACAGAATTGTGGGAAATTATCCAAAATTCAAAATATCCTTTAACAACAAAAGAGGAATATATGCACTAAAGGCTCCAGGTAAAGATGAAAACCTCATTAAGGCAAAATCAGAACTCTTTGCACTCGTTTTAGTGGATGGTGGACACCCCAACAATAATACTATCCAGGAAGAACAAAGAGAAATAATCAAAATTAAGGATGGACCACTTTGTACCACTTATAAGGTATATAGTAAATTAAATGGGATCAAGTGTGAGAAAACCATTTACCTATATCACACAAATCAAGAAATAAAAGTCGATATACAACTAGATAACTTACCTGAATCAGACTATTCGGTACATATGAATTGGCCGCTAAACATCCCGTCCAATGACTTCAAAACAGATTGTCAACTCTTTGAATTGGACAAATCGGAATACAATAAAAAGGGTAACTTAAACTTTTTCGGTAGTCAATTTTTATGCATTAAAAACCAACATATTCAAGCAGATATTTACAGCTCAAATCCAGCTTTCTGGCAAATTGGAGAAATGGCCGTCACCCCTTCTAAATATGGCTGGCGTTCTCAAATGGGATTCAATAATAAATTTATCAGTTATTTGACCTCAAACTATTTCGGTTATAAAAAACAGATTCAAAATTCCTATAAAAATGAGTTTACAGTAAGTTTTTCTTCTAATGATAAGGCAATAGAAGCCTATTTCCTACATAAACAATACCCATTAATAGCACTTGAAAACGTGTATACTAACAGACAAAGCGCATTGTTTGACTGGGATAATGAAAATGTATATATCCAAAAAATGTATCCTCACGAGGGAGGCCAGGGAATTGTATTAGAAATGAAGAACAAGAGTCATGAACCTCAAAAGATGAGTCTAGACTGGAATGGAAAACGGAAGTACAAAGTCTACGAGATAGACAATAGCGATAAAAAAACTGGAATATTACGAGGGAATTTAAATTGGAACTCATATCAGCTTATCCGAGTATTATTGGAATAAAAAAAAAGCAATCTTCAAACGAGATTGCTTTTTTTTATAATACTTTTTTTTAGTTATGTGCAATGGGATCAGGATTCCCATCCGGATCACCATTCACTGTTCCATCTGTTGAAATCCCCCCTAACAATAGAATACCTGCAACATGTGGAGCTGCCATGGAAGTTCCGCTAATCGTGTTATATCCTCCATTTTTCCATGTAGAATGTATAGCTACACCAGGAGCACAATAATCTACCGGAGGGTTTCCATAATTGGAAAAGGAAGCCCAATCGTCACCGCTATCCATAGCAGATACCGTATAAATATTACCCCCATTAACCCTTGCAGGAGATGAATTATTTGCATACGTATTTGAGTTCCCTGCAGCAATTGAAAATTTCACATTGCTAGAAGCTGCACTCACTGCATTATCCACCGACACAGATACACCGCCACCTAAACTCATATTGGCTACATCACCGGAGACACCATTAGCACCTACATAATTGATTCCAGCAATAACACCAGACCAACTACCGGATCCTTTTCTATCCAATACACGAACAGCTACAACCGTTGCATCAGCAGCAACACCAACCACTCCAATATTGTTATTTTTCGCAGCAATAGTTCCTGCAACGTGCGTCCCATGACCATTTTGATCATTTGGATTGGAAGCTTGTGGCCCACCAGATAAAAATGAAACACTTAAATTCTGATCAACATTTAAATCAGGGTGATCCATATCAATTCCACTATCAATAATCCAAGCTCTTAATCCAGTACCATCACTGATACCTCCTACTCGAATAATTCCATAAGGAGTAGATTGACCAACTTCTTCACCATCATCCCCTCCATTTCCAGGCTTACCAGGTTTATCTGGCTTAACCATAATTATCATGTGATCTTGTTCAATATACTTAATACGCTTATCTGCAATTAAGAGTTCATATTGCTCAACGGATAGTGTCGCAGCAAAGCCCTTAATAGAATTCCCATAAGCATGGGTAATACCATCTGTAGATAACTCCAATTTTGGAAAATCTTTTACCACTCTATTTTTAAGCTCAATAATCCCTTGCTTAAAATTGACATTATGATCTACAAAGCTATTACCAAAATCATCTGTGAATTCAACTATATACTTCCCTTCAATAGGTACAGATTTAAAAACTCCGAAAGGCGATACCTTTTCAGAAGTAACCTCTACACTTATATTTTCCTCTTGAGAAGTTTCTTTTTCACAACCTACCCAAACTAGAGCAGATAATAACACTCCAACTAAAAGTAAATTTATTTTAATTCCTTTCATAATACTCCGTTTTATATTCGACAACTAAGCTAGTGGTAAACTGTAAGTTAATGATATAATTCGGCATTTCAAGTATTAAGAAACACTATTTACATACTTAAAAGCTATGAAAACAAAGTTTTTATATAAAAGGTATTATTTTTTTAATCTTGCTACATCCTCCCAGAAATCAGGATAGGATTTCGTCACCACATTGGGATCCAAAATTTCAATAGTAGGGTACTTAAATGCTAGCGGAGCAAAACACATCGCCATTCTATGATCCTTATAAGTTTCAATTTGCACAGTCTCCGTAGGTATTTTTTGTATTCTCTTAGCCAACAGGATAGTATCTTGATTCAGAATCTGAACCACTCCTCCTAATTTGGCCAATTCAATTTTCAAAGCCAATAATCGGTCAGTTTCCTTAATTGGCAATGTTTCTAAACCAAACAACTCGGCTTCAATCCCTAACTCAAAACAACATACCGCCACGGTTTGAGCGATATCTGGTTGTTCATGAAAATCGTAACTAAACTTTTCAACCCTATCACCAGAACTTCTCAGAACTAGTTCATTCTTATGTAATATTGCATCTACACCTAAGGGCTTAAATATCTCTATCAAAGCAGCATCTCCTTGGTAAGAATTAGTAAAATAGTTGCTAATAGATATTTCATCAACAATACCCATCGCCACAAAGGAAAACCAGTAAGAGGCCGAGGACCAATCAGATTCAACCTGATAATTACCTACCGTATATTTAGTTTCCGGAATTTGAATTGAGCTATTTACCCATTTAGTATCTATACCAAAATCTCGCATCATCCCTAAAGTCATAGCAAGGTATGGTCTCGAAACCAATTTATTTTGGATTTCGATCTGCAATCCGCCAGATAATCTTGGGGCAATCATCGCCAATGCAGAAATAAATTGACTACTCATTTGCCCATCTATATCAAGTTCCCCCCCGCAGATTCCTTGTCCATTAATCTTTAAAGGAGGATACCCTTCTACTCCCAAATAGTTAATCTCTGCACCAAGTTTACGGAGCGCATCTACTAGAGGACCAATTGGCCGTTGATGCATTCTTTCTGATCCTGATAAGCTAATTGTACGATTCTGTGTCGCTGCGAAGGCAGTTAAAAAACGCATAGCTGTACCCGCATGTCCAACATTCCAGTTTGTCTCATTTTGATTGGACAAAATTTTCTGCATGACTAAGGCGTCATCTGAATTGGATAAATTCTGCACCTCTACCTTCTGCCCTGCTAGAGCTTCCATTATTAAAAAACGGTTCGAAATACTTTTAGAACCAGAAATATGCAATTTTACTTTAGACATGTAGGTTGTGGGCTAATTTTAAGACTTCACTAATTTTACTTTCCGGAATCACAATATCAAAAACGGCTTTTCCAATTTCTTCTAGAAGCACAAATTTCAATTCCGCGTTTTCATTCTTTTTATCTTGTCCCAGCCACTTAACAATTTCCACTATATCCTTATCTGACATTTGTGGCATACTATAATTCAATTCTATAAAGTCTTTTATTTCTTCGAATTCTTCTTTTGACAAACCAGTGAATTCCATAGATAGATAGGCTTCCAATATCATACCTACTGCTACAGCCTCACCATGGAGTAAAGGAGAACTTGATGTAAGAAAATGGCTTTCAATTGCATGCCCTATAGAATGTCCAAAATTCAGTATTTTCCGTCTTCCAGATTCATTTCTATCACTTAGAACAATTTCTTTTTTAATCAATACAGACTGACTAATATAGTCCTTCAATAAGGCAGGCTCAAAACCTTGTTTTATCAATGTCCAATAATTAGTATCTGCAATCAAAGCATGTTTTATAATCTCTGCAAATCCACTTAACCATTGGCGCTGATCTAGACTAGCCAAAAACTGAGGTTCAATAAGAACCATCATTGGATCCGCAAATAATCCAATTTGATTTTTAAATCCTTCGAAATCTACTGCAACTTTTGAGCCTACTGATGCATCTACCTGAGAAAGAAGTGTCGTTGGAATGTGGATAAACCTAACTCCTCGTTTATAGGTAGCTGCTACAAATCCCCCCATGTCACAGAGCACACCTCCACCTAAATTAATAATAAGGGTTTTTCGATCTGCTTTAGCCTCAGTTAAGGTTGCCCAAATTCCTTGACATATCTCTAAGGTCTTATTTTCTTCTCCTGATGGAATTTCAATAACATCGTAACCATCTAAATATGGGACTGAATTCAATAAAAATGGTAGGCAATGCAGTTTTGTATTTTCATCCACTAGAATAAATATATTAGAATACTTATCAGAATGATCTTCCAATATCGTATTCAGCTCTTCTAAATGGTTATCTCCAATATATACTGGATACTGCACCTGTATTTCCATCTTAATCTTTTTAACAAATATAGGATTCTTAGTTTTAAATTTCATCTGAAATCTCAACAGATTTCATCGATAAACGGTGTTAAAAAATCCCTGACAATGCGCATAGTTCGGATGCGAGGAATAGAAGAAATTTGAAGTAATAAAAATGAAGGTTTTTTTCAGTAAAATCTATTCAAGAAAAATTATATTTGCACAGCAGAATTTATACTTATGATTTCTTTTGACAATACGAAAACGGCTTTCAAATACAAGTCGGACAAAGAATTGAAAAGAGCCCTTTGGCTTTTTAAACTTATGGCCAACCCTACTATCAATAGTTTGGGGACTAAAATGCTTGCCACAAGTCTAAAATTAAGGCTCCCAGTAATTGGCTTAATTAAAGGTACCGCTTTCGCTCAATTTTGTGGAGGAGAAAGCATTGATGAATGTAACCAAACCATGGATAAGCTTGCTGAACATGGGGTACAATCGCTATTAGATTATTCCGTTGAAGGAAAAGAGGCCGAAGAGGATTTTAATAGAACTGCCAAAATGGTTTCTAAGACCATTGACATTTCAAAAGCAAATCCTTCAGTACCTTTTGCCGTATTCAAACTTACGGGAGTAATGGCCCTGTCCTTACTTGAAAAGCTGAATGATGGTTCTCCCTTAACAGAACAGGAAGAAAAGCAATATCACTTTGCTATAAAGCGTATCGATAAAATATGTAAAAAGGCCTGCAGCCTTGACGTTCCTGTAATGATTGATGCTGAAGAAAGCTGGATCCAAGGTGCAATTGATCAGATTGTAGAGGAAATGATGATGAACTACAATAAAGAATCAGCCATCATCTACAATACCCTTCAAATGTATCGTCATGATAGATTGGATTACCTGAAAAAGACACATAGACATTCTCAGGTAAATGGTTATTTCCTAGGCATGAAGATAGTACGTGGTGCATATATGGAAAAGGAACGAGAACGTGCCTTAGTAAACAACTACCCTTCTCCTATACAGCCAGATAAAGAGGCTACTGATAGAGATTACGATGCTGCAGTGGAATATATAATGGAGAATCTAGCTGGAATGTCCTTATGTGCGGGAACACATAATGAACAAAGCTCGGACAATCTTTGTGGTTTGATGAAAGTCCATAAAATTGAAAAAAACGATCCAAAGATCTATTTCGCTCAATTACTAGGAATGAGTGATCATATAAGTTTCAACTTGGCTGCTGCTGGATTTAATGTTGTCAAATATGTTCCTTTCGGGCCTATAAAGGATGTGATGCCTTACCTAATAAGAAGAGCTGAAGAAAACACTTCCATAGCTGGACAAACAGGTAGAGAATTGAAACTATTATCTGAAGAGGTAAAAAGAAGAAAACAAGCATAAAAAGAGCCGGCATAAAGCCGGTTTTTTTGTGACCTGAAAATTGAACTATTCTTATTAACTTGTCCCTTTCAAAAAAGACAAAAAAGCAAGCCAATCTTTCAACTACTCATAGGGTACAATTAAAAACTATTCTTAGTAGTACTAATAGGATTGAAAGCTAAAACATACACCATGATTACGTACCATAAAACAACGCTAGAAAATGGACTTAAGGTCCTTATTCACCAAGATAGCACTAGCCCAATAGCTGCAGTAAACGTACTGTATGATGTAGGTGCTCGAGATGAAAATGAGGAAAGAACAGGTTTTGCACACCTCTTTGAACATCTAATGTTTGGCGGGTCTAGTAATATCCCTGATTTCGACACGCATGTTGAGACCGCAGGAGGCTCCAACAATGCTTTTACCTCGAATGATATTACGAATTACTATATCACGCTTCCCAAAGAAAACCTTGAGACTGCTTTATGGCTAGAGAGTGATAGAATGCTTAGCCTTGCATTTACACCAAAAAGTCTTGAAGTCCAGCGTCAAGTAGTTATAGAAGAATTCAAGCAAAACTACCTTAACCAACCTTATGGAGATGCCTATTTACTATTGAGGGATCTAGCCTTTAAAGTACACCCTTACAAGTGGGCTACCATTGGAAAGGAAATTGAACATATCGAAAAAGCTACCATGGAGGAGGTTAAAAGTTTTTTCTTTAGACATTACGCTCCAAACAATGCAATTCTTTGTGTTTCTGGTGATATTAAAATAGAAGACACCCTTGCCATGGTAGAAAAATGGTTTGGGTCTATACCTAAAAGGAGTGTACCTAATAGAGCACTTCCGCAAGAACCTACACAGACTGAAGAAAGAAGTCTTCATGTAGAAAGAGATGTTCCAGTAGATATGATTTATAAGGTTTTCCATATCTGTGATCGTAGAGATGAGACCTTTTTCACCGTCGACATATTGTCTGACATATTATCTAGGGGACGATCCTCAAGATTCCATGAAATATTGATGCGTCAAAAACAAATATTCACAGAAATAGATGCCTATGTAGGTGGTGATTTGGATCCAGGCTTATTCTATGTCATCGGGAAATTATCTCATGGAAAAACCATGGAGGAAGGAGATGCCGCAATCTGGGAGGTTCTTGACGAACTAAAGAAAGAACATGTACAAGAAAGAGAGCTTAAAAAATTAAAGAATAAATTTGAAGCCTCTCATCTATATCAACAAGCAGGTATACTGGATAAAGCCATGGAGTTATGCTATGCAGAATTACTAGGAAATGCCAATTTGGTAAATGAAGATCTAGCCAAATATCAACAAATCACAGCCTTAGAGGTTCATCAAATGGCCAATACTATTTTCACCAAAGAAAATAGTTCTACCCTATTTTATCACGCAAAGCAACAAGACTAATGGAAAGAACGATAGCACCGCACAAACACGCCATAAAGGCCCCAAATTATATTCCTGTATCTACCGTATCCTTTAAAAATGGTAGCCATTTATTTTGCCAAGAGGGAGGAAGTCAAGAATTGGTAAGCCTTACAATCAGATTGAATGCTGGAAGCAAACTTCAGGACAAATTCCTTACTGCAGCACTTTGCAATGATTTGTTACTGAGTGGTACAAAAAACCATAAGGCAGATGAAATTTCTGAAAAGATTGATTTCCTAGGAGCCTATATCAATTCTGATTATAATCAAGATTTCACAACGGTTCAATTGTTTTGCATGCGAAAATACTTTGCAGAGCTGATCCCCTACCTTTATGAAATAATCTTTGAGCCACTTTTCCCTGAATCGGAATTTAAACGAATGGTACAAAAGAAAAAGCAGAACTTCCTTGTCAATAATGAAAAGGTACATCAAAAATCAAGAGCTGTATTTTTCAACACACTATTTGGAGATGAAAACTGCTATGGCGCTCTTTTAAAAGAAGAGCACTTTGAGGAAGTTAGTTTAGAGGAAGTCAAACAATTCCACAATAGCTATTACCATGCCTCGAATATGGAACTATTCATGGCTGGGAAATTCGGTGATGAAGAAATTCAATTGGTAGAACAGTTTTTTGGATCTGAAAAGAAGGATATTGAATTTGGAGAATTCAATAATACAATCCTATATCCTAAAGCAAAGATCATCCACCAACACAAAGCGAATGCCCTACAGAGCTCCATCCGTTTAGGTTATGGGAATTTCGACGCCAAGCACCCTGACTATCTAAATATGAAGATAGTGAGCACCATACTAGGTGGTTATTTCGGATCTAGACTTATGAAAAATATTCGAGAAGATAAGGGCTATACCTATGGTATTGGGTCTTTCCAAGTTTCATTATTAGGAACAGGATATTTTGGAATTAGTACTGAAGTTGGCTCCCAGGTAACAAACAACGCTTTAGATGAAATTTACAAAGAATTGAATCTAATGAAAACTGTTCTAATAGATGCAGATGAATTGAACTTGGTTAAAAACTATATGCTTGGGAATATATTGAATTCAGCAGATGGTATTTTCAACCAAGCTGAGCTCTTTAAAAATTTACGCTCACACAATTTAGATTTGGATCATATTCACCAATTAGCAGATAGAGTCAGAAATATCCAACCGGAGGAAATATTGGCTATTTCAAATAAGTATTTGGACCGTTCGCTGATGCATGAGATCGTTATTGGTGCAATAAATTAACTATGAATAGTTTGAAATATTTACTAACGTTTTGCCTACTTACGCTTGTACCAATGAAGATCTTGGGGCAAGATTATACTTGGTGGAATATAGAACATGACTGGGAACTTGGTGACCCACATTGGTCACATTATATACGAACAAATCCAGCGAATATGGGCCCCAATGCCCTACCTGTTCCTGCTGTATATAAAGCCCGGTTAGACTCCATGATCCAGTATGAGTTGAGATTTGATCAATTCAGTCATCCTGAGGATCAAACATCGGACCTTGCTGCTATTGTTTATATTCCGATAGCCGAAGGAAAGGCGGCCATAAAGATCACCGCTCTAAGAGAATGGTATCACATGTCAGAGAAAATTCGTGACGAAAGAAGGGCTAGAGATTTTGACCCAAAGGGAAGTATTTCTGGTGATGTGAATTTTGAATTCAAATATCAAATCTTGAGAAACCAAAAAGGAAAGCCAGATCTTAGTTTTCATGCAGGACTAAAAACGGCTTCAGGTGGAGATTTCAGGAATGCTAGATTCACCGATTCACCTGCCTACAACTTTGCCCTTAGTGTTGGGAATACACACAACAATAAGAATCATTTTATTCAGCAAATAGAATGGAACCTAATGTTGGGATTATATGTCTGGCAGACCTACGTAGATGACAGCAGGCAAAATGATGCTCCATTGTACGGATTTTCTCTTGTTACCAGGCATAATAATTGGAGCTGGGATAATAGTCTTAGTGGTTATTCAGGCTATCAAGGTGAAGGGGAATACCCTGAAATATATGGAGACATCCCAAAAAGCGACCACCCCCTAATCTACAAGACTGAAATCAGCTATTTGAACAATAAGTGGTTGTATAAAGCAGCATTTAAAAAAGGATTTTATAGCTTTAAATACGATGTATACCAAGTTTCGTTGGGGTACCGAATCAAACCAAAAGCATGAACTGGCAAGAACATTTCCAATTTTTAGAAAATCTTTACGCTACAGCGAAGGTCAATGATAGTATCTTTAAGGGATCCAACTTACAGGTGAGCCATAAAAAAGCTTGTATCAGTTGGCCCGTTAGCTCAGATTACTTTCACGCTGGAAATGGACTGCATGGTGCCTTTATTTTCAAATTATTGGATGATGCAGCCTATTTTGCAGCTGCATCCGTGGAAAAAGAGTTCTTTTTACTGACTTCAGGTTTTCATATTCACTTTTACAGACCAGTTTCTGGAGGACAGCTAACAGCTACCGGAGAGATTATTCAGGTGGGTAAGAACCATTATGAGGCAAAGGCCGAGATTAGAAACGAAAAGAACAAACTAATTGCTCAAGGTCAAGGGACCTTTATGAGGAGTCAAAAGAAATGGAATGAAAACATCTAACTATACTTTTATAACCCTAGCCCTATTTTCAATTTCACTTTTGGTTTCCTGTCAAAAGGCTCAAAAAATCAATCTTAGCGGTGAAGCACAAGGAACCACCTACTCCATCAGTTATTTTGACAACGAAAATAGGTCTTTTCAACATGCAGTAGACAGTATTTTCAAAGCTGTGGATAATTCAATGAGTACCTATAGTACTGGATCTCTTATTTCAAAATGGAATAGGAATGAAACAACACAAATTGATGCACTATTTCAATATGTGATGCAGGTTTCCAAACAGGTACATACTGAAAGTAAAGGATATTTCGACCCGACCGTTGGGCCACTGATACAACTCTATGGCTTTGGAAAAAATAAAACAGTTAGCATAACCACAGCAAAAAAAGATTCTGTTTTACAATTCATTGGCTTGAATGACCTACAATTAAAAGGATTAAAACTTACTAAAAAGGATGCTCGAAGTAGCTTAAACTTCAATGCTATTGCGCAAGGGTATACGGTAGACTTAATTCGTGATTTTCTACTTGAGCAAGGGGTACATTCCTTTATGGTTGAAGTTGGGGGTGAACTGTATTGCAGGGGCATAAAATCCGACAACTCCAATTGGTTGATTGCAATAGATAAACCAGAACAAAACAGGAATACAGAATTTCAAGCGTTTATAGCATTAAAAGATGAAGCGATAGCAACCTCAGGAAATTACCGCAAAGTTCAAATCAATAAAGAAACGGGAGAAAAATATATTCACACCATAAATCCCATTACGGGTATGGCTACTATGAGCAAGCTCATTAGTGTGAGCATTATTCATGAAGATTGTATTTTTGCAGATGCCTATGCCACTGCAATTTTAAGTCTGGGCTTCGAGAAAGGTGTGGCCTTTTTAACAAATCATCCAACTATCAAAGCTTATTTAATATATCAAGAAGGAACCGTACTAAAAAGCAAAGGGTATAATGACTTCGAAGCCGCAATCCAAGCGGCAACACTCTGATATCAAAGACCTATCTTACTACATTTCAATATTATTTTCTTTCAATATTGACTAATTCAAAATAAAACCCCTATATTTAGGCTTTCTATTTTTGTTTACTTTCTAATTTCTTACGTTATGAAAAATGTAATTTCATCCATTTCACTGATCCTACTATTTTTAATTGCACCGCTTTCCTTAAAGGCAACTCACATTGCTGGTGGTGAACTTACCTACGTCTGTAATGGTTTTAATGACTATACGGTATATTTAGTCATGTATAGAAATTGTAATGGTGCTGCCACTTTAGGTGGAATGACCCTGAAATCATATAACCATTTTACAGGTGTTGAAACAACACATAGTTTGGTTCAACCAGAATTAGAAATTATTTCAGATACATTTGATGACCCATGTGCAACGTATCCTTCAGGAATATGTATGGAAAAAGGAACCTATGTTTTTGAAGATGTAGAACCTGGGTTCTCAACGTATGGAGAAATAACATTCTTCGCTCAGAGTAATGCTTTATCTGACGTGGCTTTTATTAATAATGTATTAGATCCACAATCTTTTGGAATAACCTACAAGGCTACAGTACCTATGGGAATAACAAACACCTGTCAGTCTAGTCCAATGTTTAATGCAGATCCACCAGCAGTGGTATGTATTGGAATTCCTTTTGAAATAGATGTATCTTGTACTCCATCTGTTCCAGAAAACACACTAGTATATGAATTTTTCACTCCGTACGATGGACAGTCAGGTACTGGAACTCCAGATACCTGGGATGATACCACCGGAGATTTTGACACTATTGTTTGGGAAACAGGGTACAATGCAGAATACAGCTTTGGAGTACCGTCAAGCACTCCTCCAATTTTAACCACGGTATTATCCGATGATGGTATCATTACCGTGAACCTACCAAATTCGATGTTTCTTTACAACGGGGTAAAAGTGACAGAATACGATGAAGATGGTGATTTTGTGTCGGAAATTAATAGGATGTATACCTATATATTCAGTGACTGTAACCTTAATATAGCCGCAATAAATGTAATTGGGCAAAACCAAGGTCAACAAGATTGTGGTGAATTAACCGTAAACTTTGAAAACACGAGTACAAATTCAAATACTTTTGTATGGAATTTTGGGGATGAATCTTCCACTGAAAATGAGAGTTCACTAGAGTTCCCTCTGCATACTTATTCTGAATTTGGCACGTATAATGTTTCGTTGATTAGTTATACAGATGACATAGCATGTTCAGATACTACCGTTATAGAAGTTGAATTGATTGAACCAATAGAAGGTAGCATACTTCCAAACGAGGCGCAATGCTTAACAGCTAACTCATTTGACTTTGGTTTGGATATAAACTATGCACAATATACAGTTAACTGGAATTTTGGGCCCAATGCTAATCAGGGTAATTCATCTAGTTCAAACCCAACAGGTATAGTCTTTAACACGGCAGGAACACATACTATTTATGCCAATATTAGTGCTGAAAATTGTGAGGTTCAACTTTCTACTAACATTGTAGTATTCGATGGCTTATTAGATGAAATAGCAGGACCCAACCACGCATGTGATCCAGAAACGGTTACTTTCCATGGAAGCGATAATAATCCAAATTATGAATATACTTGGACAATTAACGGAGAGACTCTTACTGGTGGAAGTGTAGAATACTACTTTGATGAACCAGGTTTTTATGACATTTCCTTATATGTATACAACCCAAGTAATGGTTGTGAGTCTACACAAGATCTTTCTGATTATATTGAAGTTTTCCCTACCCCAATGGCAAATTTTGAAATAAGTGATCAGGCATTTACAATTGGAGAACAATTTCAAATAACAGATAAATCTCAAAATACAGAAAGTGTTTCTTATTCGATTCTAACAGATGGGTTTTTTAGTGAATTGAAGAATCCATTCTATATATTCAATACACCAGGTGTACATCAGATAGTACAAACTGCTAAAAATGGTGAATGTATAGATACTCATGAGGTAACCATAGACGTTTCTCCTCGTAAGCCTATAATTCCAAATGTATTCACACCTAATGAGGACGGGATTAATGATGTATTTTATATCAATACCCACAATAATGAGAATGTACAGGTAGAAGTCTTTGATAGATGGGGACAAAAAGTTTACAGTTCAGACAACTATGAACAATGTAACCCGAATACTGGTGAATATTGCTGGAATGGCTATAATACCTTTAAAAACAAGAAATGTAAAAAAGGTCATTATTTCTATATTGTACAACTAGCAACTGGAGAAAGCTATAAAGGAACTATCAATCTTTTCTAAAAGAATTCCAAACTTCAACATGACATTTTAATTAGAAGATTCCGGTATTAAGCTAACTACCAGATCGATAAATGAATAAACGGTATATGCCTCGGGATATATCGTTTATTCATTTATTTTATTATCTTTGTTTATCATTGATTTTAGTATTTTAATTTTCTGTGTACATTATGAAGAAATATTTTACACTTTTGCTCGTTTCATTTTTCACCATTTTTAGTCTGGAAGTCGTAAAGGCCTCACACATTACGGGAGGAGAAATGACCTATGTTTGTAACTCCACAGGTAGTTATGACGTAACCATGATTTTATATAGAGACTGTCAAGGTATCGATTTACCTACAGATGTTACTTTAAACATCTATAGACATGACAACGGAACCACCGCTACTGGTGCGGCAACAGTTCTTAACTCAAGTGCTTTCATTTTTGATGATTTTGATGATCCATGTGCTACCGTTCCTCCAGGAAACTGTGTAGAGATGGGTATTTACATATTTGAAGATGTTGACATTCCATTATCCACGACTGGATTTGTTGAAATATATTATCAAACAACCGCCCTTTCATCAACGTATATTAACAACGTTTTAAACGCGAGTAGCTTCGGTATTACGGTCAATGCGCTAATACCTCCATTGACAACAAATACTTGCCATGATAGTCCTGTATTTGATGCTGCTCCACCATTAATTATTTGTTTGAATCTACCTTCATCAATAGATGTTTCGGCTACTGCATCTGATCCAAATAACACCTTGGAATACGAATACTTTGCCCCTTATGATGATAGTCCTACATTACCATTACTTTGGGATGAGGATACCAATGATTTCGATACGATTACTTGGGATGTCGGTTTTTCAACGCAGGATCCATTTGGAGTTGCGAATGGGACAAATATGATCGTTTCACCAACAGGTTATATTCTTGGAACACCCGGTCAAGAGGCCCATTTTTATGTGGGAGTTCGTGTAAAAGAATATGATAGTGATGGAAATCTATTAAGTGTGATCTCTAGAACATTTACGTATATAGTAGTCAATTGTAATATTACTACCTCTATCATTGAAATGTCTGAAGCACCATCTTGTGGTGAATTAACCATCGATTTTATAAATAGTAGTACAAACTCTGATGAGTTCTTCTGGGAATTTGGCGATACAGCAGTAGTAGATACCTCTAACAATACTAGTATTTTGGAGGATCCTGTGCATACCTATTCAGAATTCGGAGAGTATACTGTAACACTTATTAGTTATACGGATGATATAGCCTGTGCTGATACCGCAAGCTTAACATTCACGCTTTATGATGCATTACCTGCAACCATAGAACCAAATGGACCACAATGTTTGACTTCAAACTCTTTTGATTTCATATCAACAATAACCGGTTCAGAAGAATATTCTGTACTTTGGGAATTTGCTGGTGGAGCAACGCCTTCTACATCAAATGAACTTAACCCAACCGATGTAGTATTTTCAACAGCAGGAGATCATCTAGTTACCCTAAATGTATATTATAAGGATTGTATAACTACTGTTCTGACCAGCGTAAATGTATTTGATGGATTGTTGGATGAAATCCAAGGGCCGAACTATGCCTGTGATCCAGAGACAGTAACTTTTCAAGGTGCTACAAGCAACCCTGACTATGAATATACCTGGTATATTGCAGGAGACACACTTTACGGCGCAAGCGTTGATTATTTCTTTGATGAGTCAGGATACTATGATGTTGCATTATATGTATTTGATCCTAGTAATGGATGTGAATCTCTTCAAGAAATAGATGACTATATCCAAGTATTCCCTACTCCATTTGCAAACTTTGAAATTAGTGATCAAGCCTTTACAATAGGTGAGCAATTTCAAATGTGGGATAAATCGATAGATGCTACATCTGTAACTTATTCTATAGTCACAGATGGTTTCTTTACAACCCAATTGGATCCATTGTATGTATTTAATACGCCTGGTGAGCATATCATTGTTCAGAATGTATTGAACGGACAATGTACCGATTCTCACACAGTGAATGTAAGCGTTTCACCAAGAGAGCCAGAGATTCCAAATGTGTTTTCTCCGAATGGTGATTTAATCAACGATTTCTTCACCATGGAAACATTCCACAATGAAAATGTTCAAGTAAACATTTTCGATAGATGGGGGAGCAATGTATATACTAGTGACTCGTACGAATTATGTGCTGCTGATAATGGAGACTTCTGTTGGAATGGAGACAACCAATCAACTGGTAAAAGATGTAAAAAAGGTACTTATTTCTATATTGTTAAACTTAGAACTGGAGAAAGCTATAAGGGTACCGTAAACTTATTTTAAAACTTAATTGCTGATGCAAATTCGTTTCTTATTTTTCTTTTTTTTCTTCATTTTCAGCTCAAATATAAAAGGATCGCATATTGTAGGTGGAGACCTACAATATGTATACCTTGGAAATGACGTCTATGAAGTAACTCTTTATGTTTATAAGGATTGTGCTCCCTTTGTAAATTCGAGTGGTACAGTTCAATACCCCATAGACTTTGATTTAATATCTCCAAATTCGCCTTTACCACCACCACCCCCTTCTACAACATTTGACTATGCCAGACTCTATATTCATAAGACGGCAGGTATAACCGATACGGTATATTTCACCTCTTTGGATATTACCGCTATCCCCGTAAATAATCCTAATCCTTGCCTTCAAGTAATGGAAGATTTATGTGTCCAATTAGGGGTGTTCAAAGTACAAGTAACGTTACCTTCTTTACCTGGAGGTTATCATCTATCTTATCAAAGACGGTATAGGAATATTAATACCGTTAATATTGTAAACCCTACATCCGTAGGGATAACCATTCCTGCATTTATTCCTGAAAGAAATAGTTTTGGGAATAATTCTAATCCACTAATAAGTATCTATCCACCTTTAGTAATATGTGAAGGGGAATCTATAGATGTATCCCAGGCCGCTACAGATCCTGATGGAGATGTTTTAGAATACAGTCTGACAACTCCCTTAAAAGGAGATAACGAAGCACCATTGGCTCCCCCCTACGCTCCTGTACCTTGGGAAGCGGGTTATTCAGGATCCTTCCCGCTTGTTGCAAGCCCTGCTTTAAGCATTAATTCATCCACAGGACAGTTAACCGGTACCCCCACTCAACAAGGCTCTTATGTAGTTGGTATTATGGTCAAGGAATTTAGAAATGGCGTATTATTATCTGAAACCATTCGAGATTTTAGATTTTTTATTGCAGACTGTCAGTTAACGGTTTCTTCCTTTCCAATGGCAGACCATACTTGTCATGGGTTAACGGTGGACTTTAGTAATGAAAGTGATAATGCTATGAACTATCAATGGGACTTTGGCGATCAAACAGTTCTGACGGATACTTCTTCATTGGAATTCCCATCTTATACCTATCCAGAAAGTGGAATATATTCAGTAACACTGATCGCAAATCCAGGTTTGCTTTGTGCAGATACTTCACATATTTCCTTTATTTTGGATGCGGAATTAAATCCAGCTATTGATTCTATACCAATTCAGTGTTTTGAAGATAATTCATACGACTTTACATTCAGTGGTTATTATCCACCAAGTACTTCCTTTTTATGGGATTTCGGACCAAATGCGAATCCAGCATCTGATACTTCTGTAAGTCCAACAGGCATTCACTTTTCATCTGATACAGAACAAATAGTTACTGTAACCTTATTTTTAGATTCTTGTATCAATACAGATACCATTCATTTCACACCAGAGCCGTTAATATACGCCCTACCCCTAGGTCCTATCCATGGATGTGACTCACTGGATCTTCAATTGTTCCCCAGTCCGTATGACACGAGCTATACCTATGATTGGATCATTGATACAGATACCTTTTGGGATACAGATTATCCTATTGTAATCCTTCAAGAAGGAAATTATGATGTTACACTAACGACTACTTCCCAGTTCGGGTGTCAATCTTCTATCTATAATGAGGATTTTATAACTATAATCGCACCTCCCGTAGCTGGTTTCCAATTTGGAGATACTATTTTTGAAGTGGGTGATAACATTCAAATTATCGATTTATCAGCTAATGCAATTGAGATTGATTACCTGATTAATAGTACCAACGCTCTTACTGGTCCAAATACCAGTTTTATCCCATCAGAAGCAGGAACCTATACCATTGTTCAAACAGTAAACAACCCAGGAAATTGCCCAGATGAATTAACTGAAATTATTGAAATTGAAGACCACTTCTGGATAGAATTCCCAAATGTTTTCTCACCAAATGGTGATAATTTGAATGATTATTTTAGTCCTAAAAATTTCAAAGTCAAACACTATACCTTAAAAGTATTTGACAGATGGGGAGAAATAGTCTTTAATGGGCAAGCCCCTAAACCAGAACATAGATGGTATGGAGATCGCATAGATAAAGAAAAAGCAGATCAAGCAGTATATTATTATCAATGTGTCTATACAACCAATAGAAACTTAGTATACGAGCATGAAGGGACAGTAACCCTTATAAAATAAAAAAAGCCTTCTTTACGAAGGCTTTTTTTATGCAATATTATTCTTTACTGTTATTGGATTCTTCACTCAGCAACTCCCTTAAAGGATTGTCACATCTGAATCCAAATAAACATTTCTCTTTAATAATATGATCGACATATTCAGGAATCATTTCTTCCCATCCAGCTTCATTCTTTCGAATCATTCTAAGAACTGTTCTAGAGAATATTCTCAATACTTCTGGATCATAATCCTCTATATCAACAATTCGTTTATTATAAACGAAGTAATCGTATAAAGGACGGATTCTTGGATGCATTGTTATATTGTCGGTCGTTTTCAAATTACCTTCATCAGCATCTTTATATGGATATACATATACTTTCAGGTCTCTGTTGAACATTTTCCCGAAAGCTTCCAAAATACCACCACTAAGGTTTCTGTAATACTTATCATCAAAAATCTCTATTAGATTAGGAACCCCAATAATGATTCCCATTCTCTTTTTGGTGAATGTAGAGAAGTATTCCAATAGTTTATAGTACTTCTGATAATTGGATATCATTACCGTCTGCCCCAAAGAACAAAGAATATCAGCTCTATCAAGGAAGTCTTGTTCATCAATATCCCCCTCAGCCTTCAGGTTATTCAAAGTAATCTCAAAAAGCACTTCTAATTTGTCCTTGTCTACTTTTGGGTCTTTGACAAATAATTTATACCCTTTTTTGATCATGTCAATATTTACCTTCGTAACTGGTCTAAATGAGCCACGAATGGTAAGGATATTTTTCTTGTACAGTACGTCTGCAGGTTGCAAGTTACCTCCATCAGGTCCAAAGATTACTGCATCAGTCATACCATTACGAACTAGGTATAAACTCAACAGCCTATTATCAACCTCTTCAAAATCAGGACCATTCATCTTAATGGTATCGATTTCAACCTGATCTCTATGTAAATTATCGTATAATGCCTGAATTAAATCCTTTGGGTTTTTATACTGATACATACAAGCATGCATAAAATTCACCCCCAAAACACCAGACGTTTCCTGTTGGAGTTTTGTGTCTGTCTCATGCAATTTAAAGTGAATGGTAATATCATTTGGCTCCGATTTAGGATCCAACTGAAATCTCATTCCCATCCAACCATGGCCCTTAATAGTTTTACTAAAGTTAATGGTAGCTACATTATTCGCAAAAGCGAAGAAACGCATATTTGGATGTTCTTCTCTATGTAATCTTTCAATGATAAGATTATACTCATGAGAGATCATTTTATTTAATCTAGGCTCACAAACATATCTTCCGCTGGCTTCTTTTCCATAAATGGCATCACTAAAGTCTTTATCATAGGCCGACATTGCTTTTGCAACTGTTCCAGATGCAGCACCTGCTCTAAAAAAATGCCTTACGACCTCCTGACCTGCACCAATTTCCGCAAAAGTTCCATATATCTCGGGATCAAGGTTTATCTCAAGTGCCTTCTGCTTCGGTGAAAGTATAACTCTCTTCATTTAAATAGGTATTTGATACTGCTTAACTATTTTCCAACTGAAGTAAAAAAGAAGTGCTCATTTACTTAAAACAAAAATATAAGTTTTATACTTTAGTGCGAAAGAATACATCGTAATTTTTTTTATTTATTATTAGTCTAAAATAATCCGCATGGAACTTACCTTTCTTGGTACAGGAACCTCCCAAGGAGTCCCAGTTATTGCTTGTAATTGCTCTGTTTGTATCTCTAAAAATCTAAAAGACAAAAGACTACGAACTTCTGTAATGGTAAAGCATAACGACAAGGCTATTGTAATAGATACTGGCCCTGATTTTAGACAGCAGATGTTACGTGAAAATGTTCAAGATATTGAAGCAATCGTCTATACACACGAGCATAAAGATCATATTGCTGGAATGGATGATGTCCGCGCCTTTAACTATTTTTCTAAGAAAGACATTCCTCTATTTGCAAATAGCCTTGTAGAAATAGCCCTAAAAAGGGAATTTTATTATGCCTTCGGGGAATCAAATTACCCCGGTGTACCGAAAGTGCATATTGTAAATATTGAAAAGGACCACGTTTTTGAAATTGCCGAAATTCCTTTTACCCCAATTGAAGTAATGCACTATACATTACCTGTACTTGGATTTAGAATTCATGATTTATGTTATATCACAGATGTGAATTTTATCTCGGAAGAAGAAAAAGAAAAAATTAAGGGCTGCAGAATACTCATATTAAGCGCCCTTAGAAGGGAAAAACACATCTCCCATTTCACGCTGGCTGAAGCACTTGAATTGATTGAAGAAATAAAGCCAGAAAAAGCATACCTGACACATATCAGTCATCAGCTTGGCCTACATGAAGAAGTGAGCGAGGAACTACCTGATAATGTATTCCTCGCTTATGATGGATTGAAATTAGATTTCAATTAAAATTGATTCACTACCGCTCTTATCTTGGACAACTTACTCAATAAGTCATCTAATTTATCTAGTGGTAACATATTAGCGCCATCCGACTTTGCATTAGCAGGGTCTGGGTGTGTTTCTAGGAATATCCCATCTACCCCACTTGCAATACCAGCTTTTGCTACCAACTCTATCAAAGCTGGCTTCCCTCCAGTAACTCCTGAAGATTGGTTTGGTTGCTGTAAGGAATGTGTAATATCCAATATTACTTTAGATCCCATGGCTTGCATTGTTGGAATACCACGGTAGTCTATCACCATATCCTGATAACCGAACATGGTACCACGATCTGTAAGCATTACCTTATCGTTTCCTGAGTCTATTACTTTTTGACGTGCAAACTGCATAGAATCAGCAGATAAGAACTGTCCTTTTTTGATATTTACCCATTTACCTGTATTAGCAGCAGCCACCAATAAATCTGTCTGTCTACATAAAAATGCAGGAATTTGTAAAATATCGACATATTTTGCAGCATGTGATGCTTCCTCTGCAGAATGGATATCTGTAAGCACTGGGATATCAAAATGGTCACCCACCTTTTTTAATATTTCCAATGCCTTATCATCTCCAATTCCTGTGAAAGAGTCTAATCGTGACCTATTGGCTTTTCGGTAGGAACCTTTGAATACAAAGGGAATCTTATATTTATCCGTAATTCGGATAATCTCTTCAGCTATTTCAAAAGCCATTGACTCACCCTCAATAGCACAAGGTCCTGCAATCAAGAAAAATTGATTGGCCTCTTCGTTTTTTACCTTTAATGATTTTCCGAACATCGTATATTTTTACTAATTTAATTGCGCACTAAGTTCAACAAATTTAATAGATTTATCTGACTTTTTTTTTTTCGTATTTCTAAAAAATTATCTTTGATGTCTATTTCTAAAAACCTTATGATGAAATTGATTCGAAATATTTCCTGTATTGGTCTATTTTTCAGCTTTCTTTTCCTGCAATCATGCGTGACAGATTTAATGGATGATGTGGATGATTTAAGTAATAGCGACCATACACAGTCCTGGGCATTCCCTCTTATTCATTCTACCGCTACCATTAGTGATATAGGAGAAGTAGACGATATAAAAACTGGACCTGATGGTGTCATCCAATTTGTGATGAGCAAAGATTCAATCTTCACTATTGAAGCAGAAAAAGTATTAGAATTGGAAGAGCAAGTGCCTTTTCAACATACAATTTCATTTGAAGATGTAACTATTCCAGATTTCACTACAACAGGTGCAGCTTCCTTCACGGAAATGTTTACAAATGTAAATACAACTGCAGCAGATGCTATTTTAGCATTGGATGGAACAATTTCTTTGGTGCCTGCCTTTACATTTAGCTCTGGTGGTTTGTATGAGGTGGATAGTTTAGAAAGTTATAGCTGGATTCATGTTGCTGGTGGTACTGTTGAAATTGAAGTTGTAAATACTTCAAACATTCCATTGACAAATGTACAAGTTGATATCTTAGGCCTTGAAGGCTCTCCGCTACCAATTGGGACATTAACATATGCTTCAATTCCTGCTGGAGGATCTGAGACAGAGTCATTAGACCTTTCAAATAAGATCATAAGTAATAACCTATCTTTTGACATTACCAATTTCGAATCTACAGGTGGACCTGCTGGATTGGTTGATTTGAGTCAAGAATTAGAGTTCACTTTTAACTCGAACAATATTTCAGTACTTGAGGGTGTTGCCGATTTTGATCAACCATTTTATACTGGAACCTTCAGCTATCATTTAACAGGTGAAGATAGTACGGAACTGGCCTCGCAAATCACTAAAATTCGATTTAAGCAAGGTACTTTATTCTATTCTGTAACACCTGGATTAACGGGTTCTACAAAACTAGATGTATCTGTTCCAGATTCTGACGATGGTACAGGAAGTGAGTTTAGCTTTACGGAAGTACTAGCACCTACAGGAGGGAGTCCTTCTAATGGAGCCATAGACCTTACAGGTGCAGAGTTTGATTTGACACTAGACAATTCTGAACCTTACAACAATATTCAGTTTCAGTTTAGCAGTAGCTTCTTCGAAGCACCTAACACTTCTCACCTAAGATATTTCAATCTAACGGAAGACTTTACATTCACCTTAAATTTCTTTGGTGTTGAATTCGAATACGTGGAAGGTTATTTCGAAGATAAGACTATCGTATTAGACCAGTCCTTGTTCCAATGGGGATCTGACCTTTTCAATACCATGTCTGGAGAAGTAAACATCGCTAATCCTGAAATCACAATAATAACGGAAAGTTCTATCGGTGTTGAATTCGGATTAGATATTGACGGAGTTGCTAAAAATATTGCAAACGACTCTGTTATAATGGATTTCCAAGAAGTAGCAATTACGAATGGACCATCAATAGGGCAAGCCGGACAAAAAATTAAAGATTCTTTCTCGTACACCAATAGTAATTCTAACGTACAAGAAATTATTCCAATCCTTCCAAATAGATTTGAGACATACGGGAATCTTCAAATCAATCCATCAGGAATGAATGACTTGAACTTCACCTACGATACAAGTAGTGTTCAAGTTCATCTAGAAATGGTCCTTCCTATGGAAATGATTGGAGGATACATTCATGTTGAAGATAGACAAAAGTTTGATCGTGATGGTTATGAAGATTTTTTAGACCTGAATGAACAATCAATGATTACCAGTATTCTTCTGCATTTCGAAATGGAAAATGCCTTCCCATTTGAAGCAGGAGTATCTTTAGTCTTAATTGACTCGTTAGACGGTATCTCTGAAAATGTTTTAGACACTATCCTTCTTCCATTCTTACTAGGGGCTGCAGGTGTAGATGAAAATGGAAAAGTGAATGAACCAAACTTCTTCAACACTACTATCGAATTGGATGAAGCGGAAAGACTTGCAATGGAAATTGCAAATGTTTCTATTATAGTAATCGATCTGAGGCCAAATGCAGATGATGTCGATTCTGAATCCATTAAAGTATTTGAAGATGACTATTTGAAAACATCAATAGGCATCGAATTGAATACCATTATTGAAGTTGATAGTGAAGACGAATAATTTAAATCCTTTTGGAAAAGACGATTTTATGAAAAAGATAATTTCAAGTTTAATCTTACTCATTTCAGGTGCGCTTACTGCTCAGACTCATCAACCATTATTGATGTATGGATTTGAGCAAATCCCAGGATCAATGGAAATGAACCCTGCCTTTGCGATGCCGAATGCTTATCTAATTGGTGTTCCAGTTTTAGCTAACATCAATTTATCTATGCATGCCAATAGCTATTCTTTCGAAGATATTCTTAAAAGAGAATCAGGAGATAGAACAGTTATTGATTTTAAGAACATTGCCGATCTAACAGATGAAAACACGTTCATTAATACGCAATTCACTACGAATATTATTCAAGGTGGGATCTCAGCGTATAATGGAGGCTATTGGTCTTTCGGTTTTAATACGGATGTAGATGTTCATCTTAATTTATCAAGTGACTTAATTGACCTTGCCTTTTTCGGTAACAATCACGATAGAACCATTAACAAATGGGTTGAATTTGCTGACCTTGGAGTGGAAGCTTCTGCTTACTCTACTTGGCACGTTGGATATTCTAAAGATCTGAATAAACGAATCCGTCTAGGTGGTCGTTTTAAAATCTACAACGGACTTTTCAATGTATCCGTTAGAGATAACGATATGAAGATTATTACGCGTAAAGATGATTTGATTCCTGACGAAATTGAAGCTTCAGGTACTGCGCAGGTTTTCTGGACTGGAATAGATGCTTTCAGTGATGACGCTGAGGATCCAGAAATGAGCCCTATCAACTTTAACAACCTAGGTATGGGGATTGATCTTGGTATTGACTATATGTTCAACAAAAACATGTATTTATCAGCCAGTATCGTTGACCTAGGATTTATCCAATGGGATGACAACGGACAAGGGTATGATATCCGTATGGACTCTACAATTAAGTTTACAGGATTTGCATTTGATGCTTCGGGAGATCCAGATCAATTGGAGGATGACTTAGACGATTGGACAGATGAGGCTGAAGACAACTTCAAGACCGATTCATTGACCAATACAAAGTATACCAATATGATGGCTATGAAGACCTATATCAATGGTACGTATAGAATCAATAAATCTAATTTTGTATCTGCTACTTTCGCAGGACAACTTAGAGGAGATCATTATACAGCAGGATTAGGTGTGAATTACCACTTAAAGGTTAAAAAGTTCTTAAACCTTAGAATGGGTGTTAGCTATATGGACAACCAAGCGGATATAGGAATTGGTACTAACTTTAAAATTGGTGCATTCAATATGTTCTTGATTACAGATAACCTAATGTCTATGGTAAGCCCTAGAACAACACATGGGGTGAATTTTGCTTTAGGGATGAACGTCCAACTTAAAGGAAAAGGAAATAAAAAAGGAAGAGGATATAGTAAAACTAGATGGGAAAACTCTAGCGATAGATAAGCCCTACCTTATAGAATACTTTAAAAGCCAATGGATATCCATTGGCTTTTTTCATTTATGCAAGCTTGAAATATTATTGAAATGAATAAAAATCATCATATTTGTAAGTATAAGAACTACAAATTGACGGCATTGACTTTAAAACATTCTTTTTTCACCTTTATCCTCCTTCTTAGTGTGCTGTTTGGTTCAAACTTTGACCTTCAGGCACAAAAAAGCGCACAAAACAATGGGTTAGATGGCCAAACCTGGAAAGAAAAAATCCAGTCCATCTCCTTACACATGCCCTTGGATATTCCTCTTTTTTTGGCCGGAAATTTTTGCGAATTAAGACCCAACCATTTTCATGGAGGTATTGATATAAAAACCCAAGGAAGATCTGGGTTAAAGGTCTATGCCAGTGATGATGGTTATATAAGTAGAATAAAAGTTTCTCCCTATGGTTATGGGCAAGCTTTATATATTCACCATCCTAAAACTGGACTGACCACCGTTTATGCACACCTTTCCAAGTTTAATACTAAAATTGCTAAACACATCAAGCACCTTCAGTATCAAAAAGAAAGTTATGCCCTGGATATAAATCCAACAGCTGAGGAATTTAAAATAACGAAAGGTCAATTTATTGCCTTTAGTGGGAATTCTGGTGGGTCCCATGCGCCGCACCTTCATTATGAGATTAGGGAATCTTCCAACCAAGAACCCATCAATCCTTTGTATTATCCTTTTGACATAAAGGATCACATTTCACCAGATATAAATGGATTGGTCAACTATAGTCTTCATCCCAATAATCACTTTAGTATTCTCAATTTTCATCCATATAAACTAATAAAAAAAGGGAATCATTATCATTTGAATGATACGGTAGAAGCCCCCTTGATAACCTCTTTTGGCCTCAAGTGCTATGACCGTTCGGATGGGATGAGCAACCTCAACGGTGTCTATGAAATGAAAATGTTCATAGATAGTGTCCCCTATTTTTCCTTTAAAATGGATCAATTTTCGTTTAGCGAATCCAAGTATATCAATTCATTTATTGATTACGCCTTATACAAAGCAGATAAAGGACGGTTTATTAAGTGTTTTGTGGAACCTCAGAACAAATTATCCCTATATCCAATAAAAAAGAAGGATGGTATTTTAATGCTGGAAGATGGGAGATTCTATAAAGTGCATTTTGATGTCATGGACAACCATGGTAACAAAAGCTTTCTGGACTTCACCATGAAGGGAGTAGATAAAATGCAATGTTTACCCGACCCTAGTAAGTTTAAAGCCAGTTCAAATAAGATCAATACGTTCACATTCCATGGCGCACAACTAAACCTACCTAAGCAAGCACTCTACGTTGACCAATATTTAGATTTTGAACAATTGGACAGTGTTCAGGGAGCAAGCTCCGGATGCTATCAGGTTCATTCGGAAAAAACGCCGCTTCATAAAAAGGCAAAATTAACGCTTCCCATCCATGCGGATATTCCTAAAGATTTGAAGGAGAAAATATGCCTTGCACAATTGAATAAAAAAGGAGAATGGCATGGGGTAAATAGTACAGTAAACAGGTTCAGCATTGAAGCCAAAATAAAGAGTTTCGGTATCTATAGCTCTTTTCTCGATACTGTTCCTCCAGAAATTAGCCTAGTGAATATAGAACAGGATAAAAATATGGCTGAGCGAATAAGCATAAGAGTCAAGGCTATTGACAAATTATCAGGGATCAAAAACTATCGGGGATATATTGATGGAAAATGGGTTTTAATGGCTTATGATGCCAAAAATGACCTGTTCATTTATAATTTTGAAAATGTTGCGAAGGGAACAAAACATCTCTTCGAATTTCACGTTACTGACAAGAGGAACAATAAAAGTGTGATAAAAATCGATTATACACGCTAGTTTATTATTTTTGGTGTTTAAACCCTTTTGGAATTTCCAAAAGCAATTTGCCATTATAAGACTATGGCTACAAGACTAGAGCTCAAACAATGTATATAACCAGGTTATTCCTATTTTTCTCCTTAATTTTTAGTGTAGGATTTGCTCAAAGCGCATCCATCCATGGAGAGGTTACTGACCTTAATGGGTTGAAATTATCGAATGTGAATGTTCGATCAAAATTTGGACAAACAACCACTGACTCCATCGGTCAATATCATTTGGCGCTTCCATGGGGTAAAAAAATAAAAATCACCTACTCTTCTGTTAGTTCAAATTCGCTTACGCTGGAGGTAAGACTAAAGAACGGAGAAAACCAAACCGTCAATGTAATTCTTGAAATGGAGAATACACTGATGGAAGATATTGAACTAAAGGAAAAGTCCACTGACAGATTTGATAATGAAATCAAATTAAATGTCAAAGACCTGGACAATATAGGGACGGCAAATGGAGGTGTAGAAGCTTTGGTAACTGCTATTAGTGCTTCTGTATCCTCCAATAGTGAATTGAGTTCCCAGTATGCTGTTAGAGGTGGTAACTATGACGAAAACCTTGTTTATGTAAATGGTTTACAAATCTATCGCCCCTTTCTAATCCGTTCAGGACAACAAGAGGGATTGAGTTTTTTGAATCCTGATATGGTTTCTGAAATTAAGTTCTCGGCAGGTGGTTTTGAAGCAAAATATGGAGATAAACTTTCTTCTGTATTAGATATCACTTATAAGAAAGCTACTGAATTCAAAACCAAGGCTTATCTGAGTTTTGTAGGAGCTGGTGTAACAATTGAAAACCCATTTAAGATAAAAGATAAAACACTATCGTTTATTGGTAGTTTCCGGTATAAATCGAATTCATTCTTATTGAATTCCCTAGATACCGAAGGAGATTATAGACCCGAATTTACGGATCTTCAAACCTATATGTACTACCCTGTAGGGAAACGATCCAGCCTTTCCCTTATTGGAAATTATTCTAATAATACCTATCAGTTTATTCCAAAGACTAGAACAAGTGAATTTGGTACCGTACAAGAAGCTTTACAGTTAAAGGTATTCTTTGATGGGCAAGAGATTGATAAATATGAAAATGGAAATATAGCCTTACAATACAGTTTTAATCCAACCGAAGATCTTAAGCTTCAATGGCAAATATCACACTTTAGAACACTGGAACAGGAGTTCTACGATATTGAAGGACAATACATCCTTGGCCAGCTAGATAATAGTCTAGGATCTGAATCTTTTGGAGATGTTGTCGCAGTGCGTGGTGTTGGAGGATATCTTAACCATGCGAGAAACGAGTTATATGCAAGGGTGACAAATTTCAATCATAGAGGAGACTTGGAACTCGAAAGTGGTGAATTTACTTGGGGGTTAGATGCTCAACACGAAATTATTGATGACAATATTAGAGAGTGGCAATTAATTGATTCTGTTGGTTTTTCAACGAATTATTTAAATGATGATTTAGAGCTTTTTGATTTTATCAAATCGAGTCATTCTGATTTTACTAGTAACCGTTTCCATGGTTTTGCCCAGTATTCAAATAGTTATTATAACCCTGAAACAAAAAGAGCACTTAAATATAAGGTTGGATTGAGAGCGAATCATTGGGATGTCAATGGAGAAACTTTCTTTAGTCCAAGAGCTCAGATTTCCTATAAACCGAATTGGAAGAGAGATGTAATTTTAAAAGCCTCTGCTGGTTCGTACAATCAATCTCCTTTTTACAGAGAGTTGAGAGATCGCTCAGGTGCATTAAACCTAGATATCCAATCACAAAAGTCTGCTCAATATGTAGTCGGAGTAGACTATGCCCTAGACTTATGGGATAGGCCTTTCAGGCTAAGTGCTGAAGTGTACCATAAACAATTGTGGGATGTGATTCCTTATGAGCTAGAAAATTTGCAAATAAGATACTTAGCAGAGAACAATGCCAAAGCTTTTTCTACGGGATTGGAATTGCGTTTAAATGGGGAATTTGTAGAAGGGTTAGAATCATATGTTAGTATAGCCTTTATGAAATCTGAAGAGGATATTCAAGGAGATGATTATGGGTATATTCCTAAGCCCACAGATAGAAGGGTAAACTTCAATATTTTCTTCCAGGATTATTTTCAAAACAATCCCAATTTCAAAGTACACCTAAAAGTAGTGTATGGAAGTAGTATGGCTGTAGGTCCACCTAGATCAGAAAGAAAAGATCAAACCCAACGTTTGATTCCTGCCTATAGAAGGGTTGATTTCGGATTGTCTAGAAGCTTAAAAAGAGAAGGACAAGTTAATGCCCCAAAGCTGTTCAAGGATTTCAAATCTGTTTGGCTGGGAGCTGAGGTACTGAACCTATTTGGAATAAGTAATACAGTTTCCTTTTTATGGATTACCGATGCGCAGCAAGTACAATACGCTGTTCCCAATTTCCTAACAGCAAGAATCATCAATTTAAAACTGATAGCCTCATTCTAATTATGCGTATAGTTGAACAAATACCTCATTCAGCCTTTAATATAACGTTGTTTGCTACGGAAAAAGATTTCATTTTAAAGCTTGAGGCTGGTCCCATGGAGCAATCGTATAAGCTAAGTAAGGAACTTTTTGAATCTGCTGCGGCAGTTAAAAAGCACCTTTCTAGTCAATTTATTGAAAAGGCTCATGATTTATTCAATGAGATGTATCTCAACCGTGAAGCCATGGTAACAGCCATTAAAAAGGATAAAACAAATTAATTGTGCGAGCCCTGTTAATTTCCATATTAACCTTGATAGTTTGCTATTCAAACCGTCTATTGAAATCCAAATCACGGATCTTCATGTCCTGCCTTTTATTTGGGATGGGGGCACTATTTGCCCAATCGGAAGTCAACCTAAGGGATTTTGTAAGACTCAATGATATCGGTGTTAAAATCATCGATCAGAAGGCTTTAAAAAAACATGCCAAGAAATTGGAAATGGACAAGGCTAAGGAAAAATTATTTTGGACAGATTTAAAACAGCAAAAAAAGGACATTAAGGCAGAGCTTAAAGAATATAACAAATTGGTCTATGAACGTAGACGTCTAGAAGAAACAGAAGTCCGTATGGGGGGAGGATCAGATTCTTCCAATGTTCCTTATATCGAAAAGATAAAACAAAGTACAGAATCCCTTCATGCTAAAAAGGAAGAATTGATCTTCAATAAAAAAGAACTGGAGGAGGTGGAAGAAATAGCCCTAAAGGCACAGCCTTCACTTATACCACCAAGAAGAGCAAATTACCCTTGGCATTCAGATGTACCTTCAGATTGTGACAATCATATTTTTATAGATCTTATTCATAAAGATACGACCATTCAAATGGCCACAAAAACGGTCTTTGATAATGAAACTAATTTCCTACGATCAGCCGATATGCCACAGGCTAAATGTCAATTGGCCTTATTAAAAGAACGAGGAAAACTCTTTGTAATAGTTGATTGGAAAGAAATTTCTGAGGAAGAACATGCTCTTTGGAGATTATCAAAAGAAGATATGCTAAGCATAACTTTGGAGGATGGTACTAGTTTTGACTTGTATTATGAAGGAGTAGAGCGAAATGCTATCTGTAATAAGGACCAAACCATCCAGCAGTTTCAAGCCAAATATAGAATGTTGGAAGAGGATATTCAAAATTGTCAACAATCTCCATTGCAGGAAATATCCTTATTCTCTGAAAATAGACAACTAAGTATTCCTATAGGTAAAAAGTGGATTGACAAACCAGGCGATTGGAAGCCGGTTGAATTTTTCTTAACTTATATACCTTGCTTTAAATAATTATGGAAACTGTTTTAATCTGTGGAGGGACCGGAATGATCGGTCAAGCATTAAGAGCCTATTTACGTAATAAGGGCTTTAAAGTTATTATTCTCAGCAGAAATAAAAGCAATGAATTTCACGACAAGTGGAATCCCATCGAATCTCAATTTCCCAAAAAATACCTTAACACAGTTGACCATATCATCAATTTAAGTGGTGAAAACATCAATCAGCGTTGGACTGCAGAGACTAAGAAAAGACTTTATTCCAGTAGAGTAGATAGTACTTCTTTTCTCTTTTCTCTTTTAGCCCATAACGAACATACCGTGCGTTCTTTCATAAATGCATCTGGCATTAGTATTTATGGCGATCGAGGAGACCTTATAATAAATGAAAAAGATAGTCCAGGTGTCGATTTTTTAGCCAAGCTATGTGTAGACTGGGAACGAGAGGCAGAAAACATAAGAGCTTTAGGTATACGTACCAACATTGTCCGTATTAGCCCTACTTTGAGTGATCAAGGTGGATTTTTAAAAATAATACAACCGATTGCCAAAATGGGTGTTTTAAACCCTTTGGGTTCTGGAAAACAATTTTTCCCTTGGATCCATATAGATGACTTATGTGCAATCTTTCACTTCCTTCTTGTCAATAGTGAGGCGAATGATGTTTGGAATGCTTGCTCTCCGGAAAATGTTCGGCAAGATGAATTCAATAATAGTTTGTGTAAAATACTCCACAAACCTTACTTTTTACCCGCTATTCCAAGTACATTAATTGAGGTCCTCTTTGGTGATCGATCTCATTTATTTTTGGATAGTATATGTTCCAAGCCAGAAAACCTTCTTGAGAAGGGATTTCTTTTTAAATTTGCCTCCTTAGATAGCGCATTGAAAAATGTACTTGACTAAATAGACCTATGAATAACCACACTAAAACAGGTGTATTGCTTATTAATTTAGGCACACCAGACAGTCCTAAGGTTTCGGATGTAAGATCCTACCTCACGCAATTCTTGAATGATCCTAGGGTAATTGACTTACCTTGGTTGGCAAGGAAACTACTTGTGAATCTAATTATCATTCCAAAGAGAGCGCGTGCATCTGCTGCAGAATACCAAAAGGTTTTTAATAAAAAAGGGTCTCCCCTACTATACCACAGTGTATCTATCACAGACAAGGTTCAGAACATACTAGGAGACGATTACGGCGTTCATTTAGCCATGCGTTACAAACAACCTTCCATAGAAGATACCCTTGCTAAAATGCAAGCTTTGCACTATGATAAGATTATTGTTTTACCGCTATTCCCACAATATGCATCTTCCACAAATGGATCTGCTATAGAAGAGGTGATGCGTATAGTACGCAAATGGTGGGTTATTCCAAATATGGAATTCATCAGCCAATTTTATACGGATCAAAATTATATTGACTTAGTTAGCAAACGTGCACAGCCTTTCAATCTAGAAGCTTACGACCATATCCTATTTAGCTTTCACGGTCTTCCTATAAGACATATAGATAAAGTCTTTAAAGAAAGACCTGCAAGTAGTGAAGAACGTAATGGTAGCCTAAACGCTAAGAATACGTATTCGTATGAAACGGCTTGTAAAGAAACTACTGCTCGAATAGCTGAAAATTTAGGATTATCGGAATCCAATTATAGTTTATGTTACCAATCACGATTGGGTAAAGAATGGTTGCTTCCTTATGCCGATAAGAAAATTGAGGAATTGGCGAAGGAAGGAAAAAAGAAACTTTTGGTTTTCTCTCCTGCCTTTGTAGCAGACTGTCTGGAAACCTTGGTAGAAATAGGAGAAGGATACGAAACGCTTTTTCAGTCATTTGGAGGAGAAAGCTTGGAATTGGTACCGAGTTTAAATGATAGCGATGATTGGGCTTCTTGTATCAGTAAATATATCCGAAAATAATTTTCAAGGCACCTATAAAAAATACCTTATTAAAAAGTGATCATGGACAAGGGTAAAGCACGTCTTAAAAGTATCTTAAGTTTCAAATGTCCAAAATGTTTGAAGGAAGATCTTTTTGAATCTAAAATATACCAATTAAGTTCCTTGGGAAAAATGAAGGATAGGTGCCCGCATTGCAAAGAAAATTTTATGCCTGAACCAGGCTTTTATTTTGGGGCAATGTATGTAAGTTATGCACTTATTACGGGACAGTTTATCCTATTATTTAGTATAGTTCACCTGCTAAACCTAGATTGGAAAATTTGGGAATTTATTTCGTTCTTCTTAGTAGTACTGGTCATCCTAGCTCCTATTAACTTTCGGCTATCCCGTGTTATCTGGTTGAATATATTCGTGTCTTATGACCAGCGTTACGATAACATGTAAAAATAGTATTTATTGCATAATTAAAATTTCACTAATTAGCCAGAAAACAGCAAATTATAAACTGTAATAGATTGCTAATAATAACTTTTATAGTATCTTTGCTGGACCCAAATATATATTATAGAAGAATTTAAGAAGCAAGGCAGTATGTTATAATACGCTTTAATACTTGAACAAGTAGTATTCCCTTTTTGCTTTCTATAATTTTTTTTGGACCAAATTTTTAATAATTAAGTTGCTTAATCGATCCCCAAATTATGGCTATTAGAACAATGACATTCATTGATGGTGGCTGGATGTTTCACAACAAAAGACATTTGTTAGAAGCATTCGACTCGCCGGATTTTGACGTTGATTACAAAAAAATTCCATTACTAATAAGAGAACATCTTAAAAAAGTAACTGGTAGTGATATTGACATTATCAGAACCAACTTCTTTGGTTCAATGCCAATTAACAAACCAGATTTTAATCCAAGTAGACAAAAAGCATTTTACAAGTATTTAAGAGAAGAATGTTTTTTCGAAGCTGAAGTATTTGATATAGATTATCAAAATGATGATGAATTAAAACCTAGAGATAAATCCCTAAATATTGCATTTGCTGCTTCTATTATGGGGAATGCCGCTCTAAACACTTTTGATGTTGCTGCATTCATCGCTGGTGATCCTGATTATATTCCATTAATCAAGAGATTACGTATGCTAGGAAAACGTATCCTATTGGTAGGTCTTAAAGACTCAATGGATACACGCTTGCAAAGTAAAATAGGTATGTTTGATTTCCCAACGTTATACTTGGATGAAAATCTAGAATACCTAAAGCTTGAACGCAATGACCACTACAGAGAATGTATGGCTTGTAATGAAGCAGAATTAACTAACTGGCACGGTTCTGAATTCTATTGCTCTAACTGTAGAGAAAATGACAATAGAATGGCATTGAGAACTTGTGATAGCTGTGGAAAAGTAGAAGAGACTACTTGGTCGGAGAACTATTACTACTGTTTCGACTGTAGAGAAAGTCACCGTAAGACAAGTACTTCTACAGCAGTATTCTAAAAATCTTCAAAAACTACACTTCTAAAGTGTAGTTTTTTTTTTGCATAAAAAAAGGGAATCCATTTGGATTCCCTTTTTTAGTATAAATAGTTTAGCTATTTATTATTTCTTTACACGCTCAGAGTAAGCTGCATTGGCTGTATCGATCTTTACAAAGTCACCTTGATTGATGAACAATGGTACTTGAACGGTTGCGTTTGTTTCCAAAGTTGCAGGCTTTGTAGAGTTGGTTGCTGTATTTCCCTTTTCACCTGGCTCCGTATAGGTCACTTCCAAAGTAACATATTGTGGAACTTCACCATATAATGGCATCTCTTCATCTACGTGGAATACAATATCTACCTTCTCCCCTTCTTTCATGAACTCTCCACCGTTGATCATGTGTTTCTCCACAAAAATTTGTTCGTAATCCTGTACATTCATGAAATGACAACCAGTATCCTCAGAATACAAGAATTGATACTTTCTTGTTTCAATACGGATGATTTCAATTTTAGCTCCTGCAGGGAAAGTATGTTCTAAATTCTTACCTGTTTGAATATTTTTCAATTTGGTACGAACAAAAGCTGCTCCCTTACCTGGTTTCACGTGTTGAAACTGAACTATTTTCCAAAGGTCGTTGTTGTATTTAATACAAACACCATTTTTTATATCTGAAGTACTAGCCATGTCTATTTTGTTTAGAAATACAAATATAGGAATCCCGTGTGTAAAAACAAGCAGGAAAAGACCACAAAGCTAGAAGACTCAACTAATCTGTTTATTTTTGAACATTGATTTATATCTTTGTTTTAACCAAACATTCTTCAAGGCCAATGAATATAGCCTACAGCCCCTTATTCATAACGAATCCAAGCTATGACACCCTAATCAAAAAATTGTAAACCTCCGTTTATTTAATGTATATTTGTCTCAATTATTGAGTATTCAATAAGTCCCCCAAATATTAAAAGATTTAAAAAAATTGAACCGTATGATTCATCATGCAAATTTAGTAACTGCCTATATAGGCACTGGCGTTACCGCACCCTTGGTACATCAATATTTATTGGATCAAGGGTTTCAGGCTTCTCTAGAAGATGAATTCCAAAACAGCCTGAATGCTGGTTGGGTTTCTCCTGGGTCTCGTGATAAAATTAAAGTATTGGTTTTTGAAGAGGAATTGAACAACGCCATCCATGCCTTAAAGGACTTTTTTTCCGGACAATAATTTAACTAGACTGTTAGCCCAAATAACCGGCTAACAGTTGCTCAATTCTATTTCCTACTTCCAGTTTTCTGACTTTCAAACCAGCCTCTGCTGCACCCACTAAGTGTTGAGTACTGTCATCTATAAACAAACCACGGCTTGGTGTCAAAGCTTCCTGTTCCAATAGTTGCCTAAAGGCGAATACATGCGGTTTCCTGTGTCCAAATATATGCGAATAGTATGTATTAACGAATAATTGATTGAAAGCCCTTAAATCATCTAATCCGACTTCCTCTTGAATGGCATTATAATGCGTCGCATTGTTATTTGAGAATAAATAAATGGGCATTTGCTGCTTCAACTCTTTTAAGAAATCTATACTTTCCTGCCGAAAACCCAATAACATCTTATTCCAGGCCTGCTTTAATACTTCTTCCGAACAGGAATTTGAACACAAAGATTGGAGCCCTTCAAAAAATACTTGCTCCGAAATTTTCCCTTCTTCAAAGTTATCTACTAAGGGTTGTTGACTTTTTTGAGAAAAAAATTCTTCAAAATCCCTGCCTCCAATTTGTGTTAATTCCTGAATTGTAGCGTGATAATCAACATCGTAGATCACTCCACCCAAATCAAATATGATATAGTCTATATTTTGTGACATCTTTTTCTATTTAAGGGTTTGCAAGATATAAAAGTATTCCCTAATATTGCAGTCCAATTGGGGCCCATAGCTCAGTTGGTTAGAGCACCTGACTCATAATCAGGTGGTCCTTGGTTCGAGCCCAAGTGGGCCCACCCGTTAAGAGTCATGTTTTCAGTAATGAAGATGTGACTCTTTTCTTTTTCACACTATTTCAGTCACTTACAGTGCACTTTTCAATTCTAAGTACAATCACCCATTTCCTGATCTAAACTCAATATCCAATCAAATTCACCTTTTCAAGGTGCACATTAAGTGGTACATACTTTCACATTATACAAAAACATCATATCATGAACAGTAATTCACTATTCACTCTATTCTTTCTGAAGAAAAACAGAATGAATAAAATAGGTCTGTGTCCTATTATTTGTAGGATAACCTATGAAACTAAGAGAAAGGACTTTTCAACTGGTCAATTTATTTCTCCAGATCATTGGATACCTGATATTCTAAAAGTAAATAAATCCCATGAACAAGCAAACCAAATCAACACCCAGCTAAGCCTGATTGAGTCTAAACTTAATCAGGCTTTTTTATTGCTTCAAGTTAAGGAAGAACAAATCACAGTAGAACAGATTTACAGAATTTACAGTGGTGTACCAATCTTAGAGGAAGCTAAAGTCCTACAATCATTTCACACTCACAATGAACGTCTTTTACAATTAGTTGAAATAGACTATTCAATGGGGACTTATGCCAAGTTTAGACAGGCTTATAATCATCTGGAATCCTACATCAAACAGCAATTCAAAAAGAAGGACTATCCCTTCAAGGAACTGAATTTGAAGTTCCTTAAGGATTATGAATTCTTTCTTAGATCTAAGCAAAAGCTCAGTACATATACCACATTTAAGGTGATACAGAGATTTAGAAAGATCATTAAGATTGCTATTGCTGAAGATGTATTGGACAAAGACCCTTTCATTTTGTATAAAGCAAAGAAATCAAAGAAGACTATCACATATCTTACACCTGAAGAACTGAAACTACTTGAAGAGTTTACAACCTCTATTGAAAGACTCCAAAAGGTGAAGGATATGTTTATATTCTGCTGTTATACAGGATTAGCTTTTAATGAAATGGCAGAGTTAAAGACTAGTCATATTGCAAAAGGCTTTGATGATAAGCTCTGGATTAAGATGAAGAGAAAGAAGACTCAAAAGGAGCTATCAATTCCTTTGTTAAACCCAAGTTTAAATATCATACATAAGTATGAAGGCTACAATCCATACATTCTACCTAAGATCAGCAACCAAAAGTTCAATACTTATATCAAAGAAGTAGCAAGACTTGCTGGTATAGATAAATGGTTAACCCATCATATGGCTAGGAGAACTTTTGCTACTACAGTACTCTTATATAATGACGTACCAATGGAAATTGTGTCTAAGCTTTTAGGACACTCTAAAATCTCAATTACAGAAGAGTCTTATGGTAAGATTGTCCAGAAGAAGATTAGTGAACATATGTTGAATTTAGAAGAAAAACTAGATGATACAACATGATAGATTAGCTGTGTTTTTTTTTTTACAATTTAAAGCACAGCTAATCTCAAATTAAATAATTATTATGATTTTCATCTATTTGGAATAAATGAAGCTTTAATTCCATTTTTCCTTTTAGGCTTTCCAAAATCAGGACCATAGATCTCCTTGAACTTAGAATCAATAATCTGTAAATCTGACTCATAATTATAAGGAAAATGACTACAAAGTTCAATTGGAACAATCTTTTTCCTTGAATCCTTATCATGCTTCAAAATCCTACTCAAATTGAATACCAATTTTTGCAATTCAGTTTGCTTTTCATTTTCATCTAATAAATCATTCCTTTTGAATAAATGAATATTTATGCATTTATCAGAATCCATAATTTCAGACAACAAGGTTTTATCCGTTGCCCCTAAAGAATGTCCTAATATGTATACCTCGTAATCCTTACTAGATGATAATTCATCAATAATTTTCCTGTAGTTGTAATCCTGAATATAGTGAAAGGTTTTAAAATTTTTCAAGAATTCATCAATTCCAGATTCTTTCATTAACAAATAGTCCTTATTTCCATCATCCCCATACCCAAATATTATTCTATCACTCAGCTTTCCATGAATATGATTAACCACTACTTCTTTGGTATTAATCTTAGACCCTATATCCAGAGATATTCTATTAACATATGAAGAAATAGTATCTGTATAATTAAAGTTAACTATTGTGACTTTCTTTTTTCCATAAAAATTGCTCATAAAAAACTTACCTACAGAATCACTCTCAACCACTTTAATATCAAGTAAATACTCTTCTAACGAATTCTGTATTTCAAGAAAATCATTATTCAAAATATTTAACAGTTTTCTAGTAGAATCTAAAGTTCTTCCTGCGTTAAATTCACCCATTAATTTTACCAATTCATGAAAATAAGCTTGTTCAATATCAAACCAATTATCATATTTATCTTGATATAACTTACCTAATAGTTGATTTTTGATTACATATTTAAACTTTGTTTTATCTATTATAAATCGCTCTTTAAAATTTTCTAATTCTTCTTCCTCAAAAGAACTATTGAATAACCCCCTAAGCCACTTCACATTAGAATCATAATCTTGAAGTAACCCCTCATAAAGGAATTTATCATTACAATACTTAATGAACTTAGGATTGAAATTTTCTTTTTTTAACGGAAAGTCATCAAATATTGGCAATATTTTGTTTTCAATATACCAATCTGAAAAATCACTATAAGAGGTTTTCATTCCATGAGCAAGGTCAAATCCATTTCCTACAATTATAATGGCATTTTTACTATCCTTCTCTTCCAATTCTTCCATTGTCATTAAATTTTAAACTAAAATAACTCATTATCTTAAAGCTTTACATTATATCAAATAAATAATCTGAAACTAGCTCAAAAAGTCTTGATTTACTATTTTAAGCACAAGTTAACCTTAACCCTCATAGACATGCATATTGCTACTCAATCATTTATAGATCATCCTATTGAATTTAAACAAATTAACCCTCAAGACTTTCCTAATTTTGAAACACCAGATAAAATAATCATTGAACCTAATGAAGATGGCTATATCAATGATGGCATCCAAACTCACCTAAATTTAGATGATAAAAATACTGTTGTAATTAATGCAGCAGTTGGTCAAGGTAAATCTTACTCCATAACAAATACAGTACAAAGATTATATGAGGAAGATTCAAACAACGTAATACTTATAGCCTCACCATATTTAAGTCTTGTAAATCAATATCATCACAAAATAGAAGAACTCTTTCAAACTGAAGATGATATATTTAGAATTGATGAATTAGAGGATCTTTCTGAAGAAGAAATTCAATCCATTGCCACAAAGAGAGTTCATGTAGTTACTACTAATTTACTATTAGGAAACCCTGGAGATAAATTCACAATAAACTCCATTAGAAGAAGAAATTATATTAATGATCTTATCTCTCACTGTAAAGAAAATGGAAAAAAAGTCACAATAATTTATGATGAGATTCATGATGCCATTCACAACTTTAAAGAAGAATTAGTATTCAACTTATGGAAGTGGAAAGAGGTATTACATAAAAACATAATACTTAGTGCTACATTTAATGAAGCTTCAAAAATTGTAATAGAGATATTAGCTGAATTAACTGATTCCAAAATCCAAATCATTGAGTCAACCAGAACACCTAACCCAGACAAACAAAGTGATCTATTCCTCCATTTTAATAAGAACCTTAAATATTCCAATAATGATAAGTATATATTTAATCTTATTGAAGACTTAATCAATAATAATAAAGAATTAGATATTTTATGTTTTTCAAAGTTTCTCGCTGATTCAATTTATAAGGAGGCAAAGAAAGAAGATAATGGAGAGGGAATTGGCAATTTAATTTTCAATAAATATGGAAATGAAATTCAACTATGTACATCACAAAATGATACAGAAAAGGATGATAAAATAAATAGGTATGATCCTGAAAAATGTAACATTGGAACCAACTTCAGTACGGGGATAAGCATTGAAAAAGAAGAACATGCAATGATCATAATATTACCTCCAAGCATAAGCAACAATCCAATGAACAGGAGGTATGGTATATTTTCTAATGGAATAAATTCTATAATCCAGTCCTTAGCACGACAAAGAACAAAAGGTGAGATCCATATTATTCTTTCTCCTCCAAGTAGATTTGATATCAACACTCTTCCATTTAACACAAACCAAAAAGCAATTTTTAAGGAAGCTTATGAGGAACATCAACAGCAACGTGAATCTATTGATTCAATAAAATATAAATCAATTAATAACCAAAACAATATTCTTGAAAGATTCTACATTGAGACCTATTTAAAAAATCAAATGGATTCTATAAAATATATCCAAGAAGAAGATAGACCTGTAGAATACCTTCCTTTGAATTTCCCAACTTTTAAATCATTTAAACTTAATAAAGGGGAACAACATTTAATTAACACAACACCATTTTTTGGAGGAGATCTTTCAGCCTATATTACATATGCAGCAATTACAAACCAATTCTATAACTGCAAGTTAATAGAGATGTACTCAAAAATGAGATTTTACTTTCATGAAAATCATTATCAACTCCTAATAGACTCATATTTTAACACTTATTTCATTGAGGATTATTTAACAATAGGTATAAATATCCCTCAACTCTTTAATGAAATCTTCAACTTCTTTACTGTTGAAAACAAAGCATATCATTGTACAAGTGAGGATCAAAAGACTATTAATGAAAATGGAGAGGAAGTAATTATTACTGGCTTAAAGATAAATTATCCTATTTCCAATAATGGGAGTAAAGAGAAAAAATTAAAACGAGAAATCCTTTACTATCTTCATAAATCACTAATTCAATTTAAGGAAAATGATAAAGAGATTATTTCTGAGGATCTACCACCAATCACAGCAGATGATGGAGGGGATATAATTCTTTTTGACGGAAATGGAGAGTCATTTAATATTTCTCAAATCCCTATTCAAACAAAATACAGGATAAAAGATGACAACTATTCTCTAACAAGACACTTATTAACAAACCTGAAATATAGTAAATCTGTAAATGAAAATTCAGACCAACACTTAACTGAAGACAATAAAGAATTTGTAGAAGCTTTTTATCAACTTCATAATTTTAGAAAAAATCTTATAGATAGTATTGAAGTCAATCGTGGAAATCAGTTTCTAAGAAGTTATAAAGATAGTGAGGTATTCAAAGGGAAAGAGGAATTAATAAAAGAACTAGTCATAAAACTAAAAGAAGTTGACCCCTTTTTGAAAAATGGAACCATTGCCTTTATTCCAAACCATGAAACTAAAACAAATGATGAAATTACTGAAAACCTTCATAAAGCCTTAAAGGAAACTATTTCTCTAAACTCCAGATATGAACCTATAATAAATAATGAAAGAAAAAGTAGATATTCTAAATTAACATCAGAGATATTTCCTTTAGATGATATTGACTTTGAAAATAATCTAATTCACCTAATATAAAAAATGCGGCGGGGTATGTAATTCCCCTATATAATAGAAAAAAAGTGCGCCGCATTTCCCAATCAAATTACAATGAAAAGCCTTGTATGATTTCTCATACGAGGCTTTTTTATGCCCTAATAACAAACTAATGTGGTGTACCTATAAATAATATCAGTACACCATACTCTTTTGCACAACACACTTTACATCTCTAAACAAAAAACTTAAACATCTTAAACCAACTATTATGAACCTACGACAATCAACTAGAAAACAAGCGAAGATTAAACTAGCATTACAAGGATGTGCTGGAAGTGGAAAAACCTATTCCTCTATCCTATTAGCACAAGGACTAACACAGCACGACCTATCCAAAGTAGCTATTATAGACACAGAGCATGGCTCTTCTGATTTATATGCACACCTTGGCAATTTCAATGTACTTACTTTAGAAGCTCCATATTCTCCAGAGAACTATATTCAAGCCATAGATATATGCTATAAAGCTGGCATGGAAGTAATCATTATAGATAGCATTTCACACTGCTGGGAACACCTTTTAGACTTCCATTCTAAGCTCACTGGGAATACTTTCACCAACTGGTCTAAAGTAACTCCAAGGCAAAAATCCTTTGTAGAAAAGATACTTACTACCCCTGTACATATCATCTGTACTATGCGTACAAAACAAGACTATATACTGAACCAAAAAAATGGTAAATACGTACCTGAAAAGGTGGGTTTAAAAGCCATCCAAAGAGATGGATTGGATTATGAATTTACTGTTGTATTTAATCTTAACTCAAAGAATCAAGCCACTTGTTCAAAGGATAGAACAGGACTCTTTCTAAATAAACCTGAAGCTATTTTAAAGCCTTCTACAGGACAAAAGATATTGTCATGGTGTGAATCAACATTAACAGCTCAAGACCTTTCTAAAAGGATTGAAAAATGTGTCTCTATGAAAGAACTTATTGGTATTTACACTACTTATCCAAGGTTCAGAGAACCTCTTAAGGAGCAATTTGAAAAGAAGAAAGCTTTACTTGGCGGAATGATGAATTCTAGTAGAGGTAGTATACTAAATAGTACAAGTACTAGGGTATGATTTTGTATTAGAGAAGAGAGGTACACCTCAGTGTAATCAATAAAAATATTCACCTAAATACTCTCTCAACGGAAGCATGGTAACTTCTGTTGAATTTGAGGTGAGAGGTCCACGGTCTAACTAGATTGTGGACCTACTTTGAAGTTTGCTTACCAATTTAATTAATAAATTGTTCAAGCTTACTATTGTAGTATTCATTAGTCCTTATTTTCCACCTCTTTATTGCAGTGAAAGGAGAAGAATTACTGAGATGTGTGCGAAGCTCTTGAACAATCAGCTGCTTATAATGTGACTCCTTACCTTCAAAATCCTCATCAAGATATTGATTAACAATTCCATAAAACTTAAATAATTCATCAACAATATCCTTTTTTATATTAGCACCTTCCAACCTTTTTAAAGTAGTTGATCCTGTCCCATTATATATTGCTTTAAGTAATTCCGTGGTCTCAATTGTTGATGGATTATTATCAAGGTTTTCAATTTCTACTTCAGCTCCATAAATTGGATCCATATTTATTTTTATTCTTTGATCAATTCCTTCAACCACTGAGGTACAGTCAATTATATTAGTGTATTTGTTTAACTTTACATTATTACAATGACCACAAGACCAAAATAAATTTCCCCAATCAAATTTCATTGAGGTGTTCCCCATATGAGGCCTAAAATGTTCTACATTAATAACATTTGGAGCTTTACATTCACACAGATAACATTTATTATAAAAATCTTGTTTCAACTGTGTCAATACATCTTCTTTATTATACTTACCACTTGACTTTTGACTTTCTGTAGATAAACTAACAGGAGCTGGCCAAGATTTGTCAAAATATACCATAACTACTCTATAATCCTTTTTTCCACACTTAGATGTTCCAATTCCTGTAATTTTATTTGTAATTCCTTTGTGAGATACCCAGGGATATTTTCAAAGTAATCTCTCAAATGAAGTAATTCCATATGTTCAGAAATACTAACCTCTGTTCTATTTAGTAATTCTTCATAATATTTCAATTTATCAATCACTAAATCTGAAAATTTCCCAGAATTAAAGTAACTTTCAACTAACATATCATAAGGGTATGATGAAAGGTCAGATGTTATGCTCTTTGACTCTAAATCAAATATAACAGCATTAGAAATTGATGATAGTACGAATGGAGAATGAGTAGAAATAATAAATTGAATATTAGGAAAAAATTCAGTCAAAAATGGTAATATTTTCTTCTGTAAATCAACATGTAAATGGGTCTCTATTTCATCAATAATAACAACACCTTCTGCATCATATGCCTTACAATTAACAGCTTCCATTCTTAAAAGTATTTCTGAAACAATACTCAGTATAGCAGAATATCCAGAAGAGAGTGTATTAAAAGTAAATGTTCCAATATCATCTGTTTCAACATTATAGTTGAAGTTTTGTCTATCAAATTTTAACTTAAAACTAGATACGTCAAAAATTTTCCCTAATCTATTTTCAATATCATTAAACCAACTGTTAATTCTAGTAACAGTTTCAATATCATTATCTTCTCTAGCAAATGCACTCTCCGCTTTTAAATTGACTAAAAATTGAATAAAATCTTTATTAACTCTATGATTTAATCCATGTCTTTCACCAAAATTTAATTTTCTAATTGAATTAGGTGCAACAATAGAATTTGTATTTCTAATAGCATTAAAACTGGCCATTAAGAACTTTCCTTGATCAAACAATTTATCAATACTCAGCAAACTTGTAGAAAACTTAAGTTCTACACCACCAAACCTATCCAATACCGTTTGATTACTTTTGATAGTATTTTCTAATTGAAATCTTTTATCAGGATGTTCTGTTTTTTTTAAATGTAACTCATTATTTGAAATCACTTCCTTATACATCTCATAATGTTTAAACAGTGAATTTTCAGCTTGACTTAGAAATTTGTTGACTTCTTGTATTAAACTAGTCTTACCACTTCCATTTTTACCAGTCAATATTAAATGTTGCCTTTTTTCTTTGGACAAGGGAATAATAAAATCATTCAAATTACGAGAATGATTAATTACAATTTCTGTGATGAAGTTATCCATTATTATAATTGTTATATGATATTTCAAATCTACAATGAAAAAAAACAAATAACAATACCTGAATTCAGTGAATTTTCAAACAAAACATACTCACAAAAAAGCCCCTTAATAATAAAGGGGCTTCTAACAATTCTATTAATTCATCCTTCAATAAATTAAGATAGTCCAGTTTAACTTGATGTGGATTCACTCAAGATTAGAAAGTAGGATTCATTTTTATTCTTCTCACAAATTACAAATCTGTTCTATTATAATTGAGAACAAGCTTATTCTCTATAAATCCTTTTTCACTATCATGACTATACACTGTTATCCCTCCATCTTGGGAAATTACAATTGCAATAGAACCTATTTCTGAGCAACAAAAATCAATTGCTGATTTATGTCTCATACCAATAGGTTTATCATCACTATTCACCTTTGATTTTGCAACAAACCTAGCTCCAAAACTTTTTATTGTAAAATCCCTATCTAACACCACTGCTCCATCCATTAATGACAATGAAGCAATAAACCTTTCTGCCTTTTCCAATTCTCTAATCTTGAAGTGAAAATCACTCACTCTATGAGCCAAGTCTCTTTTAGATAATTTATTCAAATATGCATCACTCATAGGAAATCTCTTAAGAGATTCATTTTGAAAGAAAAAATTCTCCTTTTCAAATTCATTCCGTGCAACTAATTTCTCAAAATAATATTTTGATTCAATTGCCTTTCCTTTCATATCAATATTCTCACTGGTACAATCTTTAGAAACTATTGCAATACATCCACCATGTTTAGCTTCTCTTATATATCTAATTATATTTGAAAAAGAATTCGCAATATCCTGAAAATCAATACTTCTACTACCCAACTGAGTATTATTACAAATTATAGAATCTATATGTTTAAACCAATGAACCAAACATGGGACCTCTTCAAGTGAACTATAATCTCTACAATCCCCTTTATTATACTCATAATCAAAAGGAAAATCAGCTCTTATCTCACCTGGCCCATGAATTTCAAAAGAAGTAAAATTTGGTCTAAAACTATTAGGATTAAGTGATGCAAATCCTTCATAAACCCCTTCTTTATATCCAAATATTTTTATCTCTCCATTACTATCTGGTTTAACAAATAATTGTCTATCCCATAAATTAACTGTTGGAGCGATCTTTACAATGTTTTTTACATTGAAATCTAATGGCTCTTTAAATTCAATATTACAAGTTGAATCTGGTTTCCCTAGAGCAATTCTAATTCTAACTTGTTGCCCTTCTTCTAAATATAAACTGGCATTGAACAAAACATTTAAAAAATCTCTAAACCTTTGTTTATTATTATTAATCCAACTTGAGAGGATACCGAATTTTACATTATTTGAAAATTCAATGACATCAGATTGAAAATGAGGATTTTCCATTTCTGATGTCCCAGTTCCATTGGAATCAAAACTAGGGATCAAATCATTCAAAATTTTATCAGACTTAGTTATTAAATCTTCAATATAAACTCCAAAATCACCTTTACTTTTCATATGTTTAATTTTATTGACTGCTAAAATATTTGATTCATTTCATTTACTAAGCCATAACCCATTTTTTTTATAAAAATTTTCAATCACATACTCCTACCTAGCAAAGTACCCCCACTAAATCTTGAATTCCTTCCTCCCCCTACCTAAGCTTTTCCTTTGGGAGGAAATTTGAGCAGGATATATCAATTAGATACTCATCCTTATTCTACCAATTTAGGAGAAGCATAATCATTCACTTCAAACTCAACTTACCATGTTACAGATTACAAACTATCATCAAAGGCAAAGAACAGATGGAACATCATTTTTCACACTTGAAATACAGGGTGGAATTGATATGGTTCAATCAAAGCAGACAAATCAATTTTATGCAACTGTAAAAAAGACATACATCTCATCAACATTTGATGAATTGACTTGTCAAGCACTTATTGGAAGTCCTATTCCAGGAGCTATAGGAAAAGAGGATTGTGAACCTTATGAATATGAACATAAGAAGACAGGAGAGATCATTACAATGACTACTCGTAATGTCTATATTCCACAGGAACTTCTACCAGAAGTGGACAATGGTGTACCATCTAATCTACCAATTGGAATGTTACAACACAATTCCTCAGAACTACAAGCTGATCTTTAATTAACCAAGCACTTGCACTTTTTCATCAGCCTATATAGGTAATATGGATTCTGCAAGTGCATTTTATTTGTACACCATGAACCTATTAACAGAGATACACGTATCCTATAAACCAACTATCCTATCACATAAGAATATAACTAACTCCACAGAGGCTTATGAGACTGTTTTAAAGCACTGGAACAAACATACTATTGAATTGTATGAAGAAGTTAAAGTAATGTACTTTAACGGGGCTAATAAGCTATTAGGAATACATGATCTATCTAAAGGTGGAATCTCTAGTACTATTATTGATATACGTAGAGTATTGAGTGTGGCACTTAAATGTAATGCTTCAGGATTTATCCTTGTACATAATCATCCAAGTGGTAGATTATCACCTAGTAAAGCTGATAAGGACATTACGGACAGAATGGACACTTGTGCTAAGCAAATGGATATTGAATTATTGGATCATTTGATAATCACTAGAGACGGGTATTATAGTTTTAGTGATGAAGGAATATTATAAATGGAATTACAATTCTTCCAGTATTCTTTTTTAGTTTGGAAGACTACCTCAAAGAAGAATTCTACGAAGTTGAATTGGATCTTGTCGCTCTAGATAAAATGATGTAGCAGGATAATTTTCTATATTTGATAAAAATAATAAAATGAATTTTTCTAGTTTCATAAACAATGGTAAAGCCATAATTAAAGAAAGAATTAATAGCCAACTTCTATTTTCATTTGCTATTTCCTGGTTACTTTACAACTGGAAGGTATGGTATGCAACATTGTATAGCGACAAAGGATTTCTTGAATCTTACCATTCGAGATTGGATTATTTAGATGTATATTTTCAATCTGCTAATTATTACAAACTATTTTGGTACCCATTGGGAACAGGGTTGCTATTAATTGCAGGGTTGCCTTTTCTCAATAGTCTTTTAAAATGGATTAGAAATAAACAAAAAGATTTTGATATCTCTTTTCAAGATGAATTACCAGCGAATAAAAGTGAGTTGAAAAAGTTAAGAGAATATTTGGATGATAAGGAAACTAGTCACTCAGAAGAGATATTATCATTAAGGCTTCAGCATAAAGCTGACAGAGAACAGGATCAACAGGATCATAACAGCGATTTCAAAATACAAAATGATAGAAGTCGCGAAGTTTTAAATGCACAAACTAAAATTACTGACGAATTAAGAGATGATAATGGAAAGGTTCAAAGTAAATTATCTAGTATACAAAAAATGAACAAATCCCTCAATGAGGAAGTTGAACTACTTAAAAAAGGATTACTAAAATTAGAGAATGAAAAGAATTTAAAAAGTATTATTAATGACCTTTACAACTTTCTATTCCATGAAGGAATTTCCAAACAGGAATTTTTCTCCATTTTAAATAATCGAGAATATTGGGACATTAGAAATGATAAAACAACAAGAGTTTATACTAGACTAAATAAATTAGGATTAATAATTAATATGGATATTCTAGATAGTCTAGATAAGATAGACCTTACACCTTCTGATTTAGGATCTAAAGTTTTTAACATTATAAATTCCCCATCAATTAATAGGAACAAGGCATGAATCACATACCAATACTAGAATACAAATCACAGATAGAAAAAACACACACCCTCATTTAATCTCAATTTGTAATTGACTATCCAGATAAAAATTTCTACCTCACGAGCACACATAAGAATGTCCACTCTGTCCTTTTTGACCTATTTGACACTTTATATTTTTGTACACCATATTACTATATAGCCTTTTTGCATTGTGGATTTTTCAAAATCTACTGTAAAATAGCAAAATCACGAGTAAAACTGGTGTACCAGTAAAAATATGGGCTTTTTAGCAAGGATTTTGAGTAATATATAGCCTTTTTGGATTTCAGTTGATTACAATTCTTCTATTATTTCACCTTCCCCCAAAGGAATATTAGATTCAGAAAAGTTGAATGACTTTCCTACTCCAAAATCATCACCTAAAAATTCCCTATTTAGAAAAGTAACTTCAACAACACCTTCTTCTCCTGGACAAAAGTGATCTTGATTTATCAGTTTAATTTGACCTGAAGTTAAAGTACTATCTACAAACCTAAACAAAGGTCTATAACCATTTGAAAAAGGGGATTGTCTTTTGTTGACTCCTTTGAATAATGTAATTCTTGCACGGACTTTTATCATTTCAAATCTAAAATTTCACTTTGACTTCATTGATGAATTGAGTAACCAAGTAATTGATTATTCTACATCAACTAGTTCCTTTAGAGGTACACCAAAGCAACTCGCCAATCTATACAATGTGTGAAGAGTAGGATTAGTCCTACCAGCTTCTATCCTTGAAAGATTGGACTTATCTATACCACCTTCTATTTTACCTACTACATCCATTAAAGATAAGCCTTTTGCTTGTCTTATGGACTTGATCTTTGCCCCTACTCTTTTGTAAAGAATTTCCTTTTCCATTGTTGTATTATTTGACAACTACAATTAATGGATTACTTTAGCTGAATAGGTTATCATTTATGACAACAACCAATATTAAGACATTCAAATATGAGCCATTATTTAAGCCCTAAAACATTTAGGATATTTAAACTGATCTATACATCATTCCATTTCTGGACTGTCTTTATTGCCTACAAAGAATCTGGAATACTTACTGCACTAGTAACCTTCTTTATTCCACTGCTAGGAGAAATCTATTGGTTCTTTGCAATGATGGGTGAAAACTGGATTTATGTAATCATATCTGCTATTGCAAACCTATATGCCTTTATTACATGGCTTGAATATGAAAAGGACAAAGAGTATTTCCATTAAATATTACCATTCCTAAGAGTGGTACACCATCAGAAAATGAGTCACATAATTGTATATCCCTATATAGGAATCTCCAATGCTGACGCATTTTGGAATTCATGCACAGTTTCTAACAATACCCTTATATAAGGCTAGGTTGAAAAGTGTGCATTCATTATTTATTAACTGGTACACCAATGCCCCATGAAACAGAAACAATTTATCAAACACATCATGAGCCTTATTTCCAAACTCAATAAGGAGAAAGTAATTCAATTCATTAAGCAATCAAAATCCAAAATAACAAAGAAAAATTCACTGATTTCAGTAAGTCTAATAGGTCTTTTACTGGTATTCAAATTTCTTATTCAAAACTATATCCACACAGAATATTTCACATTTGATCTTTTATGCAAAACGGTAGGGCCTGAGTATAATGATAGAAATAATGAATACCATTATAGATTTAATCCCTATTGGGGAAATTGTACTGATTTCATTCTTACTACAAACAAATCACCAAATGTATATTCAGAGTTAAAACAATGGAAAATAGACTATGAACACTCGTATAAGGTAACCTTTAACAGACAGTATTTCAATGGAAATAGCGCACTAATATCAACCTTATATAAAGATAGATATGGTCAACATCACAAATTCATATTAGTTTCTAAAGGTGATACCTATTGTGCAATTCAAATTTTTGGATCCAAATCAATGGTAATTGACACATTTTTGAAATTAGATAAATCTTTTGAAGTAAAGGACTAATGACAAAATCTATTATACGCAGCCATTCCTTGACAGGAATGGCTTTTTTATGAACCAAACTAAACACAAACAACATGAAAAAACACAATCTCCCATTCAAACTGGGTATGCAGTATGAGAATTGGGAGTTTGACTTAGAACCAATCCCAGACAAGTATAAAGGAAGAGATTCTTACAAGTATATTGGTAAGGAAAAGTTCTACTATTATGGATATGAAGTACGAGGAATTAAATTGACTTTTGAATTGGATATTTTGGTTGAGGTTATATTATATAACATAAAAACTCCACACTGATTTACTGAAAACTATTCTATTCCAATTCATAATTATGTAAATTCAACCTATGATACTCGATTCTAGAAGAAAACTCACTCATCTTTTCAGGGGGAGCCATGGTTAATTTAAAATCAAGAGCAGATTCTTCTGGGTTAAAGTCTGAAGTAAAATAATAAATTAACTTTTCATAAAATTCTATTAAACACCCTGTGATTGATTTTGACCAACCACCTGAGAAATCTTTTAAATCCTCAATCTCCTTTGGTAGAATAAGTCCTTTTATTTCTTTATCCATATCTAATGCTTTCAAGCAACATTCAACCATTTTTACAACTACTTTTCTAATCATAACCTCATTTCCAGGCTTACCTGTTTCTCCCCATGCACTTTTCATTGACTGGTAATGCCTTGAAAACAAATCCACCAACTGTAAAAAGTAATTACTTTTTTCCTGCATCCAGTCCAAAAAATCTGTAAGCTTCATAAGCTTAGGATCAGAAAAATGAAGATCGCTTTCCAATTCATTAATTTTAACCTTAAGACTTTCAACCTTTGGTTTTATAACCTCTAGAGTAAGTAAGAATTCCCAATATTTAGGTTTCTCAATTACAAGCCTTTTGACTTCCAAACTTTCTTCGTGAAAACCATCTAATGAAATCATGCTAATTTCTTTCAACACTTCTTTAACTTGATTACAATACGGACCAAGTGCAGCTCTCAAATTCTTATCTAACCTTTCAGGTTCAAATGTACCTGGATTGATACCTGCTAAATCAGATGGTAAATGAAACTTAGCCATTCCTCTAGGTAACACATACGAGACTCTATCTTTACCCAAATAGCCAATAAAAAGCCCGAATTCAAATATTACATTGTCCCGTGTAGTTTTAAAATTCTCTTGCCGTATTTTTGTAATATCATCAGGTGAAAAAACAAATATACCATAGTCACTATTTTTTAAAACAGTTATTAGGTCATCTAAGGCATTACTTGTCAATTTAAATATTCCTTGATCCCAAATAGTGACATCTGCTGTATACTCTAAATTTTCCTGTATTGCATAGGCTATTTCCAACCCTTCTACTGAGGATCCAACAAAAATTCTAGGCTTTTTCATTGTGAGACTTTGGTTACAATAATATTTCTTCTTTTAACAGATTTACAACAATCTAAATGTAATCTTTTATCCAAAGGATTACAATCCCTGAATTCAGTGATTTTTCAAAACACATAATTTCACTTCAAGGTGCACAAGAAGGTGCACATAAAGTATAGAAACACCTGGAACCGCCATGAATGCTTTGAAGGTGGTCCTTGGTTCGAGCCCAAGTGGGCCCACCGAAAAGCTCCTCATGAAAATGAGGAGCTTTTTTTGATTTTGGGTGGATTGAAAGTATGTTGTAGGTATACTAATGTTTACTACGAGCAACATTCTAGCGGCAGCGGAGTAGTAAAAGACCAAATTTGCCCCATTATCCTACCTTACCAGCCTTACCTACCTAGAATAACTACATTTATTCTCTTCATACCACCTCTTCCAATTAGCAATATCAGAGTTAAAATCTTCTTTAGATAAATGGTGTGTATATCCACCGTAATCAACTTTTGGATAATTACCAGTTAAATCACCCAGATATTTTAAAGAATTTAAGTAATCATCAGTGTAAATAGTTGTATCATTTTTCAACTCCCAATCTACTACTGTTTTGATGCTGCTATTGAATTTATATTTCATTTCTTCATCTATAGTGCAACCTTCGCAACTATATATGGTTAGTAAAAAATATAGCCCACAATTCAATCTCCAATAACAACTATTACTGATCATTTGTTTTGTCTTTTTAATTATGATTATCAATCAGTTAAGTGAATTAAATTCGTATATCAACACTTTTGATACACTACCTCAATTTACTGTACTTATCAATTCACCATAATTTACTGTATTTATCAATTCACCATTTTGATAATATTCCCACACCCCATCTTGTATCCCTTCATAATACTCCTCTAATTCAATAGTCACAGCTCCAGTCATCCAATTTTCAAGCTGCACGTGCCTTCGTAGAACCTCCAAAGAATTCTTATAATAACCTTTCATAATAACTTCACTACCAGATTTATCATACAATAAAAAATCACCCTGCCCCTTACAGTCATAGAGTGTGTATACAAGAACACCTTTTGATGTTTCAATTGTATCTTGGATATTTAATCGGGGTGTATAAATAATAGTGCTAACCTCATTCCAATATAATTCCGGGTCACCAGTGCAAAGGTCATCATCAGAACATGATATAGAAATTAAGATAAATAATATACCTAATATGTAACTACTTAATTGGTTTTTCAACTTCATTTGAGCCTGTTTAAACTTTTACATATTTATGCCTTGCAACACTGACACTATTAGGAGATAATTTCTTCCCACTGGGTGTATGCAACTACATCCTTAACATAATCTCTATTTGTAATTACCATATAAGGTAATAATTTGGATTTCACGAGTACACACAAGAATGTTCATTATATCTGAAACACTAATATAGTTCAAAAGGTCAATAAGGACAAAACAGTCACTTGTGCGTAGCATGGAATTTATACCATGTTGTATGCAGGCTTTTTTAATCATAACTCCAACCTTTATAGATAAAAACTACGATGTTATTAGTATCAAACCCTACCGTTGATCTATACCAGGCAAAGTCGTCATAATGTTGTTCAACGGGTTTTCTTAGATTTAATAACTTTCCATCACCAGTATAATGATAATTGGTCACCAGAGAATCATCATAACCTTTTCCAATGCGGAGAGGTCGTCCAATTAAATATTCAACTTGGTTTTTGGTCATCCCAGTTTCTATTTCTTCAAACTTTTCAGGTGAATAATTTTCAGAGAAACGAGTGTCGATATATGGTTTAATGATATGCCTACCTTCAACCAAAGGTACAGCACCAAGAAAAAACACAAAGGTAAGAGTTCCAATCAATCCAATTATTGACAATATTTTATACGTTAGTTTCATAAGACTTTAAACGTTACAAATAGATATCCAGCGACATATATAATTGTATTGATAGGAAATGCGTATGGAAGAGTTTTTCTCATTCGTTGTTTAAAACTTCCATTTGCCCAAACACTTAACAATAATGCGAAAACTAAACAGCAAATAATGAAAGGAGAGACTAGCATCAGTGTGAATATTCCGCTAGAATAGGCTTCTAGAAACGCGCAGGTTCCAATAGATATTATTATGTTTATTGTTAATCTCATAGGGGTGGTTCTTGCATACAACTAGTTAATAAACGCAGTTTATCCCTTTTATTTCTCTTTCAAATATACTTTTTCCTTCTGGAGAAAGTTAGGAAAATTTCTATTATAGATCAATAACTGAATTTAGTGATGTTACTTGTTTAACCAAAATCTCAGGACTTTATCAAATCTCTAAAAGCATATCAAAATATACCCAAAAAACATGCAAAAAACGTGCAAATCCAAATAATCAACAAAACACATAACCCTATTAATCAAAGAACTAAACCCCAAATGGTAGTTTACTCATAATCAGGTGGTCTCCCGAAGCTTCGGGATGGGCCCACCGAAAAGCTTCTCATTTAATTGAGGAGCTTTTTTGTTTTTGGGTGGTATGAAAGAATATTGTGGTTATACTACTTGGTCACAATGAGCAACATGCTCGCGGCAGCGGGGGTTGCAACTATTGCAAAATTTGCAACAATTTCAAGTACGGTATTTTTACTAATACTACTCTATAATCAACTTTTCACTTTGAAGTAGTTTCCCATCACTTTGTACTTGAATAAAATACATTCCTGAAGGATATTTTGAGATATCAAGTTGATAGTTTCCAACATTTGGATTCATCTCTTGTTCCCATATCTTTCTCCCCATACAATCTACCATTTGTAAATCTAATTGTGGGCTTGGACTAAAAGTGAAATTTATATTTTCACTACCTGGGTTTGGAGCAAAACTTATCATAAAATTGTCCTCCAATCCTGAATGATTATCAATACCTAATCCACCTTCACAGAAAGAATCATATATATGATTATCAACCAATATAAATGAATCTAAAACTAAAGTTTCAGCATTAATTTTAAATGTACTAACAGTAAAATCATTAGGTCCCAACCTTTCTGTAGCACAAAACAATGCTTTGTTCTCTGAGTCTAGATTAACTTTCCACAGCATGCCTTTCACCTCTTCAATTTGTGCAGAATCAATAATATACCCTGAGCTATCTATTTGGTAAAGTTGTATCATTCCATATCCATTATGATAATCTGAAGTATCATCAAATGAAGTCGCTAAAAATAAAGTACTATCATTTAGTAAGTTTAAACTTGCTCTGTGAAACCACCCTGAATCTGTCTGTAATATTTCCTTAGACCAAATCAATTCCCCATCCGAAGAAGTTTTGAATAAGTGCCCAGGAGCAGTATAATGATTACCTATAAGAACTCCTTTTTTAGTAGTGAAAGTAAGAAAAGAACCATCTTCTAAAGCTACAGTTGAACAAGCATTTGATTCTATAATAACGCCAACGGAATCTGTTTCCCAATCATAAATATAATCCCATTCTTCAATTCCATCTTCATCTAATTTCACTAAATAAGAAGACAAATAATTTGGCCACCCAACAGTATCTGGATAGGAGCCTACTTCTTTGGTTCCCGACAATAAATATCCAGAATCTACAGCAGCAACTAGATTAACATATTGCGCACCATATTCAAAACCATAAATATTTCTCTGCCATAATTCTTCTCCGTCCAAATCAAATTTTGAAAATAAGAGCACTGGATAAGGAGTCATGGAAAAATCGTATTCCTCTCCTGTAAAAACCGTAACTATATGATCCTCCAGAAATTGCACATCTTTCAAAGAAAAAAATTCTTCAGAATAATCGTGTTCCTTGAACCATTGAGTCTCTCCACACGCATTCAATTTTAAAATAGCAAATTTATCATAATAGACTTGGTTTTTAGTCATCCCACAAATGTATAAATCACCTGAGGTACTATCTTCAAAAATATTGGTAGGAATAAAATTTAATGAATCATCTATTGGGACAGACCATAGCGTATCCCCTTTTCGATCTAATTTATAAAGCTCATCTTTTTCCGGCCAATCAATTATTAAATCTCCACCATCAAAAGAAGTCGCTAAAACACCACCTATTGGAAGCACCCATGTAGATTGACTAAAAGCATTGAGGAAAGGGATAAACAATAATAGTAGGATTGATATTTTTATGATTCCAAATTTCATAATTGAATTATTTATTGACTTAATTTAAAACATTATCCAGCAATATATCTATTATTCTTCAAACGCATCTTACAACAAGTATTAATATTAAATATAAAAAGGTATTACATAAAGATTGTCCAAAACAACAACAATGTATATTAAATTTAAGTCCCACTATTTACTTCTGAATTAGGTATTCTAGAAATTTTCAAAACCAATAAAGGCACTACAAAAGCATGCAAAAAATGTGCAAACTCACAACAACAACAAAACGCATAAGTCTACTAATGAAACAACTAATCACCAAAAGGTGGTTTACTCATAATCATGTGGTCTCCCGAAGCTTCGGGATGGCCCCACCGAAAAGCTCCTCATGCAAATGAGGAGCTTTTTTTGTTTTTGGGTGGTTTTGATTTTGATATTTAGGATGTACTACTAGACCACCAGTTACAAACTGGCGGTAGCGGGGAGTTTCTAATTATTTACCACTACTTTCAAACTAGTGTACAAATGTCAACGACCTCCTTTCGGTTCCAGCCTCATTAGGCAACTCAATAGTCAAGATTAATTCATTTTCAGATAACCTACTTATATAAGCGATTTCATTATCTATTAGAATTTCCCATTCGTTTCCACTAAAGCTCCAATTTTGTACAATAAATTGCTCAGGGTCTCCATCTGGGACACATTTGTCTTCAACAATTAATGTATTATTGGTTTTAAAATTCCATTTCGTTGCTTGTTCACATTCTAACATTTCTTGATATGAATCAAATGAAGAAACAATAACACCATTTTTCATTACCATAGACATACTGGCAGATAAATCCCACTTTTTTGAAGTCAACTTATCAGCTTGCGACAAGACCTCATCCTTTTCACAAGCTGTAAATATAAAAGAAGTAATACAGGCCAATCCGATAAATAAATTTTTCATAAGAAATTGTTATGTTTGAAATGGTAAGAAATATATTGTCAAAGTCTACTTTTTCAGAATTTTAATCAGTTGTGGACTTTGATCATCAATTTTAATTTCCAAAAAGTATAATCCCTGCTCCCCTTCTATTTTCAGCTTCAAGTTTGGCTTTGAAAGAAACGATCGTTTTGAAATTAATTGCCCTAGATTATTCGTAATAATAAAATCTACTTTTTTATACTGTTTTCCTATCTCAATGTTTAGATCTCCAGAAGTAGGATTTGGATGAACGAGTACATTTGTATTGAATGAATCTTCAGTTAAGCCAATATTATTTACAACAGTAAAGAAAAGGGTTGTATCAAATATGCAGAGGTCGTTTTGAAGCCTTAACTCTAAACTTTGATCTCCTGGAGTGATCAGATTATAATTAAAACCTTCCGTACTCGTCGATACTAAAGAGTCATTTAATAACCATTGTGCAGAAGTTAAATACTCCTGATACAAATCTATGTTCAACTGGTTGTTAATTAATAAATCAAATATAGTATTCGTAAAGTCAATTGAATCACCTAAAAGTGAGCAATCATAGGTTGTATTAAGAGTTGTATTGGTTACTATAGCACTATTCTGATCAAAATAAATATGAGCCGTATTTGTAATATCTACATTCGTTGAGAGATTCTCAATTGTGCGAATTCTAAATTTAACAAAACCTTCAGATTCTAATACATTAGTGACAGTATCCGTTAAATTAATATTTTCAAATCGGAATTTTGCCTCCCGACTTTCGTGATCAATATGAACCGTTACGGGGTGAGAATTTGAAACACGATGAAAAGTATTCAAATCAAGATTAGTATCTAAAGTATCTAAAACCTCAACCAAATAGGCTGTATCATTCCCTGTATTTTGAAAACGAATAAGATATTCCAACTCAGTACTATCTGATAAAAAATAGCCTTCTTCACTTTTTCCAGTCAATTCCTGTTTATCATTTGGATCATAACTGCAGAGAACAATTTCCTGATATGGATAAACATTATTTACATAAACTTGGCCGGTATCAACCCGATTTATTAAGGTATGATTTAGCGTATCAAGTAATGAAGGAACAATAACCTTTAACAATACCTCATGTTTATACGAAGGCATTAGGTTTTGATAATTGTAATAATAAGACAATCCATCAATACTATCGGGTTGTGGAATGGAAGAAATAAATTCCGACAAACTATCTAACTGGTATTCCACTGTTCCTTGATTGATAATGTTCCCGAAATTTTCTATAGAAAGCTTATGGTGAATAGTGTCGGCACAACGTGGCCTATTTCCAACAATATCAGCTATCAAGATTATATCTCTAGGCTTCACACCTATATAAAAAGATGAATCCTGAAAATTGCTAGGATTGATTTCAATGGTTCTATTCAGTGAATCTACTAGGTCCCAGTAAAGACTATCTGCATTCAAATTCAATTCATACGTTCCAGCCTGCTCAATATAATATTTTACCCCTGTTGGATTGGAGAATTGATAATATCCCCCAGGAGATAGATCAAGGTTTGCATTATTCATTACCACATCCAAACTGTCAAAAATACCGTTATCATTGTTATCTACAAATGGTTTTATATTTAAGGTTATATAATCATTGATGGATAAATTTTCTAAAATCAAACTAGAATAATTATTATCACCTTTAGTGAAAATATCCAAATCCCCATCATTATCCACATCACCGTAATACTGTTCACTGGTATACGCCTTTGGGCTTTTATACCAAATTGAAAAATTCCCCTGCCCGTCATTTTCCATTATATACAATCTATAATAATTTTCAACCAAATGTTTTGCTGAAAAAGCAAGGTCAGGAAATCCATCTCCTGTAAAATCAATGGCTTGCAAACTATGGAAGTTTTTTAGAGAATCAATAACAAGACTATCCAGAAAGCTCTGATTTGAATCATTTTTAAAATAGTACATACCTTGGCCACCTTTCTTGGCTCCTATAAAATCATCATCACCATCCAAATCAAAATCAGTAGAGATCATAGCCATATCGTAGGCATGAGAGACGAAATTTGGAATAGTATCCAAATTAAAATTTTGAGCACCATTATTATTCAAAATCCTGATTCTAGGTGAGAAATTAACAGTAAACAAAAAATCTAAATCCAAATCACTATCCAGATTAATAACTGCATAGTGTGATACGTTACCTACATTAAAACTCCCATATGTGAAATTTTGATTGCCATCATTGGTTAACCATTCAATTTCATCATTTTCTAAATTCAAAAATGAAAGATCCAAATCTCCATCCCCATCTAAATCCAACACTTTTAAATCGCTAATATGCCCATCAATATTGACCGTATTCAAGATATGCATTTGTAAATTTTGACCAGGAATATTTTCAAGCCATTTGAATACATTAACTTCATCGTCGTAAGAACCTACATACCTCCAATACACGAAATCAAGGTCTCCATCATCGTCTAAATCTGTTGGTGTAAAGTCAATAAAAAAATCATCTGTTCTAAATAATAACGAATCCTGAAACTCGTAATCACCTAAATGATACGATATATTTATATCCGTAGAATCATGAAGAGAATGTGAACGATAAATCAATTCCCTAGATCCATCACCATCGAAATCTTCAATATGTGGTGCTTGGAATCCATAACTTTCTTTTCCTACACCGTGTACAGTGAATACTTGTGTACTATCATTTTCAAACCAATAAATTCTATCTTCGCCTCTATTAGCTGATACAATATCAATATCACCATCGCTATCCAAATCCACTGGTTTAGCCCACTTTCTATCTTCATGTATCGTATGAACTATATGATTTTGAAGACTTAATATGGTCGTTCCTAGATTCTCATACCATCTAATAGTTGACCCTGATGACCTGGGACCAAGTACTAAATCGTTGTCTCCATCATTATCCATATCTAAAATTTCTGGCCCAACAACCATATTCAGATTAATAACTTCTGCATCATTAAATCCAGGAGGGGTAAACCAAGTACTCCCTTGCCTGTAGATATAAACCTTATATTCATTATAAGATGAGAACACTACTTCTTCAACACTATCCCCCTCTAGATTACCAGTAGTAACATATTGTGCTTTATAATTGTCCTTTATAACACGTTCTAAAAATACTTCGTTTCCAAAATTATAGTACAATTTGACCTCTTCATCATCAAAGTTTGCTGCAAATATATCCACTTCACCATCCAGATTGTAATCTGAAACATGGACATCCCATGCTCCGCCCGCATCATCATCAATTATAACAGATGAGAAATTCTGATTTCCGTCATTTTTATACCATACAATTTGATCAGCCACATAGGCTGAGGCTAAAACATCCAAATCTCCATCACCGTCTAAATCTGCAATATCTATAGCACTTACTCCAGCAAGACTATCCTCTATGGTATAAGCGGTGAAATTTTGGCTTCCATCATTTTGATACCAAACAATTTCATTTAATGTCCAGGAACAAGTCACAAAATCTTGATCTCCATCCCCATCTAGATCACGTACTAACACACGTGTTAATTCATTAGTCTCCGTTGGAATTTTAACTAATGTAAAATTCTCATTCCCATCATTTTCATGCCAAAACAGCAGGCTATCCTCTATAGCTAATGAAATAATATCTTGATCACCATCACCATCAAAATCTACTGGATGTGTGTCTTGAATGGTAATCATATCAGGTTGTATTCTGTGTTCGATAAAATCAAATTGAGTATTCGATTGTGCTCCAGAATGAAAACGGATGCACACTACTAATATCAAAAAAACAAAATGTTTAAAAAATGGAATTGGAGAGTTATAATTCATTCTAAATCAAACTTTAATATGTTAATTAAGAACGAAAATAAAAAAATCTTTCGACATATTCTAAAGTATATCTTTTGCTTTATTTCCCAGTATGTTAACCTACTAAATTGATTACCTTTCTTTGAAGGCTTACAACAATTTATCAAAACTCCAAAAACATATCAGAATATACCGAAAAACCATGCAAAAAACGTGCAAATCCAAAAAACCGACAAGCCATATAAATCTACTAATCAAACAACTAAACACCAAAAGGTAGTTTACTCATAATCAGGTGGTCCTTGGTTCGAGCCCATTGGGCCCACCGAAAAGCTCCTCATTCAAATGAGGAGCTTTTTTTTTATTTGAGTGATTTTTATTTGGCTATTGTAAGGTATATACTACTTATTTACCTCGAGTAACATGCTCACCGCAGCGAAGATCAAGCATCAACGAAAAGTACTTGACCAGTAACAAATCCATCAACAGAACGTTCAAACGCCTTACCAACAAGAGTACCGGGAACAGGTTGGAAACCTGGCATCATTTCACCATAAACTTCCCAAGCTTCTTCCAAAACTGTTGGGTTAATTGAGTTAACGCGAATTCCACGAGGCATTTCAAAGGCAACACATTTAACAAATGTGTCTATTGCCCCACTGGTAGTTGCATCAGCAATAGCAAATGGAATAGGTTTTACATTCAAAATCCCCGTAATTAACGTAAAAGAGCCATTATCTACGATATATTCCTGACCAATTCTAACAATATTGATTTGCCCCATCATCTTGCTTAAAACAGTACTCATCCATTGTTGTTCTGTCATTTCAGTAAATGTGGCATATTCACAAACGCCAACCGTATTTACAACAGCATCAAAGTGCCCTACATCTTTGTATAGTTTTCTCAAAGATTCTTCACTCGTAATGTCAACTTGATAGTCACAATTATCACCAGAACGTCCTGCCGTTATAACTTTGTGTTTTCCTAATCCAGTTAGAGCTGCTTGACCCATTTTACCGTTTGCGCCAATTAGAATTATTGTTTTCATATGATATTTATTTTTCGTTAAACCATATGCAAACTTATTAAGAGTCTAAGGCTCTAGGTTAGGACATTTGTCTAAAAAGAAATATTAGCTCTTATTCTACTTAAATGCCTTTGAGTAATACCTAGGTAAGAAGCAATATATTGAAGCGGAATTTGTTGTATATATTCAGGTTGCTTTGTTATCAAATCTAAATATCGCTGTTGGGCCTTATCTTTTTGATGATTAAATATCCACTTCTCTAATTCAACGTATTCTTTTTCTGCAATTATTTTTAAAAACATCAACCATTTAGTATTAGACTCTGCAAGGGTTTCTATGGCTTCTTTTGATATTGAAATTATTTCTGAGTCTGTTAAGGCTTGAATATTCTCTTCAGATTTTTTTTCTGAAATAAAAGAAGAATAAGCCACCAATAAATTATTTGGAAAAGTGAAACAGTATGTAATTTCATCATCATTATTTGAAAAGTAGAATGAACGAAAAATGCCGCTTTTAACAAAGCATAAGGAATCACAAATTTCATTTTGATTGATAAAGAAATCCGCTTTTTTAAGGAAGGTAGTTTGTGTTAAGTTTAGAAAATTATCGATTTCTAAGTCCGTAAATAGATTAAAAGATTTTAGATATTCCTTCATAATTCTCTAAAGTATTGGTTGGTTCAAATTACCGCCAACATTGTAATTTTATTGATGCCATATGACATCTATTATTTGTTCCAAGGTAATAAATTTATAAGATTGTACGAAAGGTGTTTTTCAGCACATAACGGTTATTTAATAGGTGTATGTCTCCTACCTGATCAGAAGAAATAAAATACAACACATCTTCATTAAATTGTAAGTCATCAGATAAATTGTACTGTAATTTAGTCTTTTTAATTCACCCTGTATTTATTTGCACCACGTCTAAAAGACCTTTGTAAAACTATCAAAGCATATCAGAATATGTCGAAAATATGCAACTCAAAAAAACAATAAATACATGGACTTATTAATCAATCAACTACCCAAAAAGTAGTTTAATCACAACCAACTTGTCTCCTAAAGTTTTGAGATGGTCCCACCGAAAAGGCTCCTAATATAAATGAGGAGCCTTTTTATTGTTTTTAGGTGTTTTGAAATGATGTTTTGAGTGTACTACTTGTTTACCTCGAGCAACATGCTCTCAGCAGCGGGGAGCTGTTCTTTTTGCAACCACCTCAATCCTGCCTGGTAATCATGGAAAATTTTAATTTTCCATGGCATTTCTCTAGGTAAGGTAGAAAGAGATTTTGTACTGGCTTCGGCTATCTTATTATAAACTATTACCGACATGGCATTAATTTGATACAGTGAGGCTAGCTCACGCTGCGCTTCGAAAGTATAAGTATAGGAATTCAGTTTATTGATTAAAAGGGAAAAAGGAGATTTCATGTTTTTCAGGAGAAATCCATGATACTCGTTTACCATTTTTAAATCGAATTCCACTCCGTCATTGACAATAACCTCGGCTATATCATCCTGAATAATAGTTATTTCCCCGAATGATAATTTATAATTAGACATAAACAATTTGTTATTATGTATATATCATAAATCTAATAAAAATTCATGTTTTTTTAAACACAAATCATAAATTATTCACAACATACTATTAAGAGCATAAGGTAAGCAGAAGTGGGACTATACATTATTAAATGTTAATTACAATATATTTCCTGAAACATCAATTTCAACACCATATCTAAACTCTAAGTGCATACCACAATAGGCCGAAAACATGCTACTTCAAAAACAGACAAAACACACAACATTATTAATCAAAAAACCAAGCATCAAAAGAAAGTTCACTCATAATTAGATGGTCTCTAGAAAAACAGGAATAATCCCACCTGAAAAGCTTCTCATGAAAATGGGGAGTTTTTTTTTGTTTTTGGGTTCCTCGATAGATTATTGTAGCTATACCAATGATTATCACGAGCAGCAGGGGAATTGACTTTTGAATTGGATATTTTGCAACCCGATTACATCAGAGTCCTTTTCAATTGACACTGAATATAATACATTCTCTGCTCCCAGGAATTAGAAATCCTACTTAATAAAAAGGTGTTTAAATATTCTACATCTTACAAATCGTCAAAAAAAGTATGAATATTAATTATGAAATTATAATCAACATAACTCTATTAAGACCATTAAAGAATTAAACCTTCCTTTTTAAAAACATCTTGATATTGTGCTATGGTATCATCCATACTTAATGGAATATGGCTATCGAAGTCTTTTTGTTCTTGCAATAAGTACGAAATTACACTACTTTTTAAAGTATCTGAAGAATCTATTAGATGTAATTTTGAATCTGGCATAGCAAAACCTTTGCTTAAAGCAAAAACTTCGCACCCCATGGCTAACGCTTCATTAATTACATACCCCTGAGCTTCGTAAGAGGAGGTGTGTATTAAAGCTTTAGATTGCTGCATTAAAGCCAGTACTTCTTGTCTAGAAATAGCGCCTAACAATTGTATTTGTTCTGAAATCTCCAAGTGGTCTATTTGCTTTCTAAATGTTTCTTCCAACACCCCTCCTCCTACTATTACGGCATTAATATCAGGAAAATTTATCTTGAGTTGAGCTACCAAATTTATAAATAAATCAACCCTTTTTAAGGGGATGTAACTCGATACACAAATTAAGTCTATGGGTCTATTATCCTTAGCAGAATTAACTACATCAGCTGTAGCTATACCCCAAGGAATAACTACTTCTACCTGTGCTTTAGTATGACGCTCTAATACCTCTTTCTGAAACCTTGACAACGCAATAAGTTGAATGTGAGAAAAATGTAAGAACCGCAAATAATTGTTGGTCTTCTTGGCATCTTGCCCCATTAAAGTACAAAAATGCGGAAGCTTGTATTTCTGACTAAACTTTTGGCCCAGCAAAGCCGATTCTCCTAACCAAAAACTATGGATTAAGTCTATAGGATTTACTTTATGTAGCGCTTTCAAATTGCGATAAGCTCTACGCCAAACAAGTGGTCTTTTTACCAAATGTCCGTTGGCACCACCACTAGGATAAACAGTTACACCAAATAATTTATAGGATTGCGTATAAAAAGGATAGTGCAGCGTTACAACGCTTATTTCTACAGCTGGGAAAGTGGATTTTAACTGTGCCACAAACAATAGTAACGGAGGAACCATATTACCATTATTTTCTTGGTCTGGAAAAGAGGGAGAAACTACTGCTATATGTTTTACAATTTTGTTTAGGGCCATGCTGATATTCTATGTAGTGATTTAGTCTTCAATTTAATGTAATTATCGGTTAGGACAACAAGCTTAAAGCAATAGACAAATCGTTTATTCTTAAGAAATAAAACGGCTAAGCCATATCACATTAACAAGAAGCAACATGGACATGGAATCGGAGGTGATTATTATACCTGATCTTAATTTTCTTGATGTGTTAATGATCTTACTTCTGTTCCCCATTCACATAAATGATGCAGTACTGGAATAAGTTTTTCTCCAGGCTCACTTAGATAATACTCTACATGTGGTGGAATAGTTTTAAAGTCTTTTCTAATAATCAAGCCTTCGGTTTCAAGATCTTTTAAACGTTGAGTCAGCATTTTTTCCGACATGCCTGGAATATTCTTTTTTAATAACCCATATCTGTTTACGCCTTGAATCAAATTCCAAAGTATATTAACCTTCCATCGCCCTTTTAGTAATTCTACAGCATAACTTAAACCGCAAGACATTTCCAAAATTTTCTGATTCTCAAAATTTGTTGAATTCTCTTTAATCATACACGAACTTTTTTGTATGCACCATACTTTTTGTTCGTTAAAAATAATGAATTTAAATTTGAAACCAAACAAAAATTGAAAACATGAGATTAAAAAACAAAGTAGCAGTTATTACAGGTGGAAATAGCGGTATTGGATTAGGCATAGCTAAAGAGTTTAAAACTGAAGGTGCTTTAGGTACTATTGTAGGAAGAAATTTAGAAACGTTAAACAATGCTGAAACTTTATTAAGTCCAAACTTTAAAAGCATACAAACCGACATCACAAAAACAGAAGATTTAGAAAACATCTTTAAAGAAACGCAAAAAGAGTTTGGTAAATTAGATATTCTTGTTGTAAATGCTGGTGGTGCATTGGGCAATGGTACATTAGGTTCTGTAGTAGACACAACTGAAGAAAACTATGACAGAATGATAGACTTAAATCTAAAGAGTGTGTTCTTTACTGTTCAGAAGGCACTTCCGTATCTAAACGATGGGGCTTCAATAATACTAGTGGCTTCTATAGCAACCAAGAAAGCTTTTGAAGGCCTAACAGTTTACAGTGCGGCAAAAGCTGGAGTCCGGTCTTTTGCGAGGACATTCTCCCGTGATCTATTGGATAGAGCAATTCGTGTGAACGTATTAAGCCCTGGCACAATAGAAACACCATTATTCAAAAAATTAGGATTACCAGATGAAGTATCTGAACAAGCAAAAGAACAATTTGGAAAATTAATTCCAGTAAAACGTTTAGGACAACCAAAAGATATGGGGCGTGTTGCAGTGTTTTTAGCTTCTGATGACTCCTCGTTTATTCTAGGTGAAGATATTACTGCTGATGGCGGTGTAGTGAATTTATAATATCAAAGAACGCCGATTTCAATTACAAAATACGGAATAACTAATTTTATAGAGTTCCGTATTTTTTCCAGTATCTAAAAATGTGGAAGGTCTTCTCAATTCAATTTTCAAAGACCAATCTAATTCAAAATAGATTATAACCCAGACCTTACTTTCCCATAAAAAAGCTAAGTTTTAATGGCTATATTTCTATATGGCAGCAGTATGTGTTGTTCCTACTCCTCCATGATGTACTATACCAGATAGTAATGGAAACAATTTATCATGGGAAACTTTATTAATTATCATAACGTCTTCTGCTAAATCAACCTCTCCAAAATCTGCCCATCCAGAATTTATAACAGCTCTGATTCTGGTTTCTCGTAACTCGGCTAAAATTATTTCAGTCGTTTTACCAGGCTTATCATTTCCCATGCTTCCAAAACCTACATATATGGGAGTGGAGCCAACCTGTTGTCCAGGCAAAGTATGGTAGGAGCTGAGACCAAATATAAACGTACAATGCCTAAGGACAACAGTACTGAACATATCTTTTGATCATATCAATATAATCGATTGTCTCTATCATATTCTAAGGATTAATTGATAAATTGGATGAAAATTTGACAAAGCTTAATAAGAAATATAAAATGAAGAAATTACTATTCCTACTATTGCTACCAATTAGCTTAATGGCTCAAAACACTTCAGATACTACAAAAACTCAGGACCAAAATAACCCTATAATAAAAGGAAAGACCACATTTTCGTTTAGCCTAGGAGGCTACTCTAAGGAAGAAACATTAAAAAGTTCCACATCAGGAACCCTTAAATCGGAGAGTTCCGCTTTTGAACTTCAAGTACGATTGGGTTTTATCACCGCTGAAAATTTGGAATTGGGAGCAGGCCTTACGGTAGTTAGAGCTAAAAATGCACTACAAGAAAAAGTATCTTATGATGATGACGAGACATCTATTGAGGTTGATTCAAAAGGGATAGAAGTATACGCTAAAAATTACTTTGGAGAGGAAGGACCTGTAAGACCATATGGTTCTATCTTTGCTGGTTATGCAATGGTAAATCAGGATGACTCAGATTATAACCTTGTTAGCTATGGAGGTTCTCTTGGAGCCACCTATTTCCTTAGCCAGAAAATAGGTATAGACTTTGCGGTAAAATATGTACTTCTTGATGCCGATTTAAAAATAAACAGCTTCGACGCCGGTGATTACAATATGGAAGGAAAGCTCCTTCTCTTTCAAGTAGGTTATGTCCATCTTTTTTAAGTATTAGTAATACTTAAAAAAGCTATAAGTAAAGTAAGGATACCCTATGCATATTACTTAATCATCTCTTTGCAAAGTCTGAAATCTGTAAATAATTTGGGCTGTAATTTAGTCTTTTGAAGTCACACTATATTTATGTATACCACGACTTCAATACCTTACCAAACCCTAAAATTATATCAGAGTAAGCGTGTAAATCAATAAGTCAATAAACTAAACCCATAAAGACAGTTTCCTCATAATCAAATAATTCATGATTCGAACCCAAGTGGTCCCACCGAAAAGCTTCTCATTTATTAGAGTAGATTTTTGTTTATGGATACTTTAAAAAAATGCTGTAGGTATACTTATTACTTCCCATGCGCAACATGCACGAGAGTTATAATTAACAATATTTTAATTATTAAGAGTCCCAATGAACTCATAGATTTGGAATAAAATATAATGCTGCTAAATAACCTATGTTATTTAGCAGCATTATAGCTTTCATTGAATAACTTTGATGCAATTAAAAAAGCACCTACTTGACACAATTGACTCACAATAACAACTACATATATTCCTTTAAATACGACTATCATCATAACGAGTTATGTAAGTTGGAATCAAGGCAAATTTTTGATAAAGAAGAAAGGAATAAAGTACTGTTTTCGAATGTCAAAGTTGATCCTTCGATAAGCCCTTTTATAAAAAACAGATTTGAGATAATTGCGTCCTCAGAGAATTATCCCGAACTATTAAAAACCATCCAGGGAAAAAATATTCGTGTTGAAGGATTTAAAGTAGAATACCTGAAATTGGATGGTGATGCTGCAGAAAGACCCGAAAGACGTGAAAAGTTAAAAGATATTGGATATCGGATAGACGGTTTTCCCAATTTTAATAATCCTTCCATTACATACGCTATATGCCATTACCAAAATTTATGGTATTTCGGAGTTTTAACAAAACAGAATACCGCCTGGCTTAAACACAACAAAAAACCTTGTTCATTTAGCAATTCTATATGCATGATAATTGCTAAAACCCTGGTTAGCATGGCATCAACAGGGAAAACGGATAATAATCTATTGGACGTTTGTTGCGGAGTAGGTACAATAATGTTAGAAGCTTGTATTTCAGGCTTCAACATAGAAGGATGTGACATTAACGCCAAAACTTGTCAACACTCAAGACAAAACCTTGCTCATTTTAATTATACGTCTACCGTATATTGTTCAGATGTTAAGTACTTGGACAAAAAGTACGGTGCCGCTATCATAGACCTTCCGTATAATTTATTCAGTTACTCCACTGATTCTATCACCGAAAATATCATTGAATCAACAGCAAAACTAACAGGTCGGATTGTAATTGTATCCATTTCAGATATTGGAACAATAATCAAAAAATCAGGGCTAAAAATTCATGATTTTTGCACAGTTCAAAAAAGAGGAAAATCAAAATTCACACGAAAAATTTGGGTTTGCGAAAAAGAACATAGTGCAATTGAAATGAAAATAAACCAAAACTAACTACATGCAAAACGTATAGCTGGGTTAGCAGAACACCAAAGTTTTGTCTCTTCAATCATCAGCAAAAAATCAAAAGCCCTCTTAATAACTAAGGAGAATCTATAAGATTGTAACTATTGCAAACTATGAAACAATATCAGATGTGATAATTATAAGGCTTTTTGAATGCCAATACTAAAATGTTGTCTAAATGAAGATGTATTCCCCAGAAACCCTTCAAATTCCTCCAATAAGCCCAAGTAATAAACATACTGTGGTGATAATGTAAATTTTTCTGATAGCTTAATATCATACGCTAGTCTTCCTGCAAATCCAAAATAAGTTTGACTATTGAATTCATCATCAAAATCATTTAAATCCTTATTTTCATATTGCACCAAATCGCCATAAACACTGGTAGTTCCTTTGACATTCTCATTTATTAACCAGGATACCTCAGAACCCAAATTCACATCAATCTTATCTAGAATTTTAAAATTTAAAGGATAAAATCCAAAGGAAAAAACGGTCTTTTCAATTTCGGCTTCTAGACTTTGGCTCCAAACATATGACTCTTCACTTAATTCTATTTCACCAGAATATCTTTCTAAGCCAAGTGTGAATCTCAGATTCAACCAACCTATTTTTAACTCCTCAATCCCCACTCCAAAGGTGTATCCTAAACCAGAAGAATAAGATGAACTAGAATGATCGCTAAAATTTTCAACGCCGAAAGAGTCATAAAAATTATTTTGATTAACGCCACCTACAACCTCAATATTCTGGGCATATAAGTTGAAACAGCATAAACAGGCTATACCTAAAGTAAATCTTCTCATCTTTATTAATTTAACTATTACTCTATTATAAACTTTTCACTTTGTAATAGTTTCCCATCAATTTCTACCTGTATAAAATACATTCCTGAAGGATAACTAGAAACATCAAAACTAATCTCATCTTTACCCTTAAGGTCCAATTTTTCAATTTTCCTTCCGAATAAATCAACAAAATACAGCGCTTCATTGTTCATTAAATCACATTTAATGTTAACATTAAATCTAGCAGGGTTAGGGCATATATTAAGAGAAAGGGGGTCAGGATACTCTTCAATTCCAACCGTTGAAATCGATTGACTAATTTTATGAATGAAAACACTGTATTGAAGTCCTCCTTCTAGAAATTGGTTAGGAGTACCTATTCCAAAATCCGTATATCCAGCAAATACACCAGAAGTATACACTTCAAAACTGTCATCAACACACAGGGCTAACCCTTCTACATTTCCATTTTCACTGGTTATTTTATGTGCCCATTGAAAGGCCCCATCACTATTCAATTTATTTATAAATGCTCCCCCCATACTGTCGGCAACCAAAATAAAACTATCTACACCAGGGTCGAAGTCCATTTCATCACCAAAAATTCCCGTTGAATATACATCCCCTAATTGATCAACTGCTATATCCCAAATTATACCATAATATGTACTCAAAAAGGATTTATGCCATAAATAACTCCCTGAACTGTCTAGCTTTAATATTAGGGTATTACCATACTCTAATGATGTTATATTAAGGGTTTCTTGACCTGTATTGATATTCAGACTATCTCCGAAATTAATCGCAGTATAACTGTTATTCATACCATCAATAATTGAACTGCTGGCATTGGTTAAATGACTTCCAGGGCCTATATCTAATCCACAATCAATACTCTTAGCCCATAAAAAAGTACCACTACTGTCTAATTTGCAAAAATATATAATCTGAGCTTCTTGTTCTCCTAGAATATACTGATTAGTATTATCTGGATCAAAGTCTGCTGGGCCAATGGAATTCCCGGAAATCATAATATTAAAATCATTATCCAACGCTAAATGGTATCCCAAATTATAATGATAGGGATGTGGAATGGAACCATTAATTTTTTTAACCCAAACAAACTGACCATTACCATCTAGTTTCAGTATAAAAGTTTCCGAGCTAATGAAGTATCCTAAATAAAGGAAAAATTCAGCTTCACTTGGATCGAAATCGATGTTATCATGAAAATATCCAGTAGAATAAATATTCCCCAAGCCGTCAATATCCATTGATAATACAGCTGAATTTGGATACTCAATTGCCCAAAGAAAATCCCCAACGCTATCCAATTTCGCAATAAAAGCATGCTGGGCATTTGTTTCTGGGGAAGTATAAAAGGTTGAATCCGGACCTGGGTCAAAATCTACTTTTCCTCTAAAAACACCTGCAATGACAATATTTTGCATTTCATCAAATTGTATTGAATTTATCATAACATTGCCAAATGATTCAAATTGCTTTACCCATAATAACGTTCCCTCTGGCGAATATTTAGCTAAATATCCATCAGAATCACTTCCAATCAATTCGGAATAAAATAAATCTATGGAGTTCAATAAATCCCAGCCTGTACTTGGGTCTAGGTCCAGGCTATCGTTAAATTTCCCAGCTACAAATAAATTACCCTGATCATCCAGTTGTGAAGCAGTATTATAAATATTATCATCTGCCTGCAAATTTTTAACCCATTCAAAAGATTCAATTTGAGCCAACGCAGAAAAGTTGAAAGAAACTAGTAGTAAAAATAGATGTATGTATTTCATTTTGAAAGATTGAAAGATTGAAAAATAAAATATTAAAAATATCTAACAATGTATTCATTTCATACATGCCGTCAAAGAAGATGGATGGCAAATTGGTCTTTCTAAGTCGAAACCATTTATTAAAAGGATGATTTCAATACTTAATCAAAACTCTAAAAGCATATCAAAAAAAAGTAAAGACACAAAAAAAGCCCTCTCTTATACAGAGAGGGCTACACGAATAGTTCACGTTTTAAAATAGTACCTAAGAGGTCATTAATCACACTACTTAGGTTGTGGCATTATTCACTTCAGCATAGGCTTAGGATTTTGAAATACTATATCTGAATCCTACATACAATTCCCTTCCTCGAGTGGGGCCCCAAACAGAACTGGTATCAAAATACTGTCCAAATGGGTCTTGCCATCCTGTAATTGGTCGTTCTTGCCTAAAATTAAAAATATTCTCACATCCAGCATACAATTCATATTTCTTGAAGTTATAAGTGACCTGAGAATTTACAAGTACATAATTTTCTGAATAATCAGGTCCTCTAAGATCAACTGGAATACCTTGCGTATTTGGCAATCGCTGTTCACCATACCAATGGAAGTTCATATCAATGTGAAATTTATTGGATAAAGGTTTATACCCTAAAGTTGTAACCACCTTATGTCTTGAATTAAAAGGAAGAAGAATCTTTTGTCCATCAACCTCTTTATAAACATCTAAGAAGCTGTAACCAGTCTTAAATTCAAATTGTTTCCATAATTTAAGATATACTTCTGCTTGAAAAGTATTGCTTACACTTTTTCCTTCAAAATTTTCAATGATTGCCTTTGTTGGGTCTGAATCATAATCGGGGAAAATTTGGTTCTGAAAATCGGTTCGGTAATAGTCCATACTAAAGAAACCTGAAACATTCTTTCCATTAAATTTCTGAGTAAGGTTGATCCCCGAGTTCCAAGCTTTTTCAGGTTGTAATTCTTCAGCAAAAACAATATCTCTTGAACTTACAAGTAGATTGATGTTTTCGCTAAATAAATTTACTGTTCGCCATCCTGTTCCAATATTTGCACGCACAATTGTATTTGGTGCAAGGTCCCATTTCAACAGTGTACGAGGGGTCACTTTAGTACCAAACTGATTATGATTATCCACACGTAATCCAGTAATCCAAGTTAGTTTGTCATCTAAGAATTTCAAGGTGTTTTCAGCAAATGCGCCTGCTATTTTCTCTTGCCTCAAATAGCTACCTTCATAGGTTCTTTGTAATGAATTATCTGTAAACGCGATATCCTCATCCAAATTCAAATGTCGATAGCTGAACCCTGTTTTTAAAGAGTTTTCACCATAAGAATATTCATACAGTAGTTTTCCATACAAACTAGTCTGATTCGCATCATATTTTACAGTTCCAAAATAGGATTTTTGATCTTGATAAAAGCTTGAAACGTACAAAACAAAGTTGTTACGGTCGTTTAACCGAAATCCGGTTTTTGTCTGAATTTCAGGTTGGTTTATATTTACAGTTTGTCCATAAACCAAATTGCTTCCTTGGTCGGTATCTTCATTAAAAAAGGTTTGTCCACCAATTCGCTGTTCATTAACGAATCGTAAGGCAATACTACTTTTCCAACCCCAGTCCTTCTCATTTCCATATTTAAGTTTGTTGAAAACCATATATCGAGTGAGCTTAGGAACATCGAGAAAATTATCATTATCCCTATCAGATTCATTTGCTGGCTGCACAGAATGCACAGCTGTCAAATTACTCCATTTACCTTTTTTAAACGCATAGTTGGCATTCAACTGCTTTTCCGCAAAGGAATTGATATAAGCATTCAGCAAAAGTTTATCTGTATTGTCAGGTTCCTTGGTTTCTACATTTATTTGTCCACTAATGCTTTCAAACCCTTGTAAAACACTATTAGCTCCTTTTGAAACATAGATATTATCCACCAAAGTACCTGGAATACTACTAATACCATAGGTATAGGTCAAACCTTGAGTCATTGGAAACCCATCAATCAAAACTTGACTGTAAACACCAGATAGACCTAGAATACGAAGTTCTTTTGAATTGGTGATTACATTCGTTGTTTGAGGCTGAACCGTCGCTTGTGTATCAAAACAACCGGCCAGATCACAACATGCAGTTTTACCCAATTCAGTCTGTGTAATCAGTTCTGTCTTTATCGGGGATTTATTTAAAATAATAACGCCGTCTTTCTGACTTTCAAGAACGATTTCATCGATCGTTTGAGCCCCTTTTAACTTGAAATTAACAAATGTTTGATTCGTAATTTTGAGCGTATCGGCAGTATGACCAACGTAACTAGCTATAAGTAATTTTGGCGATATATTTTTCGTAGAAAGTTCGAATTCACCATTAACATTCGTCGTTGTTCCTACTATTGTATTTGCCCAATACACACTAGCACTTACAAGCGGTTCATTATATTCGTCGGTTACTTTTCCTAAAATACTTTGTGAGAACAAGGCATACGGAAACAGTAAACCAACAATGATTAGATATTTTATCATTGTTACTTAGTTAAATAATGGAAGAGCAAAGCGCAATTCAAATTACACTTTACCTTACATCTGTTTACTGTTTTACCTTATAAGGCCTATCGTCTGGATTTTTACAACCACTTGTATTTTGGATGGCAGCATATATTTCCTCCTCTGTAATCAAAGCTGGATTATATTCTATCTCAAAAGTACTTGTAGCGCCTGCTTTCCCAACTGTACAAGTGCTAACGCCTTCCAATTTTTCAACATTTCCCGAAATCGTTTTTAGATCTGTTGAACAAGTAACTCCTTTTACCTTGGCAGTAATTTTTAGTGTAGTTTCTGTGACTTGTACTTCTTCATTAGTTGTTTGAGCAATACTAGTGGTTGTAGAGGCTAACATAAATATAAAAGCCAATACTAAAAGATTTGAAAATTTCATTTCTCTGATTTTAAGTTGTTTAACTGAAAATTGAACCGAAGACTTAGTTCTTTTGTGTAATTGAAAATGTTGTTAAACAAATTGAGGCGGTTGCCAAAAGTCAGAAATGAAATTAGAAGAAATAAATGATTGATAACCAAAATACTGTTCGGATGAAATCCCCATTCTTAGCGTTTGATAAAAAGGGAAAACTACATCTACCAAATTGCATGAACAACAAGCCTGAAATGGATTACACATTCCGTTTGATTCTTGTTCACTCCTGTTATCCGATTCATGATTTTCAGAAATTGGATTGTACGTACTTTTTAAGCAACAGGTTTGCTGGCTTTCTGACGAAAACGTAATAGTGTCTATTCCTGGTTTTACCGAGAGAAAGATCACTGTAATGGTTAATATATAAGTCCAAATCTTCATCAGATGGTTGCAAATTTACGAAATTTGAATGAGTTTATTCCTGAAAGTTAGATATTGTAACCACAAAAAAAGAAAGTGATGCTATTACTGCCCAAATGAATCCATATTCTTATTCAAGTGTACTTCCGAAGCTTTGGGAAAACCCCACAAAAAAAGCTTCTCATTTACTGAGAAGCTTTTTTGTTATTAAATGGTTTGATAGATTATTGTAGGCATACAAAGAGATTACAAGAAGTACGAAAAGTCATCCCTACATTACCCCTCTTCTTCAGGAATCCCTGGAATTACAATTTTCACAACATGGACAGTACCATCAGCTATAACATGTAAATAATACGTCCCTGGATCATACGCACTCATATCCAATTGGAAGGTCGTTACATTGCTAATAGAATCATTACTCATTTCCGTTCCTTCATCATTATAAAGGGTGTATTCTACCTCAGCTTGTTCCGATAAGAAAATTATAGAAAAAACAGTATCTAAATCCAAGGCAGCACCTGTATAATCCTTTGCCTGTTCTTGAATAGCTGAAAAATCAAATATTTCACATTCTAAAGAGGGAGTAATAGGAAATGCTAAGCCCTTATAGTAATAGGTAGTACTACCTGTCAATACCGCAAAACCAGTCGTATCAACGAGGATAGTTTCCATATCCAAATTTGTTAATAAAAATTCACCAGAACCTATATAAACGGCCCCAAAAACCTCATCATAATTATATCCAGTACGCGTTATTGAAGTGGTTACACCTGTTATGGTATCCGTAGATTCCATAGCGGGATTAGTATCACGTCCACTCCAGTGATATATTTTTCCATTATCTGAACAGAAAGCAATACTTTCCCCATCAGATCCATTCCCATAATTACTAAAAAAGGTCATTAATCCTGTGGTAAGATTCACCTTAAAAAGTTTTTCAGAATTACTACCACCATCACCTGTGACTGCGTACAAATGATTATAATCACCAAAAGCGATACTAGCCGCTTTATCTCCCATATCTCCTACAGGACTGATTACTCCTGACAATGGATTTACAATACCTAATTGTCTATTTGTAAATCCACTAACTTTATATGCTATATAAACCTCACCAGAACAAGGACGTACAGATAAACCATTACCACCAGTAATTGTACCAACAGAAGAGGTTAAAAGAACAGAATCTAGAACGGTCATACTAGTTGTATCTACGGTCCTAAAATAGGTGTCATATGGACTCACAGTAAACATATTTGTTTGAGCAATCAAGTTGGATGAAAATAATACCAGAACTGCTATTAAAACAGAAGTAAATCTCTTTTTCATAAGTGGATATTTAATTTATCAATTAAAAATATAATTTGAATGTATAAAAAAAATAACATTCCACAAAGCGTTGAATACCTGAACTCTTTAAATATTTTCAGCTAAAATACGACTGAAAATTAATCATTTTAATCCATAAGAATTTCTAAAAATAACCAACGTTATCCAACTTATATGATTCGATTAAAAACTATAACAAAATCGGAAATTCAAAAGGCTGATCACTACCAATCAGACAATCTTTTACAATTTCAGACAAAGACACTAATAAAGATAAGAAACTTGACAATAAAGATGTGGAAGCCCTTTTTGTAAGTAATATAAATGGCATGGATTTTCACAAATTAACTCCAGAATTACAAGAGTTGATTGATTGGGAAATAATAAAAATTCAAAATCGACTATACTTTAGAACCATTGAAGACATAGATAGAAATGGGGAATTTAATAAAAAAGATAAAATTCATTATTTCTTTGTTGACTTTAATAAAGAGGTATTTCGAACCATTGAATATAACATAGTGAACTAAATTATTTAGTTCACTACAATGTCAACAGACTTTGGGTTATAAGCCAGCTAGTTATTTTAAATTAACTAGTATACCTCGTATTTCCTCTAGCGTAGTTGCCTTTAAATTAACTTTTATTTTTTTATCAGTAGAAGAATTCACTCTCGTTTGAAAAATATAAGGTGTTTCCTTTTTTACACCCACTCCTATAATTTGAAGATTCATATTTACTGGAATATTACTAAACTTAACTTCCTTTGCTCTTCCTTTCCAATAGTTTTCACCCATAAAACTTTGAAGCTCTTCAAATACAACATAAAAACGAATAGATTCAATTGAATCATTTTCCACAATTAATCGTATACTGGATCTAGGATCACGTGATTTATAAAATTCATCAACATTTATCCAACCAAAATTCAACACATTTATCCAATTATAAATTTTCTGTTGAAATTTTGCTGCTTTCAATTGAATCTTTGCTTCTTCGTCTGATAGTATCCCTTCTCTATAGATACTATCATATTCAAATTCAGGCTCAAAATCTTCCTCTATAACTATAGCACTTTCAATATAAGGCTCTTTTGCTTGGGCTATTTTTAGCGTTAATTCTTCTTGTGTTGACTCCCAATTTAGAACACCAAAACGATCCCTTTCTCCAGAAAAAACAGACATCTTATCAGCTGTTAATATTGGAAACTCAACTTTTACCCCTTTACCATCTTTCACTTTAAGCTGCGTCCCATCAGAAGTCATATTCAAATAATAAGCTCCACCAGTTGTTAGTAATTCCCCATTGGAAACAGTGGGTGCATTTTGCAATAGCATACTGGGAATATCCATTAATTCTAACAATTCAATTTCAATTAGACCTTCAAATGAACCTCCACCAATGGTTTCAAGTTGATCCTGTACCAAACTAATTTTAGTTCCATTCTCCCCAACTATTGTAGTATCCATTTTTGAAGACACTGAAAATTTCTGCGACACCGTAGAAAGTGATGCAAATAACTGGTCTACTTCTCTAAATTTGTCAAGAAAATCAATTTTATCCAATTTAATTTCAGGTTCTTTTAGTACCACATTTGTGGTCTCACTTGAGCAAGAGTTGATAATAATAGCACATGTAAATAGTATTATGGATTTCAATTGCTTCATTTATTTAAACTTTTATCAGAGTAATAATAAAACGTTCTTCTAATTCAATTAGTGTATATCATCCATAGTAGTTAGAATGTAACTTAATGATCTTAAGTCCTACTTTCTTTTTCTGATGCACTATTCAAAAAACTATAAAAACAGTCAAAACGGCTTACAATCCAAATTCACTTAACTACCGCCTCCTTCTTCGTGTTCTTGCACTTATCACTGGCCGATAAACCGTAAATTCTAGCCCTAATTCCTTACAAATTTGTTGACTTTGAAGATTTGCGTCACCTTCTTCTTTAAACCTTTTAATTAAAATTTTCTTTCTATGTGATTTATCCATCAGGAAAATATCGTAGAACACCTTCCTGTCCGCTGTTTCGACAGCAGAATACATGCTTTGATGCCTTCTTATTTCAGTACTTTTTAAAACGGCGATAAAAGGGAAATCATGATAGGACTTCCATAAACCAAAATTCACCCACAAAATTTGGTAATATTCCTTCAAAAATTGCGCTTTGGGTTCAAATTCAATTCCATCTTTCCCAGTAATTATAACCAATCCCAAAATAATCCATAATGAACTAAAAAAATTCAATCCTCCAATTTCTGTAAACACCATCAAAAAAACACCAAAACCTATAAACTCCTGATAGTTCCCAAGTAATTTACCGCGTAAATAATTTATTTTCATTTTTTATGCTCAATTTTTCTTTGATTAATCTCGGATTGTTATTCAAGAGAATAAGCCATATTATCCCTTTTCAAGTACTTTAAAAAATATTTCATCAAGTTTTAAAGTATCTTATAATACCGCTATTAACGATAGTTAGATTAGAATAGCCTGAAGGCACCTATTTCTCACCTAAAATAAAAATAACTTTACTTCAATTATCAATTATAATAACATTATTTTCAACTCTTTGAAATAATAGCAAATTGGACGTAATAACAATCATTCAAAAAAACCTTTAAATAATGTCCCTGGATCGAAAATCAGTTTCGTTATATATTAAATAAGGTTTAACACATAAATTTGAATGATGAAAAACGCCATTAACTGGTTTGATATTCCAGCAAAAGATTTTGACCGAGCAAAATCTTTTTACGAAGAAGTACTCGATGCAAAAATGGAAACCATGTCCATGGAAGAAGTAGGCATGACCATGGCCTTTTTCCCTGCCGATTGGGAAAACGGAATTGGTGGAGGAATAGCATTTGGCCCAGGCTATGAGCCATCTGACAAAGGTTCATTAATTTACTTAAATGGCGGCGACGATCTATCCGCTCCATTATCCAGAGTGGAGCATGCTGGTGGAAAAATAATTGTTCCTAAAACAGCCATGGGACCTAATAGGTTTATGGCTCAATTTATTGACTCAGAGGGAAACCGAGTTGCCTTTCACTCAAGAAACTAAAACCCTAAGGGGTGAGATTTCAAAAAGAACAAGATTTTAAAATTTAAATCAACTTAAAAAAGATACAATGAAAGAATTTATGATGATTTTTATAGGGGCTGATTACGAAGAGTTGGGTCTATCTCCAGAAAAGCTTCAAGAGCAAATGGGAAAATGGTTTAGCTGGGGCGATAAAATGCAGGAACAAGGTATATTAAAAGGTGGTGCAGCACTTGTAGCTAAAGGTAAACGTGTTTCAGGAGCTGATCGCGTTGAATCAGATGGCCCATTTGTAGAGAGCAAAGAATTAGTTGGAGGATACTATACGGTTGCTGCTCATAGTTTTGAAGAAGTTATGAAAATAGCAGAGGATTACCCTGATTATGATCTTGGTGGGTCAGTAGAAATTAGAGAAATAATAAAGTTTGACAAGTAAGAATAACCATAAAATTGTTGACCATCTTTTCAGACATCAGTTTGGAAAGATGGTCGCCATTTTGTCTAAGATATTTGGTTTATCCAACTTAGAGCTAATAGAAGATGCTGTACAGGATACCTTCCTAAAAGCATCCATTAAGTGGCGCGATAAACTACCTGAAAATCCAGAGGCATGGTTGATGAAAGCTGCTAAAAACCGGGTTATTGATATTTTTCGCCAAATAAATGCTGAAAAGAAAAGACAGGTTAAAATCAGCCATGGAACAATAACATTAGAGATTAACGACTTTTTTTTAGATCACGAAGTTGCCGATAGCCAGTTGAGAATGATCTTTGTTGCTTGTCATCCTGCCCTTTCAAAAAAAGAACAAATCGCCTTTGCTCTTAAAGCAATTTCCGGTTTCTCTATGAAAGAAATAGCCGCTGCACTTCTTCAAAATGAAGAAACGATAAAAAAACGCCTGGTTAGAGCAAGACAAAAAATAAAAGATTTAAACATTACACTAGACTACCCTACGCGAGATGAAATTCAACCTCGGATGTCAGGTGTTCTTCAAATTATTTACTTGATTTTTAATGAAGGTTTTCATTCTACAAAACCGGATTTACTAGTAAGCAAAGATCTTTGCGGTGAAGCAATTCGGTTGTGCAAGCTGTTGCTCTTGAAAGAAAATTTTAGGTCTGGAAGTCTCTATGCTCTTTTCGCACTGCTTTGCTTTCATGCTTCTCGATTAGATTCTAAACTTATAAATAAGGAAATTATCGACCTAAAACACCAGGATAGGTCTAAATGGTATTTACCCCTTATTGTACTAGGTAATGATGCACTGAGAAAGTCTAGAGAATTTGATGATCCATCCATTTATTATATAGAGGCCGCAATAGCATCAGAGCATGTTAAGGCAATCGATTTTAAGCACACCAACTGGCAAAGGATATTAACCCTTTATGAAGAGATGTATCAAATAATGCCTTCTGATAGCATCCTCCTGTCGAAAGCAAATATTTACCTGCAAATAAATCAGTTGAAAAAAGCAAAAACAACATTAGACCAAATCAATAGAGCAACATTAAATCAAAGAGGATACCTCCTGAATGGTTGTTATTCTGCGTATCATGAAAAGTGTGGAGATATTCAAAAAGCACTAGAAGAACTTAATTTCGCCATACAGGGTTGCTCCAATTTATTTGAGAAACAATATCTAGAGAATAAAAAGAATCTATTGTTAACAACACTCTAAAAGACATACCCCCTCTATCAGCAAATCTCCAAAAGAGTTGTCAAACAGGTACATTCCAAATAATTTCAATCCTGCTTCGATCCAAAAAAGGAGTACACAAAATAGTCACAGAATGAATTAAGAATCAGAATGAATCCAATTCAACGCTGGTATTTTAGACGAAAAAATCTTGATTTGATCTATTTTATACTTTTGTATAAACAGCGTCATTACTGCAACTTTTGGTGAATCAATTACCAAAGCCAACTTCAAATTTACAATGAAATTTATATTCTTCTGAAAAAAAATAAATAACTCATCCAACTCTTCCTCTTCAATTTGAAATTCACAATCTGTAAAATCAGATATTACTCCTTTCACATTTTTCTGTAGCATTCGTAGACCTCTAACTTTTCGCCATGCATTTATATATTCTTGTAAAGAAATCCCTCCATTGAAGGATTTAATTAATACAATATCTTTTTCACAATAAGAAAATCTTACTTTATCTATCATTTTATGTTATAGGATAAATTACGCTACAATAACATCACAAAAAATAATCTCAAAATACATTTTTATCATTCTTTAATAAATTTAAGAATTCTAAACTATAGATACAATGTTATAACAAAAACTTACTTTAGCAATTGCTTAAATAAGTAACTTTGTGATATGGATAAAAGAACCTGTATACGAATTGATGCCAATACAAAGCAATTAGAAAATTGTAAAAGCTATCTTAATCACTTTGATAGTGCCCTAAGCCAGTTATCCAATACCCTAAGTCTCGTGGGAAACGAGGTAAGATTGAAAATCATATTTCTCATACAAAAAGAAGGACCGCTTTGTGTATGTGATCTTAGTGACATTTTAGGAGTAAGTGTATCCGCAATCTCTCAACATCTACGGAAATTAAAGGATAAAAACATCCTTAAAACACAGCGAGTAGCTCAACTAATTAACTACTCCATTTCAGCTGAGTACGTGCCTATCATTTCCATGATTCTTTCCAATGTAGCAATACCAAAAGAAGCCTTATCTAAATGAAAAAAGACAAGAAAATTTTATTTACAGGTATACTAACAGCAATAGGAGCTTCACTATGTTGTGTGATGCCTGTTCTAGCCATAGTATCTGGTGCTTCTGGCTTAGCATCTACCTTTAGCTGGATGGAACCATTTAGACCTTACCTTATAGGTCTCACTATACTAGTACTAGCCTATGCTTGGTATAATAAACTTAAGCCCCAAAATGAAGTAGATTGTGGCTGTGATGAAGCATCCAGCAGCTCATTTACAAAAGGAAAAACGTTTCTTGGCTTGGTTACTTTCTTTGCTATAGCCATGTTGGCATTTCCATATTATAGCTTCCTCTTTTTTCAAGATGAGCCTACAAAAACAATCGTAGTACAAAGTCATCACATTCAAACTTTAAAAGTGGACATTGAAGGCATGACCTGTGATGCCTGTGAACAACATGTTAACCATGCTGTAAACCAACTTGAAGGTATTGTACAAATTCAAACTTCATACAAAGAAGCTAATTCCAACATTCAATTCGACAGCTCAAGAGTAGATATTAAAGATATTCTTACCGCTATTGAATCCACTGGATACAAAACGACCCAATCTACCATAAAATGAGCATCCAACTGAAATCCATTATCACTTGCCCAAAATGTGGACATTCGAAAGAAGAAGTTATGCCAACAGATGCATGCCAATACTTCTATGAATGTGAAAATTGTAAAGAGGTATTAAAACCTACCGGTACTGACTGCTGTGTATATTGCTCCTATGGAACGATACCTTGCCCTCCTATTCAGGAGAATAATTCATGTGGTAAAAACGACTGTTGTTAACTTAGGGGGTACATAAACAAAACACCCCCCTAAAACCGGCTTGAAGACTATTATGATAGACCTCGGTTAGTGCTCAATGAGCCTATCAAAAAAGCTCCTCACGCAAATGAGGAGCTTTTTTGATATTGGGTAAATTGAAAAATGCTTGAGAACGATAAAAAGCTATAAAATAAAGTATTACTCTACCATCAACTTTTCATTCATAAGCAGCTTGCCATTTTCATATAATTGAATGAAATACATTCCTTTTGGGAATTTTGAAACATCTATTTGAACGGCTTCTTCTCCCTTTTCAATAATGAGTTCCTTAACAGACCTTCCAGAGACATCCAATATGGTTAATGTAGCCTGGTCATCATTTTCAACGTGGATATTTACGATATCACTTGAAGGATTAGGGTATAAGATAATTGAATTCTCTATCAATTCCCCAATTGATAATGGAGGACATGAATCAACCAAATAAACTTCATAATAAAACATAGAACCAAAGCTTTCAATACCTATTTGAATATAATCTTCTGGATCCTCTGGAGAAATATAAACAGCAATTTCAGCAGAAGTATCTACCCCACTTATATTTTCTAATATCTGAAATTTGGTAAAGGAGGAATCAACTTGTACATAGTAGATGTATTGATCACTTGAAAATTCTTCACACCATATAGCATTGGAATCTGATAATAATATTAAATCAAAATTAGGAGGACAAGATTCTACTATTTCCACCGTGTACACTTTTGTTGTAATTTCATCCTGGGCAGTAACCATAATAACAAGAGTACCATAAGGGCTAACAGTAGCAGATCCTGTAAGCGTTAACATAGCCAGGGAATCTGAAGGCTCAGCCGAAAGCCCTGCTAAAGACATGAACCCCGCCCCCACTGCAAATTGATAATTTAAACTATCGGGATGAAATGGTTGACATAAATATCCTGTTATACCTGTAAGAGATATTAAATCCGCATCCGATGAAGGTAACTCATATATCCAATTGATATAATATGTGATATTACCTTGGCTAGAATTAATACTGTAAGTGGAAGTACCAGGTACTACTGTGGCATCCACAATATCCACAATGATTATATCGTTCGTATCACAAAACATTATTTCAACTACTGGAATGGGTGAATTATACGGTATGGTAACATCATATATGGTATCCAAAGGCGTAAACCCTGGTATAGAAACGCCATATACAGAAATATCACAAACAATAGAATCAGAGGAAGTCTGGTATTCTTGCTGTTCGAATATTGAAATATTGGTATTTGCTTGTATTGAATAACTAGTACAAAACAGTACTATTAAAAGGTATAAATGCTTCATTTTAATTATGTTTAATTTACTGTTAAAAGTAAACAATTATCTAATAAGTACATATTGAACCAATCAATATGCAAATTAGCTATGTTTACTCTACAATTAATTTTTCACTTTGAATTAATTCTCCATCAACCAAAACTTGAATAAAATATATTCCAGAAGGATAATTTGAAACATCAAAACTCATTTCATCTCCATCCTTAAAATCCAATTGCACTATTTCCCTACCAAATAAATCAACAAGATAAAGCGCTGCATTGGTATTGAAATTACTTTGAATCCTAACTATTGATTTAGCAGGATTTGGGCTTAAATTAATTGAATTAACATGTATATTTTCTTGTACTCCTACCGTTGAAATAGATTGGTTGATTTTATGCATAAAAATATCCGGCATTTCTCCTCCATCTATAGATTGATTTACCATTCCTATTCCAAAATCCGTATATCCCGTAAATACCCCCGAAGTGTATACTTCAAAACTATCATCTACACACAAAGAACGGGCCCAAACATATCCATTTTCACTGGTTAATTTATGGGCCCATTGAAAGGAGCCTTCCGTATCCAACTTATGGATAAATGCCCCCAAACTGTCCGTACTTAAAAAGAGACTATCTGCACTAGGGTCAAAGTCAATTTCCTCCCTAAAATACCCTGTTGTATAAACAGCACCTAAAATATCAATTTCAATATCCATAATTCCAATATCATATATAGAGAGATAGGCTTCATGCCAAATATAATTTCCTGAACTGTCTAACTTCAATATTAGAGCGTTTCTTCCCCCTTGGGATTCTATATTTAGAACAGCATTCCCAGTATCTATATTCACGCTATCTATAAAATTTATAGCAGTATAACTATTATTCATACTATCAACAACAGCACTTGAAGGAGTAGCGAGCTCACTACATTTCATACTCTTTGCCCAAATAAAAGCACCACTACTATCCAGTTTACAAAAGTATATACTGTGAACCGATGGCTCTCCGAGAATAAATTGGTCTGTACTATCAGTATCAAAATCTGTTGGTCCAGATAATTTACCCGAAATCACCATATTTTCATCATCATCTAAAACTAGATTTTGAGCTGAATTTACCTGCACATAACAAGGAAACTGTTTTACCCAGACTAACTCACCGTTTTCATTTAATTTTAAAACAAAGGTTTCGGGAGTATTCATAAATCCAGAATATAGGTAATATTCATCATCGCTAGGATCAAAATCTACATTTTCATTAAATACTCCAGTTGAATAAATATTGCCGTTTTCATCAATATCCATGGAGTTAATTCTTGAATGATGAAATTCATTCACCCAAATCAAATTCCCTACACTATCCAACTTCATCACAAATGCATAGGGGTCATAGTATTGTTCCCCAACAAACAAAGCCGTATCCGGCCCTGGATCAAAATCAATCAATCCATGATAATATCCAGCCAGCACTATATTTTGGTCTTCATCGAATTGAATTGAATTGACTATTAAACTTCCAAAGGTCTCAAATTTCTTCACCCATACCAAAGTACCTTCTGGTGTATATTTTGCTACTATTCCATCCGAATTGCCAATCGTGTACCATGACCAATTAATCCAATTGACCCAATTATTATTCAATGTATCGACACCAACACCAGGGTCAACATCAATGGTGCCTCGAAATACACCAGCAACAATTAAATTTCCCTGATCATCAAGTTGAGAAGCGTAAGCAGAAGTATAATTATCCGATTCCAAATGTTTAGCCCATCCAAAAGATTCAATTTGAGCAAAAACTGAAATGTTGGCACTCATCAGGGTCAAAAAAAGAATTATATATTTCATTATAAAATGTTTCATTTGTTCTAATATACTAATTCTTATAACAACGGCATTACATAAAAATAGTCAAAAAACAAACATCTTTCTCTTTATAGAATTCTAAACAATATGGCTTCAATCACTAATAATTTTAACTGTTAAATTCTAAATATAAAGGAGTAAAGTATTAATCTATTTTCAAGCGTCAAGGATTATGATCAATCTTCCCAACCGCATAAAGTTCTACCTTTTCGCTTTGCATTCTCCAAAGTGACATTATTAATCTCTGCTTTACAATTATTCAATCCTCTACAAGTATTAACAAGATGGTACTTCTTTGCATACTTCCCAAGACATATATAAACCTCCCCAGTATTACTGGAAGAAAAGAGAATTGACAAGGAAAATACAAAAATAACAATCAGATATTTTTTCATATTCTCGAAATACTTACTTAATAATCAACTTTTCACTTTTAAGCATCTCTCCATCATTCTGCATCTGTATAAAATAAATTCCAGATGGATAATTTGAGACATCTAATTGATACTCTTTTTGACCTTCCACTATTTCAACAGTCTGTAAAACCCCACCAGAGAGTTCTACCAAGGATAGCTTTCTTGAAAACGAACCATCCAAATGAATATTTAGTATATTTTCTACGGGATTAGGAAAGAGCGCTATAGCCAACATATCATTCATCTCATCTATTCCCAAATCACAATCACCTCCTATTAGTATCGTATAGGCAGTAGTCGTAACACCATCTTCTGCTGTTACAACTATAGTCATCTCACCAGGAATGCTAGCATTTGTGACTACTACAGTAGCGTTTGAATCAGCCAGGAAAGCATTCGCCATTGGCATAAATCCAGTTAATGAATCTAATTCTAAAACATAGCTTAAGGAATCTGGATTGAATTCAGGACAAAGCTCCCCTTCACTAAAAAACAAACTATCTAATAAAGCGTTATTGGACGGCGCATAATTCCAATAAATGCTATAGATCGCTGAATCTCCATCTGGACAGTAAACTATTATTTCTGTAGTATCTGGTAAAGGTAAAACTGCTTCCGTATAGGAAACAGAAAGGGAAGTATCACAAAGGAAGTATCCCACACCTGGTAAACTGGTTACTAGTGGAGATACTTCTACATCCCAAGTATTGACACTTCCAAAATTGACAAGGGTGCCTCCATTTATTGTAAGATCGCACAATGCGGTATCCGGACAAGAAGAAGAGGATTGTATGAAATATGACCCATTGGCCCAAGTAGAATGTATTACACTAAAAAACAAAAGAATAAACGATAAATTTCTCATTATATAAAGGGTTTTATTTACAACAATATAATAAATTATCTAACAATAGCACTAAGCATTATAATCATTTCCTGTCATACAGATCTCACTAATAGAGTACTCAAAGAGAGTTCTGAATCACCTTTGTCTAACGCCAAGTATTCCAAGTCCATTTGATCCCTTATATTCTTCTAATTTAGATGGATCAATACTCCATGAATCGGCTATTCTCATGACCAATTCTTCATCTGGGTAGGTTAAATCTTCTCTATCCCAATAGCTATCGTGTTGAGCTTCCTTAGAAAAAGTATTCACTAGCTTATAGCCCTTTTCAACCTCTGTAGCCTCACCAAATATTTCAATATTCTTAACTTGTTCTCCTAGGTAGAAATAGGATCGTACTATTTGACCTTCCCATGACTTTATCCAACCATGATATTCTACCACCCTATGGCTGACATAGAATTGTGCTTCACCAAATTCTTTACTCAATGCATTCAATAGTGTCGTTACTTCAGACATACTACTCGTAGAACTTCCATCTGGCAATCCCCAACCTACTACAAAGGTCCAGCCTTGAATTTCAGGGCTAATAAATATTGAATTTTCATAAGCTCTTTTAATACCGTATTCCCAGTTAGATGGCATTTGTTTTTTTAAACCTATAATTTTAGACACTCGTTCCTTATCGGTTGTTTTGACTGCAAACCAAATACATTTATAACCAAAACCAATTGGTTGGTCTTCTATCATATTAATTGGTTGCTCTTTTTGAACATTCAAACTAAAGTCCTTGATTTCATCCTTAGTTTTCTCAGTATTTTTCACATACCAATACGAATAGATTACCAATATTAAAATCAAACTTAACAGCAAATAACCAGTTTTCATTTAGTAAATTTTAAAAGAACCTTTTTTCCTATTCAATCACCAACTTTTCACTCATGACTTTTCTACCCGCTACCATTAATTCAATAAAATAAATCCCCGAGGCATAACTTGAGACATCAAAGCTAATTTCTGATTCTGCTATTATTTCTTTTTCTACTAATCTTCTACCAAAAATATCCACTAAACGAACAGTACCTTCAGTTAATTGATCAAAACCTATATTAATAATGTCTGATGCAGGCACCGGAGATATTGTAACTGTATTCTGAATATTTTCTCCTATACTCAAAGGACAATAGGTAAAAATAATAACTTCATAAACTTCCGTAGATACCTCGTCTTCAGCTGTAACCGTAATGATAATAGTACCATAAGGAGCTACCGTCCCAGAACCTGACACAACATAAGTTGCATTTGTATCCGTAGGAACAATGATCAAATTTACCAAAGACGATGCTGTATCGCCGAGTTCAATAGCCATAACACTGCCTTCAACTGCTATACCCATCGGGTTACCTGAACTGCAAAAGAAACCTGCATCTGTATACACAGAATCTAAAGTTGCAATGGGAGAAGGAGGAGCTGGTCCCCAATTGATATAATACGTTACAGCACCTGCAGAAGTAGATAAATAAAAGGTGGAAGTACCTGGAATTCCAACTGCATGAGTAATCATTGCAGTATCAAGTGTTATATTATTACAAAACCCAAAGGTAACAATTGGGAGTGTTCCGCTTGAAGGGATCACCACATCATACACTGTATCAAGTGGTGTGAAATTTGGAATGGCAACACCATCTATAAATATATCACATACTACAGAATCAATTATCATCAGACTTGATTCTTGGGTAAATTCGGAATATGAATTCTTGGCTTGAATAGAAAAACAAGTGACCAAAAGCACTATCAAAAGGTATAAATGTTTCATCATATTAAATTTTATTCAACTAAGATATGAAAATATATAACAATATAACTTTTGTAAAATAGAGAAAAAAGACAAGCTTCTAGACATCTAGAAACTTGTCTATAAATAAGAATCATCTATTAGTAATCAAAACTGAATAAGGTAATCTAATTCCGTAATTCTTCCATATCCGTAATAAGCTCATCCAATTTTGAAATTTCCTTCCCATAAATAGCATTCATTTCAAATAAATACAATTTACCACCAATAAAGGCTAGAAATCCTAATAGGAATACCAAGGCGATTATACCAATAAGCGGCAATCCAAATACTAAATACAAATCGGGTTTATCTGCAATAAGATCGGATAAAAATATATTTCCTAAGAATACTCCATCCTCTTTAACAAACCAAAAACCGACAATTAGCGCTAGTAATACATACGGATACAAGAATCTAGATAGCTTAGTATTGACATCGATTGACTTCTTCAACCAGGTATCAAAACTTTTGAGGTAATGATAACTATCTAGGCTATTATCCACATCTACTATACTTTTATACAGTTTTTGGTTCACTATTACCACCGTCATAAAAAGCGGGAACATCGCAATTCCCAGATATACAATTCCCGTTAGATATGAGGCAATCAGCACTATGAAGGCAAACACAAATATTGCGCTCAGATTGATTTTAAACATTCGTTTGAATTTATCAACAATATGCTGGGACTTCTTGTTGTATAAATTGTTGATCTTAGGTGCTACCAATGCATCGCTTTTCAAAAAAGCTTCTTTCCACATGTTTTCAATTGACTTATCCATCCAATAATTTTTTTAAACGTTCCTTTATTCTGCTAATTCGCACACCGATATTGTTAGAATTGGTACCAATTATTTCTGCAATATCTTGATATGACTTTTCTTCTAGGTACAACATAATGACAGCTCTATCTACCTCGGATAATTGCCGGATAGCAGCATACAATTTATCATGTACTTCATCACTAAAACTAGGATTCGAATCTGTAAGTTCAGTCGGAAGACTGTCTGAAACAAACTCCTGTCCCTTAGTTTTATTCTTCTTCAATAAGGTTAGACAGACATTTAATGAGATTCTATAGATCCAAGTGGACCATTCAGAATCTGCACGAAAATTGTCTTTACTTCTCCAAATTTGAAGACAGACCTCCTGGTAATAATCTTCAAAATCTTCTTGGGAATTTGTATAGGCCCTACAGATTTTAATAATTATACCTGAATACGGTAAAATGGATGCTATATAGAAATCACTACTCACGCTAGGTTTTTCTTAGTTAGTGGTGGAAATCAAGAATTATTACAGGCAACAGTGAAAAAAAATTAAAATAAAGATAATGTTCCCTTTCATTCAAAACAATATCCTTTTCAAAATGCTTAAATTTTATGAGCTTACTAAAAGATGTATTATATTACACCTTTGATATATTATTAAGAATCCAAATAATAAATTTTTTATGAAATATTACCTTCAACTATTTATTGTGCTTCTTCTTGGTGCTAATTGTACTGCCCAACTCCCCTTCCATTGGCTGCAAAAGGCACGTGAACACTACAAAAATGAAGACTATAAAAATAGTGTGATATATTTCGATTCATTGAGTAATGCTCCAAATCTTTTCGATATGACTTTTGGATTAATTATGCAGCACGCAATAGAAGATAGTCTAAAAGCTGAACTTTTAATAGAGGAATATGCTAAAAGTTCAGTTTCTTCAAAAGACCAAATCAGCCCATTCTACCGTATACTACAAATACAAGATTGTCAAAATAAGGAAGAACTTATCGCTTTTAAAAATGAGTTGTACGAAACTATAAACCTAGCGGCAGGAAAAAATTATTATAGTGCTCAATTTAATACTATCGGATTTTTCGAACTACAAAATAAACTCCAATTTTCAAGTTCAGAAACCCAAGATTGGATAGATAAATTATCGAGGCAAAACATCAATACTGTAGCACCAAATAATGGCATCAGTGCAGTGAAAAATTACTTAAGATTTATATACGCACAACAACGATACGAATTAGGTTTAAATACCTTGGATGATATATTTAACGTACCATGTAATCCTACAGACCAAGCTTTTATAGATCGATTTATTTTTAACAAGTTTCCCGATTTTTTCCCAAATAAGTTCGAGTACCAAAAAGGTATTATTGAACAAATGGAGAATGGAACAACCAAAGAAAATTACGGGACTCAGCTGGTTGCCAATCACATAACTGATAAAAATTTAAATTGGCTAAAATCTATATACCGCAACAAGGACGACATTAAGAAAAACTGGTATAATCAAAGTCAAAAAGATTGGAAACAATTTAATCCAGGTGCTGATATAAACGCATATATAGATTCGGTGGGAAACAAAGGTACTTGGAAAATAATAGATGTATGGGGAACCTGGTGTAAGCCTTGTGTAAAAGAATTGCCTCATTTTGTACAAATGCAGAAGGCATTTAAAAAATTAAATGCAAATCCTATAGAATTCATAACACTTTGTAATGATGAGCCTGAAAAAGTATCACGATTCATGGGAAAAAATAAATATGACTTCCCCGTAATGATAATTGGTAGGCCCCAATTAAATCAATTGGAGGTCGATAAATACCCTACTACATTTTTAATCTCTCCAGATAACAAATTCGTTAGGCTACCAGGTGAAAACAAGGCGTTTTTTATCAAGGCATATACCATGCTAGATTGGTAGATAATTAACCATACCTTGATAGACCAATTCAAAAAAGCTCCTTCATTTATTAAGGAGATTTTTTATTTATTTAATGTAATAGAAAATCTTGTCATCAATACTATTCAAGCCATATCTCGGTCTTATGATTCGTCAATAGATATGAACCAGAAAATTCATCAATATCTAACACCACCCTATTCCTATAGTGATGATCTATTGAATAAAAACAGTCATTTTTAATATATATATGATCTACCTCACGGGACTTAAATTTTGCCGTTTGGATAACAACTAAATGCCCAGAATCGGTATGAGCACTCTCTAATTCAAACATTAAGGCCTCATGATTGATTACCAAAGTACTATTCTCATTAATATAATTAGCAGTACATAAGGCTATCAAATTTTCAAAGTCACAATCGTTGTCAAATTCAAAATGTTTGATTTCATCTTGGTCAATCATAAACCTCATTTTTACTTCATCTCCATCAAGGCTATAATGAAACTCAGCAATTTGTCCTATATGCATAGGAGCTAGTAACAAATAATTTAATGCAAAGATCAAATAAAACATAGGCTAATTTTGAATAATGATTTTTTTAGTAAGCTGATCATTACCAAAATTGAATTGGATAAAATAGGTGCCAGGAGGAAATCCCTCTACCGAAATTTCTTCTTGAAAACAATCTGCTTTAAAAACAGTTTTTGCATGAATATTGTACAATCGAATGGCACTGACATCATCCTGTAAATTATCCGCAAGTTCAATTATAATCTTATTTACTGCAGGATTTGGATATAGATCATAATCCAAACTGAAGGTATGATCATCTAGGTCTAAAATTGGGACAATACTACAATCAGTAGCTGCTTCTGAATCTGGGCAGTTGGGACCTATTCTAAAAGAATTATCTACGAATTTCCCTTTATGACAACGGGGTATATTTGGCCAATTATCCGTCAACACATAATAGTAAGTACCCTCAGGGTATTCGGGTGTCACTCCATATCTACCACTACATTCATCCAAATCCGATGCTATTCCAACAAATTCAAAATCCTCAAAATAAGTCCCATCAAAAGCACCGTTGGGAGCACTGATTCCATCTCCACTTCGATTCCCTGTCTTCAACACATAACTACTCTCGAAAGAAGATACACCTGCAGTTGAATCCAATGGATTAGTATATAAATACCTATAATAGATCGGAAAGCCATCTGCTGCATAACCTAAAAGAGGAGAATGACTATTTCCATCTACATTGAGATCATTCGTTATATAGTCTATTGGGGCAGTATGGTAATGATACCTTCCTAGAACATTTACATGCCCACCATTGAGATCCATATTCAATGTAAAATCTGCTTCAACATGAAAATTTAAATTTTCTTCAGACGTAGAAGGATTCACAAAATACAATCGTGCAAAAGGAGAATAATTAATTCCGATATTCGACACCCCAAAGACCACCCCTCCAGCGCAAAGCTGTGAAGTGGTATCCTCAAATAGATTGGAAGTTTCGGTATCTAATTCAGGGTAGCGACACATTGAATATTCAAAATCCTGAGCGACAATAGCCCCGTTACCTCCAAAAGGTCCATACTCATGAGACGGTATATCATTGGTATAACATTTTCTAACATGATCCTCTATTTCAAAACAGAAGGCATTAGTACTGTCATTTGCAAATATTGCACTTGAATTACATTGACCATTTGAATTTAGAAATGGCATCAAAACAAAAATCCATAAAATCAATCTTTTCGTATCCATATCGCTTATTTATTTACAATCAATTTAGTTGATACAACCTCAAATTCACTACGTATAACAATCGTATAAATACCATTTTTCAATGGTTCAATGTTTAGTTGAATAGGTTCATTTAAATTCAAATATTTTTCTTTTAATAATACTTGTCCACTGATATTGTAAACTACCAAATTGAACCCCTTTATAGAACTGTTATCTAAATTTATCTGAATACTTTTTTCAGCAGGATTCGGACTTATATTGATCAATGTTTCAATTGGACTTTCCTCAAGAATGTTTAATGAATATAAATCACAATCATAACTAGATCCAGATTCTATATAACCTTGAGGGATCAAATCTTCCCCCTCAAATGCAGAATATTGAGGAGAATATCTAATACATCTAAACACATTGTTATCTGTTGGAATAGTTTCCTGTAGGATAGGCCCCAAATCATTCACAGGGTTTATATATTCCCAAACAATTACTCCATTGGTATCAATTTCAAAAAAACGACCTCCTACTCCTTCACATATCAGCGTATTTCCATTTTCCAATCGCTGTACACCAGAAATAATATTAGAATAGAAATCTGTTGCATTAGGAGCTTGATAAGTCCAATCGAAACTAGTTGGTCCAAATGCCCCACCAGAATAAGGATAAAAACCACTTGAGTCCGCAGGTAGCTCAACAATATTCACGGTTGAGTAATTTTCACCGAATGGTGTCCCTGCTTGGTTATTATATAAAATTATCTTTCCTGCATCAGATAATGAATCTGGAATCCAATGGGTATCATGTTGCAAGAATAGTTTTTGATCAGCATCAGTTCCTTGGTTATAAGCCTGTGGATTTCCCCAGCGATATAATACATCTCCACCTTGACCATATAATCCACCTAAGGAATCAGAAGCTTCTGCTATTGAAGTTGAGTGATCTATGATCCAAAATTCACTAAAATTATGCACACTGATAATTATTTGATCCAACTCTTTATTATAATCTACCCCATTAAAATGTAACCAATCAGTGCTATTAAGGCTTAGAAAATTGATATCAATTCTTTCTGGCTTATCAGCTATGCTCCCAAAATTATCTTTGTCACTATCAGAATCCTGAACCAAATGATCCCAAGCCTTCCATTCCCAAACAACTGAGGCTCCACCATTAATCAAATCGGGTTGAATCTCTACAATTTGTTCAGAATTTATATAACTATTAGAAGTCGAACTTCCGGCTTGAGTCACTTCAGGTTGTAGTCGCTTATCCCATACAATCAATAATATATTTCCATTTGGCAGTAATTCGATATCATGATGTTGTCTTCCATGTGTTCCTGAAACTGAATGACTCCAAATGACATCTCCTTCCCAATCGAACATCTCAACAATACCACTACCTCCACCCATTCCAGGGATTCTACCAGTTCTCAGTAGTGCTCCATCTTCCAAAAGATAGGATGATAAACCAGGATAATATTCGCTTGTCCAACTATGTACTTTTTCTCCACAGTTATTTATCAAATACGTTGTTTTACTATCCTGAGGACCAAAAAGGGTATAACCATTAAACGATTCAGCCGTATTAGTAAATAATCCTACTGACTGCTGTGCTCTCGAGGATAAAAGAGTAAAAAAGAAGGGGACTATAAGTGTGTAAATAGTTTTCATAAATTCGAGGGACTAGGATTTCTATAATTAATTCTACTTCAAGATATTGTATTTAAACAATTTTCAAAAATAGATTCAACAACCATTAGCATTCTCTCAATGAAATACACAATCTATAAAAGGAATGGACGTCAATCTATAGAATAATTGCAATATAATCCCTTAGTAAATCCAATACCAGAGGAGAAGAAATCTTATTTGGAGAAATATTTATTATGGATCATAAGTCCAAGAATTGGAAGGATACCCACTCCAAAAGAAGCCAATAAATGAGTTTTCAAATTGGTCATATCATAAAATCCAAACTCATTAACATCGGAAATATAATAGACCCCCATCATAAACCCTGTTCCGAAAAGAAGGATAAACAAACTCGCTAATATTCCATATTTGTTTTTCATACTTTCCATTTTAGATTCACATTCAGCTATTAACTTCCGCCGATTTACATTCAATTACCTTTTCATCTTTGCCTTTCTTTTCCCTGAAAGCCATTTCCTTCCAAAACCTACCTGAATATTGAAACTATGACTAGGCCCCTTTACTTGATTAAAAACTGAGAAAATAGGACCTGGTAACATATCAGATTTCGGGTCATACTCTGCCGTATAGGGACCGAAATTAGAACTAGGAAACCACCGGTAGGATAATTTAAGAGCAGAAAAAAACGTATTCACTCTTTGTAAATAAATTTGGTAACTAAGGTGAAAACCACCTTTATAGATTCTAGTAATACGTGACTTTCTCCCTGTTAATTTCACTGTTATTTTTTGATTCATCAGACTTGGTCCAACCTCAAAATAATGCATTTTATTTTTAGTTCGATAAATATAATTAAGTGTGGTAGCGTAACTTTTATCGTAAATTTTAATCATATTCCCTAAACCGAACTCTGGCCATAGCCACCCATTATTCACTTCTAGTGAATCGAATCCAAATACCCTATCACTTCTTATTTTGGCGAAACTTATAGAGAATCCATTTTGCTCATTTACAAATGCCTTCAAATCTATCTCATAGCTTGGACGACTGGAAGATTTTGGATTACCTGCAGTATTAAAAATACGCATTGTTTTTTCTACAAACCCATCCTCTTTGAACTGCTGTTTTAAAGATTCTCCAGCCCCCAGCACATCCATTCCAACTCCAACGCTCCACTCATATTCCCAAGTTTTCATTTTTGAAAAAAGAGATTCCTTCGTTTCTTGAGCGGAACTTATGCCATATACAAAACATAGGATTATTAAGAGGGTATAATTTTTCATCTTATTATTAATTGAATTTATATTCTTTGCTTACTTTATTATTAGTTGTTCAGTTTGTATCCTTTCTTTCCCTTGAAACACTTCAATAAAATGTATTCCAGAACCATAATCCTGTACATCCAAAACATACTTTTTTTGCCCTTCCAAAAGAGGAATAGATTCCACCAATCTTCCAGATAGATCAAGTACTTCACAATGCGTTATCAGTTCAGAATTTAACTGGATATTCACAGATTCATAAGCTGGATTAGGATATAAACTAAACACTGGCATTTCTCCCTCTACTATATTCATCAACTCGGTAGTTAGAAGTACACTATATTGAGTAAAACAAGTATCCTCTTGGATTTCAAAATAGACTATATCTGGCAAGGGTAGTGTTCCTTGAGTATACGTTATTATAGGATTGGATAAAGAATCGCAAGGAATAAAACTCACAATGGGTAAGCTTGTAATAGAATCCGGTAATACTAAAGTATAATGTAGCGTATCTGGATGAAATCCATCAATGGTTACACCATCCACAGTTATATCACAAACAAGGCTATCTGGACAGGGAATACTATCGGAAAAGTTATTAAAAATTGAAACTTCAGCATTCAGTGTAAAACCGGTATTTAGTACTAGTATTAGAACAAATATATATTTCATGATTTTATTTCATTTGATACTTACAATATAACAAAATTTCAATAATAAATTATATTCAAAAAGACCTACCACTGCTAAATCCAATTCTATATAATAATCATGTAATAGCCCAACCTATGGTATATTCCCATTAGAAGAAACAAGTTTTTTTTGGCTTAACAATATGCCATAAAAAAAGGGCTAACCAATTGGTTAGCCCTTTAAGGGGATTATATAATAAGAACCTACTTATTTGATAATTGAAATACGTTTAACGATAAAGTCGCTAGCAGTACTAATTCTCATATTGTACATTCCTGCTGGCAATGTACTAAGATCCATTACTTTTTCCATTGTAGCTTCCACAACAACGTCCTTGTAAACAACCTTACCAATCTGATCAACTACAGAAACTGTATAGTTGTTCAAGTCAGCTGGCGTCTCTATAAAGAAGATACCGTTAGAAGGGTTTGGACTAACATTGATTTGACCCAAAATAGCCTCATCCAATCCAATAGAACAGTCATCAGATACTACATTGATAGTGTATACTTCTTGGGTAGAACCATCTTCTGCAGTAACGGTTATGATAATAGTACCATAAGGAGCTACTGTTGCAGAACCAGAGATTACAACTGTTGCATTTGGATCAGTAGGTACTATGGTTAAGTTAACCAATGAAGCAAATCCAGTACCAACTGTTAGGTTGTAAGAATTATCATCTACTGGAGACAATACCATTGCAGCAGAAGTATCTGATCCTACAATGATACAGAAGTAACCAGCATTGGTTATCAATGAATCTAAGGTAGCATCATCATTTGCAGGAGCATAAGACCAGTTTACATAGTATACTAATTCAGTTCCATCCGCAGCTGTAACTGTTACAATAGATGTACCAGGAACAGAAGGAGCATCAACCGTTACAACTGTAGCAGTTGTATCTTCAACCATTGCATCCAAGTTTGGAATTGGTGAATTATACGGCAACTCAACATCATAGATGAATACTGCAGCATCAAATCCTGCAATTGTACCACCGTTGACAGTAAGGTCTAACAAGTTAGCATTACTACTAGCAGCCTCATCAAATACAACATAATACGTCTCCATAGTAACACCATCCTGAGCAGTCACTTCAAATACAGCAGTATCTGTAAGTGGTAATGAGGCAGGTGAATAAGAAACAGATGCATTTGCATCAGCTGTAAGATAAGTCATAAATGGCATAGCCGTAGTACCATTTGGCAAGGTTACATAGTACCAGTAGGTATTAGCAACGAATCCAGGTAATGACACAGCATCCATTTGAATGTCCGCCATAAATGCATTAGAAGACAATGATTGTACTTCATAATTGATACAGTATACATTCACTGTAATACCATCCTCTGCAGTAACTGTAATAAAAGCAGTACCAGGAATAGCAACATTTAAAATAGAAACCGTTGCATTTGGATGATTCGCTACAGCCGTAATAGATGGGGTAAATGCAGAACCATAAGGATAGGTCATAGTATAACACAATGTATCCGGGTTGAATCCAGGAACAGCGTTATTACTTACATTTAATGCTGATAAAGTAGCATCTGTAGAAGCTGGCTCTTGTGTAATATACACAGTATATACTGCAGAATACAAAGTATCTTCCGCAATCACTGTAACAGTAGCTGTATCTGGAAGAGTAGATACTTGATCAATGGAAATACTAGTATAGAAAGGAGCATTAACATTTGCTCCAACATTCCAGTTTGTAGCTCCAAATGGAACAGCATAAGTATAATCGAATACTGTTGGATCAAATGATACAGGACTTGAAACTTGATTTCCAGCCACAGTAAGGTTAGCTAGAGAAGCATCTGTATAAGGAATATGCTCTTTTACTTCCCAGTTATCAAATGCAAATCCTTCAACTGGATTCAACCAGTTCGATTGGTATCTCCATCTGAATTTCACATCAGACTCACCTGCTAATCCAGAAACTACACGGATTTTATGTGTCCATGTATTTGTATTATTAGATGCAGTCCAAACATTCGTCCAGCCTGTACCACCATTGATTGATTTCTGTAATCTGAAATTGTGCGCACTATTTGTTCTAACAAAGTCAAATTCAATTTCAACATCTTCTGTATAAGAAGAGAAATCATAACAAGGTGATAATAGATAAGACAACTCATTTAAGGAAGCATCCCCTGATAAATTTGAAGCCCAAACTTCTTGATCATTTCCATTTCCAGCAACGGTAGTTGTTGGAACACCATATTCCCAAGAATTATTTACTCCATTTATTGCATCAGAAGTCCAACCACCATTGTCATAATTGAAAGTAGTAGAATCAGTTGTAAGTGTTGGAACACTTGTAGTTACTACAGATAGGTAATTTGTAGTAGTATCCTCATCAGCTGCAAATACAATTTGTACCTCAATAGTATAGGTACCAGCAAAACTCATATCAACACCTGGCATAGTAAATACCGTATCGGTTTGAGATGCCAATCCTGTATCGAAATCCCAGAAATCAATCCAAAGACCTGAATTATTGAACTGATACTGTGCTATAGCGTCATTCGCTAAAACATCATTGTTCCCGAAGTTCATAATGGTAACTGTTCCTACCTCAACGCCTAATCCACAAGCACTAGATAAACCATCAATAGACATAACAGCCAAATCATCATCTGGACATTCATCTACATGGAAACCTTCTTGAACTTCCAGATCAGATCCAGATACTCCACCATAACCATTGGTAACTTCATTACCACCGTTGTCTGCTATGACAATTCCACCACATCGAGTGATAGAATAGGTACCACCATTCCATCCATCGTCATAGGTATCCCAAGCATTCATCACATAATCACCACCAGCATACACACAAACCTCTTTGTTGTAGGTATTGTAGTTTGAATATCCAGAAGGAGGACCAGATGTGTATACATTTATATTGTTAACAGTATCTAAAACCTGCCACCAAACTTCACCTGCATACTGCCCAGTATTTACCTGTACATTGATATACATATTACCTAAGTTGGTAACTGAAGAATTGGAATTATTATCTACAGAAGATGAATCAGAAGCCAAGGCCGTCTGTACCCAAAATGCTGAATCTAAAGCTGCACTAAAGTCATAGTATCCATCGATCACAAAATTCGCTGATTCTCCTGGAAGAAGCGTATCCATGAAAGTTCCTACATTAAAGTAGATAGAATCATCCCAACTCAATTCTACTGGGAATCCTGACTGCATCTGACCACCGAAGTTGTTGATTGTAACTTCAATTTGCATAGAGTCATCTAAATTACAACCCTGTGTTGCAGGAGAAACGATAGAGGTAACACCAAGATTGTTTGCCCATGGAGTTACAAAAGTCAATTGTACAGCCTGTCCTGTTGTATCACAAGGATTCGTTAAATACACATCATAAATGGTATTTTCAGATAATCCATCAATTGTGAAAGGATGTGTAAAGGCAGTATCCGTAGGAATACTATCATATACATCTAAAGTATCTAAAACATCTACCAATTCAAGGTTCCATGAAGAATCTGGACTGATATTCAACCAATCTAAACTTACTTCTTCATCTGATAAATCTAGAACATTAAACCCTACTGGCATAGCACAATCAGGTCCTGGTCCCCATTTTACTTTATCGATATAAAGATAATCAAAAGTAGAAGCAGGTGTAAATCTGATAGCAATTCGAGTATCTGTTCCTGTATAAGATAAGAAAGGAACTGTAATAGAATCACATGTAACACCTACAGAACCAGAATACAAGGATGTGAACGTATTTAAACTATCGGCATTTGAAATTGTACCCACCTCAAAAGGTGAATTTGGAGCCCAAGTAGACCCATTTCTAGCCCAGAAAGTAAGGATGTTTGTTCCAGCAGTAATATTATTCAATTCAGGTGTGATCAAATAGGATCTCAACCAAGCTTGATTTGAATTGTACATTCTAATGTACTTATTTCCATCACAAGCTAATGAATTACTACTACCAACCTGTACAGAGGCACTATTGTTATTATAGTTGGATTTTCTATAATCCCAACAAATCAATGTATCATTTCCAGCGTCTAAACTCTCGAAACTAGTTTCAAAATCACCTATAGGCGCACAATCAGTTGTGAAATATTCAACACCCCAATCACTTAAGTCAGCACCACAATCTGACTGAATATACATTGCATATTCCGTAGCAGGATTTAATCCCGTTAAACTGAAGTTAAGCGTCGTAGTTGTATCTGTAGCAATACCTGTTGGTACACCACCATTCGTAATATCCACTGTTTCTATATACCATTGAGTACCAAAAGTACCTATGGAGTCTATCGTCCCAGAAACATTTGTTGTACCAGTAGAAGTAATATCCACAGAAGGAGCAAAACAATTTGGAAGCTCTCTAACATGAATATCATCGATACTCATATCACCCATATATCCACCTCCTTTAATTCCACGGAAACGAATCGTTACAATTCCAGAGTATGCAGAAAGATCTACCGAAGCCAATGACCAAGGAGCAGTTGGAGAAGTATGCTGTTGCCCAACTAAAGAAAATTCTTCATTGTGCCATATAGTATCAAATACATCCACGTGAAGTGTCCCCATATTTCCACCATACATATGGTAACGGAACTCAAGCGTTGGAATTATTAACGCACTTAGATCTATCTCAGGAGTAGACAATTTCGCTATTGCAGTAAAATTAGGTCCACCTGAAGCTTCAACAAAATAATAGGCGTTTCCACTATATGCCCCTGAAGGACCAGTATTACCAGATGTTGTAGAACCATTATTATCTACATCCCAACTAAAGGCTGTATTGTCTCCATCCCAACAATTGATAAAATTATTTCCCTGAGTAGTAACAACCTGTGATTCTACATCATAAAAATAAGGAGCAGCCATAGCTGCACATAGCGTAGTAAAACTCCCATTCCCAGACCAAGCACTAGAATCTACATTGGCTACACAAATAGCTTGAACATAAAACTCGTATCCTTCACCAGGAATTAATGAATTCAGGGTAACAAAGGTATCTGTAGAATTCACAAAACTACCTGTACCTTGAGCAAAACCAGCCAATCCGTACTCAATTAAATATCCACCAGCTGGAACTGTAAGATTGTTTTCAGTCCATGATAAGGTAGCAGAATCAGCAAGTACATTGGAAGTGACTAGAGAGGTTGGAGGATAACATGACAATCCTTCATCAACTTTTATATCATCTAAACTAATATCTCCAAAATATCCATTTCCTTTAATTGCTCTAAAACGAACTAGAATAGTATCTGCATAAGCAGCTAGATTAACATGTGCTTCCATCCAAGCAGCTGCAGAAGAAGTTTGCTGTTGCCCTATTAATGAATATACGCCATCATACCAAACTCCATTACTGAAAATATCCACATTCAAGGATTCTATATTGGATCCATACATATGGTATTTAAAGGAAAGAGCAGGATTCGTTAAGTTGGATAAATCAATATACTGAGAGGTCAATGGAGCCACAGCGCCAGTAGGACCACTAGATGCTTCTACATAAAAATATTTAGATCCACTAGCAGCACCAGAAGGCCCAGTACTTCCAGAAGGAGTTGAACCATTTCCGTCTATATTCCATCTATATTGATAGTTTAAATTTGGCCAGTTCAACCAACAACTTCCAACAGGCCCTGCTACAGAATTAGTAAAGGACTCCACATCATTCAAATAAGGCGTTACTGCTGGATCACAACGTGTAGTTCTATTGAATGGCCCTAACCATTCAGAAACACCATCTGTACCACCACAATTTGCTCTTACATAAAATGCATATTGTGTACTACCTGTTAATCCAGATGCCATATATGCGGTCGTTGTAGTCGAATCATCTGGAATACCTGAAGCAACCTCCCCTAAGGTTAGGTTAACTATTTCAACATCCCACATCGATTCATTATCTACAGCAATCCATGTATAGTTGATTGCATCAAATCCCGTAAAATTTTGATTCAATGATACAGGAGCTTGACAAGTTGCAACAGTTGTAAAACTGTATACGGTAGTCCAAGCACTTGGTCCATCTATTACACCACAATTCGCACGAACGATCACCTCATAATCACTGGAAGGCGTTAAACCTGTAATTGTAGGTGAATTGGAAGATAGGCCTGCGTTTGTAGGCGTATAGGAAAAAGTATCTGCAGGAATATTTGAAGTATTGATCAATTCAATATCCCAAGAAGTTTCGGAACCTGCTTGCGCCCAAGAAAGGGAAACCGTAGATTCTGATACAGAATCAATAGAAATCGAACCTAAAGGAGCACATGTTGGTGGAGTTGTAAAATTCCCTTCAAAAGACCAATCACTCTGAGGTGTTGTATTAAAAGGTCCACAGTCTGCCTGAATATATACGGCATAATTCGTTTCTGGTAATAAACCAGAAAGAGAATATGGATTTACAGTAACACCTGTATAAGTAGCCACACCCGTTGCAGTATCTCCAGCTGTTAGGTTAACAACTTCTATATTCCATAAAGCCTCAGATCCATTTGAAGACCAAGCTACATTTGCCGTAGTTGGGTTTAAATTGGAAAAGATTACACCTGATGGAGGTGGACAAGTAGTAACAATATAAGTGATATCTAAAGTAGCCGAAAGGGTTAAATTATCGGGGAAATTGTCATTATTATTTGATGATATTTTTACACTAGTCAAATTATTAATGTCAACCCCGTAAGTAGATAAATCTACAGAACCAATATTACAAAGATTTTGAGCAACGACTGAACCGTTAACCTCAACATCAAAATCATACCAACTTGGGCACCAAGTCCCAAGTGCATTTACATGTAAATCAGTACTAGTTATAAAACCATTGGTAACTGTATCAGCACAGTCAAAATTATTAAATTCCACAAAATTGGAATTATCCGATCCGAAAGAGGATTGACTATAATTACAAATCCCCTGCGCTGAAATAAGGGAATATGCAAAAACAGAAAACACGGTTGTCAGCCGTAATAAATTTTTAATCATAGTTCAAAGTTTAGGTTATAGAAAATGTTTTTGACATAAAGGCCAAAGATAGAGGCGGTAGCTTGTAAAACATGTCCAGATTTAGCACCAAAATGTGCGGATTCGCGAATCGAAGAAAAGAAAACCGCCTATTTTACGGGACTTAAGGACTAATCTTATAAAAACGTATAAAAACCAGCCTTGCTGAATTCCATTTGAAAAAAGATTGAAATACATGTGAAAAAGGGCTAACATTAGATGGAAACAACCCTAATAATTAGCGAAAAATGAATTGGTGTTGGAAAGAAATAAAATCTGAAGAGGGTAGCTTAAATAATAAAAACCGAAGTGAAAGTATCTATTAAGTTCATCGTTCAATTACCTAAACCAAAACCCCAAACAAAAATTATACGATACTTCCACTTCAGCTCTTCACCTTAAACACCTTCTTGATACCAATAAAGAAGGAATACTAAATATCGTGGATAACCAATCACACGCATCAATTGGAAAAATGGGATAAATCCCATGAGCTTATAACAAATATGTTCTGCTGTTATAATTAGATCATAACTTATGACCACTCATAATCTGTAGCAAAAGTATTAAATGGGAAGGCTCGTCCTGTCTGAAAAAGAAACCGATATATCCGAATAGGCGAATTCAGGAAGAAATAGTTGATATAATTGTTAAATGGAAGTATATATAAAAAGAAAAGGGCCATAAGGCCCTTGAAGTAATTGAATCGGAATGTATTTACGTTCCGGGTAAATGCATAAATTTCGCAGGTGTTTTATCCTCAAATTTTTTAAAAGCGGCATATAGTGAACTTCGAGATTTAAAACCCGCCTCTTGACCAACAACATCCAAGGTTAAACCTCCCTGTCTATTGTTCTCTTTCATAATCTTTTTAGCTTCCTCTACTCTATATTTGTTAATAAAAGTATTAAAATTGACGCCTGCCTCTTGGTTGATTATTTTAGACAATTTTCGATAATGTATACTCACCAAATCCGCCAAATCGACAATGGTTAACTCTTCGTTTGTATAACATTTTGAATCACTAATTATTTCTAATAACCGTTGGTAAGCCAGCGCATATTCATGTTCGATTTGAGAAATAATACTTTGTTCCTCAGATTTCTCATTTACAATTATTTCCTCAGAGGTTTGATTAAAAATGATATAATACTGTCGTATTCCAAAAAATGTCAACCAATAAGTAAACAGCGTATCTACTGCACTTTGTGCAATATAAAATACGACCATTGGTCTATATAGCGCTTTTAATTTTAAACCGAAGAATTGATACATCAGACCCCATACCTGATCCACAATAAAAATAACCAGTAAACAATATATAATCGGTGTTAGCCATTTTAATAATTTCCCTGAATTACTAGAGAAGTAGTTATCTACGGCAATTCGATTCTTTTTAATTAGCAACAAGATTTTCACTAAATAAAAGATGCAATATATATTTGCTACCGAGACAAAAACAAATGCATAGTTGGAATAATTATAGTGTAATTTTTGTTCAGGACTCAAATAGAAGAACATGAAACAAAAAACAAAAAACTCAACAATACCCGGCACTAAATGCCTTATATCCCTCTTCCATACAACTTTACCAATAATCCCTTTAACATAGAGAAAAAGTACTGGAGTCGTTAAAAAAAAGAAATTAACTGGAAGAAAAATATATTGTGGATGAGTAAAATTATATCTGAAATCTGACAAAACCAGATTCAAACTTGAAAGACCGAATACAATCAAAAAGATTCCCAATAGTAAAGAGGGCCTTTTCTTTGAGGCCAATACTACAAGGATAATTCCCAAAATAACACCATGTGCTAAGCTTAGTAAATTAAAAAATCCTGAAACTTCCAGTAAATCAGAAATAGTCATAATATCTACAAACTGTTTATTATAAAAAATGATAAACTTTGACTAGAATATCGAATCAAAAGGTCAATATACATCATCTTATATTTAATTTAAAATCACATTAGAGAAATATATGGTACTAATTTTTCATAAAAGAGGCCGGAGTATTCATTTCAAATTTTTTAAAGGCTGCATACAGAGAGCTTCGAGACTTAAAACCAGCCTCTTGACCAACAACATCCAAGGTTAAACCACCCGGCCTATTATTTTCTCTCATTATTCTTTTGGCTTCCTCTACCCTATATTTATTTATGAAAGTATTGAAATTACAGCCCGCTTCACTATTAATCACTTTAGATAGTTTCCGATAATGAACATGGCTCAGGTCTGCCAAATTCACAATTGTCAGGTCTTCATCTGTATAACATTTAGATTGAGATATCAGCCCCAGTAGCTGTTCATAAATATTTCCAAACTCTTCGCTAGTCTCTGTTTCTATTTCAACATCTTGGCCAACCACTTCAACTTTCTCCTCACCTCTTACCAAAGGTCCAATATAGAATTGCTTCATTCCAAAAAAGGCTAACCAATAGGTCAATGCCAAAAACAAAACACCACGTACAGCATAAGTTATCAACAGATTTTCATACATGAAATTAAGATCTACTTTTAAACCTTGCTGAACAATCATCAATATCAAATCACTAAATGTCATCGCTAGAAAAACAAGTATGATAGGTTTTAACCATGCTAAAAGTTTATTTTCCACATCTGAGTGATAGGCATTCACTTGCTCTCTATTTTCCTTAATCAAGAGCAGTATTTTCAGCAAATAAAGCAAACTGTATATGTTAGCCGCCAGAATATAGCCAGTGAAATAGTCCGATTTGAACAATTCTAATTTCGTCTCCCCATCAAAAATAAAAAAGGCTATACTAAAAAGAATAAACTCTAGAATCCCAGGATAAAGGTGAACCTTGATAGAACTAAATGTCAATTTTGAACGAAGGCTCTTAACATATATAAATAGGAGTGGAAATGCCAAAAAGTAAAATCTAAATGGCAAAAACATCCAAGATGGTGTATCTTCTAGAAGTCCGTAATCCAACAACATAGGAGAAAGAAAAGAAAGGCCTAAAGCCAATAAAAAAGCACCTAAAACAAGAGAAGGCTTTTTATTGGAAGAGAGATACATTAGTATAGTTCCCAATAGAACACCATGAATCAAACTCATCAATCCTAACAAACTTAGAATTTTGTACAACATAAATTTTTATCGAATAGTCTAATTAACTTCACTAAAGCCCTATCTAAATAACACAGGAGGTGAATCTATAAAATTACAATAAGTAAATTAAATTCTCAAGAGGAAAAATCAAAATAGAAGGACCAATTAAAGGCGTTATTATAAGCTTAATCATTCCCATATTCCTTTTGAGTCCCCCCTAAGGCATCATACTCCATCCAGGTACCAACAGGCTTCCCCAATTTATACTTTCCTTTTTTGATGACTTTCCCAGAGATATCATAATGCGTACACATCCCATCCAGTTGATTTTCTTTTACGAAACCATCCAACTGAATTTGACCGTTATCAAAGAAGTATTGATAAGCCCCTGTTTTAGCACCATTTATGATAAAACAAATTTCTTCTACACTACCATTCTGATAATAAATTTTCATGGCTCCTACCTGCTCCCCATTTTCAAATATCATTTCCTTTAAAAGCTTACCAGACTGATAATAAATTTTGGAAATACCATGTTGTTTACCTTCTATACAGCTGAATTCCGCTTGTAATTCACCTGTAGGATAATAAATACGTACTTGGCCATGTGGAACATCCTTTTTACCAGCATATTCTACTTTTAAACTACCATTCTCATGATATTCTTTATGCTCCAATTCTTGAGAAAATGAAAACTGAAAAGTAAAAAAGAAAATAAAAACTATAATTGATTTCATAAATTGGGACTAATTAAATTTGACTTTAACTGATTTGCAATATAATCCTATTAATTCTTCTTTAGAAAAATTTAAGCGCATTCAGTTAACCAAAATTATTCCTGAGAATCATTTCATATATTTTAATCGCTAATTAAATAGATCTTCAAGCCTATCATTAGTATATACCCAATGGGGCCTATTCGCATTTATAAAGGATTTCTTTCTACCCTGATCCATGAATAGTTTTATTCCCAAAACCCTTCTATTCATTTTAATTTTGATCTTTGTATTCAAAAATACAGGCTGTAATTCTCCCTGTAAACCTTCTACTTTTGCCAATTTGGGTGTTGGGATTAAAATTCCCTTCATACACAAGCTTTTTATGACCTCATCATCAAATGGGACATGAATAATAGACCTGTTTCTAAAATGAAATTCTCTCAAAACAGCCCGCTCCTTTTCATCCAATTCCTTGAGGATTGTTTTAATACCCTTTAAATATTTCCTTCTTAAAATATACTTATGAAGCTCTCGAAATAACCATCTCAAATTATACATAAAAAAAACAACCCATGCGATTGCAAAGATTGGTTGGAGTATTCCAATGGCAGAAGTCTTGAAAAAATAGAACTCTTCAAATAAAAATCCAGGAACAAGAATAACGATACCCAATAATAGATAAGTGAAAACAAATATCCATTTAGATAACTTTTTGGTCCACGTTTTACCCTTATACAATTTCACATCCCCTTTTTAAACTTCATCAATGCTGATAAACAAGCACTTATAAGGTACAAAAAAATAGACGAAATTCACAAAAACAACCAACTTAACACTATGAAAAACAAAGCCTTACAACTATAAATAACATTAATACAAAATGGGATATTTATATATAAATTAAGAATTCTACAAATATTAAATCCACTTTATACACATTTTTATTATTTACTACTGTAAAAAATTGCCAGAAGATTTGATAAATAATTACCGTCGTTATATAAAGCAACACCAATAATTGTATTAAAATAATTCTCTTTGAATTACACTCCTTTTGATTTTCTATTTTTCCATTTTTCAATAAAATAATCAGTAGTTAAAACAAAGCCAAAAAGAAGCGTACATTGTATAAGGGTGTATACAATTGGATTCGCTCTTTCATGAAAAGAAATATTTAGATATAACATAAAGGAAAAGCCTACTATCCATCCCAATAACAATTCTATAATTCTATATTTTTTGTCTTTTTTCATGAATTCAATTTTGATGCTGCATATCTATACGAATTATACAAAAGAACGCATATAAACAATAAGAACCCTACCATCTAATAGTTTAGAAAAAGTAGACGGACCATACTCCCTCCTATTATTTGAGCCAGCACACACTTGTTGAAAATTCACGAGAGACAAGCACGAAAAAAATAACTACCATACCCCTTGAGTAATTCAAAATGAATATATTAATTTATCAATATTATACTTCTATTTTCAATCGAAGTTCGTCTATTAAAAGTAAAGTCAAAATAATCTGCCTCCCCAGCCTTAGCTTCAATTTTTAAACTTGATCTACCTGTTTCCAACCCTTCAGTATTTAACACTTTTAAATGCATCAAGGTTGATATGTCCTTTTCAAAAATAAGATACATTGTTAGTAAATTATTAGCTCCTCCATTTACACCATTTTCAACGGAATATACCCCCATTACCACTCCTCTTTCCTTCAGAATATCAGATAGCTTTATTTCACATTTCAAAGTCCCATCAATCCCTTCGGAAATCCCATCAACAAACTCAGTAGAAAGTTCTCCTACAACCTCACCTCCTTTATTAGCCACCTGCTTTGAGGCGGACGAAATACTATCACAAGAGCTTATCAATAAAGACAAACTAATCATTAAGAAGCCTATTTCTTTCATGTAATATCTTTTTAGTTGAAATGTCGTTGAACGAATATAGAACGGAGAAATGAAAAATTCAAGCTATTAATCCGATTATTCACTAATTCATAGTTCACTATATATTACCTCCACTCCCCAAATTAGAGGACCCTTAAAAACAACAAACACCTACCGATCAACCATATAACAGATTCCCTAGATTCGAATTGTATAATTTTTAGGGAGTTTTTTTTCATTAAATCATGGGATACATTCCAAAATAGATTGGACATATTTTTACTTTGAAAATCAGCCATAGATGAAAAACAAGGTATATATCGTGCTTCCTACGTATAATGAAGAATTGAGTATCGGGAAATTACTCCAGAGAATTGACAAACATATGACAACCTTCGGCATCAATTATCAAGTAATCGTTGTCAATGATGGTTCTCAAGATAAAACCTTAGAAGTTGTCCAGGAACTTCAAGAAATTTACCCTATCGAAATTTTAAATCATGCAGTGAATATGGGACTAGGTTGTACTATTAGAGATGGACTCTATCATGCATCCAATATTTCAAATGCAGAAGATATTGTCATCACCATGGATGCAGACGATACACATACCCCTGGGTTAATCCTAAGAATGAATAGAATGATCCAAGAAGGGTTTGATGTCGTGATAGCGTCCAGATACCAACCCAACTCAAGGGTTATAGGACTTACTTTTATTAGAAAACTGTATTCCTTTGTAGCCTCATGGATATTTAGAATACTGTTACCTATCAAGGGAGTGAAAGATTTCACCTGTGGATTTAGAGCATTTAGAGCTTCGGTTTTACATCAAGCCATGGACAGATACCAATCTAGCTTTATAGATCAGGAAGGCTTTCAAAGCATGGTTGATATTTTATTGAAATTGAGAAAAATTGATGGGATCATTTTTGGTGAAGTTCCTTTCATTTTGCGCTATGACCTCAAGGAGGGAAGAAGTAAAATGGACATTAGAAAAACAATTCTAAATACAATAAAATTGATTGTAAAAAGAAGGCTAACCTAATTCATTGAGATGAAAAAAGAAACCATCCTATTAGCAGTCATTCTATTAATAGCTGCTACATTCAGAATAGTAAACTTAGATTATCTCAGTTTATGGGTAGATGAATATGTGCATGTACTCAGAGCAAATGACTTTGTGCATAATGGAGCTTCCATATTTACCAATGACAATAATGGAGTGCTATTAACCTTATTCATCAGTCCCTTCTATGCCCTATTTGAATCCAATGAATTCTGGGCTAGGTTTCCGAGTGTACTTTTTGGTCTAGCGAGTATTTTTCTAATTTTCAAATTGGCTAAATCTCTTTTCAATCCAACAATAGGTCTTTACAGTGCGTTACTATTAGCTCTTTCCCAATATCATATATTTTGGTCCCGTATTGCTCGGAATTATGCCATTTTTGCATTCTTTATGTTAGTCTGTCTATATATACTCCATCAATTGTATAAATATGACCAGCATCAAAAACAAGCCATAAAAAAAAGCAGCTTACTTTTATGCGCATTTCTCGCAGCTTTACTATCACATAACTTGGCTTTCTTTTTACTTTTCGGTTATGCATTTTATATTATTGCACTTCACATTCAGGTCAGGTACTTTACAAAAAAGTACCAATGGAATGGCTTTTTGACCAAATATAATTTAGCGTTAATACCAGCCATATTATTGTTTTTATTTATTCTTTTACCATTCTTTGGAGATCTTCTTCGCCCAATTCTAAGTCTATTCCTACCAAAAAAAATAGTTGAATGGGTAGTTCCAAATTGGGATTATTTAGCTGAATTATTTAAAACAAAACCTCTCCATTCCTGGAACCTCTACTTGGATGTTTTAAAATTCGATTATAACCACTTTTATATACTTGGCTTTTTTGGATTCATTTGGGCTATCTTGAAAAAACCCCAAGCAGGTATTTTCATTTTTAGCTTCTTTATCCCCATACTACTCTTGATGAGTTTCATTTTTAGAGAACCAGTACTACCACGATACCTTATAGGAATTTATCCAATATTCCTTATTTCAATTGCCTTTTTCATTGATGGAATAGTTCAATTTGTAGCAAAAAAAATAATCAAAAACAAACCAACTCTTGTATTCTCAGTATCCCTCTTAGCCATTGTATCTTTATGCCCTATCTCTGAAAACTACAAATTAGTCATGGGAAAAAAACATGGCCGCGTAGTTCCTAAACAACTATCTCATTGGAATTTTGCAAATTGGAAAGAGCCAGCGATTAGAGTGAAAAATCTTATCCAAGAAAATGACATCTTAATGTCCACCAACCGAAATAGTACTAGATTCTACCTCGACTGCTCAAAAGAAAGAACGATCTATCCTTTTAGACAAAGAAAGTACGATGTAAATCAACATAAATACATTCCATTAACGGTCGAAAATGGTGCAACCAATACCAAAAGTTTACAGGGAATAGTAAACCTTTTTAATCAAAATGAAAGAGGATGGCTATTCGCCGATTATTATTTTGAAAATGTACTAACAGATCCAATAGCCAGACAATTCATTATTCAAAACTTGAATTATCACTATGATTTGGGGAATGAATTTATCAAGGTATTTAGCTGGGATAAGCATAAACCGAGGTTGGCGAAAAATTATATTTTGGAGGAATTGGGGCGTGATGGCATCAAAAATCAATCTTCTGAATACAAGCTAAACTTGAAAAAAAAGGACAAAAAAATAATAACACTTAATATAGAGGCACAAGGCTTAGACTACAACAATGAACTTTATCTATTGATCAATAATAAAACAAAAGTAAATGTGAATCTTAGTACGGGAGATCAATTTAAGAAAACCAAAAATAAGAGAGCAAGACAGACCTTCCAGCTAAAACTAAAAAGTAGTTTTTTCAGAGAGGGAAAAAATACAGTCAAATTCCAATACAATCCAAAAGTCAAAAAGGAAAGAGAAAAAGGATGTGTAATTTACCGATTAAACATCTCATAGATTAATTATTACGCAATGCTTAACCTTTCCTATACCAAACAGACCTAAACAGCACTAAACACTAACAGTCAACTGATTAAAAACTAACAACCGGAAATCCGTAATTGAATATATTAACACATAATACCTTATTGTTGAATTTGGAACGAAAACAAGATATCAATCCTTCATAAAAACATAAATTTGTGACTTGTTTTATTTCAACCCCAAATTCAATTACCATGGAAAAAACGTTTGTTTTTGACTTTGACAGTACGATCATGCAGGTTGAAGCCCTAGATATGTTAGCAGATATCAATTTTGAAGGCAACCCGCAGAAAGAACACTTGATAAAAGAGTTTAAATCCATCACAGATCTTGGTATCGACGGTGAAATTTCCTTCACGGAATCCTTATCCAGAAGATTAGGCCTTCTCGACATAAAAAGATCAGATCTTGATATGTTGACGGAGAAGTTAAAACAAAAGATTTCCAAATCCTTTGAAGAGAATAAGCCATTCTTTGAAAAGAATGCTGAAAACATATACATCATTTCTTGTGGTTTCAAGGAATTCATTGACGATATAGCCAGTGATTTCGCTATTCCAACGGAACGTGTATATGCCAACACCTTCGTCTTTGATGAACAAGATAAAATCATAGGCTTCGATACCGAAAATGTATTATCAAAACACAATGGTAAAGTAGATTGTCTAAGAAATCTAAACCTTAAAGGTGAGATTCAAGTAATAGGTGATGGATACAGTGATTTCGTAATGAAAGAAGCCGGTATTGCTGATAAATTCTTTGCTTTCACGGAAAATATTGAACGCCTAAAGGCCATTGAAAATGCGGATCATATTACGCCTACAATGGATGAGTTTTTATATATCAATAAATTACCAAGAAACATTTCTTATCCAAAACATCGAATCAAAATTCTTCTCTTAGAGAATATTCATTCAGACGCTTTCGATAAATTATCCAAAGATGGCTTTACGGTAGAAACGGTATCGCATAGTCTATCGGAGGAAGCGTTAATTGAAAAAATAAAAGGAATCCATGTCTTGGGTATTCGATCTAAAACCACCGTTACTGAAAAAGTATTGGCGGCAGCCGATAAACTAATGGCAATTGGAGCCTTTTGCATTGGAACCAAACAGATTGACCTAGAAGCTAGTAAAAGAAATGGTGTTGTAGTCTTCAACGCACCATATAGCAACACAAGGTCCGTCGTTGAGTTGGCGCTTGGAGAAATCATCATTCTGATGAGAAATATTCTCGACAGAAACAATGAATTACACGCTGGAGAATGGAACAAAACAGCAACTGGAGCCCAGGAAATCAGATCAAAAAAACTGGGGATAATTGGATATGGAAATATCGGTAAACAACTATCCGTATTGGCTGAATCCATAGGTATGGATGTATATTATTACGATATCGCTGATAGATTGGCTTTAGGAAATGCCACAAGGTGTCAAAGCCTGGAGGAACTACTAAAGGTTTCAGATGCTGTATCTATTCATATTGATGATCAACCCAAAAATCATAATTTCTTTGGAAAAAAAGAGATTGCTATGATGAAGAAAGGAGCGGTGTTAGTTAACCTATCCAGAGGGTTTGTTGTGGATATTCCTGCTTTAAAAAGCGCATTAGAGTCTGGTAAAATATCTGGAGCAGCAGTGGATGTATTTCCTGTTGAACCGAGAGTAAACGGTGCCTTTGAAACGGAATTACAAGGCTTGAACAATGTCATTCTTACACCGCATATTGGAGGAAGCACTTTAGAGGCGCAAAAGGATATTGCCTCATTTGTTCCAAAAAAGATATTGAGCTATATCAACAACGGAAATACAGTAGACTCTGTAAACTTCCCTAGCATTTTACTTCCTAGCCAAGATAAAGTACACAGGTTTCTACACATTCATGAAAATGTACCAGGAGTAATGGCAAAAATCAATGATATTCTTCTGAATTATAATATGAATATTACCAGACAATATTTAGCGACCGATAGTACAGTAGGATATGCTATTGTTGAAGTAGACGACGATTATAATGAAGATGCTATTGAGGCCTTAAAAAACATTCCAAACACTATAAAATTCAGAGTGCTCTACTAGACTTTGACAAATAAAAAAGCCTCTTCAGAATATGAAGAGGCTTTTTTATTAATCCTTAATTAAACTAGCTTCTACCGCAGACAAACTACCTTGAGTAGGTTCATAATCTAATACGATATGTTTGATTCCCAATGCTCTTGCCTTATCTAGATTTTCAGAATTTATCCCATAAACTATTCGCCTATCTACTAACTTATTTTCCTTTAGGAATTCCATGTGATCTTCATCTACTCCAGAAAGAAAACTCGCATAAAAATCTGGCTTAAAATTTTTAGGGATCAAATAATGGATAAATTCCTTTCCACTATTAAAGCCCTCTAATATAGTATTCAGCTTAGGGTTTTGAAATTTCAGATACGCTAAGTAGAATAGATTCTCATCCGCGATATAGATATTCTTATAACTATTTCCTTCATCCACCATTCCAATTAATCTATCCAACACTTCGATAGAAGGTTTTTTAAGATCTAGGTATACAATATCAGAATAGGATGGTTCATTTAGAAATTCTTTCACTCTCTTGATTCTATTTCTGGTAGCCTTTCCTTCATGATGCAAGAAACTATCATTTACCTCTTCCCAAGTAAAATCTTGAATTTTACCCTCTTTACCTAATAATCTTTTACAGGCCTGATCATGAAAAATAACAAGGGTACCATCTTTAGTCGATCTGATATCTGTCTCAATTGCTCGAAAACCTAATTTCAAGCTCAACTCGAAAGATTCAGTACTATTTTCAACCGTATTCACTGGCACTCCTCTATGTGCAAATACAATGGGTCTTTCCCCTATTGTAAAATCAGCTTCAAGACTTCCGAAACCGCCCCCCAAAGTATAAAAGGAAACAATACAAGCTAAGACCAAATAGCCCAAAAATTGAAATTTTTTCTTCATTCTATCTTAAATATATAGTAGATCCAATCCCAAAAGTTATTAAATCCTTGAATTGAACAACTTCACTTTTATAGTTTTTATGCGCCATTAAACTATTGATCTCCAAATCCCAAATACTTGTATTCAAATAAACACCGACTTTTTTAAACCACTCATTATCCAAAGTCCTGAATAAATAAATATCGTTACTAAAACCATATCGAACATAAGTACTCCATCTATAGTGGTAATCCTCATATTTTTTATCATCCTTGTAGCGATTAAAATGTTCATTGAAATACCGCGAACTCAATATGGCAAAACTAAATGGTTTTATAACTGTTTTTTCATCCAGAACAATCTTAGTTTTAAAATGATAATTGAGCTTAAGCGTCAACATGATATGATCGGTACGTGAATAGGCTTCAGGTAAAAACCCAACCAGGGCTGATAATTCCAATTTCTCTTTAGATAAATTCCAGACAGGTCCTGCCGAACCAAAACCAATATTACCTGCATATTGAGCAGAAAAAGCTGTGGGTTGTATCCATTCCAATAGATGATCTACTATGCCTATTTCCTGCGTAGTCCCAACACTATTATTTCCCTGGCTATAACCACTTTGAAGCGCAAATAGACAAATTAGGCTGTACATTAATTTTTTCATCAATCTAATATTTCAAATCCATACCCACCATCCCAAATTTTTAAAATCAGGGCCTTTTCATGCGAAGTCGAATAGGTGTTTAAAAACCAAATATCGTTTTCATAAACATCCTCCCAAGAGTATTTATGATTGTGGCCATTTATATACAATAAAGTCTTTTTATACTTTTCTAAGGTATGAATATACTCCGTTTCCAATTGAGTACTGAAATCACCACTATGATGCGGAGCAACATGACTCACAACAATCGCATTTGTATAATTAGCTGTATCCGATAATTCAGCATCCAGCCAACCAACATCAGGCACCATATCACTAAAATCTTCTTCCCTGGAATTCGTGTGAATATAAATGAACTTTGTTTGTTTAAATTTGAAGCTGAAATTGAGATCTCCATACATCCTTCGATATACTTCCTTTCCATTCCCAACCATATCATGATTCCCTATCACTGCCATATAGGGGTAATTCATCGTTTTTAGAAGCTCATGAATCCAATTATACTCTTTTTGTAAACCAAAGTCTACCAAATCCCCAGTATGCACAACAAAATCAATACTACCTTTAGGAAGTTTATTAATTTTTTTAATCAATTTTTCAGTGGGATAATAAAAACGTTGCGTATCTCCAAGTACGATTAGCCTTATGGTATCACCTTCAGATGGATTATCCAGAAGTCTTTGAATATTATTACTATTGATATTGGAATATTTCTGATCAACATCCACAGCATGTGGACTATAATTAAATTTATCACAACTGGATAAGATCAATAAAAAGAATAAACTTTTTAAAAGCACAAAATAAGGCCTCAATTTTGGGGTACTTTCCATTCTTGGTATTTCTATAGAAATAGGGTTAATTCTCGCTAAATTAAATACTAAATAATTATTATTCCCAGTCAATATTATTCAATCTAGAAGCCACAAATTTAAATAAAGTATACCATTTAAGCCCCTCAATTATGAACAGATCTAAACATCTTTTTACAATAGACTGACATAATCAACAAGCCATTAAACCATATTTAAATGACTCCTAGGGGATTAACTTCTATCCTGAGTAAATCGATCGTTCAAATAATAAACAATGGCTTAAATCCACCTCAAACAACCTCATGTCAACATTTGATAATAATATTATAACTGAAAATTTCAACTACCCATGCATAAAATAAACACACTGTTCAATTATAACCTAATAAGTTGATTTTCAATCAATAAAAGAAATACTCGGCGCCGCATTAACTATGAATACATAGTTAATTTGATTAAATTTAGAATGTCAATAAATAATTCATTTTTTTAAAAACTACGGCTATGAAAAGTAAAACGATTACTTTATTCTTTTTGTTCTGTGCATTTAATCTATATTCTCAAACTACCTATATTCCAGATGATAGCTTTGAACAAGCACTTATAGATTTAGGCTACGATGCAGGACAACTTGATGATCAAATTGAAACTGAAAACATTATCAACCTAACCTCATTAGATTTACATGAAAAAAACATTACTAACTTAACAGGGATTCAAGACTTTACTAGTTTAGAGGTCTTAGACATCTCAGACAATCAAATTACAAGTCTAGACCTATCGGCGAACGGAGCATTAAAATCACTTGACTGTTCCAAAAATGGAATAATTACGCTTGAGATAGCAGAAAATACAGCTTTAATAGAACTGAAATGTTCCGATAATGCAATTGTAGAACTGGACTTAAATACGAATACAGAACTAATGGTACTGGAATGTTCAAATAATATGATCGAAAATTTGAGCATCGCCCATATTTCTGGGATGGAAGTCGTTATTGCTGCAAATAACCAGATAGGAGCAATAGATGTGACACAAAACCAAGAACTTAAAACATTAGACGTTAGCAAGAATCTAATTTCAGAATTGATTTTAGTTGCCAACCCTGAATTGGAAGTGCTTTATGCTTCTAGCAATATGTTAACAGAACTTGACTTAAATGGTAATCCAGCCTTACAAGATTTAATTGTATCGGAAAATGACCTTACAACATTAGAGGCTCCACAAAGTATTGCATTAGGAAGATTGGACGTTAGTTTAAACCATATAACAACCATTGATGTTTCAGCAAATACAATGCTTAAAAGATTGCATCTTTCATCCAATGAAATTCAAGAAATCGATGTAACTGCAAATACTGGACTTAGGTATTTAGGGGTTAATGACAACCACATTTACTACGTAGATTTAAGTGAGAACGTTGACTTGGATATATTAGAAGTCCAAGAGAACCAGATCACTTACATTGATTTAACAAAAAATACTGCGTTAATGTATGTGGATGCCTCATCCAATGATTACACGAGTATTGACTTAACAAAAAACCTATCGTTAAGAGACTTGAATATTTCACATACCAAAATAACAGCTTTAGACATTACACCAAACGCTATGTTGAGAAACTTAGCAGCCATGGATATTCCAGATCTAAACTGTATTCAAGTAATTCATGTAAATGAGGCCTATGCCAACGAAAGTTGGGTAATAGACAATAATATGAGTTATTCCGTTAATTGTACCAATCTTTCAAATTCTATCTTTGAAGTTCCTGAAGAAGGTACAATTGCAAGTATAGACTTAAATGAAAATGCTTCGAGACTAGATGAGACAATCAAATTTTATCCAAATCCTGTAAGTTCTGTTATAAATATAGAATCTGAGTCTCCAGTTATTCGAGTAATTATTTACTCTACATTAGGGAGAAAGATTCACGACATTAAATCAGGATTCAATGCCATACATACGGATGAACTTCCAGAAGGAGTTTATATAATCCGAATTGAAGCTGAAACAGGATCAATTACTAAAAAAATGATTAAAACATCCGTTCACTTAGACTAACCAAAAAAAAACAATACGCCGTTTTTGAATAGAATTTCGACTAAATATAAATTAAATATTAATGACACTAAAAAGCCACTCCAAATGGGGTGGCTTTTCATATTCAATGAAAATTAATTTATTCATCTCCCTTCATTCTGTAGTAAACAGAATGCCTCAAAGATCAACAATCGAAAGGTAAAGTAAGAAACCAACAACGTTCTAAATAACCTAGGCCATAAAATTTAGCAAGAATACGACCCTACTAAATTGATCTACTTCCTTCATCAATCCAATCCATAGCGGCTTCCATAGAGCAAAATACTTGAATAGAATCCAAGTGATACCTTTTAATAAACAATTGAATAATTGCCACTTTTGGACTATCTAGAACAAGTGCAAATTTTAAATTTAATATAGCATGTATATTGGACCGAATAAATAGATAAATAGATTCAAAGTCAGCAACATCAATTTGAAAATCACAACTTCTATAATCTGAGACCACACCGAGAATATCTTTTGATATCATTTGAGACTCCATTAGAATGTCCCATGATTTTATTAAGTCCTCAGCCAAAAGTATATCGTCATAAGCCTGAACCAATACTAATTCATTCCTACAATAGGAATAATTTACGTTATTTATCATTGCTTTAAGCTATTATAAAATGATGAAATCTTTTTTATTCAATTTAAATATTAAAAAGGGGGACTAGCTCAAAGCTATGGAAATAAAATCTGTAAAGGACTGATAATTATCAATTACTGAAAAAGGAACTTTTTACAACAACAAAAAAGCCTATCCCAATTAAGGGATAGGCTTTTATCAAAAAAAATATATAATGCAAATGTTATTGAACTTTAACATTTACAGCATTCAATCCTTTTCTTCCATCTTCTAAATCAAATTCAACCTCATCGTTTTCACGAATTTCGTCCATTAACCCAGAAACGTGAACAAAATGTTCTTGATTTGATCCTTCTTCTACGATGAAACCAAATCCTTTAGTTTCATTAAAAAACTTTACTGTACCTTTAGCCATGCCAAAAAAAATTTATTTGTAAATAAAGTGCAAACCTATAACTAAAGAATTCTAAATCAAAACATTTTAGGCGCTATTTTGATTCACCTTTCTAAAATAAGAATATCCATCGCTACATTAGTAGTTAAATTATTAATTGACAGCGCCAAAATCAACACTATATACCTCTCCATTCACCTTGCTTTCTACAACAGTCAACAACCTATATAAGACACTCGATTTCAGTAAAATATTGAAACCATATATCTTTTTTATATTTTGAGTAATTTTGTGGTAATTCCTATTCATTAACAAAATTCACCACAATCCTTTATGCATTGTTCATAATAAAAAATGAACATGGGATTTTTGCGAACAATACATCAAATAGTTCAATTTTTCAAATAGAAACTGATTTCAGTAAAATTTCCAATATATTTGCCCGGCAATTTTTGGAATTTGAACAACGTACAGAAAGTTATAACAATGGAGAAAATCAGTGTCTTCGACATATTCAAAATAGGTGTAGGACCTTCAAGTTCACACACTATGGGACCATGGGTAGCAACTCAAAATTTCTTAACTCAAATAAATGGGCAAGAATTAAAAGCTATAAAGGTCAAATTATATGGATCCTTATCAAAGACCGGTAAAGGTCATGGGACGGACATTGCCGTAATTCTTGGATTAGCGGGCCATGATTCTAAAACCATTGATGTTGATAAAATCAATCATTATATTGACGAAATCAGCACAAAGAAAGTATTGAACATCAATGGTACGAATGAAATTAATTTCAACCCATCTACAGACATTGAGTTTCTCAACGAGAAATTACCATTCCATCCAAATGCCATGACCATAATAGGTCATTTTATGGATGATACAATAGTTGAAGAAACCTATTATTCTATTGGTGGAGGATTTGTGACCCAAGAGAATGAAAAACATCAGGAAGCAGTAGATATCAAGCTACCCTTTCCTATAGAGAAGGAAAAAGATGTATTAAAATATATTAAAGAAACTGGCCTTACTATATACGATATCGTATATAAAAATGAGCTTGCATGGAGAAGTCCAGAAAAAATTGAAGAAGACATTCATGCTCTATGGCACACTATGAAAGCCTGTATTTACAGAGGTTGTCATAAAGATGGTATCTTACCAGGAGGACTAAGCGTTAAAAGAAGAGCTCAAAAAATAAATGCTGACCTTATAGGAGACAAAGATTACAACAATGTGGATGAATGGATAGAGCAGATTAAAAACTGTGATCATTCCTTTTCAAATGTAACCAAATGGGTCAGTTGCTTTGCCTTAGCAGTAAATGAGGAAAATGCATCCTTTGGACGTGTTGTAACTGCCCCTACCAATGGTGCTTCTGGAGTAATTCCTGCTGTACTTTTATATATGCTTTGTTTCAGTGAAGGTAAATCAATTAAGGATATTCAATCCTTTATCCTTATTGCCGGTGAGATTGGCTCCTTATTCAAAAAGGGATCTACTATTTCAGCTGCATTAGGTGGATGTCAGGCTGAAATTGGCGTTTCATCAGCAATGGCTGCAGCCGGCTTAACCTATTGCCAAGGTGGATCCACTGGTCAAGTCTTGCAAGCAGCAGAAATTGCAATGGAACATCATTTAGGTTTAACGTGTGACCCTATCAACGGATTAGTACAGATTCCTTGTATAGAAAGAAATACAATGGGAGCTATGAAAGCGATAACAGCTTCACAAATTGCCTTATCAGGAGACCCCGATCATGCCAAGGTAACTCTTGACGAGGTTATAAAAACCATGAAAGACACAGCTCACGACATGAACGATAAATACAAAGAAACTTCAGAAGGAGGCTTAGCTATCAATATCTCTGTGGCTGTAGCAGAGTGTTAACGATAAATAAATTTAGGTTCCCTTCAGACCATGGAGGGAACTTTCATAACTACAAAACGAAATACAATTCCATCAAAAGCTTCTGCCCTACGCAATCAATCCAATTAGAATCCTTCAGAAATTCTCACAATTACCAATTCACTTTCTACGTTTGAAATTAATGAAAGTGATGCTAATTCTTCAGGAGCTATTTGTAATAGCTCTCTTTTCTTAAGAACACTCTTTTCCTCCGCTATTTCAACATTAACTTCCCCTTTATAAATAAATACTAAATAATGATTGAAGGATGGATCCTTCTCTATTTTCAGTAATTCTCCAATGCTCAAACTTCTCCCTTGCAATTCTCCAGAACAGGAATCCATTGTCATCAAATTGAAATCCGTACAACAACCTTCTGAAACCGTATGCCATCCCCCTTCAAAATTATCAAAGTCAAATTTATTAAGATGTACTGAATGCTGACCTTCATGCTTTAAATGCATAGACCCATCCAAAATCATCAATGTTCTCGAAACTCCAGGAAGCGGTGTAAAATCTGACTTTTCAATCTCAACAGTTGCCATACTCAAACGAAACGAGAAGTCTCGATCTATATAACTTGCACTTTCAGGGTACACTATGAATTCTGTTGTACTTCCCCCACCCCAATGAGTGGTTTTGAAACTATCCGATTGATGAATGATTGAATGCATATCCGTGTATTATTTTTTGCTATGATTTTTCAAAATTAGACTATTCTAATTGCTAAGAATACATATTTGAAAAAAGAAGTAAGACTTTATTACATGTTTAATTTATGTAATTCGGTACTGTATAGCTAACATTCCTTGAATATGAGTTTAACACCCAGAGAAAAAGGAAAAAACTGAAATATAATTTATGATAGCTTCAAATAGTTTTAAGCAAATATGGAGGTTATAATAAAAATCAATCCCACTATTGTTCCAAAGACAAGGCTTAGACCCATCCTTTTAAGGCCTTTAATTTTTTTAAAAACCCAAAAATTTAATGCCAGTTGAATTGCAAAAATTGGAATTACATACATTATAAAGACCAGCCATGCTCCAGCACTTAATATCCAATCAAAATTGTAGTATCCCTCATCTATAAAGAATAACAATGCAGTGATAAGAATAGCACTCAATAATAAAACCCAAAAATCCTTATTCAATTTAATCTCAAAATATTTTTCACCAGTCATATCATTTGTCTTTGTCTATTTTCAAAACGAACAAATCACTATTTATTGCATTAGGGTGGTATTCCACCAATTATGGATCCAAACTGAACCAATTTTCAATTGATAAATTCCTTACATTTGTTAGCATTAAGCAAATGAACATGAAAATCACCATTATTGGTCCAGCATATCCATTCAGAGGAGGAATAGCTACATTTAATAATAGATTAGCAGAGGCTTTAATTGAAGAAGGGCATGAAGTGACAATTCAAACTTTTACACTTCAGTACCCAAGTATTCTTTTCCCTGGGAAAACCCAATTTTCGGAGGAGCCTGCTAGCCACAGCTTCACTATTAAAAGAACCATCAATTCTATCAATCCACTGAATTGGATAAAAGTGGGAAACAAAATAAAAAAAGACAAACCCGATCTAGTTATCTCGAGGTTTTGGATTCCTTTTATGGGCCCCTGCTTTGGTACCATTCAAAGATTAATCAAAAAAAACAAACACACTAAGATAATTACTATAGTTGACAATATGATTCCCCATGAATCTAGGATTGGAGATAAAGCATTTAGTAGCTATTTTGTAAAACCTGTGGACGCTTTTGTGACTATGTCTCAAAGTGTACTCAAAGATTTAGATCTTTTTGACACCCAAAAACCACGGATTTATACACCTCACCCCCTTTACGATAATTTTGGAGAAATAGAAGACAGGAATAAATCCCTTGACAAACTAGGCCTAGATAACACCAAAAAATACCTGATGTTTTTTGGACTGATTAGGGATTATAAAGGTTTAGACTTATTGATTGAAGCATTTGCATCCAATCGAATTGATAAGGAGGAATACAGACTGATTATAGCTGGAGAGTATTATTCTGACAAAGAAAAATACACACAACTAATTGAGAAGCACAATCTCCAAAACACTATTATTCAAGCAGATAAATTCATTCCCGATTCCGAAGTAGCGAATTATTTTAATGCCTGCGACCTAGTAGTTCAACCTTACAAATCCGCAACACAAAGTGGTGTTACACAAATCGCTTATCACTTTCATAAAGCCATGGTTGTTACCAATGTTGGTGGATTAGGAGAAATCTGTCCTGATGGCAAAGTTGGTTATTTAGTTTCTCCAAATCCAGAATCTATCACAGATGGAATATTAAAATATTTCAATGACACGAACAAGGATCAAATGGTAGAGAACATTATTCAAGAGAAGAAAAAATATAGCTGGGAAATTTTAACTGGGAAAATTGTCTCGTTATACAACCAGACAATGAAAAAAAGCCATTAGCGTAGTATGAAATTTAAGCATTTAAGTATTGATAGTTCTTGGACGCTATTTCTTGACAGAGATGGCGTCATAAATAAAAGACTAATGGGAGACTATGTCAAAACCATTGGTACTTTTGAATTTTTACCCGGCGTATTGGTCGCTGTCAAAAGATTAAGTAAAATATTCGGAACAACCGTAATAGTTACGAATCAGCAGGGAATTGGGAAAGAACTAATGACCGAAGAGGATCTAGATAATATCCATGGTTTTCTAAAGACTGAGGTTGAAAAATTTGGTGGCAAAATTGACCAGGTATATTTCGCTCCCCAATTAGCCAATGAAAAAAGTCCTATGAGAAAACCTCAAATTGGTATGGCAATAGCCGCACAGAATGAATTCCCTCACATCCAATTCAACAAATGCCTAATGGTAGGTGATACTTTGAGCGATATGGAATTTGGGAAAAATGCAGGAATGACCACCATTTTGGTCGGAAATGAAGCCGATGAGACACATCCAAATATCGACTTTTCCTTTACAGATCTCCTGAAGTTTTCAGAAGCCTTTCAAAAATAATTAGTATCAAGAACATGCAAAACGAAAACCCCATTTCTTGGGCAGACTTTCAAAAGATTGAAATGCGTATTGGTACTATACTTACTGCTCAAGAATTTGAAGAAGCTCGAAATCCTGCCTATAAGCTAACAATAGACTTTGGACCATACGGAATCAAAAAAACCTCTGCCCAAATAACTCAACAATATAGTGTAGATGAGTTAGTAGGAAAACAGATTATTGCAGTAATTAATTTTCCAAAAAAACAAATTGCCACTATGCAAAGTGAATGTCTGGTTTTAGGTTGCCTTGGCGATGAAAAAACCGTTACCCTTCTTCAACCAGAAAAAACTGTTGAAAACGGGCAACGTATAGGCTAATTATGATGCGCTTACTAAATTAGGTTCGTTTATAGCAAGTGTCCAACTATTATCCGGATGTAAGGTTGCATACATAGTAAATACATTCGGTGGAAAATATATGGGTATTGCATTAGCAATTATTTCCTCCTCCAATACGGTTGACTCTTCTATATTCCCAAAAGCCAAAAAATAAGTAGGATTAAGAATAATATTTTGCATGGAACCAGGGGTAGCACTTTGAATAAAACAAGGCTTACCACTCATAGCAACACCAGTTGAAACAGTGCCATTTGGCACATCCTCTGCTATTGAAATCATCAATTTTGACATTTCTCCTTTACCATCTTGATCTGAAAAAATAGGCACACTGTTCTGAATGGATAGTTTTATTTGATCACCTGCATTGGTCAAAACCATTTCGCTAGGAATACACTTTTCCCTAGGGGTTAATGTATTCAAATTACTCCAATACAAAGCATAACTTATATCCCAACTTAAAACGCGTTTTGCTTCAGGAGTTAGCATCTGAGTGATCCAAGCCAACGATTCCCATGAAGACTCATGCATTACCTGATCCCTTTGAAAAAGGCAAACATCTCCAAATTTACCGGACTGATTTATAATGATAATTTGATACTTCATAATTCTTAAATTTTTAACTATATAACTATTGATAAAATTAAAAGGTAAATAAGAATCTATGTACATTTTTGATATAGAGTCTTGATATAACCCTTTAACAAGTATAATTTACGATAAAACTAAATACAATTCCAAAATTTATATGAAAAAATACTATTTACAAAATAAATACACCCGTGCCTAACCATGGATTTACAAAGATTTAGTAACTTATGTATATGTATACATTTGAAGCTCTAGATTATATATTTATAGCAATCTATTTCCTCTTTTTAATTGTGATTGGAATTAAAGCAAGTAAAAAACAAGGAACAGAAAGCTTTTTAATTTCAGATCGGAAACTGGGTATAATTTCAGGGATCGCAACTATAAATGCCACCAAAACTGGGAGCATATTAATGATTTTCACTACCCTATTATACATTTATAGCTTTTCAGCAATTTGGTTTTTCATAGGGATTGCTGCTGGATACACTCTTTTTATCCCATTTGCACAAAAATTGCACGCAAAATCAGACGGTAAATTCTACACCTTAGCCGAGTACTATTATAAATTATTTGGAAAAAGTTGCTCCTATTGGGCCTCTGGAATCAACCTCATTACGATGTTCGGCTTATTCCTAATAAACCTGATTGCAACGGCAAAGGTATTTGCACTATATACGCATATTAGCTACCCATTGGCAGTTTGTATAGTTGCTCTAATTATTTTAATATACTTATTGTTAGCCGGATTTAATGCCGTAGTAAAAACCGATATTTTACAATATTTAGCCATTATTGCCATTTTACTTATATTTTCCTTAGTCCTTTCAAATGACATTCAAATACCTGTACATGAATGGGATCCATTTCATGCCAGTATAATAGATATTTCCGGTTTTATAATCCTTGGCTTTTTCATTCCCTTTGCCTCTCCAGACCTCTGGCAAAGAGTATATGCATTTCCGTCTAAAAAACTATTAACCCAAAGCTTAATTGGATCCATATTACTTTATCTTTTACTGGGTATAGTTTTGGCTTTTATTGGCCTAATGATTAAAACAGAATTACCTCAAATTGACCCAGATATTGCCTTGATTCATGGACTGGTTGTACTACTCCCTAAAGGTCTTTCAGGATTAATTGTAATAGTTCTTTTTGCAGCTTTAATGTCGTCTATAGATACCTATATCTACACCGCATCTTCAACACTTATTCAAGACTTCTTCAAGACTGAATCAAAAGACAAAACCAAAGAATTGATTAGAAAAGCTATTGTTGGATTTGTGGTACTTGGTACTATTCTGGCAATTACTTTAGCCAATCTAATTCAAACGGCTTATATATTCTCTGCTTTTGCAATGCTACTTTCAATCCCGACTTTAGCTACCTGGTTAAAACCCAAAACATCCAATCGTCTATTACTAATTAATTTTATAATTGGATTTCTTCTTTTAGGTAGCTACTTACTACTAAACCTTAGCCAGCAAAAACAACTGACTCCCTTTATATTTGTTGTTAGTTTATCCTCCGCAATAACAGGTTATATCGTTGCAAGGCTTATAATTATGCTTGATAAAAAATAATTTACACTAGTCCCTTTTACTATACTTTTTCAATAAATACCAGTGAGAAACTAAGGCTTCAAACATCCCCATTTCTTGATAGGTTAAACCATTCTTTTCTATTACCTTTTTTATCAATGGAGTGATAAAAGCATAATGTATATGTGAAATATTCGGAAATAAATGATGGGCAACGTGAAAATTGAAGCCACCAAAAGTATAGTTGATGATTCGATTTCCTGTTCCAAAATCATTCGTACTATTTATTTGATGTATTGCCCAGCAATCTTCCATTATACCAGATTCATTTGGCAATGGGAATTTAGAATATTCATTCACATGAGCTGTCAATAGTCCCATCACTGATAAGATACTTTGAAATATATGCATTATGACAAAGCCTAAAAAAATAGATCCAAAAGAATATGGAAGCAACCAATATGGAAGTATTAAAAAAATTGAAAAATAGAGTACTTTATACAAAATCATATAAATCCATTCTCGTACTGGATAGGTTTTATTGGCTCCTCTAACAAAATCACCTTTCCAAAAGTCATTGAAATCTCTAAAAAACACCCAAAATAAAGTATAGTTTAAATAAATAATTGGCATGTAAATATGCTGAAATTTATGAAACCATTTATAGGGACTTTTTGAATTCAATCTAACAACTTCAGATTGACCAATATCCATATCTTCTCCAGGGATATTTGGATAGGGATGATGGGAATTTATATGCCTTAATTTCCAAATATAGCAGTTACCGCCAATAATATTAAGTAAATTAAAAAGTGCGTTATTATACCTTCGACTTCTAAAAATAGATTGATGTGCAGCATCATGTATAATATTCAAAAACACTAAAGTATTAAATACCCCTAAGACACCATAAACAACCCATAATTCTGGAAGTGAATTAACCATAAAAAGACAACCTAGAGCAGCAATCCATATCCCCCCGATTAATGCAATTTTGATAAAATAAGAAGTATTGGCATGATGTCCAGAGGAATTAGCATCTAAATATCCATTTACCACAGACTGGATCTGTTCAAATAAATTCAATTCATCATTAGAATAATGTATTTTCCTTTTCATATTCCTCAAGCATATACCACTGGTCTCGCATCGTCAAACTAAACGTAATACTCAACCAATCAATCACTTAAAGTTAATTATTACTTATAAGAAATACAATTATTTAAATCAAATGTTGTAGAATATCGAACCATCAACCATCTATTTAATATGTATAAATGAATTCAAACATCTTAAATACATAGTCCTAGGATACAAAATCATGTCATTGGAGCTTTCCTACTCCCTCGGCACCTTCTTTCTAAGTAAGTCAAACAAATAGCATATTCTTGAACCTACCGAACTTACACCATGCCCCAGCAGACCATAAGGAAATGAAATTGATATATAGAAACAAAAAAACCGCATTTTGAATTTTCAAAATACGGCTACAAGGTTGAACGACCTTTTATGTTTTCACACCAAACTTAGTCGGTGATTGTGTATGTCATTTCTATAACCTGATTTACCTCATCAACAGTAAGTGCAGAGAAATCACCAGAATAATCTAGATAGTACGTTAAATTATGTCCATTTGAATTACCATTACCTGTAAAAGCAGAGCCAATTCCTGTAATAATGTCCGTGGGCGTTGCTGATGGAGTAACTACGGATGTAGCATCTCCTACTTGACCACCACCATTTCCGATATGTTCAGAAGCTACAACCTGCAAAGTCAACCCAGGCAATGAAGGTATCGACAAAGATTCAACTGTGATTGATCTAGAATTTCCTCCCGTAGTGATACATGAATAGTGCATCCACAATTCTGAATTTTCTTCGTCAATGATAAATTCCTCACCAGCTTCTAAATTGTCAGCTGTCAAATCAAAGGATATATTTGTACTAGTTGAAGAAGTTAATGAAAGTGTAACTAACTGCGGAAAAACGATAGCGACTCCATTCCCTGAAGAATTACCGTTTCCATTCCCATTTCCACTACTTCCACCATTTCCACCATTTCCGTTTCCGTTTCCATTGTTTCCGTTTCCATTCCCGGTGCTTCCAGAACCGCCACTTCCGCCATTCCCGTTTCCGTTCCCGTTGTTTCCGTTCCCGTTCCCGCCAGCATTATTTCCGTTTGCGTTGTTTTGGCCGTAAGCATTACCATTACCATTACTATTGTTCGAATTTTGAGCTAGGATTGACCCTAGTCCAAAAAGGAAACAAATAGTAAATATGTAAGTGATTTTTTTCATCCGGTAATTATCAAATAACTTTTATGATAGTGCTTATTTTACATTACAAGAATACAACACATCTATAAAAAAGGGCTCAAAATTTCGATGAACGGAAGGATAAAAAGGTTAAATGAAAAGATAAAAATGAAACAACTATATATTAAAACAAAATACACGCTAAAACCAATAATAACATAGGTTTTAGAATATCTAAAATAAGTACTATCTCTATTCAATTTTCAATTCAACCTATCAATAATCATCAATCCCTTTAATACAAAAAACCGAAGCTTACAGATGTAAGCTTCGGTTTTTTTAGACCATAGTCTAAAAGTAGTTTTAGGGATGTTCTAAAAGGAATTAATCTGTAATAGTATATGTCATATCGATGTTCATACCAGCTTGATCCACATTCAGATCAGCGAAGTCACCGTTGAAGTCTAGGTAATAAGTAAGGTTGTGCCCGTTCGCATTTCCGTTTCCAGTATATGCAGAACCAATTCCTGTGATAATGTTTGTTGGTGTTGCAGATGGTGTTACTACTGCTGTTGGTGCACCTATTGTCCCTCCACCTGTTCCAGAATGTGCAGAAGCAACTACTGTTAGTGTCAGACCTGAGATTGATGGAGCGTTGTCAGATTCTATAGTAATAGATCTTTGATTACCTGCTGCTGCAACCACTGAAGTATAGTTGATCCATAAATCAGAATTTTCTTCATCGATGATGAATTCTTCCCCAGCTTCAAGATTGTCAGCGTTCAATGCGAACGTTACATCTTCATCACCTGTCGTTTCAATATCAAGGATTGCAATTTCAGGAAT